>Ga0209577_10003994_pt1 | contig 13916 bp, 6 predicted proteins | sample GraSoiAngelo_109_FD_185874 | JGI IMG/M metagenome (GOLD analysis project Ga0209577, IMG submission 185874) | Grasslands soil microbial communities from the Angelo Coastal Reserve, California, USA - 14_0903_12_20cm (SPAdes) (version 2) | ecosystem: Environmental > Terrestrial > Soil > Grasslands ...
ATAACGACGGCGTCTGTAACGCCGCCGATTGCAGCTTGCGCGAAGCGATCAACGCCGTAAATGCCGGAGCCGGCGGCGACGTAATCTCATTCAATATTCCAGGCGCCGGCGTTCACACGATAAACCTTACCGGCGGGTTACCTACTTTGATTAGGACGGTGACGATTGACGGCGCCACGCAGCCATCGTTCTCAGGAACACCGTTAATCGAATTGAACGGCAGCGGCGCGGGCGCGAGTGTAACTGGTCTGGGCTTCAATGCGCAGAACTGTGTCGTGCGGGGACTCATCATCAATCGCTTCAACGGCTATGGAATCAACGTCGATTCATTCTCGGGATTGCTGGTCGCCGGAAATTTCATCGGCACTAATGCGGCCGGCACGGCTGCGTTGGGAAACGGCGGGGGCGGCATTCGGGTAAATGTGGTTGGCGTGACGATCGGAGGGACTTCGGCGGCCGCGCGCAACGTTATTTCCGGAAACTCCGGGAACGGGATCGATATCGTGTCCGGCGGCGCGACCGTGCAAGGAAACTATATTGGGATTAACGCCGCGGGCACTGCGGCGATACCTAACACAGGGGACGGCATCGCGATTTCGGGTGGCTCGGGAACGATTGGCGGAACCGCGGCGGGCGCGGGGAACGTCATCTCCGGCAATGACAATACAAGCTTCCCAGCCGGTGTTGGCGTCTACATCACGGGAGGGGCCGGCAGCCAGTTGCAAGGGAACTTCATCGGCACGAATCCGGCGGGAACGAGCAGAATACCGAATCGGTTTGGGATCTTGATAAGTGGCGCTCCCAACAACGTTATCGGCGGAACGACCGCCGCGGCGCGCAACATTGTTTCAGGGAATACAGTTCTGGGCATCGACATTCTCAACGCCGGCGCAACGAACAATGTAGTGCAGGGAAATTATGTTGGCACCGACGTGACGGGTAGCGCCGCACTGGGTAATGGCAATGGTGCAAGCGGCGACGGCATCGATGTAGGACAGATTGGCACGGGTCCGTCTAACGTCACCATCGGCGGTACCACGCCGGGAGCCGGAAATGTGATTTCCGCTAACTCGTTTCAAGGTATTTTGCTCTTCAACGATCTGAACGGAGTCAATGTTCAGGGAAATTTGATCGGTACCGACGCAACGGGACACGTGTCGCTTGGCTCCCAGGTTGTCGGCATTTTCATCAACACAACTTCGCCGGGCGCCGCCACCATCGGCGGAACCACGGCGGGGGCGCGAAACGTCATTTCGGGAAATCAAGACGGGTTTGATCTAAATACTTTCAGCACCGGGATTACAATCCAGGGAAACTACATTGGCACAGACATCTCTGGCAGTAATGCAATTCCAAACGCATCGCGGGGCATGTTTGTTTCGACCAACAACACAATCATTGGGGGAACAGCAGCCGGCGCCGGTAATCTGATTTCCGGGAATTTTGACGGCATCGACATTGCAAACTCCAGCACGGGTAATCTAATACGCGGAAATTTCATCGGTACCAAAGCAGACGGCGTTTCGCCGCTTGGCAACGGCGGGTCCGGGGTCGGGATTTTCACGGGCTCAAGCAACAACAGTGTCGGCGGTACTGCCGCGGCTGCGGGCAACAGGATTGCATTCAACACCCGTGGAGTGGTGGTTGACTCAGGGACGGGAAATGCAATTCTCGCTAATACCATCTTTTCGAACGTCGGCGTGGGAATCGATCTGACTCCGGTTGCCGGCGTGACCGCCAACGACAATTGCGACACAGATACTGGTCCGAATAACCTACAAAACTTTCCGGTCCTTACATCTGCCATGGCCGGAGCGGTGAACACTACTATTCAGGGAACATTAAACAGCACTCCGAGCACGACGTTTAGAATCGAGTTCTTCGCCAACGCATCCTGCGACAATTCGGGCAATGGCGAGGGCCAGACGTTTCTTGGCTTCACGAATACCACCACTGACGTTTCCTGCAATGCCAACTTCAGTTTCTCGGTTCCGAATGCTTCTGTAACCGGATCCATAATTACCGCGACCGCCACCGATCCGAACAACAACACGTCGGAGTTTTCCGCTTGCCGTCCTCTGGTGCTCTCCACGATTCAATTCAGTGCTGCGTTATACCCAGTCGGGGAAAGCGATAAGCGCGTCGACACAACCATCACCCGTACTGGTGACACCAGCACCCCGGCCAGCGTCAGCTTTGCCACCAGCGATTCGGCCGGCGCGCAGAACTGCAATGTCACGACCGGCGTGGCTTCGTCGCGCTGCGATTACGAAACGCGCTTGGCGACTGTGAGATTCGCGCCTGGCGAAACTTCCAAGACCATCTCGACATTCATCATCGATGACTCGTACCTGGAAGGCCCAGAGACTTTCACGGTTAATCTCAGCAATGCGGTTGGCGCCTCTCTGGGAACGCCATCGACGGCGACCATCACGATCACAGACAACGACGTGGCCACCGGGCCAAATCCGATCGATACGCCAAGTTTCTTTGTGCGCGTGCATTATCTCGATTTTCTGAATCGGGAGCCGGATCAAAGCGGCCTCGACTTCTGGACTAATCAGATTACTTCGTGCGGCGCCGATTCGGCTTGCATTCAACTGAGGCGGATTAACGTCTCGGCCGCTTTCTATCTGTCGATAGAATTCCAACAGACAGGTTATCTGGTCGAGCGCATCTACAAATCTTCGTTCGGCGATGCCAGCGGCACGTCGACGCTTGGCGGAACGCATCCACTGTCGGTGCCGATAGTCAGGCTGAACGACTTTCTGCTGGACACGCAGCAGATTGGCCAGGGCGTAGTGGTCAACGCGCCAGGCTGGGAGATGGTGCTGGAGAACAACAAGCAGGCCTTCACCCTGGACTTCGTGCAGCGCTCGCGCTTTACCACGGCTCTGCCAACCTCTCTGACGCCGGCGCAGTTTGTAAATCAATTGTTTACGAATGCCGGTGTCACACCTTCCGTGAGTGATCGGCAGGCGGCTATTAATGAGTTTGGCTCCGCGACGAATACCAGCGACGTGTCGGCGCGCTCGCGCGCGTTACGCGACGTGGCAGAGAACTCGATTCTAAACACCCAGGAATTCAACCGCGCGTTTGTGCTGATGCAGTACTTTGGCTATCTCCGTCGCAATCCAAACGATCCGCAAGACACTGATTACACGGGTTACGATTTTTGGCTGAACAAGCTGAATCTCTTTAATGGCAACTTCGTCGCTGCCGAAATGGTCAAGGCGTTCATTACCTCGAACGAGTATAGACAGAGGTTTGGCCCATAACCTCGGTGTCAGAACCCGGAGCGGTAGCGATGGGATCAGCCACTCAAGTTGAGTATTGATCGGGTCGCATCCACCACCCCACGCGGGCTGCCCGCGTGGGGACCCCGGTCCGCTCGCCGTTCTGACATAGCGTTGTGGCTTGCTCCCGCTGCCTGTTAGTCTCACCTTTTAGATCAAAGACATGCGGGGGCAAGCCACCCTTCCTGACTGAGACAGCCTTCAGGCGGGTAATCCGGCTGTAGGTACTTAGTTAGAAGGCGCAGACCTGCATTTTCCATTTTAAGCTTCAATTTTGTTTCTTCCGGTGTTAATAATCCCTGCCGAGGAGCGTTTAATGAGCGGGAAGGATTTTCAGGAGGAAGCCATGTTAGCCGCCGTAAGACCTCTTAAAGCTGTGCAATCGTCCGCGGATTACACAAAACCGTTCGAGCCGAGAGATACCTCGGCAGGGTCGGAGGATCCGACAGGTTTGGAAGCGCTGTTCCGGGAACACCACGATCGCGTTTTTCGCACCGCGCATCGAGTAACCGGCAGCGCGGCCGATGCCGAAGACGTTTTGCAAACTGTGTTCTTGCGCGTGGCTCGGGGGCAGGAATCGATCGGGTTCGCAGAGAATCCCCCGGCATATTTTGCGCGCGCGGCAATTAATGCCTCACTGGATTTATTGCGCAGTCGCAAGCGGACCAGGGCAGTGTCGTTCGATACGGTCGAAAATCACGCTGGCGCGTTCGCTTCAAAACAGAATCCGGAAACGAGTCATGAAGACCGTGAGTTACGAGAACTGATTCGCGAAGCGGTGTCGAAGCTCGGCCATACTGCGGCACAGATGTTTGCGCTGCGGTATTTTGAAGGTTACAGCAATGGGGAGATTGCAGAGGTCATGAAGACGTCAGCGCTCGTAGTGGGCGTGACCCTGCATCGGGCGCGCGCGCGTTTGCGAAAGGAAATAGGAAGATACATGCAAGGAGCTACGTAACAGTCCGATTGCAGAAGGATCGCGTCCAAGCAGCAACGGATCGCAAAGGCGATAAGAAATCATTTGGAATTATTTTGGGAGTGAAGTCATGAAGAACAAAGAAATCGAAAACATCTTGGATCAAGTTACTGCCGGAATTCGCAGTGAAGAAGTGGATTCGACAGTGGTAAACGAAGCGACGGGGCGGGTTTGGGCGCAGTTGTCGGCGGCAACGGATGCGCGCAGGATGCGCGCGGACCGCCCGATGGCCCACCCCAGCGCGGCTGCCGCGCTGGGGACCCCGGGGGATGCGGGCGCTCCAATTGCGGGCGCTTTTATCGAAGGGCGCATTGAAGGATGCGCGGATTTTCAATCGCTCATTCCGGTTTACCTGCGCGGCGAGCTTTCAGAACCGCGCTCGCTCTTGCTGGTGGATCACACACATGAATGTATTCCTTGCCGCAAGGCCTTGAAGCAGGCACGTGAATCGAGGGTCGGGGCGGCGGCTAATCAAAAACGCGTGCAGACGGGACGCCTGCGTACCAACTACAGCTTGAATCCAGTAATCCTGCGTTGGGGCATCGCGGCCGTGCTGGTCATCGGCCTGGGTTTGATTGCGCTGCCGTTAATTCAACGTTTCGTGCCGTTCGGATCGTTTGAAGCTACGGTGCAGGCCGCCGACGGTCCAGTTTACGCACTGAGCAATTCGCAGATGCGTTCGATTGGTGCCGGTGAAAAGATTGGACGCGGACAGATAATTCGCACGGCGAAAGACGCGCATGCGATGGTCCGCTTAGGCGATGGTTCGACCATCGAACTGAACGATCGTTCTGAATTTTCTATCACGCAAACTTTGCGCGGCACAACCTTACATCTCGATCGCGGCAACGTGATTGTCGAAGCTGCCAAACAAAAAGGACATTTGTTTGTAGATACCGGCGACTCGCTTGTCTCAGTGACAGGCACGACGTTCGCCGTGAATGCCGGCACGAAGGGTTCGCGCATCAGCGTGATCGAAGGCGAGGTTCATCTGGATCGCAACGGCGAGGAAGTCGTACTGCGCGCAGGCCAGCAGGCAACGACTAATCCGGTCATTGCCACGGTCACCGTAAAAGACGAGATTGGCTGGAGTCGCAACGCGGCACGCTACGAGCGAACGCTCGAGGGTTTGACTGGATTGCAGAAGGATCTGAATGCCCTTCCGAAGCCGGGGGTGCGCTATTCGACTCGTCTGCTCGACATGATGCCGGAGAACACCGTGCTGTACGCAGCGCTGCCGAATCTCGGCGCCACAATTGCCGAATCGAATCGGATTATCGAAGAGCGCATTCAGCAAAATCCGGCCCTGCGCGACTGGTTTGCGAATCGTCGTGAGCCGCGTGGTCCAGGCCTGAATCACGCCATCTCGACCATCAAGGAGTTTGGCGAACAGCTCGGCGACGAAATCGCGGTGGGCGCGGGCATGGATGATCAAGGTCAACCAATTGCGCCCGTTGTGCTGGCCCAGTTAAAGGAACCAGCCGGTTTCCATGCGTTTTTCGATCGTGAAGTGCAGAAATTGGGAGAAGCAGGTAAGGGCCCTCAAGTTCAATGGGTCGAAGATCCGCATACGGTTCAGTCCACAAGTTCAACCACGGATGCGAGGAACCCCGGCGATAGACAGATTTATGTTTGGATTGCCGGCGATGTTCTGGTTGCTTCGCCAAAGCTTGATCAATTGAAACAGGTTGCGAACGGCGCGAGCAGCTTTTCGGCGACGCCGTTCTACTCGCGCATCGCCGGGGTCTATCGCGAGGGCGCGGGCCTGGTGGTCGCAGCCGATCTGGAAAAGATCATCGCCCATACCCGAGGGCTGCGCCGGATAGCGGTTGGCGACAGCCATGAGCAGGCTTTGAATCAGCTTGGTGTGTTCAATCTAAAGTCGTTCGTTCTCGATCAGAAGGATAGCGATGGCCAGACACACACGCGGGCCGTTCTTTCCTACAATCAGACCGATCACGGCATTACCTCGTGGCTAGCCGCGCCGGCGGCGATGGGCTCGCTGGAATACATCTCGCCCGATGCCAATCTGGTAGGCGGCTTTGTGGTCAAAAACCCCACGGCGCTGGTTGACGATTTGCTGGGCGCGCTGAGTACCGTGTGTCCTGATCTCAATAAGCACCTGACGGAGTTGCAGAACGATCACGGCCTCGACCTGCGTAAGGATTTCGCGGCGCCGCTCGGGGGCGAGTACGCGTTCGCGATTGACGGTCCCGTGTTGCCGGTACCTTCGTGGAAATTGATTTTCGAGGTCAACGACCCGGTGCATTTGCAGCAGACGATCGAACGGGTGGTCGAGGAAGTCAACAAACAAGCTGCGAAGGAAGGGAAGCAGGGTCTGACACTGGACCGAGAAGATTCCGGCGGCTTCACTTTCCATACTCTCAAGTCGAGGGATTTTGGAGTCGAAGTCAACTACACCTTCGCCAACGGGTATCTGGTCGCCGGACCTACTCGCGCGTTGATCGAGCAGGCCTTGAAATATCACGATTCGGGTGTGACGCTGCGGCATTCGACGCGATTCACCGCAGGTCTACCACCGGATGGCAACGCAAATTTCTCGGCGCTCATTTATCACAATCTCGCGCCGTTGATGCAGCCGTTTGCGAATCGAATCGCCAACGCACCCAAGTCTGAAGGGCAGCAGCAAGCGCTGGCCGCGATGGCGTCGAATATGCAGCCGACACTCGCTTATGCTTACGCGTATAGTGATCGGATCGAGTTTTCGGCGAACACCGAAGGTGGCCCGTTTGGATTAAGCCCAGCGACCTTGCTCGGCATGCCGAACGTGTTTGAGTTGCAGCATATTCTCGATCAGGGGATGAAGAAGTAGCCAACGACGAGAGATTTCCCTCTCCCTTTGGGAGAGGGCCAGGGTGAGGGCCTCTAGGGCGAACAAGAACAAAACATACCTCTTCTTTTTACTTCTCGTTTGTTTAGCCTCCGCCCGATCTGTCGAGAGGAAAGTTTAGTTTCCTTGTTCTCGCTAAGCCCTCACCCCGACCCTCTCCCAAAGGGAGAGGGGGAAAGAAGCCCGTGTGTGACTTAGAACGAGTTCGAAAGGGGAGTGGCCAGTGAAGCTTAATCAATCAACCAAGATAATTGATTCGACGATGGGCGCTGATCGTCGAATTCTAATAAATGCCCTGACCCTAATCGCCTTGGGCCTCTCGGTTTTATTTCTGAACTCGTGGGACAGTCTTTTCGTAAGAACATCCGTTGGATTATTCTGGGGCACTTACTTCTTGATCTTAAATGGGCCCGATGCAGTGCGCGCCTTCAGAAAGCTAAAAAGAAAAGATGAATTACAGCGCCGCAGCAGTTTCAGATCCTCAATCTAGCTTCAATGGCTCCGGCGTCATCTCGCTCGATAATCTATCAGTAAATTTCGGCCGCCGGCCGATTCTCAAAAATCTAAATGGCGAGCTGCGCGGACGGGCCATCGGCTTGCTTGGCCCAAACGGAGCAGGAAAGACAACTCTGATCCATACGCTGCTGGGCTTTCATCCTCCGACAGCGGGAACTGCGCGCATCTTTGGCTCCGACATCCGTGGTGAAGCAAATGAGATCAAGTCGGTAATCGGGTACATGCCCGAGCGCGATTCTTTCATCGCCAAAATGTCCTGTGTTCATTTCGTCCGGTTGATGGCTGAGTTGTCGGGTTTACCGGCGACGGCGGCACTCGAACGGGCGCACGAGGCCCTTTTCTTTGTCGGACTTGGCGAGGCTCGCTACCGAAATCTCGATACGTTTTCGCTCGGTATGAAGCAACTCGCGAAGCTGGCGCAGGCGATCGTTCACGGTCCAAAACTAATCTTTCTTGATGAGCCCACGAATGGCCTGGATCCGCCCGCTCGTCTACGAATGATCAAAATGATCCGCGAGATTCGCGACAGTGGCCAGGCGCACATCGTTTTGTCCTCGCATCTGCTGCGCGATGTCGAAGAGTGCTGCGAAGAGATCGTGATCCTGAAAGACGGGCAGTTGGTGGTCTACTGCAATCTGGAAGAAGAGCGAAAGGCCAACAAAAAGTTTCTGATGCTCGAGACGCGGGGGGAGTTAAAGGAATTTGTTGCCGCAGTGGCCGCGTTGGGGTGTGAATGCGCCGTTACCAGCGATCATCGCTTGAAAGTAATCCTGCAGGAGCAGACGGAGATTCGCGATCTTTATCGCCTGGCGTTGCAGTACCAAGTGCAAATTCGTCGTCTGACGTATAAGCGAGATTCGCTGGAAGATATCTTTTTGAAAGCGATGGAGAATGGAGATGTTCGATAAGCTTTAGCTTGTCGTTGTGACTGGAACGCGAGCGTCCCTCGGTTGCAGGCGTCAAGACTTTCGCTCGGCGTAAAACGCGGACGCACGCGAGAAGCTAAAGCTTATCGGACATTGTTCGGGTAACTAACATGGCAGTTCTTGAGCGATCATACAAACGGTATCAAGACGGGTTGTCGCCGGAGTGGAGCCGTTTTCTGATCATTCCACGGCACGCTTTCCGAGACGTGTTCCGCTCGAAATTATTTACGGCGTTCTTTGCGCTTTCATTCATCTGGCCACTCGTCTGCGCGATCCTGATCTACCTTCATCACAACGTTAACGCGCTGGGGATTATGAAGCTGAACGTCGCGGACGTGCTGCCAATTGATGCCCTCTTTTTTCAAGTCTTCGTTGAGGTGCAGGGCACTATCGGCTTTTTCCTCGCCATGCTGGTCGGTCCGCAGCAGGTCTCGCGCGATCTCACGAACAACGCCTTACCGCTCTACTTGTGCCGGCCATTCAGCCGCAGTGAGTACGTCGTCGGCAAGATGTCCATCGTGATCATTTTGCTTTCAACGATCACGTGGATTCCCGGACTAATACTCTTCTTGTTGCAAAGTTATCTGGAGGGTTGGTCCTGGTTCTCAGCTAATAGCTGGATTGCCAGCGCTGTCTTTCTCGGTAGCCTCGTTTGGATCGTGCTACTCGCATTGTTGACGCAAGCGATCTCCGCCTGGGTGAAATGGCGTGTGGCTGCCCGCGCGGCGCTACTGGGTGTATTTTTCATTCCTACGGCCTTCGCCGAAATCATCAATCAAATTTTTGAGACGCGCTGGGGCCAAATCATCGATCTGCGCGCGCTCATCGGAAATGTATGGGCGGGATTGTTTGGCAGCTTCGTGCGACAGGCGGCAAAACAGGTTCAGGAATCTCGCAACGGGAGAGTGGTTCGGGAGGCATTATTCTCCGCGCCGCCGCTATGGGCCTCGTGGTTCATGCTGTTCTTGATTTGCGCTCTTTGTCTGTTGCTGTTGTCGCGAAAAGTAAAAGCGTATGAGGTAGTGAAATGAGGTCGAGCCAACACGAACAACGATCTCGGTTCGGTCGAATGTTGGACTCAGTGATTATCGATATTGTGCTTCAGATTCTTGAGATTCTCGTTTCGCTGACTCTTGGATGGTAAACGTGTCTCCTGAACAGACAATCACCTTCGACAACGTCTCGAAGTTCTACGGCGAGATACTCGGAGTGAATCGCGTTAGCCTTGCGATTCCACCGGGTATTACCAGTCTGGTCGGACCGAACGGCGCGGGCAAGACGACGCTGATGAATCTGATGACGGGACTGCTGCGGCCCACGCGCGGTCGTCTCAGCGTCCTGGGAATTCCGACTGACCAGCCCGAACAGTTGTTTCGCAAAGTCGGCTATTGTTCGCAGTTTGATTCTTTTCCGCGCGGTTTGACGGGGCGTGAATTTATTAAATCTTTTTTGATGGTGTCCGGCTTTGCGAGCAAGGAAGCTAACGAATTGACCACGAAAGCTTTGGAACGCGTCGATTTGGTGGCGGCCGCCGATCGTCGCATCGGCGCCTACAGCAAAGGCATGCGCCAACGCGTGCGCCTGGCGCAGTCGATAGCGCATCAGCCCTCGGTTTTGATTTTGGATGAGCCGCTAAATGGGCTCGATCCGGTCGTGCGCGCAGAGACGATTGCGTTATTCAAGCAACTGGCCGCTGAAGGCCTTCACTTGATCATCTCGAGTCACATCCTGCACGAAGTGGACATGATGTCTGATCGCGTAGTGCTCCTGAACAATGGTTACGTGGTGGCCGAGGGCGCCATTCACGGCGTGCGCGACGAGATGGATGTCGAGCATCCGATGCAGGTGCTGATTCGCTGCGACCAGCCGTCACTCTTGGCGGCGCGCATGTTTCGCAACGACAATGTGGTCGAGGCGCGCCTGCATGACGATCGCCGGGGACTGTTTGTCAAGACGCGCAACCCGGATCGATTCTATCTGTTACTCAACGAAGTCGTGGCGCAGGGTGAGATCGAAGTCGAAACGATCGCTCCCGTCGATGACGATTTGAGTGCGGTTTACGATTACTTGATTGGGGCGCAGTAGTGGAGATCTGAGTTCGAACAATTGCTCGAAAGCCAACTCCGTAGGAGTTCAATGTTTATAGATATTAACGCGATGTATATTAGCGGAACTCCTTTAGGAGTTCGATGTGCGCTCGATTCGGTCATTAACATTTCACTCCTAAAGGAGTGTCAGGCTAGGTGCAAAAGGGTTCTCTATAAACATTCAACCACTACGTGGTTGTTTCACGATTGAGTTCCGTGGAGCCAGCTCATGAGTTCGACAGCAGAAACAATTCAAACTAATAGCTCGGCAAGGCACGACTCTCGCTGGTCGCTTTGGTTGCGACAAGTCGCCGCAATCATGCGCCTCGAAGTCGAGAAGAATTTCTTTGGCAAGCGCGCCGTCCTCGTTTACCTCTTGGCATTCATGCCGATTGGCTTGCTCTTATTGATTGCGATTATGCCGCCGGGAACCCGCGATTGGCTCGATTTCGCGCATTATCCAGTGCTGTTCTCGATAATCTATAACGCGCTGATCCTCCGTACCGTCGTGTTCTTCGGTTGCGCGTGGATTTTTATGAACCTGTTTCGCGGAGAAATGGTCGACCGTAGTTTGCATTATTACTTTCTGTCCGCGGTGCGCCGCGATGTGCTGATGGCCGGAAAATATTTTTCGGGTTTGGTGACGTCGGTAATTCTATTCTCCGTTGTGACTGTAGTTTCAATGCTCCTGATCTTTTTTCCACACTTCTACTCGGCCAGCGTGCGCTTCTTTCTTGATGGCCCAGGCACCATCCAATTATTCACCTATGTAGGGATCACGATTCTGGCGTGCATCGGTTATGGCGCCTTCTTTCTAATCGTAGGCCTCTTCTTCCGTAATCCGATCATTCCGGCGCTGCTGCTCTACGGCTGGGAGTGGCTGAACTTTCTGCTGCCACCGCTGCTGAAAAAGATCAGCGTGATTCACTACTTAAACTCGTTGGTGCCCGTGCCGGTGTCTGAGGGCCCATTCGCCGTAGTAGCCGAGCCGACGCCTGCCTGGCTTTCCGTTCCCGGTTTGCTGATCGTGACTGTCCTGGTTTTGGTCGTGGCAGGATCGCGAATTCGACGGATGGAAATCAGATACGGGGGCGATTAACGTCGGTACCGCCCGCTAGAGTATTCTCGCTGACGGTTGTTCCCGAGTTGATGTTAACCGCCTGTGCTTGTCCTGATCATCTTGCTGGTTCACCGTTTCCCGATCTTCCAGATGGCGGATGAAATCGCCTATTCGCTTGATTCGTTGCGGTAGGTCCACGCTGAAACAACCGCTGGCTCCTCCTCCCGCTATCGGAAACAGGGAGCCACCGAGGCGCATGTATGTTGCGCCGTTTACGAAAACAAAATCGCCTGTCTGATTTCGTAATTGATCGAGGGAGGGAAGAGGCCAGTTTGAAATATTCTCAGATGCTTGTAATCCAAGTCCTTCACTTTGCACGCCAATGCTAGTTTGAGCAGGAGCCGATTGGCTTTTGACGACGCTGCGATTTTCCTGTGAACAGGCTAAGGTGCAGTTGAGTAATACGGGGATGATCGACGCAATCACATATCTCATGTTGTAGCCCCTAAGCGAATTTGGTTGCGCGCTACTCGGAAAAGACGCTTTGGTCCATGGAATGTTCCATTTTTTTAGAGTGAAGGCGATGTCACGGAGCAAATCGTTGCTGATATTCCTTCGAGTCAATGAACGCCTTCACCATTTCAGCCTGAACAAAATCGCCGTTGAATTGATTCAGTTTGTTCAGCCAATATTCATAACCGGAATAATCCACGTCGGGGCCCGTATTCGGATCACGACGCAGGTAACCAAAGTACTGCATCAAGACAAACGCGCGATTAAACTCCTGCTTGATGAACTTCGGGTTTTCGGCAATATGAAGAATTACCTGGCCTTGCAGAGAGGAGTTCGGCGCGATGTGCGTTGCTGAGCCAAACTCGCTGATAGCCGCATCTCGTTCAGACGGCGATGGTGTAACCCCTTCGTTCAAGAAAAGCTTGTCGACAAACTCAGCCGGGGTCATCGTCGACGGATAAGCAGGATTGTATTGTAGAGACGCGCTGATATTCCCCGCGAAGTTGTTTTTATTCACCTCCAGCACCTGCTCCCAACCTGTCTGGCCAACCACCACTCCTTCTCCGATCCGCCTCACATACGACTCAAACTCACGCTGACGTACGATTGGAACTGAAATCTGATGGGATCCGCCCAGGGCTGACATATTGGTTACGTCGCCGTAGACAGCTTTGAAAATTCGCTCCACCAGATATCCGGTCTGCTGAAACTCAATGGACAGGTAGAAGGCTGCCGATACTCTGATACGCGCCGCATCGATGCAAGTCTGGTCATTGCCGCACTTCTTGATCTCATTTGTCCAAAAGGCAAAACCGTCCGGATCCGGTCCACGGCCGAGGAAGTCGAGATAATGTTGGTAAACGAAGAACTCTGCCTGCTGGATCTGATTACTGCCAGGATCAAACAATTCGGAGGTGACAGCTAGAAAATTATCGAGACTATAATTGAGTCCGCCGGCGGTGAGAATCTTGCCGTTGGGTAAGCGCGTCGATGTGTGGCCGACGCGCGCGAGTTTGGGTGTGTCAGTAAAGCTCCAGGCTCCAGTGGCCGGTTCATACACCTCCGCAGACTTCTTAACGTCGCATTCATCATACTCGAAGGGTACGCAGTACAGGCCATCAGCGACCAGTACTCTTCCGTTTGGCAGTAACGTAGCTGTGTGTAGGTAGCGGGCTTCAAAAAGATTTCCTGTTAGGGTCCAGGCGCCAGTCGCTGGCTCGTACAGTTCGGCAGTATTAGTTGGAAAATATGATCGAAAAATCATCGCGGGCGAGTACGGTGGCCGCAATTCAGGATGCGCATCCAGGAACGGAGGCGGAAGAGGAACATAGGCTACCCCTCCGCCCGCAACCAGGACCTTGCCGTTCGCGAGCAGCGTTGCGGTAGGCCAATCCCGCTGAACATTAAGGCCGCCCGTGTCACTCCACGTTTGCGTTGCCGGATCATACAACTCCGAAGTCTTACCGGAATCGACGCCCCCAGTGACGAGAACCTTGCCGTTAGCCAAAAGGGTTGCGGTGTGACCAACCCTGGCGTTATTGAGATTGCCCGCTTTACTCCATGTTCCGGTCGCCGGATCGAATAGCTCCGCGTTTTTCAACGGACCATCTACGCCATAGCCGCCAACCACCAGTACCTTACCGTTAGACAGCAATGTTGCCGTGTGGGCCCACCGGGCGGTGTTGAGATTG
>Ga0209577_10003996_pt1 | contig 13907 bp, 10 predicted proteins | sample GraSoiAngelo_109_FD_185874 | JGI IMG/M metagenome (GOLD analysis project Ga0209577, IMG submission 185874) | Grasslands soil microbial communities from the Angelo Coastal Reserve, California, USA - 14_0903_12_20cm (SPAdes) (version 2) | ecosystem: Environmental > Terrestrial > Soil > Grasslands...
CCGGAAGCCATTTGGTCCGTACATAGGGTGTACAAATATTGCGGACAGATAGGGATTCTGTACGCTGCCGAGCATCGCTGTGACTACTCGCCACACACCCGCCTGTACTGAGGGAATCAACCAGAGCGTCAACGGCCGCTGGAGGTTGCGGCATTCGTGCACGATCTCGCGGGACGTTTCAGCATAACCTGCCAGCGGCGTCGCGAGGACCATATGCCGAGCCTGCTGAAGTTTAGGCAAACGCTGATCATGAGGAGTGTCGCGCTCGATCATCAGCACTGTGCGTACCCCGAGATTCGGCAGTATGTCGCGCTGCAGGAACCGGCCAAATTCGCCGCGACCACCAATGATGAGTACCGCGTATGGATCGTCAGACTCTGTCACGATTTCGCACTTTGCTCCTGGCAGGGGTGAGTCTAATGAAAACTTCAGCTCCTGTTTGCAGGTCAATCACAACCTTGGCGGAGCGGGCTTGTTTGGTACGCCCCACGCCTGAGCGCCGATAACTTTCAACTTGCGCTTGTACACGCGGTCGCCACAGGTCGCAAACAGAGTGTCGAAGTGCTCGCCGCCAAAAGTGAAGTTGGATAGCTTGCCGTTCGGTGTAGGAATGATGCCTTGCACCCTGCCGGCCTGGTCGCAGATCTGAATGCCCATGTTCGTTGCGACATAGAGTCGTCCATCGCGATCGACGCGAATGCCGTCGGCGCTGCTCTGATCTGAAGCGTCGGGTACATGCAGCCAATAGAAGCGCTGTTTGTTATCAAGCGATCCATCGGGCTTGATGAAGTAACTGTAAACCCAGTGCGAGCGATAATCAGCAACGTAAAGCAAAGTCTGATCGGGAGAGAGCGTCACGCCATTCGCGTATTTCAGTCCGGTATCGACCACGAGTTTTTCGCCGTTAGGTTTGATCAGCCAGACTTTGCTCGGCGCGTTCTCGTTATCGCCAGGAGGATTAGTGACATAAACATTTCCGTTGTGCGCAACCGTGATGTCGTTGCCAACCCAGCCGTCTGCGATCGTGGCCGGCTTACCATCGGCATCGTAAGCGAAGACTTTCTTCTCGCCCATCGCGACTGCATATAACCTTCCGTCAGGACCGAAAGCGTTTCCGTTTCCTCTCTTTGAGTCAGCGATGAACTCGGTGACTCTGTTGTCGAGTCCGATCTTGTAGGTCTTACTGTTCGTGACATCGTTAAAGAAGACTTCGCCTTTCGCATTCGCCGCGGGCCCTTCGACAAACTTGTGGCCTTCGCTGACGAGTTGCCAGCCTTCACCCGGAACCAGAATCGCGCTGAGCGTCGGGTTCTGTGTTTGTCCACCCTTAATCGGATTCGGCCAGTCTTTCCACAGCCAACGCATCGCGTCGGGAAAGATCATCGTTGATTGCTTGCCGTTGTGTCCGCCGTCACCCCACACATGTTGCACTTCATAACCCGCAAAGACGAGGGCGCGTTCCATCGTCTGGTTCTCCATCCACCAATCGCCGGCGTAAATATTGAGGTCGTTCGATCCATCCTGAAGGAAAATGCGAATTGGTTTCGGCTCGAACTTGCGTATGAGCGTCGGATAGCGCATGCCCCCACGCAGATCGACATAAGTGCCAATCGCACTGAACACGCGCGAGAACGCGCCCGGTCTCTCCCAAGCGGCAGTGAAGGCGGCGATCGCACCGCTGCTCTCGCCGCCAATGGCCCGATCGTTTCCATTACGCGAAAACCTGATCGGGCGGCCGTCACTCGTCTCTCTGGTCTCGACATCCGGCAGCAATTCGTCGTTCAGGAACCGCGCATACGCATCACCGAGTCCGTCGTATTCATAGCTGCGATTGAAACGATCCAGCGCTGTGTTGCCGTCCGCTGCTTTGACGACTCCGGGAGCGACAAAGACCGCGACGATAATCGGCAGTTCCTTCTTTTGAATGAGATTGTCGAAAACGGTTGGCGCCGCGAAACGAATGCCGTCCTGCTGCACATAAAGACAGGCAGGCGTGTCGGGTTTGTATTGTGCTGGAACGTAAATCCAATAATCGCGCGTGGTGCCGGGAAAAATCTTCGACTTATCAAAAGTGAACTTGAGGACTTCGCCTTTGGGAACACCAACCTGCAGCTTTGAATCTGGACCGGGCTGATAGTTATCCGTAGTTTGCGGTGAAACCGGGGAGAAGAAACACGCCAGCGCAAGCGAGAAAAAGACCGGTCTTAGCCTTATGCTTCTCATCTCAGCTATTCAGTCAGTTAACGCGAATAAACTTGAGTCACGTGTCAACCCTGCCGGGCTTCGCGCACGATCTCCAGAAACTCGCGCGCGCGTTCAGCGATCACTTCATCGCGGTCTTCGCGTAACGCTTTCGTATCGACCAGGTCAGATCCGACACCTAGGGCCATCGCACCGGCCTTGATGAAATCGGCGGCTGTTTTCAGCGAAACACCTCCCGTGGGCACGAGTTCAATTTGCGGCAGCGGCGCTTTTAGGGCTTTGAGATAACTTGCTCCACCGACTGCGCCGGCGGGAAAGACTTTGACCGCGTCGGCGCCGGCGTTCCAGGCGCGCACCACTTCGGTCGGCGTTAGCGCTCCGGGAAAGACACCCACGTCATTGCGACGGCAGAATGCGATGGTCTCTTCGTTCAGCGCGGGGCTAACGATGAACTGCGCGCCGGCTTGAACACACTTGTTGGCGGTATCAGGATCGAGGACAGTACCGGCGCCAATTACAACCTCAGCTCCGAAGGTTGCGGCCAACTTTGCGATCACGTCGATCGCGCCGGGCACCGTCATGGTTACTTCGAGTACATCGACGCCGCCGGCTTTAATCGCCTCGACGGCACGCATCGCCAAGTCCGCAGATTCTGCGCGCACCACGGGAATCAGGCCGGTGGCGCGGATCCGTTGAAGGACTTCGGTCTTATTCATCGATTTGGAGTGCGCCGGCAGAGCGTAGCGGCGACGGCGCTTTGGATTGGTTCACACTCTGATCGTTCATTGTTTATCCAAAGCGCCGTCGTCGCTGCGCTTTGCCGGCGCACTCCAAATTATCTCGCGACTCGAGCTGTGCCGCCCTTCATTACTTTCTCTACTTCCGCAAGTGTGGCCATTGTCGTATCGCCCGGCGTCGTCATTGCCAGAGCACCGTGCGCAGCGCCGCATTCAACCGCCCACTGCGGCTCTTTGTCCATCAGGAAACCGTAAATCAACCCGGAAGCAAATGAATCGCCGCCGCCGACACGATCGAAAATCTCCAGTTTCTCGCGACCAGGCGCTTGGTAGAAATTGCCGTCGCTGAAACAGATGGCGCCCCAATCGTTAATGGTCGCCGATTTTGCATTACGCAATGTAGTGGCGACCACTTTGAAATTCGGAAACTGGCGGGTCGCGCGCTCGATCATTTGCTCGAAATTCGCGACGTCGAGTTTCGCGTGATGCTCATCCAGGCCTTCGACTTCAAATCCGAGCGCCGCGGTGAAGTCTTCTTCGTTGCCCAACATGACATCGATTAGCGGGGCCAATTCACGATTAACTTCGCGCGCGCGTTCCGATCCGCCAATTCCCTGCCATAACGACTCGCGATAATTGAGATCATAAGAAATGACGGTGCCGTGTTTCTTTGCGGTCTCTATCGCTTCGCGCGCCACCTGCGGCGTCGTCTCAGAGAGCGCGCAAAAAATTCCGCCGGTGTGAAACCAGCGCGCGCCCTCTGCTCCGAAAATCCTTTCCCAGTCAATGTCGCCGGGCTGCAACTGAGAAACCGCCGTATGCCCACGATCAGAACAACCCAAAGCAGCGCGAACCCCAAAGCCTCGCTCGGTGAAATTCAACCCGTTACGCACACTACGGCCCACGCCGTCATACTTGATCCATTTGAGATGCGACTGATCGACTCCGCCCTGATAAATCAGATCCTGAACCAAACGGCCGACGGGATTGTCTGCCAGCGCGGTAACGATCGCGGTATCCATTCCGAAACAACGCCGCAATCCGCGCGCGACGTTGTATTCGCCACCGCCTTCCCAAACTTGAAAAGTGCGCGCGGTGTGAATGCGGCCATCGCCTGGATCGAGCCGGAGCATCACTTCGCCCAGGCTGACCAAATCCCAACGGCACTCTGACTTCGCCTTAATTTTCATTTTTCGATTCGCAAATGCATTACGAAGCGGACTGCATTCGTGGGCATTGTAGTCGAAACGGATAACTTTTGACCGCGTTCCTGACGCTCGCCTTTATCAACGGAGCCGGGCGGACCTGGCGCGGTCAGCGCATTCGTTTCAAGAGCAGTCTTCAATTCTTTTGGCTCGGAGACTTCAATAAGCATGTTGACGCTCCCTGCGTTGACAAGGAATTTATTGGCGTCCTGCTTTTCAAAGTGATCGTCGACGTGCAATAGCCATGTTAGAACCGCTGGATTCAATGTCTCAACTTCATCACGCACTGTGAAACCGATTCCGGGCGCAAATTCAAACTCACGCACGAATTTTCTTAGGCCCAGCTCCGGCGCGTAAGCCGTAGTCGCGTCGCCGCGCAGAGCGACGCGATTGTTTTCCATCTTCATATCGACGATGCGGATCTTGTCCAAGCGTGCATAGGGTACACCGGCAAAAGCATCGTGACCTAAACCCTCTTTGGCTTGCCCCTTTCCGTTTATCAGCAGAGTATTGTGATGCTCGGTCAGCGGCACCCCTTCGTAGCCGCTATCGCCGGTCAAATATCGCCCACGCGCGAAGATGATAAAGCTGTTCGCATCCGGATGCGCGTGGCCGTCGGATAAACGCCAATCCGGAAACTGTGGAAGCAGCGATGCCGTGTGATGTCCTTCGGGCGGTCCGCACTTGAAAGCGAACGCAGTCGCGTCTTTGGTCCAACTACTGCGCCAATAAAAGACCTCGTGATCTCGAAAGTAATGCGACGTATCCTGCCGTTCGATTGGAATTGGCTTCACATTCGGGTCATACCAGACAAGCGACCAGAAGTCTTCGGCGTTGACTTGATTGAAACTCTTCAGCCACTCGGCGACGCCCTGCGCTTCGCCACTCTGAAAACGTTGCGCCAGGCGATAAAGCAAATTGTAATTCGTATGAAAGTGTCCGCCGGGATGCGTGCGCGCGACCTCTTCGCCTTTGCCCGCGCGAGTCAAAGGCCCTTCAAAGACGTCGCCAAAATCGAATACGTACTGACCGCTGGGCAACATCGCATGCGCCACATACTTGTGCATCTCACGAAAACCCGGAAGGTCGTACAAGTCTTCGCCCGCCGCGTGCGCCTGCGCGTCGAGGTAATGGACCAGCCAGGGCGTCGCGAAGATCCAATACTCGAAACCTTCGTAGTAGTAACCGTCCTGCGAATACGTTGCCAGCACCCGATCGTAGAAGGCACGGGCCAGCTTTGCCCAGCCGGCGGCTTCAGGCGTTTCACCGTAGAGCGCGTAGGCGGCGACGCCCAGACCCGTAATCGGAATGAAGACGTGATTCTGGCTATAGGCAAAAGTGCGCCCTGGTTTTGGTTTGAAGTAATCGGCCAGTAAGCGGGCCTGTTTAATTAACTTGTCACGGTAACGCGTCCGCTCCTGTTCGCTGAGATCGTGATAGAGCAGATCGTATCCCCAGCCCAGGCCGTAGAGCAGATGGCCCGCGGCGAGATCGACGTTGGGTTTGTCATTCGCGTAACCCCAGAGGTCATAACTGACCGCCGCATCCATATATTTCTTGGCCGCCTCAAGATATCTCCGATCGCCTTCAATCTTGTAGGCAAAGGCTGCTTCGGCGATGCCGATACCGACTTCATTCTGCGCGCGTCGCTGCTGCGCGGGTGGTGCGGCCGGCTCAGTCTTGAGCGCACGCACTTTGCGTAGTGCCTGTTGCCAAAGATCTCGATGGGTTGTGCGTGCGCGCTGTCTGAGTTCGTCAAGTTCTTTGTCGGTGACGTAGACCCGTGGATGCACGCCCATCAACTCGGGACGCAGGCTGGACTTGCGCGAGCGCATCAGCTCGACCAGCGGATGTTCACCTTTGGGTTGGTTGCTCTTGATTTTTTCGGCTTCCAGTTCGCGCTGGTCCTGGGCGGAAGACGATGCCGGCGAGATTAGAGATGTGACGGTCAGGAGAATGACCAGAGCCAGGCCGCGTTTGTTTGTATTAACCTGAGTTCTCATGTGCTCAAAGCTACTTAACCGCAGAGGGCACAGGAGGTGCTCGCAGAGGACTCAGAGAAAACCCCTTCTTGCCGTTCCTCTGCGAATCTTCAGCGTCCCCTTGTACCTAATCTACAATAAACTTCGCGCCTCGTTACAGAACCGCGAGCGGTGGCGACCGGATCATTTGTCATTTTTCATTTTTCATTTTTCATTTGCCATTTGCCATTTGCCATTTGCCATTTGCAGAGCCCGCCATTTAGTAGCTATTGATGACCAAGTGAAAAATGTCAAATTTCAAATGACAAATGATCCGGTCTCTACCGCTCGCGGTTCTGTAACTTGTTTCCTCTCTTAGCTCGAAACGGCGACGTTTCACATAGAATCAGGCGCAAAGATAATTCGTCCAGCCTTCGACTCAACTGCCAAGGGACGAATGGGTCCGCCCAGCACAAACAAAATTACCGTGCCCAGAATCGGAAGCAGGCCCGCTACGATCAGGATCGGCGTATAAGAAAAATGATCGGTCACCCATCCCGTGGTCAAAGTGTAAAGAATGGCGCCGATGCCGGCGCCCAAACCGCCCAGGCCCGCCACTGAGGCAACGGCCTGCGAAGGGAAGAAATCGCTCGGCATCGTCTGCACGTTATTGATCCAACTCTGAAATCCAAAGGTCACCAGCCCGATGAAGAAGAGCGCCAGCATCGCGTTGTTCGCCAACGCCGCGGGCACACCAAAGGACATGAAAATGGCGCCGACGATGATCACAGCTTTGCGCGCCTTGTTTGTGGTCCATCCGTGCCTGATCAATCGGCCGGAGGCCCAACCACCCATCAAACTGCCGGCGTCGGCAGCCACATATGGCATCCACGCAAAGAGACCAATTTGCGTCAAACTAAAACCCCGAACTCGGCTGAGGTAGAGCGGCAGCCAGGTCACGTAGAGCCACCAGACAGGATCGGTCAGGAAACGCGACAACACGATAGCCCAGACCTGGCGATACTTGAGCAGTTCCATCCAGCCCATCTTCCTCGTCGTTGCCGAGGAAGATCGATCTTGTTGGATGAGAGCACGCTCTTCATCCGTGAGGGCCGAGTGCCGCTCCGGACTTTCGTATAAGAGTAACCAAAGTGCCAGCCAGCCGAACCCAAGACTGCCGGTGAACAGGAACGTCGTCCGCCAACCAAACTGTGTTTGCAACCAAACAATCAGCGGGGTCGCGACAATGAAACCGACGCAGACGCCGCTGTTGAAGATCCCCATCCCCAACGCGCGCTGCCGCGCGGGAAACCATTCGGCGACGACCTTCGCCGCGCCGGGCCAATTGCCGGCTTCGCCAAGACCCAACACGAAACGAAAGACGCTCAGACTCGCCAGGCCGCGTGCGAACGCATGAGCCATAGCCGCGCTGGCCCAAACCAGAATCGACAAAGTGAACCCACGCCGCGTCCCGACCCGATCGTAAAGCTTGCCTGAAAGCGCCTGACTCGCAGCATAGGCCACCAGGAACCAGGTGGTGATGCTGGCGAATTGAAGATTGGTTAGCCCAAGCTGCTGTGTAATCACCGGCGCCAGCACCGAGATCGTAAGCCGGTCGATGAAATTGATCAGCGTCGCCAGAAAAACCAGGCCGACGATCCACCAGCGCAAGCCGCGAATCTTGAATGCCGGCGCAATTCCTTTTGCTGTAGGTGCATCAATCATTTGAAGTACTTGGTGGGCGTTGTATTAGCGGCGACCGGCTATGCTTAACGCGTTAGCTTTTAGGTTTGACTTCAATGGTTATTGCTGCCCGGGTGATTACTTAGATTCGGGCGAGGCGAGAAAATCTTCCCGTATCGGCGAAAAGACATCTATAAGAATCACTTCTTCATCAAGCATGGTCGCGCCGTGCCAGGCGCCGGAAGGAAAGTGCAACACGTCCCCGGCCTTTACGATCTTTTGTTCGTCGCCGATCGTGAATAGGACGCGCCCTTTTTGAACCAGAGTCATTTGTTCGTGTGGATGATCGTGCGCGGGAGTGACCAGGTTTGGCGCAAAGCGGAAGCGGCAAATCATCATGTTCTTGCCGACGATCATTTGGCGTTGAATGCCTTCCTGGACCTGTTCTACCGGAATGGAATCCCAGTCGGTGTGTAGCGGTTCAAGTTTCTGTTCAGTAGTTGGCATTGCTAATTGATTCCTTGTGGTCAGTTGCGAGTTAAGGACGGGAGGCCGCCTCTTTCAATCACGATCTTTAGCGGCCGGTCGCTAACACTCCCGGTTCTGTAACGCGCCGGCCAACTTTCATAATCAAGCGCCAATGGAGATTGCGATTCGGCGTCAAGCGCAAGTCATGCGACTCATAAACCAAATGCAGAGGCAGCGGGCCTCGTGCACCGCGTCCCAAAGCGTGGTCGCCGGTCGCAAAAGTCGAAGTCTTCATAGACCAGTCTGAAGTCGCCGAAACGGACAAAACCGATTCGGCGGACCTGAAGTTATCCCAGCGCTGAGTCCCGGCCAACGTTATCTCATTCCGGTCGCCGGTCGATGGCAGCGCGACCCGCCAGCGACGGATCGACGCGGGTTCGCTCGATCTCAATGTCTCATCGCGCGTCAGCGTTGCTCCGCTCAGGCGCCATACGACTTCGCCGGTGATGTGGGGATCGACCAACTCTCCCGCCTTACTTCCAACCAGGGCCCAACGCCGCCAGACAACCCGCAAAGATTTTCCATCGGCGCCGGGTTCGATCTCATCCGCGCCATCGGTGGCCACGATCACGCGATCGTCGGCGAGTTCGATGAACGGTACCAGTGATGGATAGACTTGCTCGACGGGATTCGCAAAACCCGGGAGGCCATGCGGCGCAGGCAGATAATCGGCGACGCCGGGTTTCGTTCCAGTCGTGATCGGCAGCGTGAAATGAATCGGACCCTGTCGCACCAACCACACGCCGGCTGGTCGATTGCCATGACGAAAGAAAACGAAGCGGGCTACATCTAACCTGGTGATTTCAGAAGAAAACGCTGCGATCTTTTCGCTTGTAAGAGCGCGCGCGAATCGCGCTTGTGCCAGCGCCGCTTTGCCGAAGAAACTCGTGGTCTGCTGCCATTCGCGTTCGCGCGTGATGTACGCATAATTGCCGCGGCCGAACGCAAAGACGGACAGCGAGTGACTGATGTCGTTATAGTCATGGCGCAACCAGCGCCAGGCTTGATAATAAGCGCTGGCAAGTTGTTCGAGCGACGCCGGTCGAAACTCCGGATGCGCTCCGAGGAAGCCGACGATTTCCATCGTGTCCATGTAGCTGATGGCACCCGTGCTGCGGCCCCACGCGTAACCATAACCGTCGGGCAAGACCAGATCCCACCACAACTTCATCTGCTCTTTAAGCGAAGGGCGCACCGCATCGAGAATATCTTTTCGATCCGCGGCTTCGGCGGCTTCCCAAACGAACCTCGCATACTCGTTCGAGTAGCGATCAAAGCGACCGGTCGGCGGATTGTCGTCAGAATAGATTCCGCCATTCATGAACGGCCGCGCGGCGCGGGTGATCACCCCATCGACCAAGCCTCGATCTTGCAGCAGGCCGAGTTGATAGCTGACGCTGGCGATGCGCGCCGCGACGCCGAGATAGTTTTCCGCAAGATTAATTACCTGCTGCGTCTTCGGATCGTAGAAAGCAGAAACGTCGAGCCACTTGCGCCACTGCGCGCGCTCCTCTTCGCTGAGACTTTGCCAGACAGGATTCGTGTTTAAGTCTCGGCCAAAGGAACGTAGCGCGAGCACGCCGTACAATTGCGAGAAGCGAGTTCCTTTCAGACGATACTCGACCAGGCCGACCTGCCCGACTTCGCGCGCGAGATCGTGTTTGCCGAGGGTGCGATTTCCCGACATCGCCGCATATGCACCGACTGCGTTCATGAAACTGCCCCACGTGTATTCGCCGGTCGTGCCGGCAGCAAACACTTTGTCGGGAGGAGGATTGTAAGACTTAATATAGTCGAGGTGCGCGAGCATTTCTTTGTCGAGAAAGTTTGCGATCTCGCGATTGAGCGATGCCGTCTCAACTGTTGTACGACTTGTCTGCGCGCCGGAAACGAGCGCGAAGAAGAGCAAAAGAATTAATGAGGAAGCGAACCTCGTCATACTAAGTGTTCAAGTCAATCACGAGAATTATTTAACCTTTACCTGCCCATCCAACCACCATCGACAACCAACACGTGACCATTCACGTAATCGCTCGCAGACGAACAGAGAAAAACTGCCGCGCCCGCGAGATCCGATGGTTCGCCCCAGCGGCCTGCGGGAATCCGTTCAATAATCTGGCGGTTGCGCGTCTCGTCCTGCTGCAATGCCTTCGTGTTATCCGTGCGCATGTAGCCGGGCGCAATGGCGTTGACGTTGACTCCCTTCGCTGCCCATTCGTTGGCGAGCGCTTTCGTTAGTTGCGCCACGCCACCTTTCGCGGCCGCGTACGCGGGCACCGTGATGCCACCCTGAAACGAAAGCAGCGAAGCGATATTGAGAATCTTTCCGTGGCCGCGCTCGATCATTTGCCGTCCTGCAAGTTGGGAGAGACGAAATACGCTGTTGAGGTTTACTTCGATTACATCCGCCCAATCTTTCTCCGGATAAACGATTGCCTGAGAGCGACGAATCGTGCCGGCGTTGTTGACGAGTACATCGAGTTGGCCGAAGTGAGCAATCGTTGCTTCGATTAAGCGGCGCGGCGTTTCGCGATCGGTGAAATCGCCGGTGGCCGCAAATGCCTGTCGCCCCGCGCGGGTGACTGCATCGCACGTGGCGTCGGGCGCATGTGTGTTGCCGTGACAGGCCAGGTTCGCGCCGGCTTCAGCGAGAGCGATGGCGATCGCCTGGCCGAGTCCGGTTGAAGCGCCAGTCACCAGCGCGACTTTGTTGTCGAGTCTGAAAGCGTCGAGAATGCTCATCAGAGATTCGTTCAGAATCGTGCTAATGCCCGGACAAGCGGGCAGTAGCCCGCTTCTAAACGGTTTGAGGTTTGGAGGTCGAACTCGTAATCACAATGCCGCTAATGATGCCCGTCACCACTCCGATGATTGCGCCGATGGCCATATGCTTCAGCAAGCTCGCGCCGGACACTCGCGAAAGCAACCCAACGGCCCACCCAGCGAATGATCCAAAGACGCTGCCCATGAAGCCAAATCCTACAATCGTGCCGATGGAAAAGGGTTTAGCCACAACGCGCTCCATGTCTTCAATAGGTTCAATTCGGGGCACCAACAGATGAATGATCAGCAATGCGATCAGGTATGCCACGCCAGCGATAATGAAAGGGATTTTGTAATTACCGTGCGTGACCTCCAGGATGTAACCCACGATAACGGCCATCGTCGCGCCGTTGAATGCGCCGGCCATGCCGCCGATGCCGACCACCGATCCTATGGCGCGTCTTGGGAACATGTCCGAAACGGTCGTGAAAATGTTCGCGGAGAATCCTTGATGCGCTGCCGCCGCCAGTCCGACCAGTCCAACTGCCAGCCAAAGGCTCTTCACATTTGAAGCAAACATGATCGGCGTCACGGCCAGCGCGCAGATAAGCATCGCTGTCTTACGTGCGCGGTTAATGGTCCAGCCGCGCTTAATAAACGTCGAAGAGAGCCAACCGCCGCCGATGCTGCCGACATCGGCTACTACATAGATGGCGATCAACGGCAGGCCGATTGTGGAAAGGTCGAGTCCGTGATTTTGTCTGAGAAAGTTGGGGATCCAATAAAGATAAAACCACCAGATTGGATCAGTCAGGTACTTCCCGATGGCGAAGGCGGATGTTTGTCGATGTGGGATCAAACGCACCCATGGAGTTTTGGCGCCTACAACGTCGGGAGGATCGCTTTGAATGTGATCGAGTTCGGGCTTTGAAAGCCGTCGATGCGCTGCCGGATGGGAATACAGCGGAATCCAGAATGCGAGCCACAAGAGACCGATGGCGCCGGTCAGGATAAAAGCCCACTGCCAACCATAATGCAAAGCGATCCACGGTACGGTGAGGGGAGCAACGATCGCGCCGACATTCGAGCCGGCGTTAAAGATGCCGGTAGCCAGCGCACGTTCCTTTTTCGGAAACCATTCGGCTACGGTTTTGATGGCGGCCGGAAAATTTCCGGCCTCACCCAAACCCAGAGTGGCTCTCGCTACTCCGAATCCAAAAGCCGAGCGAGCCAGGGCGTGACTCATGGCGGCAAAGCTCCAGATCGTCAGGGCCACGGTGTAGCCGATCTTCGTTCCGAACCGATCAATGAGGCGTCCCGCGAGCAGCAGACCCAGGGCGTACGACGCATTGAAGGCGGCCACAATATTGCCATAGTCGATTTCGCTCCACCGGAACGCTGCCTGGAGATCTTTGGAAAGAATTCCAATCACCTGGCGATCGACGTAGTTGATGGTTGTGGCAAAGAACAGCAGGGCACAGATCGACCAGCGAAGGTGGCCCATGCGAGACGAGACCGCGGCTACGACTGCACCGGTTGCGCTGGATGCGGCAGCGGACGGCGGCGCAACTTCGCTCATGGATTTCGGCAACGAAGCTGCCCGTTCGGCGGCGATGATTTCTTCCTTCATCGGATTTGTCCGACAAACTTCAGTTTGTCGCCCCTACTCGACTTGAACTAAATCGTGAACGACAAACTGAAGTTTGTCGGACATGTTGCCTACTTACGGCTGGCCTCGAGTCCACTTCCGCTTTGATCGAATCCGGGCTGCACAGTTACGACGCCAAATTGCCGATCTTCAACTTCGCGATGCGCCGCCATCATCCACACGAAGTTAATTGGGTGGCCAGGCACTGAGACGTTCGGATGAAAACCCTTCGGCATAATCACTGCATCGCCGTCGCGCACCACGCCGACAAACTCGGGTTCCTCCGGATTCGTATAGACGAACTGCACGCCGAACGCAGGCGCCGGCATGTCGTAGTAAACGTACAACTCTTCGAGTATCGCCGCGTGTTCGTGAGGCGGCCAACTGGTCCAATGTCCCGGCTCTGACGTGGTGAAGCCCGCGAGGATGCGTCCTGCCTCGACGTTCTTGCCTAACGTGATGTTAACTGTGCGAGTTGTCGTCGGCCCACCCGTCTTGAATTTCAGTGAGCTGTCCTTCTCGACGTCGGCATAACGCACGATCTGAAGCGGATATTTCTTTTCCACTTCCGCGGAACACTCAACCAGGTCAACGGCGCTGTCGGTTGCGATCTCGACTTCGGTATCGCGCGGCAGATATATGGAATCATAGCGCTCGATCCTGTTCGTTTGGCCATCTGCCTTGATGGTGCAGTCGCCGGACATACAGATAAGACCAGTCTCGAGGGCGCCGGTTGAAAACGCTACGTTGGGCGTCTCCCGGTCAAGAATGATCCGGCCATAGACCAGATGCTTCATCAAACTATTTTCAGGTGTAATCGAGATATGCCTGCCTTTTCGATCGTTAGTATGCCGAAAGATCATTCGATCTCTTGCCTCTTTCATTTGAGCGCTCATGTTAATCCTTTCCTCCACATCCAAAGTAAGCCGCTTACGCGTCTCGCTCAGCGTTACATAATCCGCGCGTCCGGGCTTTTGTTCAGAGTTGGGACAATATATGTCCCACTAATTCTTTGTCAAGACTGTTTGCCTATTTGGATGGGCGTCCCGGTTTATTGAGCGGGTCGCAACACAATCTTCGCGTTCCGATTTCCCAGCTTCAGCACGATTGGGTTATTGACTTGAATGGGATGTTCTTCCCCGTCGATGCTGATGACGAAATTAATTGGAGCGGATTTTTC
>Ga0209577_10003998_pt1 | contig 13900 bp, 10 predicted proteins | sample GraSoiAngelo_109_FD_185874 | JGI IMG/M metagenome (GOLD analysis project Ga0209577, IMG submission 185874) | Grasslands soil microbial communities from the Angelo Coastal Reserve, California, USA - 14_0903_12_20cm (SPAdes) (version 2) | ecosystem: Environmental > Terrestrial > Soil > Grasslands...
CCGCCGGAGCGGCTAATCACCCCTACGCCCTTAGGCACGCCGGGCTTAAACCATTGCCGCGCGCTCTCCGCGCGACCGCCGATCATCCCGACCACGCCCTTGCCCGGACTTAACACTCCAAGCGTGTTGGGGCCCAAAAACATCGCGCCATTCGCTTTCGCCGCCGCCGCAATCTCCATCGCGTCCCACACTGGCACGCGATCGGGTACAAGCACCGCGAGTTTAATGCCCGCTTCAATCGCCGAGATCGCGGCGTCCTTCACGCCAGCCGCAGGCACAAAGAGAACGGAGATGTCAATCTTGCCTAACGCGTTCACCGCTTCCTGTGGCCTGTTAAATACCGGAACGCCGAGCACGGTTTGTCCGCCTTTGCCCGGTGTCACGCCAGCGACAACATTTGTTCCGTACTCCCGCATCAAACGCGTGCGTGCGCGACCCTCACGTCCCGTGATCCCTTGCACCAGCACGCGCTTTTTCTCGTCGATTAAAATGGCCATTAACGCGTGCCTCCAATCAGTTCTTCCAATCCCTGAATATCAAGCTCCAAATAGAAACCTTCGATTCCGACGAGGCGGCATTCGACATCGCAAGCGAGCAGCTCGGAATCTTTGGTGGCAAACTCTTCGCTTGGCAACACCGCTGTGGGTGCGCCGTCGCGATCGACGATCAGTCCGCCGGAGTGGGTTTCGACGGCGGTGTGAATGTTTCTCCACTGTGGGGCGTCGATCCAGACACGGCCATTTTTTACCGGGAGCATCGTGGCTGATGGCTTTCTCATAAATTTGGGCAGTCGTGGCGAGCGCGGTTTCCATTTGGCGCCCTTCGCGGCTGCGACGAGTTCTGCAAAGCGCGCGGCGATGAACGCGGGTGTGTCACTTTTGCGATAACCTTCGACCGGCGCGCGCAGCAGCTTGGACATGCGCTGCAAAATGTCCACGGCGCGGTCTTCGGTGTTACCACCCAGGCGAATCACCGCAGGAATATCCAGATCGAGTTCCCAAAATGCTTTGGCCAATCCGTAAGCAGACCAATATTGTTCCTGGCTTGCGACGCCTGAGCCGGAACCGAAATAGCCGACCAAGTCAGGCTGGGCCAAAATGATTCGCGCCGCCCGATACACTTTCGATGCAGATGGATTACCACTTGTATCGGTGAAATTTGCGATCGTGAATTCCGCGTTCACGACGGCGTCCATCGACATCATCGAGCCGCCGCCGCCCGCGCCGTGAAAACCAACCAAACCTTTGGACCCTTTCGGTGCAGTCGTCGCCAACTGTGCGAAATAGAATGTGCCGCGATGATCGTTTTGTTCCACCGCGTAAGCGATGCGCTCGAGCGGGGTCGGCGGATGATCAAACTCGCGCGCAATCTCAATCCCCAGTTCCGGATGGCGCGCGACTGCGTAATCATCAATCGTGATCCGGCAATCGGCTGCGACGAACTCGCCGCTTTTCGTCAGCACCAGCGGATTGATTTCCAGCGAACGGGCTTCGACGCTTCGCGCGGCAGCAAACAATTTTCGAATTGATTCGGCTAATTGCTCCGCGTGCGCCTGCGAAAGGCCGCACACATCAACAGCTTCGTTGAGTGCTGAAGCCTCGGGTCCGTTGCTCACGTCGCACGCGATGCGTCGTATGGACGCAGCGCGCTTTTCGATTCCAGTACCGCCACCGGCAGCGAAAATGATCACTGGCGCCCGCGCAGCATCATCGATGGCGAATGAAAGAAAAAACTCGCGATCGATATCGATCTTCTCTTCGAACAACACCGCTTCGACTGGGAACTGACCGACTTTCATCAACAACATCTGCTCCGCATGAGCGCGCACATCGTCGGGGTCCTTGGCAAAGGCGACTCCGCCGATGCCTGCGCGCCCAGTGGTCCAGGCTTGAATCTTGATCACAACTTCGCCGCCTAATTCTTTCGCTGCCACGACGGCGTCATCGGCACTCAAAACGGCGCGGCCGCGCGGGATCTTAAATCCATTAGCGGCGAGAATGGCTTTGCCCTGATATTCGTGTAGTCGGGCCATTAATAGGTGCTATTTCGGATGAAAACGCCCAACGTCCAACTCGGAAAGCTGAATTGAGCGTTCAGCGTTGGGCGTTGAGCGTTCGACGTTTGTATCGACAATTGGCACCTACCTTATCCGCCGACAGCTTGATAATGGCCGAGGCCGCGTTGCCACATGAAACGCGCCCACGCCCACGCGAGCAGAAGCCAGCCGGATTGGATTGCCAGTGCTTGCCCGAGCTCGGCTCCTTTTAAGCGGCCGAGGAAGATCGCGACCGGACAGAATAGCTCGTAGTAAAACGGCAGCCACTTCATCACGGCTTGGACTGCGGACGGCATGATATCGATGGGAAACATCTGGCCGCCTAGGAAATATTCGAACGAATAAACGATGAACACGATGGTGGAGATTTCCAAAATCCAAAACGCCATCATCGCCAGGCTATAGGTGATGAAAAATTGAATGAATGCCGCCATCAATATTGAGATGATAGTCAACACATAGATCACTGGATCGGTCGGCAGCACGATGTAGTCCCGAAAATAAACAAAGATGAGCGCGATCGGCGGCAACGTGACAAGGCTGTAAACGAGTCGGCCGCTCAAAAAAATACTGAGCCTGTATGCCAGATAACTCATCGGCTTTGTGAGCAGCGCGTTGATCTGGCCTTCGCGAATGTCAGCGGCGATTTGCCATTCATCCTCCGTTGGTACGACCAGGTTGCTGACTAAAAGGGTCAGCAGATAATAATAAATCATCGAGCCGTAATCGTAGCCGTGCAGGCCACCGCCGCGTTCTTTGAACACTGCTGCCCAGAGAAACACTGTGCCGGCCAGCGGAATCAGGCCAAACAGCGCGCGCAGAAAATAATTCCAGCGATAAACGAACGTGTTCTGCAGCCCGATGTTAAAGACCGAAGCGTACTTCTTAATCTTGCTCGTGCTCATGCTCGTGCTCGTAATCGAGTTTGCTGCAATCGAGCATGAGCAGAAGCAAGAGCAAGAGCAGGATTAGCTGTCGCGGCGTATCTAGAAACCTCTTGTCATTCGGAGTTAAGTCGAGGAATCCCGTGGCGAAACCTTCAGGTAATTACACGGGATCCTTCGACTTCGCTCAGGATGACGGTGCGGCCAATTGCACCGCCAAGTTGATCGCGGCGATCATGCTGTCGGGTCGTGCGATACCTTTGCCGGCGATGTCGAACGCGGTGCCGTGGTCGGGACTGGTGCGAGGAAAAGGGAGCCCCAGCGTGACGTTCACGCCTTCGTGAAATGCGTGTAGCTTCAGTGGGATCAATCCCTGGTCGTGATACATGCAAAGCACCGCGTCGAATTCTCCTTCAATCGCGCGGTGGAAAACTGTGTCCGGGGAATGGGGACCAGAGAAGAGTGATCGGTGACCAGTGATCGGTGATCGGTTTAGTTCTTCGAGAGCTGGCGCAATGATTTCGATCTCTTCGCGCCCGAGTTTGCCTGATTCGCCAGCGTGCGGATTTAGTCCAGCAACAGCAATGCACGGCGCGCTTTTGCCTCGGCTACGGAGGAAGTCCGCAAGCAACAGACCGACTCGGACGATTTCGCTTTGCTTTAGCGAGCGTGCGACTTTGCGCAGGGGAACATGCGCGGTGACCAGTGCGACGGTGATTTTTCCGCCGGTGAGACACATCGCGAAATTTTTGACGCCGCAGCGTTCTGCAAAAAACTCGGTTTGCCCTGGGAACTTAAAACCAACTTCGTACATCCGGGCTTTGTGGACCGGCCCGGTTACAATTGCATCGAGATCGCCCCGCCGCGCGAGTGTCACTGCTTCTTCGAGCGCGGCCGCGGCAGCACACGCAGTTTTTGCAGTCGGCTGTCCCGGTGTGCAATCACGATATTTGCCGATGATCTTGTAATCGGCTGCGCGTGCAAGACGGTCAGGCTTTAGAGCAACCTCAACAATCTCCGGCCCGACCCCGGCGCAATCGCCCAGCGTGATGCCAACACGCGGCTTGGTCCTTCTCCTGTTCATGCTGGTGATCGTAACCGAATTTGCTCAATCGAGCACGAGCGCGATTACGAGCATGGATGAGGCAAACGCTCAACGCCCAACGTCCAATTAAAATGTTTTGATGTAAGCCTTTTCGCGCAGGCTGGCGATCCAGCGTTCCTGAATTTGCTGCGCTTCCTCTTGGACCAGTTTTTTCTCGATATCAGGCCGCATCTCGGCGAGTGATTTTGTTGTGCCGCCCTGTTTGTCTTCGACTTTGAGAATATAATAATTCCCAGCGTAATCGATGATGTTACTGATTCTGCCGACGGGCATGTTGAAGGCGACCTTTTCAAGTGGGCCAGCCAAAGTGTTGCGTTCGATCCAGCCCCAGTCGCCGCCATTGTCCCGAGTACTGTCCTCGGAATAAACCTGTGCCGTCCGATCAAACTCCTCTCCGCTGGCCAGTTTGCCTAACACTTCTTCGGCCAGCGCCTTTTGCGCTGGTGCAGTCGCGGTATCTTTTTGGCCTGGAATCATGATCATGCGCAGCTTGATCGTCTCCTTGCTGGTGAATTCCTCGCGATGCTTTCTGTAGTACTCTTCGACTTTCGTCGGAGAAATAATGTTTTTCGTCTTGACGTTATGGCTACGCATCGCCTGGACGATCATTTGCTCCATCTCTTTTCGCCTGAACTCGCCCAACGTGAAATTCTGCGCCTCGAGCGTTTTGATAAACGTATTGCGGTCGCCGCCAAAGTTCTCCCGGATGATCTCGTGCATCCGCTCATCCACGAAATGATCGGGAATTTCGTACTTTTCTTTTTTGAACGCCTGCAGGACAAGCTGCCGGTCGATCAGGTCCTTCAGCGCTAGTTCTCGCGCTGCTTTAAGTTGTTTTTCCAATTCCTGGCCGGTGAATTGCGCTCGCAGCTGCTTTTCCCGCGGTGCGGATAGAGTGCGCATTTGAGATATTGTGATCACATCGCCATTCACAACCGCCGCCATGCCGTCCACCTCCAGTGGTTCCTGGGCAAACGCAGCGCAACAAATGGGCAATAGGACAAGCCCGCAGACCGCCAGCAAAGCGATTGCAAATGGACGCGCAAGGTATCTCATAATTTTTTAATCAGTTCCAGGATTTCCCTGAGGTGCTGCTCGATTTTCGCTGCAACTAAACGAGGGAATTTGCCCACGACAAGTATAAAATCCCCGTGCCGCGTCAGCATCAGTTTGCGGTCGCGCACTTCCACCCGAGTCACCCCTGATCTTGCCGCGGCCAACTTGATTTCGATGAGAGCAAATAAATTGTCAACTGCCGGAGGGAACGGGCCGAAGCGATCACGCCAGTCGCGGCGCAAGCGATCCAATTGCTCGTGCGAAGAGATTTCAGCAATATTGCGGTATGCTCGAATGCGCAGGGCCGAGTCGCTGACATAGGTGACCGGAATGAATGCCGGGATTTTGTAGGGGAAGCTGTCAGCTTCCCCTACAGCCACAGCGAATTTTGGCGGCGAAACAAATTCCGCTTCATTGGTGACGACAAAATCGAGTCGTAAATCGACATCCAGTCGAAGCCGCGGCTTGTCGCCTTTCAGTTGTGCCACTGCCTGCTTGAGCAACTGGCAATACAAATCGAAACCAACCGCCATGATGTGGCCGCTCTGAGCAGTGCCCAGAATGCTGCCGGCGCCGCGAATCTCCAGGTCCCGCATGGCCACGCGAAAACCTGCGCCCAGTGAGCTGTACTGTTTGATGGCGCTGATGCGCTTGCGCGCGGCGCCGATTGTCATCATTTCGTGCGGAAGAAGCAGATAGGCGTAAGCCTTGTGCTCGGCTCGGCCAACGCGCCCGCGCAATTGATACAAGTCGGCGAGACCAAACTGATCTGCTCGATCGATGATGATGGTGTTTGCATTCGGAATATCGAGACCGCTTTCGATGATCGTGGTGCAAACGAGCACGTCGGTTTTGCCAGCGATGAATCGTGACATCACCGCTTCCAGCTCGTCCGCATCCATCTGGCCATGCCCAATTTCAACTCTGGCCTGTGGGCAAAGATGGACGATCCGGTCGCGCGCTCGCTCGATGGTCGCGATGCGATTGTGCAGAAAGAATACCTGCCCTTGCCGTTCCAGCTCGCGATCAATCGCAGCGCGAATGATTCGTTCATCATAGGCCGAGATAACGGTTTCTACGGGCAAACGGTTGAGCGGCGGGGTCTCAATTGTGGACATGTCTTTTACGCCTACCAACGAGAGGTAGAGCGTGCGTGGAATTGGTGTGGCAGAGAGCGTCAGCACATCGACCAACTTAAACAGCTCTTTGAATTTCTCCTTGTGCAGAACTCCAAAGCGCTGTTCTTCATCGATCACCACCAGGCCGAGATCCTTGAATACAACGTCGCCGGAGATGAGCCGGTGAGTGCCAATGACGATGTCGATCCCGCCTTCACGCAGCAGTTGCAGCACTTTCTTCTGCTCGGACTGTGAGCGAAAGCGACTGAGCATTTCGATGCGCACCGGGTAATCGAGCATGCGTTGCCGGAACACTTCGAAATGTTGTTGAGCGAGAACGGTGGTCGGCGCGAGCACGGCCACTTGCTTGCCGTTCATGACCGATTTGAACCCGGCGCGGACTGCGACTTCGGTTTTGCCAAAACCGACATCGCCGCAGATCAACCGATCCATCGGCCGGGGACGCTCCATGTCGATTTTCGTATCGGTGATTGCTTTCATTTGGTCCGGCGTTTCCCGGAACGGAAAGGAATGTTCGAATTCGGCCTGCCATTTTGTGTCCGGGGCGAATGCATGACCGGGGTGCATTTGCCGCTCGGCCTGGATCGCGAGCATTTGGCCGGCATAATCAAAAATGGAAGCCACGGCTTTTATTTTCGCGCGCGCCCATTTCCCGTCGCTGAGCGAGCTTAACGTCGGAGATTTCTTCCCTGCGCCAACATAGCGGGAAACGAGGTACGCTTGCTCGAGCGGAACGTATAGCTTCGCTTCATCTGCGAACTCAAGGACCAGCACCTCCTGTGGCTGGCCTTGCTGTTGCAGGGCAACCCCGAAAGCGTTCGGGGTTGCCGATTCTGTCTCACCAGCGCTCGACAGGCGATGCGCCTGCCCTACAGCAAATTTTTGCAATCCGAGAAATTTGCCGATGCCGTGTTCGAGATGCACAACCAGGTCACCTTCGTTCAGTTCGCTGAAGTCGATCTGCGCGCGGTGGCGCTCCGCGCGACGCAAATGCCGGCGTGCGTGGGCAGCGAATCGTCCAAATAATTCGGCAGCCGACAGGACGACGAGGTTAGCTGCGGGGAAACAGAATCCACGCGCGAGTGTTCCTTCGACAAAATCTATCCCTTCAACGGCGCCGGCCATGATTTCGCAGAACCGCTCGATCTCGCCCTCGGTCTGAAAGTAAATGACGACTCTGGCGTTGTTCGCGCGCCATTCTTTTAAGCGATCGACAAACTGCGCCCGCTTAGCTTCGGCCAGGACGAGATCGCCAGCCGCAAATTCTCCGATGTCGCAATCTACAAATGCGCCAGAGAAATCCTCGACGTTGCCAGCGATGTCATCCTGAGCGAAGCGAAGCGAAATCGAAGGATCCCGCAAAGATGCCTTTTGGTTTCGCAACGGGATTCCTCGACTCCGCTCGGAATGACCATGCTGTTCGATCCAGCCTTCGCTGATCTGGATGTGCGCATCGGAAATTTCCTCCGGTTCGATATCAACGATGAGATGGTTGTCGGCGACGTAATCTCGAACGAAACCGCTTTGGCCATCCACCGTTTCGAACAGAATATCGACCGACCTTAGATCGCGTACTGAAGTTTGAGTATCGATGTCGAACTCGCGGAGCGATTCGATTTGGTCGCCGAAAAATTCCAGTCGGAATGGCAACCGCGCCTGCCACGAATAGACGTCGATAATGCCGCCGCGACCGGCGAACTGTCCCCGCGTGGTTACTTGCGCGACGCGCTCATAACCGCTATTCGCGAGTTGGTCGAAAAGGTTTTCCATCTTTACGTTTGCTCCGCGTCGGACTTGGGTAACGGCAGATTGGAGCGTGCCGCGCTTTGGCGCAGGTTGACTAAGACTTGCGCGTGTCGCTACGACAATGCGCGGACGAGTGTCGCGCTCGATCTCCGTAAGCAATGCCAGCCGTTCAGCGGCGATTTCCGGATCGGGCAAAACATTTTCTACTGCGGCCAGCTCAGCTTCTGGAAGGAACAGCGCGTCTGGCTGCCAGTTGAGCAAACTTTCGTAAAACAATTCTTGAGAATGAACGCTCGGACAGAGGATCCAAATCGCGGAATCGACATATTGTCGATCATCGGCTGAAAGGCAATGCCACGAGCTTGCGATCACGGCCGCCAGAAATGGCTGCGCCGGCTGGATCACATGCGAAAATCGCACCGGCCATTGAGTTTTTTGGATCGCGTCGAGTTTGCGTGCGATTGGTTCGCTCGCCGCGACGCGTTCCAGAAACTCTGTGCGAATCGATTTTTCCACTGCGAAGTTTACGTCAAATTCCGCAAGAGTTGTAGCCGCGTCTCTTTATTCTTGCGCCTTCGGCGATTATCTAGACATCGTCTTCGGGAGAAGCCGATCCACCAAGGTGGAACGCGTTGTCCTCAACGCGTTCGCAAGAGAACCCGCGGAGCGCAGTTCTTACAGTGCGCGCCCGATCGCTGCGGCGATGGCGCGAAGGCGCGGTACGAGCTCGGCAAAAATCTCCGGCGTGAGCGCCTGGTTGCCGTCGCTTTTGGCCAACTCCGGGGAATCGTGCACCTCGATCATGAGCGCGTCCGCCCCGGCGGCGACTGCGGCGAGAGACATCTGCGGCACAAAGTCGCGCAAGCCGAGTGCATGCGTCGGATCGACAATCACCGGCAAATGCGTTTTAGACTTTAAGATTGGAACAGCACTAAGATCGAGCGTGTAGCGGGCGGCCGTGTCGAACGTGCGAATACCGCGCTCACACAGAACCACATTTGAGTTGCCCTCGTTGAGAATGTATTCGGCGCTCATCATCAAATCGTAAATTGTGGCGCTGAATCCGCGCTTGAGTAGCACGGGAAGCCTGCTGCGACCCACTTCTTTCAAGAGCGAAAAATTATGCATGTTGCGGGTGCCGACCTGCAGGCAATCCGCATACTTTTCGATCATAGGGAGATCACGCGGGTCCATGACTTCAGTCACCACAGGCAGGCCAGTTTTCATGCGCGCCTCCGCGAGGAAGCGAAGTCCGTCTTCACGTAATCCCTGAAAACTATAAGGCGAGGTGCGCGGCTTAAACGCGCCGCCTCGCAAAATTTTTGCGCCCGATTCCTTTACGATTGTGGCGATCGACTGGATCTGCTCCCGACTCTCGACCGAACACGGGCCGCAAATGAGAACAACATCTTCATGTTCGCCCAAGCGCACGTTGCCAATTGCGACCGAAGAGGACCCACGCGAATCGCGCGCGGCAAGTTTGTATGGCTTCAAAACCGGGATGATTGCTTCCACACCGGCCATCGCGGCAATGGGCTTTTCGCGAAGGAGTGTGTCCGGCCCGATAACGCCGATGATCACGCGCGCCGCGCCGCGGCTGATTTGTGCTTCCAATCCAAACTCGCGTACGCGCGTGACGATCCGCTGGATCTGTTCCTCGGTCGCGTTTGGTTGTGTGATGACGATCATATGTCTTGCGGGATCATCAGAATGCCGCCGCCAGGAATTTTCTGCAAGCCTGGATAAAGAGCCTGCCAAATGAGCTAATTGGTAATCGTAACGGGCGTTCCGACTGAGACGGATCTAAAGAAATTTTCAGCCATGAATTCGGGCATGCGAATACAGCCGTGCGACGCGGGATACCCTGGCAAATAGCCGGCGTGCATGCCCGTCCCTGACACGATGCGCATGAAGTACGGCATCGGCGTGCCTCTGAAGTGCGTGCCAGGCGGTTTCGGATCTTTCTTCACATCGACATTAGGTTTCACCACATTACCGGCCGAATCGACATAGTCTCCGAATAAGGTGGAGGCGTGGTCCTTGTCCTTTTGAATAATCTTAAAATTACCAGGTGGCGTGTTGAGTCCCTCGCGGCCGGTGGATAATTGCGAAACGCCGACGAGCACGCCGGCCTTGTAAAAATAGGCGCGCTGTTCTCCGAGGCTGATCTTCACAGAGGGGCTCCCCTTAACGCTGTCTCCGTCCCAATAAGAGACAGTATCACGCGGCGGACCCGCCGCGGCGCCGCCGTAAACGCCGCCACCCAAGTACTGCGTATTGCCGGAATAGCGAGTGTCCTCGCCGCAACCGACGATGAATAAGACGAGACCAACACAGACAATTACCCGCACAACGCCCAACATTGAATGATGCATAGACTTTCGACGGCGTTCTTAATGCGCAAGCCGCGCAAAAAGTCAAGTGAACGACGCGGCCGCGGCGCATCGATATCGATTGTCGTTCCGAGCGAACGCGAGGAATCGCTGATTATTTTCAATTAGAAAGATCCAGAGATTCTCGACTTCGCTCGACATGACAATTGGAGAACTTAAAGTGCAGCCATGGCTCAGGTAACAATCGAGACAATCAGAAACGGACCTTACATCGTGACGGGCGAAGTGGAATTGATCGACGCAGATGGAAACAAATTTCCCGTCGAGAAACGCATGGCGCTGTGTCGCTGCGGCGCGTCAACCGAAAAACCTTTTTGCGACGGGACGCATTCCAAAATCGGCTTCAAAGCCGCGGAGAACGCGGTGCCGGAATCGAAGGAATAGTCTTTGTCATTCCGAGCGGGGTCGAGGATTCTTTCCAATGAGATTTCGAATTGAGTTCGTAATCGGGTTCTTACTTTCCTTCGCGACGCTTCACGCCGAAAAGATTTCACTTGTTGGCGCGACGGTGATCAATCCGGCCGACGGCAAAGTGTTGCCGAATGCAACGGTGGTTATCAACGGTGATAAGATTGAGCGGGTTGCGATGGGTAGGCAGGATGCGGCCACACTTGGTAAACAGATCGAGTGCGTGGGCAAATTTATTTTGCCCGGCTACATCGACACGCACGTGCACTTCTTTCAATCGGCGGATTTATTTACGCGACCAGACGGCGTCGATTTGAACAGTGTGCGGCCGTACAAAGATGAAGTCGCGTGGATTAAGTCGCATATCGATGATGTTTTCGCGCGCTACATTCGTTGCGGCATCACCAGCGTGGTCGATGTCGGCGGCCCGATGTGGAATTTCGACGTGCGCAAGAAAGCAAACGCGACGGCGAAAGCGCCCCGCGTCGCCGTTGCTGGACCCTTAATCTCCAGTGTTTCGCGCGAGAAACTTGATCTCGGCGACCCGCCAATCGTCAAGATCGAGAATCCACAGCAAGCGCGCGAGTTCGTTCGCAAACTCGTCCAACAAAAGCCCGATCTGGTGAAAATCTGGTACATCGTGGACAAGGATCATCCGGTCGATTCATTCCGGCCTATTGCGCGTGCAACGATTGAAGAGAGTCACGCGCACAAAATTCGTGTCGCAGTTCACGCGACCGAATTGGAAACCGCGCGCGCGGCCGTTGAAGAAGGCGCCAATGTGCTTGTCCACAGCGTGATCGATAAATCTGTGGACGAGGCGTTCGTGAAGCTCTTGAAAGAGCGGCACGTAATTTTGTGTCCGACGCTGGTAGTGTTTGAGCGCTACGGCCGAACGTTTTCGCATCAGTTGAATCTCACGCCTGAAGAACAAGCGTGGGGCAACCCCGAAGTGGTCGCGTCGCTCGACGTCACGAAGATTCCGCAGGACAAATTGCCACAGCGAATCAAAGACGCGTTGGCTGATCCGAAAGCTGCTTTGGATCGGATCAATAAGACGTATGAAGTCGCGCTGCCGAATTTGAAGAAGCTCGAGGAAGCCGGTGTCACGATTGCTGCGGGGACCGATGCAGGAAACATCGGTACAATTCATGGGCCAGCGTTGTTCCGCGAATTCCAGTTGATGAAAGAAGCGGGATTGACGCCGATGCAGATTCTGCAATGTGCCACGGCGAACGCGGCGAAACTTTTCGGCGGCGACACCGGCGCGCGTATCGGCAAACTTGAAAGCGGTTACTTCGCCGATTTGGTGATTCTGAATTCGAATCCGTTGGATGACATCGCACACGCGTCTGACATCGACAGCGTAATTAAAAACGGAGTCGTTTATCCGGCTGATTCAATTTTGCGTTGACGACGATTCCGGGAAGCGCACGTGTTTCGCGTGCTGGTTTCGGCGTCGGGCCGAAACGAACTTTTCCTGAATTTCACTCCGCTGCATGTCTTGAGCCTCGAGAAAAAGTTCGCGACCACGAGGACGCGCTCCCCAGCACGCGAGAGGCGTGCGCTACCCAGGGCTCTGACGATCACGTCTTTAGTACAAAATCCCTTGCTCGCTTGCGAGAGTAGCCTGACGTTTTTGATGCTATGGCGACACATCCAACTCAATACGCGCATCCAGAAGCGCTGGTGGAGACCGATTGGCTGGAGAAACATCTCGATGACCACGGAATCCGAATCGTCGAGTCGAATGAAGATATTTTACTTTACGACACCGGGCATATCCCCGGGGCGGTGCACATCGATTGGCGCGCCGATCTCCAGGATCCGCTGATTCGCGATTATATTTCACCCGAAAAATTTGCGCGACTGTGCAGCCGGCACGGGATTACGCCGGACACAACTTGTATTTTCTACGGTGACAAGGCGAATTGGTGGGCCTGTTACGCTCTCTGGGCTTTCCGATTGTTCGGTCACGACAAAGTTAAAATCCTCAACGGGGGACGCGACAAATGGAAAGCCGAAAGCCGTCCGATGACGCGCGAAGTTCCCAAATATGCAGAGGCAAATTATCCGGGGCCGAAGAAACGGTTCGACAAGGAGATTCGCGCGTTTTTCGATGAAGCCCTGACGCAAAGCAAGGACGGCAAACCACTAGTCGACGTGCGCTCACCCGGCGAATACAGGGGCGAGATCACGCACATGCCGGAGTATCCGCAGGAAGGCGTGCTGCGCGGCGGCCACATTCCCGGGGCAAAAAGCATGCCGTGGAAAACTGCGACAAATGACGACGCGACATTCAAACCCGCTGCTGAACTGGCGAAAATTTATTTCGATCAATGCGGCCTAAAGCCGGGCACAGACACGGTTGTTTATTGTCGGATTGGCGAGCGTTCCAGCCATACGTGGTTCGTGCTGACGTATCTGCTGGGACTCGATAACGTCAGGAATTACGATGGTTCCTGGACGGAATGGGGCAACAAAGTCGGCGCGCCCATCGAAAAAAGCTCGTAAACCTGTTCAGACGCGTTCTGCTTTCACCAGCAGCTCGTGGATTAGCTGCATTCGTCTTCGCTCTTTGGGGCTGGAACGGAGCTGCGAAATGGAGCGCTGCATTCGCCGCGTCCAATTCAAGCTGGCCTTTGTACCTGGAATGTTGAAACGGTACGTGCGCGCCAGGAGATCGGTGATCATTACGATGGCAATCCACGAATTGCACCTGAAAAGCGCCTCCAGGATCGCGGGATAAAAATCTTTTTCGAAGTCCGGCGCGTCGATTTTGGAATACAGGCTGGCCTGCCCACCCCAGCCTTGGCGCAGACGGGCAAATGTGGCGATCTTCTCCAGCGTGGCTCGCGCTTGTGCTGCGGTATCCGACGCTGGATGCTCGAAAGTCTGATTCCATAAAGCACGTATCGGTTCGTGATCGTGTGTTGCGTAAGTGGCGATAGAAAACCGTTCATACGCCTCTCCCGGGATGATCATCCCATTGTCCGACTCCCATTGCGGAATTTTAAATCCGGCAATCCCAAGCGACCGTAGGTTGGGCCGCACATATTCAGGAACAACGCCAAGGTCTTCGCCGCTGACGCGCATACCGCCAGCTTCTTCCA
>Ga0209577_10004000_pt1 | contig 13897 bp, 9 predicted proteins | sample GraSoiAngelo_109_FD_185874 | JGI IMG/M metagenome (GOLD analysis project Ga0209577, IMG submission 185874) | Grasslands soil microbial communities from the Angelo Coastal Reserve, California, USA - 14_0903_12_20cm (SPAdes) (version 2) | ecosystem: Environmental > Terrestrial > Soil > Grasslands ...
CTCGTTGGCTTTACCAGCGTCTATCCGTATGACGGACGAGAAGCGGTCCATTCTACAGCCCTCAGAAAATCTGCTGCGGATTTCAACTGGAGTAGAAGACCTTCGCCGTTCTTATTGGATGACGGACAAACCGGATGTTATTCCGGGCGAGAAATTCGCCTTACCGGTAACTTGGGTCCGGGGCATAAAGCTCCACCTCTTTTGCGTTTTCCTCGGTCGCGGCCTCGCGCGATAGTTTCGCCACTGGGCTCCGGAGTGGGAGGCCCATTTCCGTACTCCCTCTGCTTCGCGAAAATAAAACTCCGGGTTGTCCAATTCAGAGGGTTCTCGAAAATGACTTTGTCGTCGTTACAGGCACAGGCACCGCGCGTGACTGTCGAACTGCATTGAAAAGACAAAGAGAAAACCGGTTTGCCAGGTTTGCCAATTAAGGGCCTCGTGAAAACAGCTAAGTGATTGTGGCGCCTTGCCTTAGCTTATTTTCCCCACTGTTCGCAATGAGGAGGCCGGGGGTTCGAATCCCCTCTCGTCCACCATCTTTCAAAACGACCTCGAGCGTGCCAAACAGTTCCTACCGCGGCACGCTCGGACTAAGTTCACTACCGGATAGCTTCCGGTACCTCGTCATCCACCAGGAACGACATTGCCTAAGCGCCGCCTCATCGGTAAAGACTAGCAGACTTGGACTTGTCGGTACCGATCCCCATGTTGCAATCTGGACTTCCGGGTACCCGATACAGCCTGAACTCATGGATGCTTGCTTAGACTGGATGGCATGCATCTCCATCGACGCCCCTTGGCTGCTCTCGTGATTCTATTGGGCGGTAAAGCGTATTGAATTGACAGAAGGCGGGGAAGTACTACAGACCGATGGTTGATACGATGCTCCTTGCCTTTTGGGAGGGCTCTGCAGAAGCTACCCGATCCCACCTAGCCAGAGAACCTAATCAGTTTTTCCCGGACAGTTTGAAATTTCACATAACGCTGCTGCGTCCGAGGAGAATTCTCAGTGTGAAACACAATCCGAGAACGATGCTGTTTGTGCGCACAATTTGCGATAGTTCCGACAGGTCGAAGACGTTCCCCTCGCCGTCCCTCTACTCGATGCGGAGGGCGGTAGCGGGGTCGGTTTGCATGGCGCGGCGGCCAGGGATGTAGCAGGCGAGAGCCGCGGTGGCGAGGAGGAGAGCTGCGACGGCGAGGTAGGTAAGGGCGTCGAAGGGTTTTACGCCAAAGAGAAGGGTGGCCAAGTAACGAGAGAGCCAGAAGGCGCCGATGGCTCCGAGGAGCGCGCCGATGAGAGCGGGACGCAAACCCTGGCGAATGGTCATGCCAAGAATATTGGAGCGAGTGGCGCCAAGTGCGACGCGGAGACCGATTTCGGGCGTGCGGCGCGTGATGGAGTAGGAGAGAACGCCGTAAATGCCGGTTGTGGCGAGGAGAAGGGCCAGCACGCCGAAGATGGACAGGAGAACGGCATTGAGGCGCTGCGGAGCGACGGAGCGGTACACGATCTGGTCGAAGGAGCGCATGTTGGAAATGGGGAGATTGGGATCGAGTTCGCCGACGAGCGACCGAATCGTGGGAACGAGGGCAAGCGGATTGTCGCGCGTGTGAACGACGAACTCGCTGGTCAGGGCGTTTGTTCCGTAGGGAAGATAGACGGTGAGCGTCGGGTTTTCGGCGAGGCCGCGCTCGCGACTATCCCCCACAATACCCACAACTTCGGCGAGGCCGCTGCTTTGGCCCTTCCAGAGAAGCACTTGCTTTCCGATGGCATCCTCGTTCTTGAAAATCTGTTTCGCGAGACGATCACTGATTATTACCCGGCGAGGATAGGGCGGCACGTCTTTGGGAATCCAGACGGGCTTGTCGTTTTCACCGAAAAGTCTGCCGCGAACGAGGGGAAGGCCGACCGCGGCGAAATAGCCCGGCGTAACGACGCGCCATCCGGCCCAAGGGGGTTTCGCCGAAGATTGCGGCGTGTCGATGCCCATGCCGGGATCGCCGCCTTCGACGGGGCGCTGATTGACGGCGCCGGATGCCAGAACTTGCGGGTTGGCCTTGAGGCGCTCGAAGAAGCGATCGAGAAACTGTTTGCCGACGACTCTTTCCCAGTAAGACCCCGGCATGTTGACGGTAAACACGAGGCGATTTTCTGTGTGAAAGCCACGGTCTACAGTCATGAGTTCTTTGAAGCTGCGGATGAGGAGACCGCCGCCGACGAGCAGAAGAAACGACAGCGCCACTTCACCAGTGACCAGAATGTTGCGAAGGCGCCCTTGTCCGCGGCTGCTGGTTTGGCGATCGCCATCGCGAAGAGCGGCAGCAATGCCGGAAGCGGGCGCCTGAAGCGCGGGGGCGAGGCCGGAGAGAATGCCAGTCACGAGGGCGATGAAAACAGCGAAGGCAAGCACCCAGGGGTTGAGCCCGGCGTCAGCAAGGCGCGGTATGCCCCGAATTTCGAGAGATTGGATGACGCCGATGCCGACGTAGGCGACGAACAATCCTGCCGCCGCGCCGAAGCCGTTCAGCAAAAGCGACTCCATCATCACAAAGCGAATGAGGCGGGCGCGGCTGGCGCCGAGAGCGGTGCGCACGGCGATTTCGCGCATGCGCGCGGTACCACGAGCGAGGAGAAGATTGGCGATATTCAGACAAGCTATGAGAAGAAGAAAGGTGACGGCACCGAGGAGAACCCAGAGAGCGCGGCGGGTGGTCTGACTGGCAACCCAGGTACTCGAAGGGGTGAAGAAAAAGCCGATGCCCTTGTCCTGTTCGGGGAAGGACTCCGCGAGAGATCCTGCGATTTGAGCGAGATCGACTTGCGCCGCTTCTTGCGTGGTGCCGGGCTTGAGGCGGCCGATGACTTGAAATTCCCAACTATCACGGTCGGCGTCGGGGCGATAGCCGAAAGGCATGTAAAGCTGATCATCAATCCAGGGCTCGCCGGGAGGAAGAACGCCGATGACGACGTAGGCTTTGTCATTGAGGCGGAGAGCTTTACCGAGAATGTTTGGATCACTGCCAAAGCGCGTCTTCCAGAATTTGTTGCCAATTATCACAACCGGATTTCGGAATCCGCCACGGTCATCGTCGTAGGAAAAATCACGGCCGAGAATCGGCGAAACGCCGAGCGTGCGGAGGAAGCCGGCGCTGACTTCGCAAGCGACGACCTTCTCAGCGGGGCCCAGGCCCGTTAGGTTGGCTTCGTCATAGTGATAGGCGCCGACTTCGCTGAAAGAGTGATTGTAGGACCGAACGTCCCAGAAATTGGCTTCGGAAAAGGATGCCTGATCGATGCCGCGGTCGAGGCGGGTTTCCCAGATGGCGAGCAGCCGATTCGAGTCGCGGAAAGGCAAGGGTTTGAGCAGCGCGGATTGAAAGATGCTGAAAACAACAATGCTGGCACCCATGCCGAGGGAGAGCATGGTTGTGCCGAGGACGGCTAGCGAAGGATTGCGGCGAAGACCGCGGAGGGATTGCCGAAGTTCTGCGCCCAGGACGTCAAAAGCAGCTCCGCGGCGGACGTTGCGAACTTCTTCCTTGAGCTTCTCGGCGCCCCCGAGTTCGATCGAGGCTTCCCGCCGAGCCGTGACCGGATCAACGCCTTCGCGGATCTTTTGTTGCTCGAGCAATTCGCAGTAGGAGCGAATTTCGTTGGTGAGGTCGTCTTCCACCTTCTGCCTCTCCATGAGACTACGCCAGAGAGAGTTTACTTTGGGCCAAAGGGGCATTGTCCACCTCGAAGAGTTGCTCGTTCTCAGGTTGCTTTCAGAGCGCGGGCCATGGCGGCGGAAATGCGCGCCCAGAGATCGGTTTCCTGTTTGAGCTGTCGGCGGCCGACGGCGGTGAGGCGGTAGAACTTCGCGCGACGGTTGTTTTCGGATTCGCCCCAGGAGGAAGTGAGCCAGCCGGCCTCCTCCATGCGGTGAAGCGCGGGAAAGAGTGAGCCAGGCTTGACGAGAAAGGTGTTCGAGGTCACCTGCGCGATTCGGTTGGAGATTCCGAGGCCGTGCATTGGCTGGAGCGCAAGAACTTTAAGGATGAGCACATCCAGTGTGCCCTGGAGAAGATTGGTGTTGGAAGGTGGCATTTGTTCTGTCCTATAGAGATTCAATAGGAGATGCTATAGACACTCTATAGAAGAGAAGTGGAAAAAGCAAGATCCGAGCGGGGATCGGGCGTATTCTTTGAAGGCCATTGCATACCTTGACCTTCGACCTATCATAATGTACGCTGACCGGTAGGAGGTTGAGGCATCGATGCCCTCGCCAAGGTTCCCCATCCCGCAAGGCACACTTGACATGCTGATTCTGCAGATTGTGTCGCTGGAGCCGGTGCACGGCTACGGGATCGCTCAAAGACTGGACCAAATCTCGCGGTCGGTGGTCCAAGCAAATCAAGGCTCCCTCTATCCTGCGCTACACAGGCTGGAACTAAAGGGATGGCTTAGGGCCGAATGGAAGGAATCAGAAACGGGGCGGGAGGCCAAGTTCTACTCATTGACGGCCTCAGGACGAAAGCAGCTCGCCGCCGAAAAACAAAGTTGGGCGCGCTTGGCGGGCGCGGTTCAGCTCATTTTCAACGAGGGCAACAGATGATGTGGCAACTAGCGAACTGGTTCCGTCGCAAGAAGCTGGAGAGCGATCTGGATCGCGAACTGCACTACCATCTCGACCGGCGAATTATCGATCTTGAGAGGTCTGGTCTGCCAACTGAGGAAGCTCGTAGGCAAGCCCTGCTTGAACTCGGGGGCATCGCGCAAATCCAAGAGGAGGTGCGAGACATCTGGCTGACTCGCTGGCTGAGAGACTTCGTGCACGACCTGCGTTTCTCGGCGCGATCTATTTTTCGGAGCCCGTCGTTTATGGCGACGGCAGTGCTTTCCCTTGCGCTCGGAATTGGAGCGACCACCGCCCTTTACTCCCTCATCGATCAGATCGTTCTTCGCGCCCTACCGGTCGACCACCCCGAGCGCCTGGTTCTCATTGATTGGATCGGTTTCCAATATGCCGAGACCTTCGGCACCAGTAACTTGATGTCCTATCCAATCTGCCAGGATCTCCAGCAGAAGAAGGATTTCTTCGAAGGTGTATTATGCCGTGCCGCGACGACGATCAGCGCCTCGACGGGCGGAGAACCCAAGCTGACTGCCGCAGAACTCGTATCAGGTAACTACTTTTCACTACTCGGAGTGCGCCCCGCGCTCGGCAGGCTCTTGACCACCGATGATGACCAGACGCCCGGTTCCAGCCCCGTGGTTGTGCTCTCCTACGACTTCTGGAAGAACCAACTCGGAGGCGCTGCGGATATCGTCGGCCGAAGGGTGCTGGTGAACCAGTACCCCATGACGGTTGTGGGGGTTGCGGCGCCTGCATTTCATGGCATCGACGTGGGCGAGGTTCCATCGCTCTGGATTCCGGCTGTCATGTCGGCCCAGGCTATTCCTGGATTCACCACGATGCTCGATCGCCGCACGCGCTGGATGCAGATCCTCGGCCGGCTTAAGCAGAACGTCTCTTTGCAGCAAGCGCAGACAGGACTGCAGCCCTGGTTTAAATCGATGTTGGACGAAGATATGCGCCGAACTAACGTCTCCAGAGCCAGCGCCGAGCAGCGCCGACGGTTTCTTGCGTCCACGCTGGAACTCACTCCCGCTCCCCAGGGCCATTCGGTTCTCCGGCAAGGCCTTTCGCGGCCCCTCTGGGTCCTGTTCGTTGCCACGGCGGTACTCCTGGCGCTGGCTTGTCTGAATGTTGCCGGGCTTTTTCTGGCCCGCGGCTCGGCACGCCATCGCGAAATCAGCACGCGATTGGCGTTGGGAGCGTCACGGGGCAGAATTGGACGACAGCTTCTTGCCGACAGCGTGCTTCTCGCATTTGCCGGTGGACTGCTCGGCGTAGTGATGGCGCCTATTGCGGTACGGGCGCTCATCGCTTTCCTGCCCCGTAACACCGCTGCGAACAACTTGCAAGCCAACATCGATACGCGGTTGTTGCTTTTTGCATTCCTTGTAAGCCTGGTCGCCGGTTTCCTCGCCGGCTCCGCACCGGCTTTACAGGCCGGCCGCAAATCGCTCGATTCCTCGCTCCGGGAGCGGGGCGGCACACCTTCTGGCGGCTTGGCGCTACGCAGGGCGATTGTGACGGCTCAGATCGCGTTTACGTTGATTCTGGTAATCGCCGCAGGTTTGTTTGTTCGAACCCTCTCCGGGCTGTTGGTAAAAGGTCCGGGGTTTGACACATCCAGCCTGATCTCGTTCGGTATCAAGCCGGCTCTTAACGGCTACTCTGGAGCCGAAGAAAGCCGGCTCATTCGACGAATTACTGAAGGACTCCGCGATTCAAGCAGCATTCAAGCCTCGGCGGTTGCGCACGACCAGTTACTCCTCGGGGGGGCGTGGAGTAATTCTCTAACGATCCAGGCTGGTGAACGATACATTACCGACCGCGAGGTCCAGATGAACGCCGTCTCTCCCGGGTTCTTCGCGACCCTCGGAGCCAGGATTGTCGCTGGACGAGACTTTAACGAACACGATGCCCTGAATGTCATTGCGCCAAATCAATCGATGCCGGTGAGTCAGACCCGACAGCGCGCGGTGATTGTCAACGAAGCCTTTGTAAAACGATATTTCGGAGGACGCAATCCCCTCGGCGCCCGCGTCGCTATGGGATCCGCACCCGACGCCAAACCGGACAGCGAGATCGTCGGCGTCGTGGAAAACATCAGCTACCGTAATGTTCGCGAACAGTGGGAACAAGCCTACTTTCCCACTGGTACCGAGATGTCCGGCTCGAATTTTTACGTCAGGTTTCGGGGAACGCCCGAGTCGGCCTTTCGATCGATTCGGGCGATCCTTCGCAACGCCGATCCAACATTGCCAATCCGCTATTTCCGCACGCTGGACGAGCAAATCGACCGATCCTTGAACACAGAGCATATGCTGGCGGAACTTTCCAGCAGTTTCGGCACGCTGGCGCTGCTGCTCTCGTTGGTTGGCCTGTACGGTGTGATGTCTTTCGTCGTGACCCAGCGCACGCGCGAGATCGGTATTCGATTGGCGCTGGGGGCAACACGTCTTTCTGCCATCTGGCTGGTGCTCCGGGATGCGCTGGTGATGATCGCCGGCGGAACAGCGATTGCGCTACCTTGCGTCTGGGCGTTGGGCCGACTTGTTGAATCGCAGCTATACGACGTCAAGCCGACAGATCCGGTAACGATCCTCGCGGCAACTTTGGTTCTGTGCTCGACTGCACTAGGCGCAGCGCTCATTCCCGCCCGCCGCGCGTCGGCTGTGAACCCTACTGAAGCACTTCGATTCGAGTAGTCTGTTCGTTGGCAGATGCGGCGCCGGTGTCCTTTCCGACCATTTCAGCGACTCCTCTATCGCGCGAGAATCTACTTTTGTAAGTTTCCGGACAAATGACGGGCTAACCTTACCTTATCGATTAGGGAAGGTTTGGCGGCTACACGTCGAGTAACCCCCGGGCCTGGCTGCACAGACTACACGCCCACTATACTTTCCGAGTAGACGATAGACCGAAGGAGCGTGCCATGAGCGAGAGACGTTTTGCGGGAACAGTAGCGCTTATCACCGGCGGCAGTTCGGGCATAGGGCGAGCTACAGCCCTGAGCTTTGCACGCGAGGGAGCCAAAGTGGTCATCGCTAGCAGAGGTGCTGAGCAGGGCGAGGCCGTTCGCCACGAATTGGAGGCACTGGGGGCCGAAGCGGAGTTCATCCCCACGGACGTCTCACAGTCTAGTCAGGTGGAGTTGCTCATGGGCCGCACGATCGCTCGATTTGGGCGGCTGGATTATGCATTTAACAATGCGGCGGCGATCGACATCGGTGTCTTCAAGCCCTCTGCGGACTTTTCTGAGGAGGAGTTTGACAAACATATCGCCTCCAACCTCAAGAGCGTCTGGCTCTGCATGAAGCACGAGATCAGCCAAATGCTGCACCAAGGTGGTGGCGGAGCGATTGTGAACACATCCTCGGTGAATGGCCTTGGCGGGGTGCCTCAAAACGCCCTATATGCCGCCTCCAAAGCGGGAGTGCTTGGGCTCACGAAGTCGGCGGCCCAGGAGTACGCGAAACAAGGAATTCGCATCAACGCGCTGGTGGCTGGGGGCTTTGACACTCCCATGTTAAACGGTGTCTTCGCGCGGGTTTCGCCGGAAGATCCCCGTGCTGCGAAAACAGGTTTTGCACAATTGGTCCCGCTCGGTCGGATCGGACGACCCGAAGAAGCCGCTGACGCTGTGCTTTGGCTGTGTTCGAGCGCGTCTTCGTACGTTACTGGCCACTCCTTGATTGTCGACGGTGGGATGACCGCTCCGTTTCGCTAAAGCATAAATTCATTTTCAACAATAAACGGACCCGACTAGCCCCACCTCTACCGCGGTCTCGTAAGCTGCGTATTTCAGAACTCGATCACTCGCTCTGCCCGAGTCATGGGCAAACCGGAAGTTGAACGGCGAGGGCAGACTACTGACAACCTTGACGACTCAACACTAAGCCTCCCCAATCTCAACTCCCTTAAAGCGTGAAAGGCTAGAACAACTGCCCCTGAGTTGGAGTGTCTAACGTGACAGGCGACGCGGCCTCCGCATCGTCAATTTTTGAATTGTTGAGTTTCCTGCTGACAGGATACCGACGCATCAAGTTCGCGTCGTAGGGCTTGAGAATGTCACGAATCGTGCCGAAGTCATTCACGTAGGGATCGAGCCACACATCGTACTTGTCCGGCGTCACGATGACGGGCATACGGTCATGCAGATCGGCTACGAGCGAGTTCGGACCGGTCGTTAAGATCGTGCAACTTTCAATGATCTCTCCATCCGGGCTCCTCCACTCATCCCACAGTCCGGCGAATGCAAAGACTTCACCCTCACCAACCTCGAAGCAGTAAGGCTGCTTCACAGATCCCATTTTTCGCCACTCGTAGAATCCATCCGCAGGAATGAGGCAACGTTTGGTAAGGATCGAATCTCGAAATGCCGGTGTGGTTGTCACGGTCTCCGACCGAGCGTTGAGCGTCCGATTTCCGATGCTCATGTCCCTTGCCCAGGATGGAATCAATCCCCAACGCATGGTTGTGAAGTGGCGAATCTTTTTGCCTTGTTCTTTGAGGACAATCAGGACTGGCTGCGTTGGCGCAATGTTGTATCGCGGATGCTCTTCAACTTCATCATCCGCCGCCTGAAACCGTTCAGCAAGGTACTGCTTCGAGTGCGTCAGTCGGTATCGGTTACACACACATTCATTCTCACAGGACCCCACCAATTTCCGTCCAACTTCCGTCCAATTTAAGGGCAGGATAAACAGCGATAAGGCTCGTAAGCGACACCAAACGCGACACTTAGAGTTTTATACCCCCCGGCTGTTAACCGAAGGGTTGCTAGTTCGAATCTAGCCCGGGGAGCCAAACCCCATTATTTCAGCGACTTGAATTTTCGCTGACTGCTAAATTTTGTCCGATTAACATTCGGTAGCGAACCAAGACGTCGGTGGTTCAAATCCAGTCGCGCTGACCCACTATTTTCATGCAGTTGCAGTCATTTCCAAATCGCGCGCAGATTCGAGTTTCCGTCCATTCCGTCCAATAACGAGGATTTTGGACGGAACGCCACGTTCGATTTGAAGACGAAGGTCGTCAGTCTAAGTTGGCCGACACAATTTGGGTTAAGTCCGCCAACAGGGAGTTGGATTGTCGCCCAGACTGATGTGGGTTGGAATTTGCAGTCCGTCGCTCTTGACGCTTTGTCGAGCTTACGTGTCCGCTTCGTCTAGAAGCCGGGTTGACGGCAACTCTTTCCCAATCCGATTATGGAAGAGTTGCCCGTACATCAGACCTCGACCGTTGCGGACAATTGCGAGACGAGGGCTCAGTCCGGGGATTACAATCGTGTTCGTTGGGGTCGAAATGGATCATTCTTATGGACCTGAACGCGGGCGTGAGGCTACGCTCACCCCAGTTGAACAGCTTCGCTGGGTGCGCCACGGCAACGAATACGAGACGGCTGTCCTTTCTGGAGACCCAGAACAGCCCGGAAGCTTCTACGTGATGCGCTACCGGGTGCTGATAGCTTGTGACGTTCCTCCACACTGGCACCCGGAAGATGAGCATGCTACGGTGATTTCAGGTGAGATTTCTCTTGGCTTGGGAGAGAAGTTTCTAGCCGACGCCCTACGTCCTCTGACGGCTGGTTCCTATGCGCTAATTCCACGCAGGCAACCACACTTCACTCGCTACACGGCTGGCAGCATCGTGCAGGTACATGGCTTTGGTCCACTGGTGGTGAACTATCTTGAGTCATGAACTGGGAATTTAAAAATTTCCGAACAGCGAAATAGCTGACCACGGCAACAACACTCGAATGCATCGCCCTACCAGCTTCGCGAACTACTCATTTCTCAGTGCCCGTACAGGATCAATCCTCGCAGCCCTCCTCGCCGGCAGATAACAAGCCAGCAGTGCAGCGAACGCCAGCAGAACTGCGACCCCACCGAGCGCGATGGGGTCGGCACGTTTCACGTGGAAGAGGATTCCCTTGAGCAGAGACGTTGCCGCTGCGGCTCCCGCCGCGCCGACGATCAGTCCTGCCAGCACCAACTGCATTCCGTTCCCTATTACCAGCCGGAACACGTCACGCGGGCGCGCTCCCAATGCCATGCGCACACCGATTTCGCTGATGCGCCGTGCCACGGAGAATGACAGCAAGCCAAACAAGCCCACACACGTCAGCCCGAGCGCCAATCCGCTGAACACACCGCACAGCGCGGCGATTAGCCGATCCTGATGCAGGGACTCGTCAACCTGCTCACGCAGCGTTTCCATGTGAAGGATCGAAATGGAACTGTTGAGCGACCGAACCAATTGGGCAACCGGCCCCGAAAGGCTGCTAGCATTTTTCTGTGCGCGCAGCACCAAGAACTTGAGATACCGGTCTTCCCCCCGGGTCGAGGGAAGGTAGAAAAAATCAGGTGCTTGTTCGCGGAGATCGTTGTACTTGGAGTCGGCCACGACGCCGATAATTTCCATCGGAGGGCGATTTCCTTCCACGAATCGGAATCGTTTACCAAGGGGACTTTCCCCGCCGAAATAATGCCGCGCCATCGCGCGGTTGATGATGGCCGCCGATCCGGGTCCTGGAGCGTCATGGTCAGTGAAATCGCGGCCCGCAAGCAGCGGTATGCCCATGGTCTCGAAATATCCTGGGGTCACGGAATTGAATAACGCGTGCGACGTCTCGAGGGGCTCGCGCCGGCGGCCCTCAACTGCGAGGTTCACGCCCCGCACAAATCCGCTGACGGGCGGAAACGACGCAAGCGCGGCGGATTGTACTCCAGGAAGATTTTTTGCCCGTTCAAAGAGTTGGCTGTAAAAACCGCGAATTTGCTCGGTGGTGATCGGGATGCCCCCAACATCAAAGCTGACTGCGAGCACGCGATCGCGATCAAATCCGACGTCCAGCGTTTCTAGGTTCACGAGGCTGTGCATCAGCAAGGCAGCCGCTGCGAGCAGCGTGACGCAAAACGCCACCTGCGCGATGATCATGGCCCGCGCGGCTCGCGATTTCGATTGCGACTGGCTCGATGCCGAAGATTGAACCTTGAGCTCCTGTGCCAGATCGGCGCGAGTGGAAAGGAGCGTCGGCATCAGCCCGCTCAACACTGTCGTAAGAGTCGCGATTCCCGCGGTAAACCACAGGACTCTGCCGTCGAGCCCCGCCTTGATCAGAACCGGATAATTGGCGGTCGTGAGAGACGCCGTCAGCAGGCGGTTTGCCCATAATGCCGCCAGCAGGGCGAATGCCGTTCCAGCGAGGGCAAGCAGCGCGGACTCGACGAGGAGCTGCCGTATTAGACGCACCCGTCCAGACCCAAGCGCAAGCCGCACGGTTATTTCTTTTCGGCGCGCCATTCCGCGGGCCAATTGGAGGTTCGCGACATTGACGCACGCAATCAACAGAATGAGGCCCACGGCCATCAGGGCGATTCGGCCAGGTAGCAAATAGCGTCCACGAGTATCTGAAAGCCCGCGCACCACTGGAGTCAGCACGAGCCTAGCCATGGCCTGTTGAATTTCGATTGCAGGTACCGTAGATGCGCGCTTCGCCTCCTCGAAAGGTGTTTGGAGCTCTGCAACTGCTTGATCAACCCCCATGCCTGGCTTCAAGCGGCCAATGATTTTGACCCACATATCCGCGACTGAGACGCGATGGTCGCGAAATGCGCTATGGCTGCGTAGTAGCGGGAACGCATGGATGGGCAGGTAGAAATCGGGCGGTTGATCTGGCTCAATTCCAGAAAAGTCCGGAGGCGTCACGCCGATGATCGTATAGGGGAGATCTTGAATCGAAAGCGTTTGACCGATGACTTTTTCATCCGTGTTAAACGCACGTCTCCAGTAGTCAAAGCTCAGAACGATAACGGGGGTACCGTATGGTCCTTCATCATCGCTTGGAGCAAGGAGATGGCCGAGAATTGGCCGTGCGCCGAGGACGGGGAAATAAGTGCCGGTCACGAACTCTCCGTCCGCCGACGATCTAGCCCCATTCCGCACGACATCGAATCCTCCCATAAGGTTGTAGGCCATCACCCCGGAGAACACGCGGCTCTTGCTGTAGATATCGTAGGCGGAGAATTCCAGGATGTTCTCCGATGCCAGACTCCCGGCGGCATGGACAAGCATGAGCTGTTCGGGATTCTGGACCGGCAATTTGCGAAGCAGCAGGGGATCGAGGACGGAAAACACGGCCGTGTTTGCGCCAATTGCCAGCGCCAGAGTCGCTACCGCTGTCGCCGTGAACCCTGGATTCTTCCTTAGCATCCGCAAGCCGAACTTCACGTCTTGCCACAATGCTCCCATCGTGCACCTCGGAGTCGCTGCTCCGCTAAACCGGAATTTCCATTCTTGAGTCCCTAGGCAGAAAGCATTCTACGCCTGTGCCTTGCGTTGGGACGATCTGGAGTGGTTTCTCAGGTTTCTCATCCAGGTCGTCCCCTCGGGGCTCCGCAGGTGCCAGACTACCCCTAATCCGGGCTTTGGGCGTGAGCCGGAAGGCCGAATTAATTACCGGACCGCCCAACTTGTCCTTTGCGAGAGTATCAAGGGGACCCTCACCGAAATGAAGACCGCTGGGCGTGAGAAGATTAAGTCTGGCACGCCCGATGGTTGGAGCAGGTGACCTAGTTTCTTTCCAAGGGCCAATTACTTGTGCAACTGCGCTGCCAACTCGAAGCAACTCGTCGATAGTGGTGTCGAGCGTGCCGTCCGGTCTCTCCCAAACGACCCCCGCACCGCTGTAATTGTAGTATCGCGCATGATGGTCGGCGTATCCCGCAACGAGGTCGGGACCGACCTTCATTCCAACTTCAACCACTACACCGAGGACATTCTTCGATAGCTCTCGAATTGGAGTCACTCCCAACTCCGCAAGGAAGTGGTACGCCTGGAGGTAGTGGCGCGATTCGAGTCCCGGAATTTCCAGAATCCCTTGCAGGGCTGCCGTCGCACTTTGTGTGTCGCGGGATTCGATAAAGTGCCGTGCTCGTTCAAATGAAGCCCATGGTTCAGAAGTCGTTTGCGTCGAGAATGAAGCCCACTGGGAAAGCGGCATGTCGCCGAAAAGCGTCTCCCGAATCTCCGTTGTTACTGGTTTTCGCTTTTCTTTTCGCCAATCAAACAAGACAATTACCTCTAACGATGGTGGAATCTTACCGCACCTTTTCTTCGGTTAGGTCCCGAGCCGCAAAATTTGGTCGTTACGAAACCTGAAAAGCCGGCAAGACGTCTCATCCTATGCAAGGCTGTTGGTCAGTCCAGTCGGCAGCGCATCTTGCAGCTCCTCAAGAAGCGAGTTGACGACTCCGCTGTTCGACAGGAGG
>Ga0209577_10004001_pt1 | contig 13893 bp, 13 predicted proteins | sample GraSoiAngelo_109_FD_185874 | JGI IMG/M metagenome (GOLD analysis project Ga0209577, IMG submission 185874) | Grasslands soil microbial communities from the Angelo Coastal Reserve, California, USA - 14_0903_12_20cm (SPAdes) (version 2) | ecosystem: Environmental > Terrestrial > Soil > Grasslands...
AGCGGAGGGATCGCCGCGGAAATCCATGGACATTTTGTCGACTTCGTCAAGGACGAATACCGGATTGACCGTGCCGGCCTTCTTCATCATTTGGATAATCTGGCCGGGGAGAGCGCCGATATAGGTGCGGCGATGGCCTCGAATTTCTGCTTCGTCTCGAACCCCGCCCAGAGAGACGCGCACAAATTTGCGCCCTGTGGCGCGGCCGATGGACATGGCCAGCGAAGTTTTGCCCACGCCGGGAGGACCCACCAGACAGAGGATCGAACCCTTAGGATTCTTGACCAACTGGCGAACGGCGAGATATTCGAGAATGCGCTCCTTGACCTTTTCTAGTCCGTAGTGATCTTCCTCTAATGTCTTCTCGGCGACGCCAATATCCCGAATCTCTTTCGATTTTTTCTTCCAGGGCACGGCCAACAGCCAGTCCAGATAACTGCGGCTGACGGTTGATTCGGCAGACATCGGCGGCATCATCTCCAGCCGCTTCAGTTCTTGAATGGCCTTTTCTTGAACGTCCTTGGGCATCCCCGCCGCTTCAATCTTCTTCTTGAGCTCGTCGAGTTCGCTCTTTTCGCCGCGGCCAAGCTCTTTGTGAATGGCCTTGAGCTTCTCATTCAGGTAGTACTCTTTTTGCGCGCGTTCCATCTGCCGCTTGACGCGCGTATTGATGTTGCGGTCGACGTTGAGTTTTTCGATCTCGCTTTCCAGGACTTCCGCCACGCGGTTCAAACGATCCTGGACGTCGAAATTTTCGAGCAGCTCCTGCTTTTCCTCCACCGGAATCTGGAGATTGGCGGCGATCGTATCGGAGAGTTTGGCGGGGTCTTCGACGCGTGCCGCGGCAATCATGGTGTCGTAGTTCAGACTTTGGGAGAGCTTCACGTATTGCTCAAAGAGGCCGTTGACGCGACGAACGGCCTGATCGATCTGAGGAGAAGGCTCGACACGCACAGGTAGCAGTTTCAGGGTCGCGCGGTAAAAGCCCTCTTCGCTGGTGAGCTGCACAATTTTGGCGCGCTCCACGCCTTCGACCAAAACGCGAATATTGCCGTCGGGGAGCTTCACACTCTGCACTATATTGGCAAGCGTGCCGACGGTAAAAATCTCCTCGGGTTTGGGATCATCGACCGAAGCGTCGTGCTGGGTAGCCAGGAAGATTTTCTTTTCACCCGCGAGAGCTTCTTCTAGCGCGCGCACAGAGGCTTCTCGTCCGACGATGAAGGGCTGCATCATCTGAGGGAAGATGACCATGTCCCTCACGGGCATCATCGGCACACGCTTCATTTCACTCTTCTCGCGAGCAAACATTGATTTTCGATGGGTGGGAGGCCCCCTACCAAATTATCCCGAATTATCCGGCTTTTTCCAGCAGGTTCCAATTGATTTCGCGGCTGCGCACCATCTCTGCGGTGACGGAGAATTCGCGCACCTTGCGCTGGGCCGGCAGGTTGTACATGAGATCGAGCATCAAATCTTCGAGGATCATGCGCAACCCTCTGGCGCCGACCTTGCGTTGCAAGGCCAGATCAGCAACGGTTTCAAGGGCATCGTCCGCAAAGCGCAGGCGCACGTTCTCGAACTCGAAGAGCCGCTGATATTGGCGGATCAGGGCATTCTTTGGCTCCGTCAGAATCCGCATCAGCGCAGCCTTGTCGAGGTCGCCCAGAACGCCGACCACCGGCAGCCTGCCCACAAATTCCGGAATGAGACCATAGCGAATCAAGTCGGTGGGCTGGGCCTGTTCGAGCAGCTCCATGTTGCGACGGTTAGTCGTCGCCGGCTGGGCGTCTGTGTGGAAGCCTAGGGATTTTTGACCGACACGGCGCTCCACGATCTTCTCCAAGCCGACGAAGGCTCCACCACAGATGAAGAGAATATTCGTCGTATCCACAGGAGTGAATTCCTGGTGCGGATGCTTGCGCCCGCCCTGGGGAGGAACATTGGCGATGGTGCCTTCCAGGATTTTGAGAAGAGCTTGCTGCACGCCCTCGCCGGAGACGTCGCGCGTGATCGACGGGTTTTCGTCCTTCTTTGAGATTTTGTCGATTTCGTCGATATAGATAATGCCCTGCTGCGCCTTGGTGACATCCCCGTCGGCGTTTTGTAGCAGCTTCAAAATAATGTTCTCGACGTCCTCGCCCACGTAGCCGGCTTCGGTAAGCGTGGTGGCGTCCACGATGGCGAAGGGCACGTCCAGCATGCGCGAAAGCGTTTGCGCCAAGAGCGTCTTGCCTGTTCCGGTGGGCCCGATCAACAGAATATTGGACTTCGTGAGCTCAACGTCGCCCGGCTGATGATTTAGGAAGATACGCTTGTAATGATTGTAGACGGCGACGGCCAGCTTCTTCTTGGTCTTGTCCTGGCCGATGACGTAACCATCGAGGAAGGACTTGATCTCCGGCGGCCGAGGCAAGCGCCGATTGATTGGTCCGGCCTGCTCGCGCTTTTCCTCTTCCAGAATCTGCTGGCAGACGCCCACGCATTCATTGCAAATATAGGCGCGCGGATAGTCTGAGGGCGAGCTGATGAGCTTCTCAACTTGCTCTTGCGTCTTATGGCAGAACGAACAGCGCAGCGGTTCGTCCGAGCTGAGTTTTCTCACGGCAGTCGGCCTCCGACGGCTTCCCTGGTGGGACAAGGCCCGTCCCTATATTAGAATATTAGAACCTTTCTCCATCCGCGGCATCGGCTATACGATCTCGCTACTAACTGTTAGGTACGCGCTAGCGATGCTTGTGAATAATTTCGTCGACCAGGCCGTAATCCTTGGCCTGCTGCGGCGACATAATGAAATCGCGTTCGACGTCTTTCTCGATTTTGTTCACCGGCTGCTGGCAATGATCGGCCAGGAGCTGGTTGATGACAGAACGCATGCGCAAAATTTCTTTTGCATGAATATCAATGTCAGTAGCCTGTCCCGACAGGCCGGACATCCAGGGCTGATGAATCAAAATACGAGAGTTGGGGAGCGAAAAACGTTTTTTCGGAGCTCCCGCAGCCAGCAGCAGAGCGGCAATAGAAGCCGCCTGCCCCACACAGGTGGTGACCACGTCCGGCCGAACATACTGCATCGTATCGTAGATGGCCATGCCCGCAGTGATCGAGCCGCCCGGCGAATTGATATAGAGCTGGATATCGCGCTCCGGATCTTCGGCTTCCAGGAAGAGCAGTTGGGCAGTCACGAGGTTGGCTACGTGGTCGTCGATCGGCGTTCCAATAAATAAGATATGGTCTTTGAGGAGCCGGGAATAAATGTCATAAGCGCGCTCGCCTCGAGTGGTCTGCTCGACCACCATGGGGATGAGCGTCGTGGCGCGTGGACTCGGATCGTCTGCATGTTTCATCGATAGTAGGGAATTTGCAGGAAGAAACCGGTCAGGACCGCTCCGGCTCCCGAGTTTTTACATCACTGTTCCTTTGGAGCCACTCGAGAGTCTTTTCGCTGCGGAGCTTCGACCTCATCCTATCCAGCGCCCCCTGCTTTGTCAAGCTGGCGCGGACCGCTGGTGCGGATTCGCCACTGTGCTCGGCGATTCTCGAAATTTCCCGATCCATGTCCTCGTCGGTTACTTCAATATTCTCCGCCGAGGCGATGCGATCGAGCAGCAGCTCGGCTTTCACGTCCTCGACGGCACGAGGATGCTGGCGGCGTCGCATGGCTACCCAGTCCACATTCACGGCTCGCGGATCAACTCCTTGCGCCGCCAAACTTCGAACGGCCCGTTCCAGGCGCACATCCATCTGGTTTTCGACCAGCGCTTCGGGAACTGGGAAATCGTGAGCCGCAACGATTTTTGCCAGTACAGCATCGCGGACCGCGGCTGAGTGGTGCGCCTCCAGTTCTCTTTCAAGATCCTGGCCAACTTTGCCCCGGAGCTCCTCGAGGGTTTTGGCGTCGCTTACGTCCTTGGCTAATTCGTCATTGAGGTCGGGAAGTTTCTTCTGTTTGACGGCGACAACTTCGGCGCTATATACGAACTTTTTTCCGGCAAGCTTTCGGTCCGGATAGTCCGCAGGGTATTCGACTTCGAAACGGCGCTGTTCAGTAGGTTTTGCGCCGATCAAATTTTGCGTGAAGGCTTCCAGGGTCTCCTCGGCGCCTAGATGGCAAAGGACGTTGTCCGCCTTGAGGGGCTCGCCGCCGCCCAGGGGCGTGCCTACAAGCTTCAGTTGCGCGTAGTCGCCGCTTTCGAGAGCGCGATCCTCCACGGGAACAAACGTCGCGGCGCGTTCGCGCATGGCTTCGATTGTTTTCTCGATGTCGGCATCGCTAACCTGCGCTCTTTCGACCTCGACTTGCAGGCCTTTGTAGGCGCCGAGCTCGAATTCGGGCAGCACTTCGAAACTGGCGCGAAACTTGAGTGGACGATCTTCCGCGTACTCTACATGATCGACCTGCGGCTGCGTGATCGGCACGAGCTTCTGGTCCTTGACAGCCTTGTCGATTTGTTCGGGAACGAGCGACTGCAGGACCTCGCCCTTGATGTCGTCGGCGAAACGGCGGCGGATCAGGGGAATGGGGGCTTTGCCTGGACGAAATCCAGGGACGCGGGCAACACGGGCAAACTCGCGCGCCACACGCTCGATCGCTTTTTGCACTTCGGTGGCGGGAATCTCGAGATCGAGCTCACGCCGACAAGTCACCTCGGCCATGATGTCCTAATTTTCGTTTCTACGTCCCTTGTATTCGTACGCTTAACTGCGCAATTTCCCAAAGTGGTGCGATCCGGGCAGGCGGTCCACTCCCGGCCACCTGGACTCCTGTCACGATAAGCTGAGCCGGAAAGGACCAGCGCGCGGGTGCGAAAAGCGAGTATAGGGGAGGACGAAGAGTGCGTCAACCTTGCGGATAAGAACTCGATAGAAGATGTCTCTGCGATCTCATTGTCGCGGCGCTGCACAAATATTTTATTGCTAGAATAATGATTGACACGTAAACGGCCTATTTCGCCGCATCAGCCGGGGGGTGGAAAATCTCATCCCCGGGTTGGGGACGATCGGATTCGGTAGGCCTCTGAATGTGGATCTTATCTGTGCTGGTGGGCGTGCAGAAGGTCTCCAGGAACCTCTCCTTGCGAACCAGCAGATGCCGCGGAGTGAGTACCCAGGGCTTGGTGAACATGACAGGATCGTCAACGGTAGCTTCATACAGGAGCATGTTGCCGAGACGGGTGTAGCGCTCGACCACGTGTTCTTGCTCGCTGTGAATCAAAGCGAACCTTTCCGTGATCTGATGGTTGAAGGGCTCTCCGAAGGCGGCGGGTTCTGTGTGTCCTTGGGCTCCGCCCAGCCACGTCTCGTCATTCAATCCGGCTACGTCGACGACGAGTGTATCGCCTTCCCAATGGCCAACGGAGTCTCCCATATAGGTAGTCTCCATATCTTTCGGGTGCGGCCTTCCATCCGTGTAGATGAGCCGAAAATTCTGACTAATAAAATTCGATTCGTAGAGGATAACAATCAGCCTTGGGGTTTGAACAATTTGTAAGGGGCCCGTGGACGCGCGCGGAACGCCGCTGGGCTTGCAATCGAAGTTCGGATCATCCGGGGTGGTGGGGCCGTATTGATTGTCGACGATGGCCTTGACCTTGGCAAGGTATTCCGGCTTATAGGGAGGTTCGGTAGGGTCGGGATACTGTGGCACTGCCCCCTTCGTCGCAGCTCGGGTCTCACCGAAACCATAGTAGATATTGCCGTCAGCGCTCCGCGTAACCGTGATGTCGAGGGGATTGAAATAGAATCCGCTCAGGTCCGGGTGGCCGTCCGAGGAGCGTGGCGTGGGCAACTTCGCGGCGGGCAAACCCAGATAGACCTTCTGAAGTTCTTCGTTTGTCACCACGCGACCAGGCTTCGCGGCGGGTGCTCGGTTCTGGGCCGCAGCGGCAACACAGAACAACGAAATCGCGCCCGACCACAGCATCACCAGGGAGCGCGTCGAAGGGGCGAGACACTTACTGGAACGAAGATGCATACTGGGATCCTCCTGCTCGGCAGTCATCCACAGCCAATTGCGCGCGAATCCTCTGTTTGCTGGCAGATCTGTCAGTGGTCCATGACAATCTTGTGCCCATCTGCATACTTGATGAGCGTTCCGAATCCCAGTTTGGCCCCGTCCTTGGCGGGCTTAGCGGAGACAGTTACAACTTCTCCAATCTTGAAATCCGATTTATAGAACCCGGCGCGGTGCAACATGCTGGGAGGCCCGCCCTGGAAACGCCACGTCTGCACGTTCCCGCTCTCATCCTTAACGTCCACATACCAGTAAATGTGTGGGTTGGTCCACTCGACACGCGTGAGCACTCCGGTGACCGTGATGTCCTTTGTGGGGTCGAATTCCGAGGTGATCCCGTGATGCGCCAAGACGGGTATCGCTGCGACGAGCAAACCAAGAAGAGCGGGTGCTGCGCGGAATTTGCGCACGTTGGTGCTCCTTCCGTGAGATTTTCCGATTCGCTTGACTCCAGAACGTTTGCGTTAGCCAAAGACTGGAGCGATTATAAGGCCGCAACCTTAATAAACCCAACCTACCTGCTTTATTCTCCGCTGACCACGTCGAGATATTTCCTCAATTCAGCCTTGGACGCTACGCGCCGTGCCCCGGAATGATCTTCGCATCGTCGGGCGCATGGGCCAGGACGTACTCAATCGCAGCGACCTCGCCCTCTGGACCTCCCGTGCCGTCATTGTCTGAGTGGAGTGCCGGAAAGTGCGGCAGATCGAAATTTGTGAAAACGTCCCCCATATGGACCACAGTGCCTCCAGGGACGTCGCCATTGGTATGTGCACGGCCAAAATAGAGGTGCGAAGTCGAGGTGTATTTCCCTCTTACCAAGCGGCAATGTTTAGTTCTCAGAGAACGGGTGAGACGCAGCGGCCGACACGTGTTCGGAGAACATGTGCGAGCGATCAACAAACTCATGATCATTGGGTCGCGGCGGTTTCTTGATGCGGCCGAGAAGAACAATGCGATGGAAGCGGTATTCAACAGAATAGGATGCAAGAGTATTCCGGGCAGAACTGCATTCATGCGTGAACCGCCGCCCGCGTACCAGTATGTGAAGTAGGGTTATATGATTCGTGTTGCATTTGCTGATGCTGACCGTGTGGAACTCGATGCTTTCGCCGACGAGATGCTGGTTTATCTCGACACCTGGGCGATTATCGATTTAGCCAAGCGTGACCTGGCTCGTCGAAGGCGATTCGTTGAGGCAATTTCTGCCAAGGGCGATCTTCTCTTTTCACTTGCAAATGTTGCGGAGTTGGCTGGGCCAAAAGGCAAGTCCGCCGAGACTATAAGGAGTACCGGGCGAAGAGGAACGATGGTATGGACTTCTGCCACTCAGTGATGGGCAGTGCCTTCGCTCATTGCGCGGCGTTCGATAAGCCCTGGAAACGTCGGATCGAAAGTCTACCTAAGCCGAATGGCCTGGTACGTATTTACTCAGCAAGAGAACTTGAGCAAATGGTGACTGGTATAGAGTCTTGGACGCCCCTCAACAAGCAAGTTTCTGCTTCATGACGAAAGGTGCGGCACAGCTCGTCCAGGGCCGTCATTCGCTTCCGGTAGATAACCTATTCAGTACGCCCGGCAAAATGTCGTCCGCGAGATGATCCACGAACTGCGCCATCGTCTGAAACCGCTTCCGGCATGTCGGGCATCCTGGCACCACTACGCCATTACCCCCTTGGGCTACGCTCGGCGGCTCATCCACGAATGTGTCGAAGCTGTGTCGGCGAATTTCTGATTGCAGCGCGTGAAGCACTTCGGACTTTTTCATGAGCGGTCCCTGAAAGGCGATGCCAACCGCCCGGATGCTATCATAGGATGCCTCAATGGATAAGGAAGGCTGGCCTGACTTTTCCCTTTGGTGGCTGAAGGAATCTCAGAGGAACACGGCCTACAGGATAATGGCAATTATAGGGACGATTGTTGGAGCCGTTGTTGCTCTGTGGGGTCCGGTTCGATATTTTCACCTCTTTGGTCGATGATCGGTAATTCACTCTCGACAAAAATCCGCTCCAGATCCGGCCAGATATGCTCAGTGAATTCATGTGAATGATGGAAGTGACAGTTACTGCAAAGAGGAACTAGATTCCTCGGGTCCCTTAGGTGGTTTATCCAACTAGCCGTTAATAATTGGCATGGCGGCTGACACGCATCCTCTTTGGCGTGTGGAAAGTATGGTCAATCAGAATTGAACCAATAGGGCCTCCTGTTCGAGTCCGCCGTTGTAGCGATCAAGCAATTCGATGACGCGGCGAACCGTACTCACTTCCGAACGACGTAGTCGCGCAAGCATAGTTTGACTATTGGCTCTTAGCAGCAATTTTGAGTTTGAGAACCGGGAGAAACGCGCTTCTATGTCCGTCGGCAAATAGAGCGTCACTCGCTTTCCCAACCTTGCGTGCAGCCGCTGAAATTCGGCCAGACCCACTGGGTCGTAATCCGGCAGATGCAGCAAATTCAGGTTGGAATCTGTCCGAACAAGCCAGTCCAGCGCCCGGTTGGAAATCCGCCCGCTTCCGTAAATCGCTGCGTCGACACCCAGATTGAGTCGCTCGACAGCCGCAAACACTGCTGGATTCTCTATGACTGCGCACGAGCCGCGCAATGCGTAGGGGCAGTTCGGGGCGAATCGAAATGAAAAGACTCCGTGCGCGGATGTCGCTGCCGCTGCCCCAAACGGTTCGCCATTTTTCAATAAAGCGTCGTTCCGCCACACACGAACAGAGATAATTTCGTGTTCGCGGTTTGGTACGGCCTTCGTATCGCGGAAGCGACCTACGCCAACTACGCGGCTGCTGGCATTGCCCGGCAAGGTTGAATTAGGAAAGCCCTGTCGAGAAAAACTCCTCAAGGTATCGGCATCATTCACGACCAGTCGGCGGCCAACGCCGGATCGTTGCCAACTCACGACTCCGCTGTCGAGTAGAGGCCCTAGAAGTTTCAGAAATGCCTGGCCGCAATGACTCGCGGGTAGCGATCCTTTTGTTACCAACGTGGACAGCTTGATTTGAGCTTGAGCATGAAGCTTCATTTGCTGGCAGTGGCAAAGGCCCGCTTTACGGTCACGCGATGTTTGTTGCGCAAGACGATTCGGCCGTTGTGCGGCTGAAGGAAATAGAGAGCGTCCACCTCGCTGACGGCTTCGGGCGCAGCAGTGATTGCAATAAAGCCCAACTGTCGTGCTGTGCGGAGAATTGCGTTTCGGTTGGCCGGATCGAGCGTCTGAATCTCATCCAGGAAGAAGGGCACAGCGCAATCATCGCGGCGCAGTTGATTCTTTAGTAAAAGCAAATTAAAAAGCACTTTGACCGTTATAGTCGTGCCATGTGACTCGATCTGCCGGAAATCGTGGTACGTGTGCCGCTCGTCATCTGCACCCACCACGGTGAAGCCAAGTGTGAACAGGTCAGTAAAACGAATTAGCGGATTGTCCTGAAGCTTGCGACGAAAATTGGCAATGGCAGACGCCTGCTGCGGGTCGGCTTCAAACAATCCGCCCGGCTCGAACGCGGCGAGGCGTTTGATCCAGCCTACCAAATCACTCTGATCAATGACCTCCACCCTCACAGCTTTGAGGTTTGAGACCTGAATCTTGGCGAACTCTCGATTGATGTTCGTCGCTGCGCTGCGGACGTGCTCAAGATTTCTTAACACAAGATCAAACGTCGCCTTCAGTTCGTGGATATGGGCGTTCCAGTCGCGCGCCAGGGCCTCCTCTTTCTCGGCTAGAGCATCCAACTCCGCTCGTAGGTCCTCAACAGTTTCAGATTCGTCCGAACTGCTAAAACTGTCGCCAAAGCATTGCTCAATCTGCATAAATAAGGTCGCAAGCTCTTCACTCAACCTGAATTGCATGTGCTGTTGCTTCAGGAACAAATCGATACCTGCCGCAAAATTGTCAGCGACTTCTTTGGGCACGTGCGGGTCAGTCGAGAATTCAGGAGAGCTACATTGGCTTAAATTGCTCATGAGTGTGGCAAACTCGCCCTCATGTTTCCTAATCATTGCTTCCGCTTCGGACTTACTTTTCTCAGTTATTTTCACTTCTAACGTGAGCTTGTCAATCCGTTCATTCGTTGCCTTGATATCGGCTTCAATCCTCTTTAGGTCTGCGCGCAAAAGTGCTTCGCCTGCTTTGGCTTTCTGATATTCGCCAAATTGAAACAATCTCTTGTCTCTTGCCTCAACTTCAGCGACCTTAGCACTGCATTCCGTTTTCAAGTTCTCGCGCCCTTCAATCGCGGCGAGAATTTCTTTCCATCGCTTGAGTTCCGTTTGGAATTCAGCAAGTTCTTCACGGGCGGTATCCGCATTTTCCAGTCCTGCCAGCGGCTCTCTGGTCTTGGGTAAGGGAAAACGGACGACAGCGTCTCGATAGACCCCGTTTTGCACCCGGCTCAGGAGGTCACGAAGTCTGTTAAGCAATTCATCATCCTGCGAAGTCGTGATACCACCCTTTCCCACCGGAATTTCCAATAAATCTCGATTCAGTAACCCAAAAATCGTGTTTAGCTCTTCATCGCTGAAATGCTTCCGCAGCGCCGTGACCGCCAGATGGTCAAAACGAGCGATGGTTTCTTCTTTCTGTTTTACGCGTTTCGCAAAGCCATCGAAATTCCGTTTGGCTCTCTCGCGCGTTTCGCGTTCCGCGCTATCAAGCCGTAATTGGAGTTCGCGAAGGTCCTGCTTGAGATTACTAAGTGCAGCGCGTTCCAATTCCTCCAGAAATCCAGCGAAATCAATGTCTTGTGCCTCGATACTTTTGAGTGGCGCAAGCAACTGACCCTTTAGTTCCGAAAACGTTGTCATCTCCCTATACGTTTCAGCCCGTTTTGCTTCAAGCTGTTTTACCCTCTGTTCCTGCTCGGTCCTCCTTTTCCTAAGTATCGTCAGCTTTTCGTCATATTCTCTCTCATATATCTGCCGCTTCGTTCGAAGATCGTCCCAACGCCAAGCCAGTTCGCCGCGAATACTCTCGCGCTCAGAGAACTTACTTACAAGCCGTTCTACTACCGCTTGATTCTTCTTAAACTTGAGCAACTGCTCGCGTCGATTACAGATGCGGTCATAGTCGTCACCAAACAATACGCGTGCGTCAAATGCAGGGCGGTCGGGCGGGATATCGGCGAGCATCAAAAGCCGATCACGCATCTGTTCCTGCGAGATGGCGCTCAATGTGAGTAGGTTTTTCAACGTCTCACGAAAGTGATGGTATCTGTCGCTCTCACGCAAGGCTACGATGCCGAGACCGTACCCGTTAGCGGCTGGTAACAGCAATTCTCTGTGTTCCTGCGCGCTCTTGACCGAGCGAAACTGTTTCAGTGCGAGCCGGGCGTTTACGTCACGCGGTTCGCGGACTTGACTCTTTGCGTCAATAAAATCGGAGGCATCGAAAGGTCCAGCGTGGAGGAATCGTTCCGGGTCGCCGCCGCTGGCTTTGCTCTGTCCGCGCCAACCAATGACGCATTTCCCAGGCGCTCCAAGACATTCAAACAGGATGTAGCTGTATTGATTCGGGAAGTAAAAGCCGCGTGTCTGTTCTGACGTATAAGAGCCGAAATCCATGTGACGACGGTCGTCAAGATAAAGAAATTGAAGGGTATTGATCAGCGTTGTTTTTCCGGTATTGTTCGGGCCAACAATTTGCAGCGAACCCGTGAGTTCGACCTCCGCGTATTCGTAACAACCGGAGCGGATGAGGATAAGTCGTTGTGGGCCAGTACGCATCGGGAGTTACGATTGACCATTTATGGGATTTTGGCCGTTTGCCGAGACTGGTTCTCCGGGCAGGGGTGTTTGAGATGCGAGTTCGATGCATTTACTGAACACACGATGAAACGGTCGAAGAAACTTGAATTCTTCGTCGCCTAGCCATTTGATCCAACCGATTCGCTGCATGTGATTAAGCACCAGGGTTTCGAGATCGCTCATGTTATGCACCTCTACCTGCCTTAGCAATGCCGTGTAGCGGTCGAGAGTGAAATGCGGCAGGGCCGTCACTAGAAAATTCTGGCCGAAGATGAAATCCTCGATGGGCCTACCTTGATTAGCAGCGTAGTCAATCATGATGTAAGAAAACACGGCTATCCGAGGCAGTGTATCAGGCACAGTTTCCGGGTTCTCAGGCTCGAAATAGAAGAACTCGCGTTCGTGGCGGACTAATATCAAACCGAGCGCAGCAAAATAGGCGGCATATTCGTCAAACCGCTCGCGCAATTTCGAGAATTCCGGCTCGTCGTCCGGGGCAAGATGATAGCCCCGCCTTAGGCGCTCGAAAATGCTAGTCAAATGTGGAAGCGTACTCATACGGAAATCAGAGTCAGCGGCGAAGCCTTGATTTCGCCATCCGCCATGTTATAGGTGCGCGGGTCTCGATCAGTGAAGATTGCGTTGAAGTTCCTGTGGAACACTAGAATGCTGAAACCCGCGAGCACATCAGAAGTGTCCCGCTCTGGAAAATTCCGTACAAGCCATTCCAGTAAATCCGACACAGGTAGTTTTTCACCCACGAGGTCTGGCAATGACTCCAACCACCTCAGGCGAGCGAGAGCACCTGGGGCTTCCTCTTCTATCTTCAATTCCAAGATAGGTGGTGGCTCGGGCGGAAATTCGATGATACGCCGCAGGGTCGCCAGAATCGCGGCATCACTCGGCACGTTTTGATACCGCCATGCCGCGATTCCCATGAGGTACTTGTCCCATTTCGACAGGCCTTCCACTTGTAACTGCTCTAACGCCCGGGCAGCGCCTTCGGCGATGAAGCTCGAACGGCGTAAGGATTCGTATAGCGGCTGAATCTCTTTACGGCATTGGGTGAAGACGCGGAGAGCGTGTGCGCCCACCAACCGGAGGAAGCGCACATTGCGCGCCAGTGCAGGGTGGTCATTGAATAATGCTTCATCGCGGGTGCGACGGAGTAGACCTTCGATTTCGTCAAATGCAGCGCGCAGCGGCCCATCAGCGCGGACGATTTCAATCATCGGCTCTACGTAACGTTCCATCCAATGGACGATGCGCCGATATTTGTCCCGCACCGACACACGTGAACGTTCGGTCTTATAACGCGTTACCTCCGCCAGGATCGCGGTCTGCGTTTCGTTTAGGTCGCCATATATTCGGTGCAATGTCTGGCTTATTTCCTCGAAAGCTAAATGGACGCGCTGAACATCTTCATCATCCAATGCGCGGGCGAGTTGCCTGGCGGCGGTTTCTAGTGATGCCACGTAACCGCGTATTATTTCTGGCGTAGCTGGATTCGCCTCATTGAACAAGTAGTTCAACAGCCTGGCTACTGGTTCGGCCGTGACGAAGAGTTCACTTCCCGGTTCCGTGGGAACGAGAATCTGCATTTCACGCAATCGTCGCCACGTTGTTTCGGGCAACTCCTCGCCAAGGCCGGGATTGGCACGGATCAAGTGCGTAGCTTCGGCCTCAGAAAATTCTGCGCCGTGCGTCCCGAGTGCGCGCAACAGTGCCGCATGATCAGCGCAAAAATTGAAGAACCTCTGCGGGTTGATCCTCATGCCGAATTTTCTGACCCTAGTTGCTGTTCACTTGCACGCATGGATTTTGCCCGTTTCCGCGCGATTTGAAAAGACTGCGAACGCAAGGAGGCCCTAAGCTAAAATCTAAGCCCATGTACCGTTTCACCCAAGACGCGGTTGACCTGGACGATCTGCGAGCACGCCTTCGCAAGATCACCGACGCGGAGTTACTCGCCTTCAGCAAATCGGCACGATACATGTGTAGCCCAATGGCGAATCTTGGGAAGCCGCTTCGTGAGCCGTTTGTTATTTAGTTGCGGGAAGCGCGGGTGGAATGGAAACGGCATAAAGACTTGACCCGCTGGTCCCTGGTCGCATTGCGATAAATAGCGACATTCC
>Ga0209577_10004002_pt1 | contig 13892 bp, 13 predicted proteins | sample GraSoiAngelo_109_FD_185874 | JGI IMG/M metagenome (GOLD analysis project Ga0209577, IMG submission 185874) | Grasslands soil microbial communities from the Angelo Coastal Reserve, California, USA - 14_0903_12_20cm (SPAdes) (version 2) | ecosystem: Environmental > Terrestrial > Soil > Grasslands...
ACCAACGAGTTCTTCATCGGCGCCGCTGCCTTCAGTATCGCTGTCAGAACCGCAGACGCCGCCGAGTTCTTCGTCCGCGCCACTGACGCCCGGCCCTGCGACGATGCCGTCGGTACCATTGTCAGGGCCGCAGACGCCAGCAGCATCTGCGTACCCATCGGTGCCAAGTTCTGCGACGTTGGCGTCAGTACCGTTAACAGCGGCGTCCGGCGCCAACGCGCCGTCCGTTCCCTTGCTGGCTCCGCAACCTGCGATCGCTGGATCGGCGCAGGCGATTCAACGTCCGGTTAAGAAGTCCAAGCTCCCTTTGGTGCTCGGGATTCTAGCTGTGCTTCTGGTGTTGGCCGTTGGCGCGGTTGGCGCGGCGTACTTTTTTCTTGTTATTAAGCCGAGATCGGAGAAGCGACCGGTGATCACGCGCCATGAGCCGACGCCACAGCCGACTATTAAGTCAACTCAAAACCAGGAACCCACCCCGAGCGATCTCGGCAACACGAACACCACGGGGACCGAGGTACCACCCTATTCTCCTCCCGCTGGTGCAGTTCAATTCGTAAACTCGAAAAAGAATCTCGATGGCAAGCTCGCCGAGCATTATGTCGACTTCTCATTCTATTATCCTAAGAGCTGGCAGAAGGATCCAAAGGCAGGCGTGCCCGGGGCTCGAAACTTCGTCAAAGTAGAACGGGGCCTGCCACCAAATTACACGCTTGAGAACTTCGCAGTAGGGTTGTACGCTTCCGCGGGTTCAGTCGAGAATGATCGCGCTGCCTTTCATGCCCTCGCGGAGAAACTCAGTTCCCAGTTCGCGGAAAGTATTGGCAACTATCACAAGGCCTCGGAAGGCGAAACGAAAGTCGGTTTATACGATGGCTACGAGTTTCGCTTTGAGGGATTATCGCAACAAACTGATAAAGGCCAATTCAAGATTTGGGGTCGCGCAATTTTTCTGCCACCCGTTGATGGCGGCAATAACGGCGTTACGCTCTTGATGCTGACTACTTCATTGGCGCCGGAATTGAAGAGTGTTGACGACGTTGGCGAAAAGGGAGATCTGCCGATGCTGCTTCAGTCGTTCCGGTTCGGAAAACCATAGCTTTAACCGCGTGACGTTTCGTGTCAGAAGCCCGACCGTAAGGAAAGGGCCTCATTTAATCAATGAATAGCCCCCCTTATGGTCGGACTTCTGACACGCTTTCACAAATCCATTCATGAAAATCGTTCTGGCGGAAGATCGCGGCGGCAAACTGCAGGGCGAGCACTCGTTCGCAACTGACGTAGTTCGTGTAGGCCGGGATCCGGCCATGTGCCATTACTTCTTCTCGCAGGAGCAATGGCCGATGGTCTCGCGCAAGCATGCGGAGTTCCGGCTTCAGGATGGCCGATGTTTGGTGGCTGACACGAATTCTCGCTTCGGCACTTTTGTGAATGGTGAAAAGGTCAGCACGCCGGTTGAAGTGCGAGTCGGCTCTCACGTACAGCTCGGAGCTGGTGGACCAATACTTCGGGTCGTAAGCATTGAACAAACTGCGAAGCCGGACGCGCAGAATCCGTCTGATCTCGCCGGTATCACCACCTTGCGCGAGTCGCAGGAAGCCAAAGCCGCAGAGGTCTTAGCGCCCAAAGCATCGCCTCTGCAGGAGGACGGTATCGGTACGCGGAAGATGTCGGCTCCTTTGTCAGATCTTCCGCCTGAGAATCAACTCAAGCCTTCTGCTTCCAACGTCCCTGCGTATGTAGAGTTGTTTGATTCGGAGACGGGGCAGGCGAAGCGCATTTACATAGACCGAGAAGTCACGCGCCTCGGGCGCGCACCGGAGAACGAGGTCCTGATCGATGCGGATGCCGCCGTCGTCTCGCGTCATCATGCCGAGATCAAGAAGAGCGGCGATCAATTCGCGATCATCGATCTGAAGAGTTTCAATGGCACGCTCGTCAACGGTCAGCGCATCGCCGGGACTGTCAAGCTTTTTGGCGGCGATCAGATACAGCTTGGAGCAGGCGGTCCAGTTTTGCGCCTGATTGATCCGGCACGTCCGGCGCCGCCTCAACAACAAGTACGGCCAGGAATTCAATCGTCGGCACAACCGAGCATTCCGCCGGAGTTCGGACAGATCGCCGCGATGGCCCGTCGCGAGACGATTGTGGCCTCGCGGACCGGCACACTGAAACCGACCTCGCGACCGGGTCCGGCGGAGCCGCAGTTGCTGGCACGACTTTCATTCGACAATCGCCCGCAGCTCTCAATTGGCCGCGCGCCGGACAATGATATCCGGCTCGACGGCCTGCAAATCTCAAATCATCATGCGCGGTTTGCGCTTAGCAATGGCGGCGTCACGGTCGAAGACGCCGGATCAACGAATGGCGTGTACGTCAATGGCGAACGCATCAGTGGCCGCCGGCAAGTTCAACTCTCCGACGTCATTCAAATCGGCCCCTTCGTTTTGCAGGCCGACACGAGCCAGGGCGTGGCGGTCTATGACACGCGATCAAAGACACGCATCGACGGCATCAACATTGTGAAGATTGTGCCCAATCGATCGGGTGGCGGCACAATCAAGCTGCTTGATGACGTAGGTCTCACCATTCAGCCGAACGAATTCGTGGGCTTGCTCGGTCCCTCGGGCGCAGGCAAGTCAACGCTTATGGACGCGCTCAATGGAATGCGTCCGGCGAGCAGCGGCTTTGTGCTCATCAACAATCTCGATCTTTATCGCCATCTGGATTCGCTGAAGCAATCGATCGGCTACGTGCCGCAGGACGACATCATTCATCGTGAGTTGACCGTCTATCGCACGCTCTATTATGTGGCGCGGCTCCGTTTGTCGCGCGATGTGTCGGGCAGAGAGATCGATCAGATCGTGAATGAAGTGATGGATGTGACCGGACTCTCTGAACGTCGCGACGTTCCGGTGGCCCAACTTTCCGGCGGCCAAAGAAAGCGGGTTTCGATCGCAGTCGAACTGATGACCAAGCCCTCTGTGATCTTTCTGGACGAACCGACCTCGGGTCTCGATCCGGCGACGGAAGAAAAGATCATGAAACTCTTCCGTCAGATAGCAGAAAGCGGCCGGACGGTAATCCTCACCACGCATGCGATGGAAAACGTCAAGCTCTTCGACAAAATCGTGGTGCTGATGCGCGGCAAGTTAGTCTTTTACGGCGCACCGCAAGAGGCGCTGTCTCATGTGAAAGCCGAAAGCTTCAAAGACCTTTTCGATAAACTCGAGGCGCCCGTCGATCAGCAAATTGCGACCATACCGCCGCCGCCTCCGAACGCGAGCAAAGCACAGAAGCGAGCCTTCAAACAACAGCGCGAGCAAATTGCAGAGCAAGTTGCCGACGATTGGAAGCGAAAATTCCAGAATACGGATACGTATCGCCGCAACGTGGTGGAACCATTGAGCGTTCTGCCGCGCGATGGCCGCGCGCTCGCCCCGCCAAAGCGACGGGCCACCGCCGTTGACGTCGTGCGGCAGTGGGGCACGCTCACGCGACGCTATCTGGAAGTACTCAGCCGCGACAAATTCAATTTGCTGATTCTGCTTGGACAGGCGCCCGTCATCGCGTTTCTTACCTATCTCGTAGTTGGCGCGAAGAGTCCGCGCGACTTTCCTTATTTTGTGCTCGGGCTCGTGGCGCTTTGGTTCGGCACCTCGGTGGCGTCTCGCGAGATCATTCGCGAGCGCGCCATCTATGCACGCGAACGAATGGTCAACCTCGCGCTGTTACCCTATGTCGGCTCAAAACTTTTCGTGCTGGCGCTGATCGTTTCGTTTCAGTGCCTGCTGCTGTTTGGATCGCTGAAGTTCATGCACTATGCCGGATTGATGAATCTGCCCGGATGGGCCCTGCCGCAGTTCGCCATAATCATCGTTACCGCCATGGTCGGCATTGCGCTGGGGCTATTTGTTTCGGCGATGGTGAGGACTTCGGAGATGGCAACCAGTTTGGTACCGCTGATCCTGATTCCCCAGATTCTCTTTTCCGGTTTGGTGGGCGTACCGCAAGGCGCATCGAAAGTTATCGGCACGCTGATGCCGGCGACGTGGGCGTTCGATGGCATCAAACAATTCTCAACACTCGACACGCTGGATGAAGAAGGCTCTGATCCTAAACGCGAGAACAAAGGTCGAGGTCTTTATAAGCACTACGAAGACCTGAACGACCAGAACATCAAAGATGCGCGCGAGAATGTCGACAAGTACAAGAAAGACGCCGAGAACGATTTGAAGAATTACGAGCGAAAGATGAAGGACTATGTGCGGGAATTGCCGAGCGGCCAAGCCACCCAACCCGAAGCGCCGAAGCTAAAGCCAGTTCCGGAAATCCACGGCGCTGACAAGATACCCGAAGACTTGAGCGGCTACATCAATTTCCTACATCCATGGGGACATTGGATTATCGATCCTTTCGTGCTAATCGTGATGTTCTTCCTACTGGTGATTGCGACGATCATTACGTTGAGGGCGCAGGATATTTTGTGAGGAACCGAGTCTTCTGAAAATACGGTGACCTGTAACCGGACCCGTCTCGACTTTTCAGCAACCTGCCGGACTTCGCGCAGTCACAGTCAACTTAAGACGTTGGCGGACCTAATTCTTCGGCGGCTGTTTGTGGTAAATCTGGACATAAAGCACTTCTGCGTTATGAGGATTCATAGCCTGGAGAATCTTGTATTCCTCGGTGGCCGCTTTCTTATCGCCGGACATTAGATAGGCAAAGCCCAGATTGTAATGAGCCCCCGCATAATCCGACTTCAGTTGGATTGCCTGTTTGTGTTCCGTGATTGCCTCTTTCCATCTTCCCAAATTCCCATAGGCATAACCCAAATTGTTATGCGCGGCGGGCCAGTCAGGTTTCAATTGTACAGCTTGCTTGAACTCCGTCAGCGCCTCGTCTTTCTTCATCAGATGGCTGTAGGTGATGCCGATGTTGAAATGGCCTTCCGGCATGTCAGGCTTTAGCTGGATGGCGCGCTGCAGCGGTTCGAGAGCTGAAGTGAAATTGCCGACATTGTTATAAGCCCAGCCGAGATTGTTGTGAGCCTCGGCGTAGTTAGGCTTCAACTCGATCGCGCGCTTCAGAGGCAGGATTGCCTCGCTCCAACGCTTGCTCTTGCCGAGAGCATATCCCAGATTGTTATTCGCCTCGGCGTCATCGGGCCTGAATTGAATTACGCGCCGGTACGCTTCGACGGATTCGGGATAACGGCCCAACTTGTCATACATCCACGACAGCGCGCAGTAAGCGTCGACGAAATCAGGTTTGATTCGAACGGCTTGCTTGTAAGCTTCGGCAGCATCCGCGATCTTATCGAGCCGGCGATAAGCGTCGCCAAGATTATTGTACGCTTCGGCGTAATCGGGTTTGAGGTTGATGGCCTCTTTATAAGATGCTATTGCGTCATCATATTTCCCGGCGTTGTATGCCGCCACGCCCTGATCGTAATAGACAATACTGAGCGAGTTCCGTGCTTCTTCGTCTTTCGAATCCAGACTTACGGCTCGCTTGAGCGCATCGAACGCGTCCGCCTGTCGGTCAGTCTTGAGATAGGCATTTCCGAGGTCTCGATAAGCTTCAGCCCAATCGGGTTTGAGTTGCAACGCCTGCTTTTCCGCCGCAATGGCCTCTTCATATCGTTCAAGATTGAAATAAGCTTCACCGAGGTTGAGCTGCGCATCAGGGTAATTGGTTTTCTGGCGCAGCGCTTGTTTGTATTCGTCGACGGCCTTTTCATACTGGCCCGCGTCGAAATAATTATCCCCACGCTTGTTGTACTCTTCAGCCGTCAAAACGCGCTTTGCGGCGTCATCCAAAGGTTTAGAACCGAGCCCTGTATCGTTAGTTCGCCCTGTTTCTTTCCCGGTGTCGGTTCCTTGCTTACCGGTGTCAGTTCCCTGCTTGCCGGAGTCACTCCCTTGTTTGCCTGAGGCGGTTCCTTGCTTACCTGAATCAGCAGTTTGTCGCGTATGCGCCGAGCGGACAGTGGAGCGATCGATCGTTTTCTTCTCAATATGTTTGGGAGCATGCGAGCGATTTTGCGGCGTGCTGAAAATACCCTTGCCCAATTTCGCTTCGACGTCCGCGCTGGCAATCAACACGCTGGCGCCGCCGCCGATATCCTGTGCGAAAGAAACGGCTGGATATGTGAGGCCAGACAAAGCCACTGTGACCATCAAGACGATCGCACGAGCGTAGGTTGAAGTTTGGGTAATCATCTCTCACCTCGGAAGTAAAATCATTTTCAAAGGGGAGCAAACTCCTAAAGTCTACTGTGAGTCATGCTTGACTACAAGTACTTGGCCCCTTATTTTCAAGGCTGAATCGTAGACGTGAAAAACGTGGTCGTTTTGCCGTGGCTAAAATCCTACAGCGACACAAGCCAAAGAAATCAACCTGCATTGCGCTTTTGGCTTTCTTTTTCAGTTCTTTTGCAAGCAGTTCCGTGGCTCAGGAGTTTTTGCCAGCTCCTCCATCAGATCGCAGACTTGTCTATATCCTCGATGAGAAAAATCAACTGGCGCCGCTCCCTAACGAACCAGGACTGACACCGCTGCACACGGAACAAATTTCGAAGACCGATAGAGTGAGTTACATCGAATTGAAAGGCGAACATGCGTCGACGATTCTGACAACTTCGACGCCGCGCTGGTTTCTGTTCACCTATCAACGGCCGGGCGCGCATCCGCCTTTTTTGGTTTGGTTGACGCCTCGTCATCGCGCCAGAAGAGTCACTGCCATCGCTCAACGAGGAATGGCGGGCTTTGCGATCTCTTCGGAAGAAATCATCAAGCCTGCGATTCGCGTGTTGGCGAGCATGGGAGGCGACGAGGTTTTCATGGAATTGCGTCCGCGTAATTCGCTGATACCCGGAGAATATGCGATTATTGGCGATGACCTGAGGCGCATTGCCACGTTTCGGGTAGTTTTGCAACGATGAATGTCCGACAAACTTTAGTTTGTCGCTAAGTTTAGGCGGACTTAACTTCGATCGAGCGACAAACAGAAGTTTATCGGACATTCAGGAGAACAAGATGCAGGATTTATCAAGCGACTCTTCAACACCGCCTTCAATCAAAACGAAAGGCTTCTGGACGCCCGGGCGAATTTTGCTCACGCTGATCGGAGTCGCCTTAATCAGCGCGTTTGGGTTATCAAGTTGCAACTCGACCGAAAGAAATACGAATCAGCCTGGGGCTGGGGTTGCGAGATCGGGGAGTCCTGCCAGCGCGAGTTCTCCGGCATCGCCATCAAACAATCCAGCACCGAACTATCCGCCGCCCACAGCATTCGTAAGTCTGCCTCAGCAAGTGCGCGACACTAAGGTTGAAACGCTGGAAGGCGAATCGCTCAAGCTTTCGGATTATGCAAACAAGGTCATCATAGTAAACATCTGGGCCACTTGGTGTGGGCCTTGCCGCCTGGAAATGCCTGAGCTGGTAAAGATGAATACCGAGTACAAGTCGCGCGGTTTGGTGGTGCTGGGATTGGCCACGAAGTACAACGAGAGTAATGACCCTGAGCGCGTGAAAGAATTCGTTCGCTCGCAGAAGGTCACATATAAGATTATTTGGGACGACGGCACTTTAGCGGCGCCGCTGGTCGAGGCAGTTGGAGCCCGTTCAGTAATTCCGCAGAGCTTTGTGATCGCGCGCGATGGCCGCATCGTGAAACACTTTCAGGGCTTCAGCCCATTATCGACACCTCAGTTAATGCGGGCCGCGGTAGAAGAAGCATTGAACGATAAGGGCAAAGCGTGATCAGTTTCGCCCTCTTACAAAAGGCGAGAGGGAGTCTTGCAGACCGGTGCGCCAAAAAAGAGTCGGCAGCAGATTACTCCCCTCTCCCTTTGGGAGAGGGCCAGGGTGAGGGCGCGAAGCGTAGAGAAAAAAGAAAAAAGGTGTGGGGTTGTTCACTGCTTGCTAATCCCTCACCCCACCCTCTCCCAAAGGGAGAGGGCGTTTGGAAGACGGCGACTTGGCCTTGACTACCGACAGATTTCTGGCGCACTGCTTGCATCATGACCATTGACGTCAAACAAAAACTTCAGGCCGAACTTGGCGAGTTAGAGTCCGAGCTGCGCATACATCTGCCGAAAGAGATCAAGCGCGCGCTCGAGTTTGGCGACTTGCGCGAAAACTCGGAATATCAAACCGCGCTACAACGCCAGACGATGGTTAAAGCGCGCATCCGCGAGTTGCGCCAGCGCCTGAGCGAGATCTCGTCCATTGACCTATCGAGAATTCCGCGCGACAGAGCCGCTTACGGTTCGACGCTGGTGCTTTACGACGCCGAGCGAGAAGAAGAAGTCACCTACCGCCTGGTCACACCAGAAGAAAGCGATCCGGCGGCGGGTTTGATTTCTACCGTCTCTCCGATCGGTCGCGGCTTGATGGGCAAAGAAGCCGGCGACGAAGTAGTCGTGACGATCCCGTCAGGTTCGCGGCGATTTGAAATCCGGCGACTGAAAACGCTGCATGACGAACCGGCCAAGTAGACGCGCAAGGTGCGCGAAGGAATAACCGCGGCGCGCGACCTCAGTTCAACGTGCTGGCTCGCGGAAGATCAGTGGCGAGACGCGCCGCTGATTCGACTCAACCCCTTTTCTAATTCCTCATAGACCGGATACAACCATCTGCTCGCGGCCTCGTGACGAAAGGAAGTTTGAAGTTACTGATCATTTGTCTATGTTGAGATGGGCTCCGAAGGCCGGATCTTTTCCAACGCGATACCCATTACGATGGAGTCGGCACGGGCGCGGTACGTTTGGAGTTGCAGCGCCAGCTCACGGCCGGCGGCCCGCAGATTCGGAAAACGCGTTGTTCGCTTGAGCAACTCAACGCGCTTGTGCGAGGATTCTGCCGCAGTGCTGTTTGAAGATTGAGTCATTACCATCGCTCTGTCGTTTCCGGAAGAGAATTTAGCCTCAGATTGATCTCAGTTTGAACCACGAAACTTTCAATGTCGAGATCGGCGCATCGGTGAGTTTGCGCCCGGCGACAGAGGCTGACGAAGATTTTCTCTTCGAGCTTTTCGCCAGCACGCGAATGGATGAATTCAAATTTCTGCTCGGGGACGAGGCGCAGGTAGAGGCGCTCGTCAGAATGCAATTCAATCTGCAGCGCCAGCAATACGACGCGGGCTATCCCGAGGCTGACCACAGAATTATTCTTCGCGATGGTCAGCCAATCGGCAGACTGTTTGTCGATGAAAGCGAAGTGGAATTTACGCTGGTCGACGTGGCGCTTTTGGCGGAACACAGGAATTCCGGTTTGGGGACGTACTTGATTCAGCAGTTATTGCGCAGAGCAGCCGGCAAGGGAAAGCGGGTCAGGCTTCACGTTTTGAAATCCAATCCGGCCCGCCGCCTGTACGAGCGGCTTGGTTTTTCCAGCGTGGCAGAAGATGGCATGTATTTCGAGATGCTTTGGGAATACAAAGCCGGCCCGTGGTAAGTTTGAGCATCCGCGGATTTTGAGAAAGGAGTACAGCCCGTTTGGAACATGAAGAGTTTGCCAAACATTTACACGAGCGGTTTCGCATCCGGCTCAACGAGCAAACAATCGAAGCCGAGTTAACGGAGATTTCAGAGCACCTGGTGTCTCCACGACAGGAGAGATTCTCGATTATATTTCGCACGTCGAATGAGATGCTGCTTGAGCAAGGCCAGCGGCCTTTCGAACACGATCAAATGGGAAACTTCGAACTTTTTGTCGTGCCCATCGGCCGCGACGAAGATGGCACTTACTACGAAGCGGTATTCAATCGGTTGGTTAAGAAGAAATGAAGCGCTCAGACTATGACGATTACCTTGCGTGAGGTTATGCCCGAGGACGAAGCGCTCCTCCGAGAAATTTATGCTTGTACGCGCGCGGCTGAGCTGGCAATGGTTCCTTGGAGCGACGAACAACGAGAAGCCTTTCTGCGATTTCAGTTTGACGCGCAGGATTCTCACTATCGGTCGCAGTTTCCCGAAGCCAGTTATCAATTGATTCTCAAGAACACCGAACCGGTCGGCCGGCTCTACGTTTTGCGGGACGCGACCGAGATTCGGATTTTGGATATCACCGTGCTTCCACAATATCGCAATGCCGGAATCGGCACTTCACTAATCCGCGACGTGCTCGCTGAGGCAGATCGCAGCGGCCAGACAGTGACCATCTGGGTCGAGCAATTCAATCCATCTCAAGCTCTGTTTCAACGTCTGGGATTCGCGAAGATTCAAGCCGATGGCTACAGCGACCTTTTTCAATCCGTGCCCGGAAATAGCTGAATCTAGAAACCTTGACCCGGAAATGCGTGTTGAATGTTTTCTTGAAAAATATTAGACTCTAAAGTCGATCCTAGCGGACCCTCGCAGTTCCGCCCGGCTATCGGACCCGCCTCCGCTCGGCCAGATCAGGAGGGTAAATGTTAATTTCAAGAAGAACGTTCATGCGGGCCGGAACACTGGCCGCGCTCTTTGGCGGAGTGCCGCTGGCAACCGTCAATGTCCTGGGCCAGAGAATCCACACCAGTCCGGACGAAAGTCCCGTCGATCAAGCACAAACAAACGACCCGCTCTCAAATTACACCAAAGCCACATTCGCTTCGTATATTAATTCGGTTTTTGTGTTTCGCGTTGTCGGTGTAAGAAAGGATATCGAGGTAACGCTGATGCAAGTCAGCGACATGATAGCCGCGCCCGGAGGAGAATGTTTCTCGCTGCTGTTCCGTGGCGGCGGGCCGGCGCTGCGACAAAATACCTACACCGTCGAACACCCGGCGCTTGGTACCTTCAAGTTATTTTTGGTTCCCGTCGGAACCGACGACAATGGCGCCCAGGGTTACCTGGCAACGATAAACCGCCTGTCATACAAAGCGGCAATGACACCGCCGCCATCAGGTAAACCTTCCGGGAAAGCTAAACCGACCGCGCCCGCACAACCTCAGAACAAACCGCAAGGAACAACGAAGCCCGCTGATTCGCCCAAGCCAACAAAGAAAAAGCGGCCGGAGACAAATCTCTTCGATACTGAGCCCTTGTGAGAAACCGCTTTGAATCAGTAAGTCTTATTAATCCCATTTTGTTTTCGACACGAGATGCGTGGAACGCGACTTACGCGTTCATGCATAGTTTTTATTCGTGATGATACGCCATGCCGGTCAGTAAACCGTCTTAAGCTTCGGTTTATGCGAAAAGCCGGAATTGGTCGTGAAATGTACGCCAAGATGCTGGCAAAAATTGTTGCTTGCAATTTTGCGGAGTTGCGAGTAGAATCCCCGCCGCTTCAAAACTTGCTGTGCTTTTCAGGCTCTTCAAGGTAGGGAATCGTTGGCATTACATCGGACGGCTTACGATCTTTCCAAAGTTTTTCGTGGCCCAGTTCAGAGTTGAATGCCTTCAGCATGGCAATCTAAAAGATTGAATTCTAAACTTCAGCTTTGCTCGATGGAGTAGAAGATCATGTCAGAACCATTCTTGGCTGAGATCAAAATTATCAGTTGGAATTTCGCACCGAAGGGTTGGGCCTTCTGCAACGGCCAACTTCTGCCTATTAATCAGAACCAGGCGCTGTTCTCAATACTGGGCACCGCGTTCGGCGGCGACGGACGCGTTAATTTCGCGTTGCCCGACTTTCGCGGCCGGGCGCCGATCCATACGGGCGGCAACAACGCTGGCATCGTCGGACAAAACGGAGGCGAAGAGTTTCACACTCTTGTTATGGGTGAGATGCCGGCGCACAACCATTTCGTTCAAGCGAACAGCGGGGCCGCCGACAAGGCGCTACCGACAGGTAATTACCTGGCGAACGTCAGCACAAAGGTATACAGCGGCTTCGCAAATCTGACGACGTTACATCCGAGCACGGTTTCGAACTTTGGTGGCTCACAGCCGCACGAGAACCGACAGCCGCTTCTGGTGCTCAATTTCATCATTGCCCTTCAGGGCATTTTCCCGTCGCGAAACTAAGAGGAGAGAAGATATGAGTCAACCTTATGTCGGTGAGATCAGAATGTTTGGCGGCAGCTTTGCGCCTGCGGGCTGGGCCATGTGTCAGGGGCAATCGATGCCGATTTCCGAGAACGATACGCTCTTTAACTTGATCGGAACCACTTACGGCGGGGATGGACAGGAGACATTCAATCTTCCGGATCTCCAGGGACGCTGCCCGGTGCATGCGGGCCAGGGACCGGGAATCTCGCAGAATTATCAACTCGGTGAGAAAGTAGGAGTGGAGTCAGTCACGCTCACAACGCAGCAGACTCCGATTCATTCTCATGCCTTTGTGGCCTCCACGGATCTGGCCCCCAGCCCCGATCCGACAAGCAACCTGGTCGCGCAGCCGTTTTCGCTTAATCTTTATTTTGGCGATGTGGCGAATGTGGCTTTCAACCAAAACGCAATCCAGCCGGCGGGCGGCAGTCAGCCCCACGAAAACATGATGCCGTTTCTGGTTATCAGTTTCATCATTTCGCTCTTCGGAGTTTTCCCATCGCAGAATTAGGAGGCACGCATGTCAGATCCATTTGTAGCAGAAATCAGAATGTTCGCGGGAAACTTCGCTCCCAAAGGTTGGGCCACTTGCGACGGTCAGCTCTTGCCTATTTCGCAGAACACGGCTCTCTTTTCGTTGTTGGGCACTTTTTACGGCGGCGATGGTAAATCTAATTTTGCGCTGCCGAACCTGGAGGGCTCGACCCCGATCGGCCAGGGTCAGGGAGCAGGACTCTCAGATCGTTTTCTCGGCGAGTCATCAGGAACCGACTTCATTACATTGCTCACGAGTGAAATGCCGATTCACACCCATAACCTGATGGGAGACGCGGTTGATACGGGCGACACGCGGACTCCGAGTCCTACCGTCACCATGGCCCAGACTAGTCCGGGCAACGCGTACACAGCCGCCACTTCGCCGCTCGTGCAGATGAACTTTCAAGCGCTCGCGATTTCCGGCGGCAGTTTGCCGCACAACAATATGCAGCCCTTTCTGGTGGTGACCTTCATCATCGCGATGCAGGGCGTCTTTCCGGCGCGACCTTAGGACCAGAGGTCAGCAGTCAGAGATCGGAGATCAGCGAGTCCCGCCAGTGCGATCGAATGAGATCGTGCTGGCGGTCTTGTTTTCATGTCAGATGAAAGCGCCGTGGTAGTTGAGTGAGCGCGGCTTTGCCGCAGCACATGGCGGTAAGCCTCCGGCTTACCGGCTCGCCTTTCCAAAAATATTTAGGAGGCTACGCCTTCGGATGCTTGAGGCGTAGCCTCAAAGCATTGATGAGTATGAATGCCGACCGGAAAGGCAGAGCCTTTCCGCAGTGTGCTGCGGCAAAGCCGCGACCTACAATGATGTCCTCCGATATCAAGGGGAATGCAAAGCAATCTTTCTGCGTAAATGGCGATGCCTAATCCAGACACTCACTTTGATCTTTACCTGGTAAGGAACTTCTTCGACGCCGAGACTTGCCGCGAACTGATCGCGGAGATGCGAGAGGCACCTGCGGCGCCGGCGGTCACTTATGGGCAGGGAAGTTCCGGGGAGGTTAACGACAGAGTCCGCAAGGTGGCGCGGGCGACGGTGTCAGAGAAAACTGTCGCCCGGGTCGCGCAGCGACTGATTGAGCAGCTAGCGGAAGTCGCCGAGTACTTTGGTACCAGCCTCAGCACTTGCGAAGAACCTCAGTTCCTTTGTTATCGGACAGGTGATTTCTTCGTGGCGCATCAGGACGGCAATACCGGATTGGTACGTCTCGGCACGGACGAATCGCGCCGCGTCTCGGTAAGTATCTTCTTGAATCGTCAAAGCGACACGCCAGAGAGCAACTCATACTGCGGCGGCTCGCTCGTTTTTTCTGATTGGCGGTTGAATAAGAAATTCGATCTCGTTGGTGAAGCTGGAACTTTGGTCGCG
>Ga0209577_10004004_pt1 | contig 13886 bp, 18 predicted proteins | sample GraSoiAngelo_109_FD_185874 | JGI IMG/M metagenome (GOLD analysis project Ga0209577, IMG submission 185874) | Grasslands soil microbial communities from the Angelo Coastal Reserve, California, USA - 14_0903_12_20cm (SPAdes) (version 2) | ecosystem: Environmental > Terrestrial > Soil > Grasslands...
CGCTTCCGTCACGTCGGCGGGCGGAACGGTCAGCGGCAGCTTGTACAAGATGGAAACGTCGCGCGCGACGCCGAGGATCGAGAGGGCGTCGGGGCGGTTCCCCGTCACGTCGAGGTCGAAGATCACATCCTCGAGGTCGAGCGCCGAAACGAGGTCTTTCCCGACCGGGGCATCGGGATCCAAGATCATGATGCCGGCGTGATCGTCCGCGATCTGCAGCTCGCGTGCCGAGCAAAGCATGCCGTCGCTCGTCTCCCCGCGGACCACACGCCGCTCGATATCCATACCGTTTGGAAGATGCGCGCCCGGAAGCGCAAGCGGAACACGGTCGCCGACGGAGTAGTTGCGCGCGCCGCAGACGATGTCGCGCTCGGCCGTACCGTCGTTCGCGCGCACGAGCATGAGGTTGTCGGCGTTCGGATGCTCGCGGACGGCGCGCACCTCGCCGACGACCACACCGCTGATGCCGCTGCCGATGCGGATCACCTCGTCGACCTTCAATCCGAACATCGACAGCTTGGTCGCCATCGCATCCGGGTCGTCGTCGACCGGCGTGAACTCGCGGAGCCACGAGAGAGGAACGCGCATCAGGCGTGGAACCCCGCGAGGAAGCGCTGGTCGTTCTCGTAGAACCACCGGATGTCGCGCACGCCGAGGGCACGCATCGCGACCCGCTCGGTCCCCAGCCCGAAGGCGAACCCGGACCAGACCTCCGGATCCCAGCCGACGGCCTTCAGGACGTTCGGGTGAACCAAGCCGGCGCCCATGATCTCGAGCCAGCCGCTGTGGCCACACGCGGAACAGCCGGCGCCCTCGCAGTTCATGCAAAGCACGTCGACCTCGGCGGACGGCTCGGTGAACTGGAAGTACGACGGCCGGAACCGTACGCGCTGGCGCGGCCCGAACAGCTCGCGCGCGAACGCGGCCAGTGTTCCTTTGAGGTCCGCAAACGAAAGACCTTTGTCGACGGCGAGCCCTTCGATCTGCTGGAAGACGGGCGAGTGTGTCGCGTCGAACGGGTCCCGCCGGTACACGCGCCCCGGCACGACGACGTAGATCGGTGGATCCTGCGCTTGCATCGCGCGTACCTGCACAGGCGAGGTGTGCGTGCGCATCACCAGATCCGTACCGTCGACGTACATCGTGTCCTGCATCGAGCGCGCCGGATGGTCCGGGGGGATGTTGAGCGCTTGGAAGTTGTACCAATCGGTCTCGACCTCGGGGCCTTCGGCGACACGGAAGCCCATCCCAATGAAGATGTCGACGATCCGGTCGGCCATCAACGTGAGCGGATGCGGATGGCCGATCTCTCTCTTGCGGCCCGGCGCGCTGACGTCGATCCGGTCACGTGCCAGCATCGCGGCCTGTTCGTCGGCGGCAAGCTCGCTTTCGCGCGCAGCGAGCGCCGACTCGATCGTCTCGCGCGCCTCGTTCAGAAGCCTGCCGATCTCGCGACGATCGTCCTCGGACAGCGAGCCCATCTCCGCGCGCACGCGCGACATCGGCGCTTTCCGTCCGAGCGCGCGCACACGCACCTCACGCAGATCGGCGAGCGTGGCGGCCGCGTGCGCCTCGTCGAGGGCGGTTCGCGTTGCCTCGGCGATCAGCGTTGCGGTTTCGGTCACATCTCCTCCAGCGGCAAGGTGAACGCGAACACCGTACCGCTCGGATCCGTGTGCTCGATGGATATCTGACCGCCGTGCGCTTCGATGATGCCTTTGCAGATGTAGAGGCCGAGGCCCGTGCCCGCGTGCCGCTGGCCGGTGCCGCGCCGGTAGAACTTGGTGAAGACGTAGGGAACGTGATGCCGGTCGATCCCAGGCCCAGAGTCGCTCACACGCACCGTGACGCGCGCGGAGCCGGCCTCTCCGCTCACGACGACGACGCCGGGGTCGCCGTGCTTGACTGCGTTCTCGACGAGATTGACGAGGACCTGCTCCACCTTGCCCAGATCGGCCGATACCTCCGGGAACCCCTGCGGGAAGTCCGTCTTCAAGCTGTGCGTGCCGCCGTTCGTCTTCGCGATGCGGTCGACGACCTGGGTAGCCAGGGCCGAAAGGTCGACCAGTTGCCGTTTCAGCTCCAGTCGGCCGGCTTCGAGACGAGAGAAGTCGAGCAAGTCTTTGAGCAGCCTGTTCATCCGATCGGCGTCCCAGTCGATCGTTTCGAGCATGTCTTGCTTCTGCTTGTCGTTGAACTTCTGCCAGTTCCGGCGCAAGGTCGAGGTGAAACCCTTCACCGACGTCAGCGGCGAGCGCAAGTCGTGCGCGAGCGTAGCGATCAAGTCGTAAGCCGACATCTCGCGACGATGACGGCGGCCGATGTCCCTGATCGTTGCGACGACTTCGTCGAGCGTGCCGTCCTTCCATCCGTAGGCGGTGCGAACGGCAACCCATCGCTCGGTGCCGTCGCGGCACGTCAGCATGTACTCGCGTTCGGGCGAGCCGGTTGCGAGGCGTGGTGCGACGGTGAACGGGTCGGCTCGCTCGTGAACGAGGAACCCTGCGGTGTGACGCAGGCGCAGTACCTCTCCGTACGGACGTCCGAGCGCTTCGTCGCGCGACCATCCGGTCAGACGCTCGGCGGCGCGGTTGATCTGAGAAACCGTACGGTCCGGGCCGATAAGGACGACGCCGTCCGGCAGCCTGTCGAGTATCGTTTCGCCGGTCATCGAGCCCCGCTCGCCCCTCCCGCCCGGCCTGCCGTCATTCGCCCGGTGCGCGCCCTCGCTCCAGACCCGCGCGCGCGACTTCGACCAGCGCCCCGAACGCAGCCGGATCTTTCACGGCCATATCCGAGAGCACCCGCCGGTCGACGTCGACCTCTGCCAGCTTCAACCCGTTGATCAGTCGGTTGTACGACAACCCGTGCTCGCGCGCCGCCGCGTTGATGCGCGCGATCCAGAGCCGACGGAAGTCGCCCTTGCGCTTCCGGCGGTCGTTGTACGAGTACCGCAGGGAATGCAGAACCTGTTCGCGCGCGGACCGGTAGAGCCGGCCGCGAGAGCCCCGATACCCGGACGCGCGCTCGAGGACGGTCCGGCGTTTCTTCCGTCCGCTGACGCTTCGTTTCACGCGAGCCATGGCTCAGCCTCCCAGCAAGCGGCGCGCGCGCGCACGATCGGGCCCGGAGACGACGATCGAGCGGCTCAAGCGGCGCTTCCTCTTCGACGGCTTCTTCTCGAGGATGTGGCGGAAGTACGCCCGCTTGCGGACGATCTTGCCGCTCCCCGTGCGGCGAAGTCGCTTCGCAGCCGCGCGGTGGGTCTTCATCTTCGGCATCGCGTTACTCCCCTTCGGCTTTCTCGCGCTTCACTACCGACCGCTTCGTCGGCGCGAATACGATGGTCATATTCCGGCCGTCGAGCTTCGGCGGCGTCTCTACGTGCGCGATCGGCTCCAAGTCGCCGGCCAGCCGGTCGAGGATCTTGGCCCCGAGCTCTGTGTGGGCCATCTCCCTTCCGCGGAACATGATCGTCACCTTCACCTTGTGACCGCCGTTGAGGAACCGCTCGATGTGTCCCTTCTTCGTCCGGTAGTCGTGGATGTCGATCTTCGGACGCATCTTCATCTCTTTGAGGACGGAAGACGCTTGCTTACGTTTCGCGTCCTTCGCCTTGACCGCCATCTCGTAGCGGTACTTGCCGTAGTCGAGCAGCCGGCACACGGGCGGCCGCGCCTGCGGCGCTACTTCAACGAGATCCAGGTCGAGCTCGCGTGCGATCCGCAATGCGTCCTGCAGCGCCAGAACACCCACCTGGCTTCCGTCCGGGCCCACGAGGCGTACCTCGGGGGCGCGGATCCGGTCGTTCACTCTCGGTTCACTTGCGATCCAGCATCACCTCATCGATTCGATGGACAAAAAGAAGGGACGCCCGAAGGGCGCCCGGAACGAACCTCTTCACAACCCGTCCGGTTCTGTTTCGCACCCGGTGGGTGAGGAGTCCCAGCTCCTTCTTTGCGCGCGAACGCATATTTCGCGCACCCGGGAAGTATAGAGGTGACGAAACCGGGTGTCGAGGACGAGGCCGTCGTCTGCCTGAGTCGCGGCCGCTCAGGCGGGCCGGACGTTGGCTGCCTGTTGGCCTTTCGGGCCATCGACGATGTCGAACTCGACGCGCTGGCCTTCGCTCAACGTGCGGTAGCCGTCCATCTGGATGGCGCTGTGGTGCACGAAAACGTCGTCGCCGTCCTCGCGTGATATGAAGCCGAAGCCCTTCTCGTTGCTGAACCACTTGACGGTGCCTTGTGCCACCCTTCCCCTCCTGGCCCGCCGCGCGAACGCGGATCAACCCCCTGCGCCGTCGCCCAGCGCGGCGCGAGCGTACCACACCCACAAACTGCCAGGAAAGAGGACGTATGGCTCTCGGTCAGGGCACGATCTTCGCGATGGGAAGCTCGATTATGTCGGTCGCTCCTCGTTCCTTCAGGAGCGGGATCAACACGTTGATGTGCGACTTCTCGACGACCGTTTCGACCGCGTAGTCGTCTCCGGACGTCAGCTTGGAGATCGTCGGTGCTTTCATCGCCGGCAGGATGTCGAGCACGCCGGCCAGCGACGCTTCCTCGACGTTCAGCTTCACGAGCACCCGGCCGCGCGCGGCCAGAACGCCGAGGAGCAGGATCTGGACGTCGGTCATCGCCTGGCGTTTCGCCGCATCGGCCGCCGATGCGCGGTTGGCGATCAGCAGCGTCGGCGAGTCGACGAACGTCTCGACGATCTTGAGGCCACTCCGTCGAAGCGAGGACCCCGTCTCCGTGGCCTCAACGACCGCGTCCGCGATGTCGGGAACCTTCGCCTCGGTCGCGCCGTAGGAGAGGAAGACGTGGACCGGGATCCCGAGCTTCTCGAACGCGCGCGTCGTGATGTTGGGGTACTCGGTCGAGATGCGCGAGTTCGCGGGGAGCTGGTCGGCGCGCTCGATCGGAGAATCCTTCGGAACGGCGAGCACGATCCGCACGCGGCCGCCCACGCGTCCCGCGTCCCCGAGCTCGCAGAGGATCTCGACGTCGCTCTGCGTCTCTTCGATCCAATCTCTGCTCGTGATCCCGACGTCGAATAGCCCCTCTTCGATGTAACCCGGGATCTCCTGCGGGCGAAGGATGGAGACGCGATCGATCCTGGGATCGACGATGGATCCGTGGTAGTCCCGGTCGGAACCGCGCTTTAGGGCAAGGTCGGCCTGCTCGAGCAGCGCCAGCGTGTTCGCTTCGAGCGAGCCTTTGGGGATGACCAGCCGCAGCACGGGCGGATGCTATCAGAGGGGTCCGGCGTCCTCGGCCGGCTTTTCGAGCCGGCGCATCAGCGCTGCCATCTCGATGGCGGTGGCCGCCGCGTCCCAGCCTTTGTTGCCCTCAACCCCACCGGCGCGCGCATCGGCCTGCGCGCGGTCGTCCGTCGTAAGGACGCCGAGTGAGATCGGGATGCCGGTCTCCAGCATCGCGCTCATCAAGCCGCTCGCAGTCTCGGTGGAAACGAAGTGGAAGTGCGGCGTGCCGCCGCGGATGATGCAGCCCAGAGCCACGACGGCGTCGACCCCCCGCGTCTCTGCGATCGCGCGCGCGGCAAGCGGCAACTCGAACGATCCCGGCACCCACTCGACGGGGACATCGGAAGCGCCGCTGGCGGTGAAGCATTCGAGGGCCCCTTCCACCAGGAGCTCGGTCACCTCGTGGTTGAAGCGCGAAGCCACGATGGCGAACCGCAAACCGCGCGCGTCGAGCGGCTGGTCAGGGGGCTTCATCCGGCCCGACAACGGGGTCTCCTCCGGCAACCAGGTCGTTGATCTCGAGGTCGTGACCCAGCTTCTCTTTCTTGGTCCGAAGGTACGCGATGTTGTGCTTGGTCGCGAGGGTCTGGAGCGGGACGCGCTCCACGATCGCCAAGCCGTACCCCTCGAGCCCCGCCCGCTTCGTCGGGTTGTTCGTCAACAACCGCATCGATTTCACGCCGAGGTCGACGAGGATCTGCGCACCGACGCCGTAGTCGCGCGGGTCGGGCGGGAAGCCGAGCGTCATGTTCGCCTCGACGGTGTCCTGGCCGCTCTCTTGCAGCTGGTACGCGCGCAGCTTGTGCAGCAAGCCGATGCCGCGGCCCTCGTGCCCGCGGATATACACGAGCACCCCTCTCCCCTCGTCGGCGATCTGCGCGAGCGCGTTCTCGAGCTGCGTTCCGCAGTCGCACCGGAGCGAGTGGAAGACGTCGCCGGTCAGGCACTCGGAGTGCATACGCGTGAGGACCGCCGTGCCATCGGAGATGTCGCCGATCGTCAGCGCGATGTGATGTCGTCCGTCGAACGACTGGTAGCCGATCGCGACGAACTCGCCGTACCGCGTCGGCAGCTTTGCCACTGCTTCGACCTCCCGGCGCACGAGCGTTTCGTGGCGCCGGCGGTACGCGATGAGGTCGGCGATCGAGATCAGCTTCAGCCCGTGCTGCGAAGACACCTCCCGCAGCTGCGGCAAGCGAGCCATCGTGCCGTCCGCATTCATGATCTCGCAGATGACCCCCGCCGGATACATACCGGCGAGGCGCGCGAGGTCGACCGCTGCTTCTGTGTGGCCAGCGCGCTTCAGCACCCCGCCGGGCTGTGCGCGCAAGGGGAACGTGTGACCCGGTTTCCGGAAATCCTCCGGGACCGCGTTGGCGTCGAGCACCTTGCGGACGGTCGCCGCTCGGTCGTAGGCCGAGATCCCTGTGCTGCCGTTCGCGAGATCGATCGGAACGCTGAACGCAGTCTCGTGTGTCGATGCCAGCTCGGGAACCATCGGAGGGACCCCCAGCTGGTCTAGGCGCTCGGCGACGATCGGCATGCAGATCAAGCCGCGTCCGTGTGTCGCCATGAAGTTAACGATCTCCGGCGTGACGCGCTCCGCGGCGATGATGAAGTCGCCTTCGTTCTCGCGGTCCGCATCGTCGACGACGACGACGATCTTCCCCTCGCGGATGTCGGCGACTGCCTCTTCGATCGTGGCGAACATGTCGGCTCTAACGGCGCCGCTTCGCCGGCTTGGAGGCCGGTCGCTTCGCGGTTCGCTTCGCGGCCGGAACCGGCCGTTTCGCCGGCGTCTTCTTCGCTGTGCTCTTCTGCGCCGGCCGCGAGCGCGACGGCGGGACCGGAGGTGTGTGCGCGACCGATCGCGTTGGGGGCGGCTTCGGAGCGGCCGGGTGCGGCGCCTCCGCACGCTCCTTCGGCTGCTCTTCGAAGATCGTGAACGTCGGGCGCGGTGTGCGCGCAGCCATGTGGCGCTCGACGTACTTCGAGATCACATCGACCTCGACGTTGACCGAGGCACCTTGTCCCTTGCGACCCAACGTGGTCACCGAGACGGTGTGCGGGATCAGCGCAACGCGGAAGCGATCGCGATCAACCGCGACAACGGTGAGGCTTACACCGTCCAATGAGACCGACCCTTGCGGCGCGAGGTAGCGGGTCAGCTCGAAGGGCACGGTCACCTCGAGCACCTCTTGCGCGCCGACGCGCCGGCGGCTGCGGACGAGCCCGACCGCGTCCACGTGACCTTGCACGATGTGGCCGCCGAGCCGGTCGGTCGCGCGGACGGGACGCTCGAGGTTGACGTCCTCACCGACCTCCAGGATGCCGAGGTTCGTCCGAGCGACGGTCTCAGGGACGAGGTCGCAGGCGAACGCCTCTTCGTTCCGCTCGGTGACGGTGACGCACGCACCGTTGACGGCGACCGAGTCGCCGATCTGCAGCTCTCCGACGATCTCCGGAGCACGAACCTCCAGTCGCGCGCCGCCGCCGCGGCGCATGAGCCGGACGACGCTTCCTTGGTACTCCACGATCCCTGTGAACATCAGACCCTCGGCCTCGCTTCGATCTTGACGTCGGCGCCGGTCCGGCGCACGGATGTGATGGTGAGCTCGCGCGCGTCCGCGATGTTCGGTGCGACGAGGCCGGCGATGGCACTGAGCCCGACCTGCCCGAGCAGCTTCGGCGCGATGTAGAAAACGTAGCGGTCGACGAGGCGGCGCTCGACCAGATCGCCGATCAACGTCGGGCCGCCCTCGACGAGCACGTCGGTAATCTCACGCGACCCCAGCTCTTGGAGGAGAGCCGCAAGATCGACGCGTCCCTCCAGCGCCGGAACGCGCACGACCTCTGCGCCGCGCGCGTGGATCGCCTGCACCGATTCGTCGGAAGCCTTCGCGGTGGTCACGACGAGCGTCGGGGCCGCGTCGTCGAGCACCGTAGCCGTCAACGGTGTGCGAGCCGCCGAGTCCACCACGATCCGCAGCGGCTGTGGGCCGGTGTAGCCGCGGAGGCGGCAGGTGAGCGCAGGGTCGTCGGCCAGCACGGTGCCGATGCCTACGACGACTGCGTTCGACCACGCGCGCATCCGGTGCGCATCTCGCCGGGACGCGAGGCCCGTTACCCACTTCGACGACCCATCGGCAGCGGCGACGCGTCCATCGAGCGTCGAGGCGATCTTGACCGTGACGAACGGCGTGCGTGTCTTGATCCACTTGGCGAAGCCTTGGATCAACGACCGCGCTTCTTCTTCGAGCAAACCGGTCCTGACCTCGATGCCCGCGCCGGCGAGCGTGCGTACCCCCGCGCCGGCTTCGATCGGGTTGGGATCCGTGGTTGCGATCACCGCGCGCGCGATACCGGACTCGAGGAGCTGGGGCGCGCACGGCGGCGTGCGTCCGTGGTGGGTGCACGGCTCGAGCGTGAGATAGATCGTCGCGCCACGTGCGCGCGCGCCGGCCGCCGCGAGCGCTTCGACCTCGGCGTGCGCGCGTCCCGCGCCCTGGTGCCACCCCTCGCCGACGATCTCGCCGTCCGAGACGACCAGCGCTCCGACCGGAGGATTCGGCGCGGTTCGGCCACGCCCGCGCTCGGCGAGGCGCAGCGCCCGGCGCATCAAAACGGTGTCTCGGTCGGTCACGTCGTCACTATACCAGTGGGTAACCGGCCCTTATTTCGGGGCTTTTCGCCTTTCAGGCGCCGTCTTCTGCGCTGCCGCGGCGGTCGATCGCGTACACGCTGCCGGGACGTTTCTTCGAGAAGCTCTTCATCTCGGTGGCGACCTCCACGAGCTCCCGATAGTCCTTCACGGGATGATGCTCGTTCGTCGCCGCTCCGATCGACACGCTGAGGAGGGGATATTCGAGCTCCCTTCCGAGGCGGTCGGTCACGACCACCGTGCCGCGCGTCGCGTCCTCGGGGTCGTACAGGTCCTTCACGTCCTTGTCGAATCGCGCGACGATCGCCTGGGAGAGGGTTTCGCAATCTTCGGCCGACGTCAGGACGACGAAGTCGTCTCCGCCGATGTGTCCGATGAACTGATCGTCCGTGGTTGCCTCGCGTAGAACCGTCGCGAGGTAGTTGATCGCGCTGTCGCCCCGGATAAAGCCATACCGGTCGTTGAACGCTTTGAAGTTGTCGAGGTCGAGCCAAAGCACGGCGAAGGTCTCCCCGTCGGCGACGCGGCGTTGCATCTCGGCTTCGATCTGGACGTTACCCGGCAGACCGGTGAGCGGCGAAACGGAACGCATCTCACGCGTTCGGCGAAGCGTCGTCTTCACGCGCGCGACCAGTTCCATCGGGTCGAACGGCTTCGAGATGTAGTCGTCGGCTCCGGCCGTCAGCCCGAGCACCTTGTCCGCAGACATCGATTTCGCCGTCAGCATGATGATGCACACGCCGCTCGTCCTGCCGTCGGTGCGGAGGCGTTGGCACACCTGGTAGCCGTCGAGCTTCGGCATCATCACGTCGAGGATGACGAGGGAAGGAACGCGATCGTGCGCGACGGCGAGCGCCTCTTCCCCGTCGACGGCGGTGAGCACCTCGTACCCTTCGAGCCGCAGGTTGAGCTCGACGAAGCGCAGGATGTCTGGATCGTCGTCGGCGACGAGGATGACGTCCGCCATCAGGCGTTCGCCTCTCGTTCGCTCAGAAGCTCTTTGAGCGCGCGCGCCGCTTCCGCCGGATCCGGCCGAGAGAAGATCGCCGACGCCGCGCCGAGCACGGTCGCGCCGGCGTCGAGCGCGTCGCGCCCGGTGTCGAGATCGATCCCACCGTCGACCGCGATGGCGACGTCGAGGCCGCGGCGATCGATCTCCGCGCGCGCGGCTTCGATCTTCGGCAGCATCTCGGGGATGAACCGCTGCCCCGCCCAGCCCGGGTTGACCGTCATCACGTTCAGAACATCGACACGTTCGAGGAACGGCAAGATCGCGTCGAGGGGCGTCGGTGGGTTCAGCGAGATCCCTACCCCGAGCCCAAGGGAGCGTGCTCGCTCGATCACCGGCTCGGGGTCGGGGGTCGCCTCGATGTGCGCGACCACCGACGTTGCGCCGGCTTCGGCGAATTGCGCCGTTTGTCCCAGCGGGTCGGTCACCATGAGGTGGCACTCGAGGGGAAGCGATGTGACCGCACGCAGGGCCTTCACGACGACGGGGCCGATCGTGATCGGAGGGACGAAATGGCCGTCCATCGCGTCGATGTGGAGAAGGTCGGCGTACTTCTCGACGCGCGCGACCTCCTCTCCCAGTCGGGCGAAGTCGGCGGAGAGGATCGACGGTGCAAGCTTGTACCGGGCGGCCATGCGGCCACGATTGTAGCCGAGGGTCGTTTACGCACCTGCGAGTGGACGACCGGCTTCGAATCGCCGGCCGCGCACGAACTCCTCGATCGGCATGGGGCGCTTCCCTTCGAGCTGAACCTCGTCGAGCGAGAGGCCTCCCCGGCCGGTGGCGACGACGAGCCCGGGGGCGGCCGACAGCACGGTGCCCGACGGTCCCGACCCTTCGACGGCGCGTGCTCGCCACACGATCAGCCGCTTCCCGCCGGCGGTCGTGAACGCTCCCGGCCTAGGGTTCAACGCACGCACGAGGTTCGCAAGCTCTCCCGCGGAACGTTTCCAGTCGATCTCAGCTTCTTCCGGCTTGAGCTTCGGCGCAGGGCTGGCGTCGATCTCGCCTTGCGGGATCGGTTCGAGCGCCCCTCGCTCCAGCTCGTCGATCGCGCCGACCAACAACCGCGCGCCGATCGGCGCGAGCCGGTCGAGCAGCTCCCCTGCGGTTTCCTGCGGCCCGACTTCGACGCGTTCGACCGCAACCACCGGACCCGTGTCGACGGTCGGCTCGAGCATGAAGACGGATACGCCGGTCTCCGTCGCACCGTCCATGAGCGCGCGCTGAACGGGCGCCGCGCCTCGGTACGCAGGGAGCAGTGAGAAGTGCGCGTTCATCGCCGGCGCCACCGAGAGAACCGACGTGGGCAAGATGTGTCCGTACGCAACGACGGCGAGCGCGTTCGGCTCGAACACCGAGAGAGCGTCCGCGAACCCCTCTTCTTTGGGTGAGGCCGGCTGCAGGATGGGAAGACCGTGTTCCTCCGCGAGGTCCTTCACCGGCGACGCGCTAACGCCGCGGCCTCTGCCGCGCGGTTTGTCGGGTTGCGTGACGACTGCGGCGACGTCGTGCGGCGACTCGAGCAACGCGCGCAGAGCGGGAACCGCAACATCGGGAGTCCCCATGAAGACGACGCGCATAACGTCAGAGCCTCTTGGAGGCGTTCGTGCGCGGCGGTGGCGACATCCCGAAGTCTTGATCGCGCAGTGCCTTCATGGCTTCTTTCCGAAGCTCGGGTGCGAGGCGATCGATGAACAGGATGCCGTCGAGGTGATCGATCTCGTGCTGGAAGATGCGCGCGAGGAACCCTTCCGCTTCCTTCTCGATCGGAGCACCGGCAAGGTCTTGCGCGCGCACCTTCACCGCGGTCGCGCGCGTCACGGGATAATACGTGCCGGGCAGCGACAGGCAGCCCTCTTCCGCTTCTTCGGTTTCCTCCGATGCCCACACGATCTGCGGATTCACCAGCGTGCCGCGCTCACCTTCATCGCCGGAGTCGTACACGAACAGCCGGAGGAGCCGACCGACCTGCGTCGCGGCGAGTCCGACACCAACGTCATGCATCGTCTCGTGCATGTCCAACGCCAGCTGAGCCAGATCGTCGTCGAACGCCGTGACCGGCGTGGCTTTCGATCGCAGGATGGGATCGCCCAGCGTGCGGATCGTCAGGATCGCCACTTCGGTACGAACACCTCCCACGGCAGGTCAGAGGCGGTGTCCGTTTCAGCCGGTTCCGGCTTTGTGAAACGGGGTGCACCGCCAAGGAGGTCGAAGTGGCACCTTCCACGAAGCGCGTCCATCGCTACCGCGCTGCCCAAGCGCGCGAGCAAGATCAAGAGGCCCTCGCCGGCTTCGCTGGCTGGCTCCGGTTCCAGGGCTTCGCCGCGCGCACGGTCGAGACGTACCACGACCGTGCCGTATTCGTGTCGAAGCGGTTGCACGAGCAAGGGCTGAGTCTCCTTTCAGTTACACCGGAGGGCATGCTACCCGCACTCCCGGCGGACAAGAGCGCGAGCTATTTCAACAGCACCGTTCACGCCTTGCGTGCGTTCGAGCGGTACAGCGGCCGCGCGCTGGTCGGCACACTCAAGGCGCGCCGGCGCGGCCGGGCGCTCCCGCGGCCGCTCTCCACCGAGGAGGAGCTCCGCTACATGACCGCCGCCGCCGAGATGGGCGGGCGGCATCACGTCCTCGCGTTGCTCGGCCGTTACGCGGGCCTCCGCGTCCACGAGGCCGCGACGGTGAAGTGGGCCGACGTGGGAACGCGGCTCCGCGTCATCGGTAAGGGGAACAAGGAGCGCGCGGTTCCGATTCACCCGCACCTGCGCGCGGCGTTGGACGCCTGGCGCGAGTCGTGCCCTTCGCGCGTGTGGGTGGTCCCGCCCCGCGAGTCGAACCTGCTTGGGGATCTTGAGCGAAAGAATCCGCGCGGATGGCGCGAGGACAACGACGTTCACGTTTCCCGCGGCACGGCGCTGCTTTACCACCGCGAGACGCTCACGCGCGCGGGGTTGCAGAACGAGCCGGGCTCGTACCACCGGCTCCGCCACACGGCCGCCACGAGGCTCCTGCGGGCCGGTGCGAGCCTGCGACAGGTGCAAGAGTTTCTCGGCCACTCCTCCCCTGCCACGACGGCCATCTACACACTTGTTGAGGACGACGAGCTTGATGCAGCCGTCGCGCGCATGTGATGCGGCCGAGCGGGGTTGTTATCTGTGCGGCGCTGCTCGCCGCGTTCGGAGTCATAACTGTGCAAGCGAGCGCGGCGCCGAGCACGGCGGACCGCGCCGCGGCCCTCGCGCGTGAGATGGCGCACGACGTGCGCACGTGCGCGCGCGCGTCACGGTGGGCGCCGCCTTACCGCATGGATGGAGCGGGATGACAGACGTAGGTGTCTGCCAGGTGTGGCTCGCGGCCGGCCTCGCGCCGGACGTACAGCGCGCCCTGTTGGCTCACGAGCGGTGTGGTACGGGACGTACCTCGGTCTTTGTGTGGACTTTCATATTGACTCCACGCTCACGAGGCGAGCCACTAGGCCAAAGGGCGCGCGTGCTCCTCGGGAATGTGGGTCAGGAACTCATTGAAGGCACTCACAACCTTGGCCGCGAGCTCACGCGTCCATTGTTTACCTTCCAGCGTCACGCGTAAACGTGCATAGGACAGGTGCGACACCTGCTGGGAGGCCCGTCTGCGGGCGTCCTTGAGCTCGTTTGGAATGGATGGAGGTTGCCAGTCAAGTGGTGAAGCGAGGAAGTCGTCCGCAGTCACCAGATCCTTGTTGGGGCTATCCGGGGGCCATAGGAACTCAATGACATTCCTCAGGTGGATTGCGTACGACTCAACCAAGGCGTTCTTGACAGCCCAGGGATATCTGCCGGCCGTTGCCAACTCGCGCGCAACGTCAGTCAGCATGTCGGTTTCGTAACCGAGATGCTCCCACACGGCTCTGAGCTCTTCGGGTTTCCGCTTCTTTCGCGGCATTGAATCTTCTCCCTAATCAGCCT
>Ga0209577_10004005_pt1 | contig 13884 bp, 16 predicted proteins | sample GraSoiAngelo_109_FD_185874 | JGI IMG/M metagenome (GOLD analysis project Ga0209577, IMG submission 185874) | Grasslands soil microbial communities from the Angelo Coastal Reserve, California, USA - 14_0903_12_20cm (SPAdes) (version 2) | ecosystem: Environmental > Terrestrial > Soil > Grasslands...
TACGAAAGGAGAAAAGGGGAAGAACCCATTTCCCCCTTTTCCCCTTGTTCGAAAACTGACAACCGGTGTGACTGTGTCCGACATTTACCGGCACGTCGGGTCCGTCAGCCCCGACAATTAGAGGTGAAATGGTCAAAAAAAACCGTCATGGTGCCATTGGGGTTGACTGTTATGTGCAAATCTACATGCACGACGAAGTTGGGCGCTGATCCCGTGCTGATTTCGCTGAAGGTACTCACGAAGGTCTGTTCCACCCCGACGCGGGCATTGAAGGCATCTACGTCTTCCTCGTTTCCCACATACGAGTTGCCCTGGTCGCCGGTCGCAGTTACGTGAATGTTGTCATGGAAAGCCACATGGACGCCACCAGCACCATCGAATGTCATGGTCGCGGTGAAGTGAGCAATTCCATTGAAGGCGACGTTTTCCCCGTTGCAGGGGTTGACCACCGTCCCACTGACCGGAATGTTGACGTTCGTTACAACTCCGGCCGTAGCGTTGATCGCGATTAGCAGCAAGGCCGCCATCGCCAACGAAGACACCACAATTCGCTTGACCTTGTTCATCGATTTTTCTCCTTTGCAGTTGAATAATTCAACGTGGCTCGGCCGTGGAATGTTCTGGGCCGATGGAGCGGGGGCCCGAATTTAGCCGAGAAAACTCAGGGATATGAGATGGCCGGGAGAATGGGAATTGGCACAAGACGGTAGCAACGGCCCCTCCGTGTGTCAAGGGAAAAAGGTTGTCAAGGGCCGCTGGCTGCGGGCATTGCCACGGATGATTGTTGGTAGATGGCGCTCATTGAGGTTTTAAGTGTAATCGGGATATTTCAAGAGCTCCGAAAACCTTGTTCCATTTTTTCTTCAGGCAATTTATTGGTTTGTGTTTCTTATTTGCGCCAGACGGCGAGTATGACGGCCATAAGGGGCAGTTTCACGAGCCAGTCGCCAGCGTGGATAGCGGCGAGCTTCCATGGCACGTTGTCCCATGTCACAGCGCCTACAAGGATCATGAAAACAAATCCGAACCACAGCCAAACTCCGAGTTGCAGCGCGGCCTTCCAGTCAGCCACTCCAAGTTGTACGACAAAGCGCGCGACCACGTAGGCGATGACGAGTTCCCGAGCCAATTCCGTGGCCTTCTTCCATGTCGGCACCTTCCTCATGTCGGCCGTTGCCCGTGGGTCCTGGTCCAGCAGCGCCATCCGCGCTTTGCCGAAGACGGTATACCAAATGGAGCTCATCACAAACGCCGAAACAGCCGTTACAACGACGCGCAAATAATGGATTTCGAGCATAACGCCCTCCGGCGCGCTGGCGGTTCGAACACTCGCACCTGATTCGTCGTACTTACCGACTCTGAGCCTATCACTAAGTTCCTAGCGCCGACTTTTATCTCAACGTGGCGGCAAAGAGCGATAACTGTCGTAACCAGATGGGATGAGAAGGCCGGTCTCCGGACGGGATGCTGTACGCTCCCAAGTTATCGACGTGCTCGAAGCACAGATAAAAAGGAGACCGGCAATGAAGAAGGTTAGCACCGTAGCAGCGAAGGCGAGCAGAAAATTCTCACAACAGAAATTAACCATCGGACTCGACCTGGGCGATCGCTCCAGCTGGTACTGCGTACTCGACGAAGCTGGTAGCGTGCTGCTGGAGCAGCGCCTGAGCACGACTCCCAAGGCTCTGCGCGAGGTGTTCGGCGGAATGCCGCGCAGCCGCATCGCGCTGGAGACGGGCATGCATTCGCCGTGGGTCAGCCGCCTGCTGAGCGAGTTGGGACACGAAGTGATCGTGGCGCATGCGCGTAACGTGCGTCTGATCGGGGAGAGCCGAAAGAAGGACGATCGGCTGGACGCGCAAACTCTGGCCCGGCTGGCGCGCATCGATCCCGAGTTGCTGTCTCCGGTGAAGCATCGCAGCGCGAAAGCGCAGGCGGATCTGAGCGTGATTCGGGCCCGCGCCGGCCTGGTGCGCGCCCGCACCGCGCTGGTGAACACCGCCCGCGGACTGGCCAAGAGCTACGGGGAGCGGTTGCGCGGCTGCAACGTGCGCAACATGAATCCGGAAAAAGCCGAGGGACTGAGTCCGGAGCTGCAAGCCGCACTGCAGCCGTTACTGGCGGCGCTCGGGTCGCTGAGTGAACGCATCGCCGAGTACAACCAGCGGATCGAGAAGCTGGCGCAAGAAAGTTATCCGCAGGTGGCGCTGCTGAAGCAGGTGAAGGGAGTGGGTACGCTGATCGCGCTGACGTTTTTGCTGACGCTGGAAGATCCGCATCGCTTCTGCAAGAGCCGCGACGTCGGATGCTACCTGGGACTGCAGCCCGGACGAAGGAACTCGGGACAGAACGAGCCGCAACTGCACATCAGCAAGGAAGGCGATCCCTATCTGCGAACGCTGCTGGTGCAAGGCGCGCACCACGCGCAGTGAATTTTTCAACACCCATAGGCGATTACACTCAAAATCCCTGTCTGGCCGTCGAACGGTGAAATCGTGACATTTCGCCAGTCACGTACTATGTACGCTTGGTTTAATCTTTTTTGCCGAACGACTCTGCAAACTTGTTGAAAGCTTCCTGGAAATTCTCTAAGCGTTCAGGATTTGAGAATACATATTCCTCCCACAGGCCGCTATCGCTTTTCAGCGTTAGCCAAGCGTAGGAGACAATGGGAATTTGGTAGTTGTTTGCAAAGCGCCTATCACGCGTACCGTCCGCATTCACCTTTGCCCAAGTTTGCCCAATGACTTTGGAGTCTTTAGGGACACCTCGTTCTTCCAGAGAATTGGCACCTCGGGCAACGGCTTTTACATCGTGGAAGTCAATTACCGCGAAAGCCCCCCTTGAAGCCCGATACAGAATGAAACCGGGATAGAGGAAGAGATCGCCTCCGTTGATGTTTTGGAGGTGTGGTACCTTGTGCTCCCACTGGATCAGATCAGAGCTTCCTAGAGAAAACGTCACCTTCTCGCGCCGTACTCCCGTTTCAGCAATTGTCCTCTCCTTGACTTTGTCCGTCACCTGATGGGACTTTATGTCCCAAATGGCCGCACATTCGCACAGTGCTGAGAATTCATCACGCATTCGAAAATACGGCTCAGCCTGTTCTTTGGCTATTTCCACCTGCGTTGCAACAGTCGTGAGACGAAGCTGCTGCTCCAGTTCAGCAACCTTCGCCTCAGCAAGTTCTAATGCTGCTTTTCTTTGTGCAAATTTCTTCTTGAAAATGTGCTTCAGGAAAAACCCATTCTGCCAAGCGAAATGCTTATCGTACGCGGTTCGTTTTTCTTGGTTGGCAGTCTCAAGTTCTCTGCTGATTTCCTCTTGCTCCTGATACGCCGTCTCGATCACCCGCTTCAGTTCTTTCAGAGATTCACTCGTCAACGCTTGGGTGCTGGCACTACGAACTTCCTCAACATGAGGAGTAGGAAAAACCGTGCGAAGAGGAGAGATCGTTCTAGATGGCAATGGACGCGGCGCAACTGGGTTCTGAGGTTCACCAGAGAATCTGTGTCTAACCGAGACACCTGAGCCGCGAAGCGATGCGGTGCCGTAAACACCACGAGGCCCAACATTCAATGTGAAGGGAGCACCACCTATACTGGCACTCAAGCCGGTTTTGGAGAGATTGATCCTGACGCCGGGAATGACTTTGAACGAATGCCGAAAACGCCAACTCATTGGAAGGGCTGGATTATACCGTATACCTGCGCTCGACATCGGTTACTAAAGCAATGCAGATTGGGTATCGTTTCAGGTGCAATCTCCATAGCTGTAGAAGACAGGCGTTTGCGCAAGCGTGCGCTTTTCCTTCGCCTTTTCCTGCCAATGAGTGAAATGGGGATGTTGCAACAGTTGGCAGGTTGCTTCGCTATAGTCACGCTCGGGATCGCATCACGGAGGCCTGATCGTCGACCGTCATGCCTGACACGGAAGGAGTGCCGGTGCCATGCTATTGCACGACACCGGTAGAGCGGCAGGCCAGGGCTAGTGATTACGCAGCTTTAGCGATGTTGTCCAGAACTGCCACCGCCTTGCTTACGTCCTTCACAGCAAAAAACACTACTGGGGAGTTCTTCGCATCTAGCCCGCTGTAGGCGTGTTCAATGTTGATGTTCGCTTCTCCGAGTTGCGTGGCAGCACGCGCCAATTCACCCGGCCGGTTTGTAAGCCTGGCTTGTGCGATTTCGCTTTCCGTGTAGCTGAGGTGCTCCCTATCCAGTGCTTCCTTTGCGGTCGCTGGGTTGTCCACCACCATGCGAACCACGCTGTTCCCTTCTGCAGGGACAGCCTGGAACGCCAGAATGTTGACTTCGCGAGAACTGCGGGAAGCGGTGGGTTAAGCAGCTTCCATCGGCTCTAGAGTTACCTTGTGCCCGAGTTGTTGGAGCCGCTTCACCAAGTACCGCTTGAGACCGTCGGAGTGGATGCGATCGAAGTAGTTTCCGCCAAGATCCTGGTAGTTGCTCTGGTTCTTCTGCAAGTGATAGCCAATGACGATGATGGTATGCGCCACCGCGATGATGGCTCTTTTCTTGCCGCGTCTTGCCGCTAAGCGTCTGAACTGCGAGGACAAGTAAGTGTTCTTGGTTCGCGCGGCAGCCCAGGCGCACTGACAAGCCATGCGACACAACCATGGGCTCCCTTGACGAGTTGTACCGCGCAAACGCTTGCCGGCGCTCTCGTGATTGCCGGGGCATAGCGCGGCCCAACTGGCCAGATGCTCAGCGGTTGGAAACTGCGCCATGTTGTCACCTATTTCGGCTAGAAGAGTCCACGCTGCCACTCGATCGATCCCCGGTATCGTGTCCCAGCGAGCAACCGCTTGCGACAGCTCCGGTCTTTGTTGAGCGATCTCCTCCAGACGTTCGTCGAGCAACCCAATTTCGTGTTCCACAAACTGTATCTGATCGACCAAACACCGGAGCAGAAAGCGATGATGGGAACGGATCTTTCCTTCGAGAGCAAGTCTTAATTGGGGAATCTTTACGCGCAGATGACCCAGGGCGAGAGAGGCAAGGTGCTCGGGATCATCTTCACCGGAGATGATGTCCTCCAGCATTGCCCGTCCACTCTTGCCGAGAACGTTGGTCGCCACGCTCGCCAGCTTTACGTTTGCGTCTTCTAGGACTTTCTGAATTCGACTACTGATGCGCGAGGCTTCCTGGGACAGACTCGCCCGCATTCTTGTCAGGTCGCGTAGATCGCGAATGCTTTCGCAGGGCACATAGCTGGGCCGTAGAAGACCATACTGCAGCAACTGCGCAATCCATTCCGCGTCCTTCTGGTCGGTCTTGCGACCAGGCACATTCTTGATGTGCTGCGCATTCGCCAAGACTACCGTGAACTGTCCTTCCAGAATGTTCCAAACTGGCTTCCAGTAAACACCGCTGGATTCCATCGCTACATGAGTCACATCGAACTGCCGTAGCCATTCGGCAAGCTCCCGCAGTTCTTGGGTCATCGCCCCAAAGCGACGCTGGTGTTTCTGCACGCGTCCCGCTTCACGCAGCAAAATGCAAGCAGATATCGAGCTCCTATGTACATCCAAACCGCAACATCTCGGATGCAGCACGTCCATGATTACACCTCCATTGACGTGTGATCCAGGACGCGCTGATAGGTTGAATCTCCCTCACGTGCTCTCCTCTCACGAAGAGGCTACAGTCCGTTGTGCCAAAGCGCGTCCCGGGTCAAACTCATCCTCGGGCTCTCAAGCACCAGTAAGGTCGAAGACCTCTGGACCACACGCCTCGGCACAGCATATGCCAATACTTCCCGTTTTCATTAGTCGTTGTGGCGCTGGCGCCATGTAGAACTCATCCCATCTAATGAGCGCCCGTCCGGGTCCGTCCCGGGGGTATCACGCACAGTGATATCCCTACCGGGATCGCCAATTGCCGGGCCGTTACCGCTCAACTCCGGTCAAATCGCGTTTCATGCCAACGTTTTGCCGGATGGCCGAGGTACCACCGATTAGCTCAACCTAGTTGTCGCGGCACTAGAATACCTAGGTGTTTCCTTCTGTATGCATCACGATCTTGCTGCTTTTGGTTTACGCGCTCAGTGCCGCGCTGATGGGAGCGCTTAGCGGGAAATTAGCATCCACTCTTTTGGGAGTGCCTACGTCTGGCCCCTTGGAAGACGGGTTTCTCGGGATGTTGGGCTTTGTCCTGCTGGGTCTTGCTCTGGTATTTGTGCCTCCGTTGGGGAACTTCCTAAGCTACAGATTTGCGAACCCTTCAATTGCGGCTCTCATTGCAGCTCCAGTACTGCCTTCGTTTCGACAACTCGTTCGCTTAGGACGGTATCTCTGGGGCAGTGCTCTCGCTAAGAGGCGTTTAGATCAACTACGCAGTCAGTGAGTGTGACGGGGATTTATCGCCAACAATGAGAGGTGCAACCCAACTAAACGAGAGTTTTTCGGCAGGGATTATGCGCTAACTTCCCTCGAGGAGGAGGCGGAAATGTTTGAAACCAGTGGAACCACCGATGTGCTGGAAAAGAGCCCGTGGCAGAAATACGTGCTCTGGTTCGCGGCAGGCTGCTTCGTCACGATTCTGATTTTCTACATGCTTCTCATACCTGGTGTGAAGCGTGCTGCGGCTGATTCTGCTGGAAAGGCGGCGCAACAGAAATTCTCCGCTGAACTGGCAAAGAACCCGGTGGAAGCTCAGCTGGAAAGCGCGAAGGTCGCATTGCAGATTGCAACCCAAGTGGGCGACAAGTGCAAAGCCAAGTTTGATCGCCAGACGATCCTCTACGACAACAGCATCCTCATCAACCCCGACAAAATCTGGATCATCCCCGCCGATATTGAACCGATCGCAGTCGGCGACCACTCCGTCACCTACACCCACTACGACCCGAAGACCAAGCACGAGACTGTCCACTTCCATCCTCGGCGGCAATAGCTGACAGGTGCTAGCCGAGCGGGGCTACCAACGCTCGAATCCGTACAGATGTGGCGCGGAACTGCTGTATGTATGTATGTCCCGCCATCAAACTACGCAGCTAAAATGGCTGGATGCTACTGTTCACGGTTGTACTTGTAACCATGCGATTTCACGTTTTGACCGTTGGTCATTGAGCGTTGTGGCGATTTTTCAACAACTGCAAGCCGCCCGGCAGCTCCGGCCATCATTTGCACGACTAGTCTTCTAGTCTTCAATGTTTCTGGCATCTCGAATTCGACCCCACGGATGGCAGCCTCAAAAGAAGCTCCGAAACCACCCGTGAGGTTGATGCGCTCTACGTAATGAGCTAGTATTTCCTCCCTCCGTCTGCTACCGCGAAGTCCCCCAAGGAGGTTCCCATGAAGCGAGAGATTCTGCTCCTTTTGCCCGCCATGATCCTGCTAGCTTTGGCCTTTCTTACTGAGCCAGCTGGCGCCACTCAGCCATGGGTAAAGGGAGCGGCCCGGCACGATACTTCGGCCCCGCTACGCAACATGATTTTCGTGGGTGCGCACACGCCGAGCACTTCCCAGCAGCAAGTCGAACCCTTGCCCACCCGGGCGCCTTTTAGCAGCAAGGTCCAGGACCCGGTAGCGCAGCCGCTCATCGCAGGATTGCAAGGTGTGACAACAGATCTGAACTTCGAGGGGCAGTCCGCCCAGGATACGCGTAATATCTTCGGCTTTGCCTTTGTGCCTCCGGATACAAACGGCGCGCCTGGCGAAACCCAGTTCGTACAGATCGTGAATGTAACGATTGCGATTTACGACAAACGGACCGGCGAACAGACAATGGGACCTGCTGCCATCCACACGCTTTGGACGGGATTTGGCGGGCCTTGTGAGTTCCAATCGCCGGACGGCGGAGATCCGGTGGTGCTCTACGACCACCTGGCGAACCGCTGGCTAATCAGCCAATTGCAGTTCAACAGCACATTTACGCAGAACGAGGAGTGCGTCGCTGTCTCAACCAGCTCAGATGCCACCGGCAGTTATAACCGCTATGAGTTCGACTTTGGCGCTAACTTCCCCGACTATCCGAAGTATGGAATCTGGCCAGACGCCTACTACAACACGGTGAACGTTTTTCCGGGCAAGGGCTTTGCCGGAGCGGAAGCTTGTGCCTTCGACCGCAAGGCGATGCTGGCAGGTTTAGCGGCGAATGCGATCTGCTTCCAGCAGCCCTCCAGCGTCTCGAGCCTATTGCCCGCAGACATCGATGGCCGTGCGCTGCCACCAGCAAACAGCCCCAATTATCTCCTGGGACTGGCCGACTCCACTCATCTGAATCTGTTTAAGTTTCATGTGGACTTCGCCAATCCTGGCAACTCGACCTTCTCTGGGCCGAGCCTTATTTCAGTTGCGCCTTTCAGCGAGATCTGTGCCCGCGCGAATACGGTGGCATGTATAGCAGAACCTAATCCAGGAGAGAAGGTGGACGGTCTCAGCGACCGAGTAATGTTTCGGCTGGCCTACCGCAACTTCGGGGACCACGAATCGCTGGTCGTGAATCACACGATTGCCGGAGGAGTATTAGCGGGTGTTCGTTGGTACGAGATACGAAACCCGGGAGGTGTTTTTCCCACAGTCTTCCAGCAGGGCACTATCGTGGATCCAGAGGTAGATTATTGGCTGGGAAGCGTGGCGATGGATAAGATAGGCAACCTCGCTCTAGGATTCAGCGCCTCTGGGAGGAAATTGCCGCCCAGCATCTATGTCGCGGGGAGAGCTCCGGGGGACACGCTGGGTGTGCTCTCCGGTCCATTGGTAATTGCTGGGGGAATCGGTGTGCAAGTGCAATCGTTTAAGCGCTGGGGAGATTACAGCAGCATGGAGATGGACCCAACCGATGATTGCACATTCTGGTACACCAACGAGTACTACCCTGTCACTGGCAGCTTCGCTTGGAGCACCAGGATCGGTTCATTTAGATTTAATTCGTGTAAGGCCACTGGAAGATAGACATCTGGACAGTCGTTAAGGAAAGAATACCTAGCGCGACCAAACACCGCATCAAAAGCCTATCGCGCTGCACCGAATTGAGACAGCTTACGGTCAATGCATTATGAGAGAGCGGCCGTGTGCAATGCAGGAACTAGGACCGAGGGAAGGGATAGGAAAACCGACTAAAGAATGGCACTTTACCTTGAGGGAAAGAGTTGTGGTTCGCCAAAACTAGATCGTCCTGACCATATTGACTTTTCAACAGCCTGGAAGGAACAATCGGGCAACATGCTCGCAATCCTGCTGGGTTTGTTTCAGCTCATTTGGCTGTTCGGAAGAGGTCATCACGCGGTCGTCCTGGAGAACCTCGCCCTCCGCCAACAACTGGTCATTTACAAACGCAAGAAAAAGCGTCCGCGGTTAGTTGGGCGCGACCGCTGGTTCTGGATCGCGCTGTCCGTAGTCTGGAAGGACTGGCGGAGACCGCTGTTCGTGGTTCACCCTGACACGGTTGTGCGCTGGCAGCGGGATCGTTTCCGCAGGTACTGGGCGCAACGGTCGAAGAAGTCGGGAAGGCTGGGGCGGCCTCCGATCAGCCGTCAGGTCCGCGAGTTGATTCGAACCATAGCCTGCGCAAATCCTTTGTGGCGCGCGCCGCGCATTCACGGCGAGTTGCGGAAGCTCGGAATCGAGGCTTCGGAACGGACCGTTTCTCGCGTCCTGCGGACCGTGAAACGGCCGCCGTCACAGACCTGGAAGACTTTCTTACGGAACCACATTGGGGAGATCGTCGCCATCGACTTCTTCACTGTACCGACTATCCGCCTGCGGGTTCTGTTTGTGTTTCTTGTGCTAGAGCATCAACGGAGGAGAGTACTTTACTTCGGCGTCACCGAACATCCGACCGCCGAATGGGCCGCGCAGCAGGTGGTGGAAGCCTTCGCCGAACAGGGCGCCAAGCGGTACTTGGTCCGCGACCGCGATGCGACCTATGGCAACGAGTTTCGGCGTCGAATCAAGTCGTTGGGCATGAAGGAGGTCATCAGCGCGCCCCGGAGTCCCTGGCAGAATGCATTCGCGGAGCGGATGATCGGCTCGATTCGACGTGAATGTCTGGATCACGTGGTGGTCCTAAGTCAACGACATCTTCGGAAACTACTAAAGAGCTATTTCACCTACTACCACCGTTCGCGGACCCATCTGGCGTTGGCCAAGGACGCTCCCGAATCGAGAGCGATCATGAGTCGAGGCGAGATCGTCGCCATCCCTCAGGTCGGCGGCTTGCACCGCCGGTATGAAAGACGCGCCGCGTGAGCGCAGAGGACATCAGGCTCACCCTCAATCGATCAGCCATAGTGGTCAAGCCAAAACAGCCCTTCCTGGACTGGCTGCACGCGGCCGATTCAACCAGCTCTGACCTGACGTTGCAGGAATTGGTCCTGGAGCCGGCGATCTACTTAATCCCCGAATGCGACACACCTGAGGAGGTCGCTGCCGTACTGCACGAACTGTGCGAGGAGATCTTCGTTGAGCAGTTAGCGGGCTGGTTCAACGACACGACGACTTGGCCTCCAAACCGCAGTTTTGATGTCTTCTGCCGTTGGTTCGACTATCAACACCATTCCATGCTGATCGATCTCTGTGACGAACCACTGATCCGTGAGTGGGATTGATAACGCAAAGCTTCACGCAGCTCGAGACGAGCGCGATCCAGTTTTGGCGAATGACACCCCAGAATTGAAGTGCTCAGCAAGCCTGAACCGCGCAAGGTAAGGGGCGTGGATTTTATGCGCGCATTCAGCGGACTCATTCAAGCGTCACAAGATTGACTTGACTCGATGTCTCGGTCATATGAGTCGCCAAGGTGAAATGAAAGGTTGCCCCTCGTCCATCATTGGCCGTGGCCCACAACCGGCCGCCATGCGACTCCACAATGGAATGGCTGATGGCCAATCCCATGCCGCTGCCCTGCGGCTTGGTAGTAAAGAACGCAGAAAAGATCTGATCCACCTTCTCCCTTGGCAGTCCCACGCCGGTGTCACTGACCGAGAACTGGAGTTGACCGTCCTGCAGTTGCGACTTCACCGTAAGCTCTCCGCCTGAGTCCTTCATGGCTTCGATGGCGTTGAGCATGAGGTTCATGAACACTTGTTGCAGCTGCACAGGGTCGACCATGATTTTGGGCAGTTCCACCCCGCTATGCGCTGCTTCACCTTGGCGCTTTGAGATCAGTTCTGAACTGTGCTGCCTTGTCACAGCGCGCATCGCCGAATTTCGTTTATCAGACTCAACCAGGGCCGCCAACAGCTTGAGCATTGCGGTCCGGTTGAGGGGAATGACATGCGCCATAGGCTGCACAGAATTTTCGTTAGGGACAGTCGGCAGCAGCTAGCGCAAAGACCGCGTTCCGTCTGTGATTTGACGTCTTCTTCTGCTGCTGTTGAGAATCAAGCCGCGCCGCCACTTCCGCTAATTGGCGCTACACAGAAATCTTTGACTGCCAATCCACTACGGTGTTGGTGCGGCTTTGGCCTTTCCGGGAATGGATCCTTGTTCGTTTGATCCGTGCTCTTGCAGTTGGATAGCCCTGGCCAGAAGTTGCTGGGCTGCGGCCTCGCCAGGCAAAGCTCGTTGTGTAAGCTCCAATCTGGCCTGATCTGGTGTCAAAACGGTGAAGTTTGGCGGTCTGTAGTTTTTTTTCTGCTTCAGTTTTGGGTCGATGGATTCGTTGTTGCGACCTGTCGGGTTCGGCATTCGCTTAGCTTGCATGGTTCGTCCCTTGTAAATAATGCTCCTGAGAAAGATCTTCGCTGGAATCTGAATACCACTTCGATGCGGGCTCCAAAGGTCAGGCCTGATTTTGTTCTGATTGCGTAACACAAAAAAACCGGATTTGGAGTCGATCGGTACACCAGCGTGGCCGACCGTGGGAAACAGAAACCAGCGAACACTATTTTTGTTTGACCGCCTATGTTACCAGATCTCTTTTCCATTATGCTTGTCTCAAAAGGAGAATCATCACGCGCCGATATATCGGCATCCGATACAAGATCAGAACCTTTGTTGTGGATCTTTTTCATTCCGAACCACGCACCGCATCGAAGCCCGTTGTGCCAAAATCTATATCCGAAGCGGAGGCCGAGAACGAACCTCGCAAAGCGACGAACTAAATTTTCCCCAGGGAAATACCAGTAATGATTCACCCGTCCAGCACTGATCGAGCGCGAATGAAACGCGCTGTGGGTGGTGGCCTCAGCGTACCCAAGACGACTACACGAAGGTGCACCATTTTTGCAGTGATACTAGTTTTGCTAATCGCGACACCAGCGTTCCTGTTTGTAGCAGCTGTGTCCAACGATTCGACACTGTACGGTTTTCTTGGGCAGACTACGGTATTCTGGTTTCCTTTGTGGGCCATTATCGCCGTTTGGGTAACCTTGGATGCCTCGGCCCTATACGGCCTTATTGGGCCTCGGCCAGATCCATTCGGGCCCAAGGCTCTCAGGTTGTCGGCTCTGGGTGTTGCGAATGTCGCTGCGATGTTCCTTTTTTTAATTCTGACGAAGGGCAAATAAAGTCCTCGTTCGAGCCGGGCCGAGCAGGGAGACTCTGCGCGTGCGCCGATATATCGACCTCCGATAGAATTCAGAAGTTTTATTGCGGTTATTTTCCGAGTTTTGCCGTCTGATCGCATTTGACAGGAATATGGATTCTCAACGAGAGTTGTGTTCGGTTCGACTCCGGCGCGAAGCAAGATTTCCACAGGTGCTCGAACTCCTCTTGTGCAAAAATCGATACGCAAAGCGGAGGCGCAGAAGTAACCTCGCAGTACCAAGAACCTGATTGACGGGAAAGGGCCTTTCGGACTACCATCGCGCGAAGTTGCCCACAGAGAGCGGAAGGTCACGCAAATGTTTAGGGCTCTACACCGAAGGATCCTCAGCTGCCTGATGATCCTCATTTTTCCGGCTGCTTTGTTCGCAGCCGACCAAGCCAGTGCCATGGTCTACAGCCATGGGCCTGCGCTGCTCAATGGCAATAGCATCCCAAGAATGTCGGCACTCTTCTCCGGTGACTTGGTGCAGACCAATAAGGACTCGGTGGCCAACATCAACGCCACGGGTTCCAGCGTTCTGGTCCTGAATGACTCCCTAGTTCAGTATGAGGGCAATAGTGTCAGTTTGGAGCACGGGGGCGTGACGGTATCGACTTCGAAATCGCTTGCGACTCGTGCCGGCGCCGTCACCGTGTCACCAGCCTCGAGCGCTTGGACCGAATTCGAAGTTCGAGACGTGGATGGTAAGGTTCGGATCATGGCACGCAAGGGTGACTTGACTGTCAGCGATGACAAGGGTTCGACCACGCTGGCGCAGGGTCAGGAGACTACGCGGGATGAAGAGTCCGAGAAGAACAAAAAGAAGAAGCGAGCAGCAGGTGGAGTAGTTCCCGGCGCGGCCGGCGGCGCCCTCAACAGTCCGGTTGCCATCGGAATTGGTACCGGTGTGATCGTCGGGGCGGCGGCGTGGGCGGTGATCCAGAGCGATGATCCGGCGAGTCCCTCGAGGTAGTTAGCTCAACTTTCGCTCGGTTCCAAAGATCCGACCTTATTCCGCACCGCATCGACTAACCAGTCCGAGACACCTTGGACCGAATTCCTGCCAGTGAGATGTTCGACGACGATTCAAATTCAGGCAATTGCTAACTTAAAAGTGCCAGACGACACCCCCGCCAACGAACAAGTTGTGTTGTCGGCTCTGGTTCGTGGAAACATTCAATTTTGGGACGCCTGACCAGAAATCCCTGAGTTCACCGCGTAAGCTGAACTTACGGTAGAGGGTCACGTCCAGGCCCCCGCCGATCTGGAAGACACCGGCAGTGGTTCCCGTTCTTGGCTGGAATTGAACAGCGCTTCCGCTGAAATGGCTGAACCCACCGCCCACGCTGACCCACGGAGAGACCGCCGTGTATGCAAAGAGGTTGAGTCG
>Ga0209577_10004006_pt1 | contig 13883 bp, 11 predicted proteins | sample GraSoiAngelo_109_FD_185874 | JGI IMG/M metagenome (GOLD analysis project Ga0209577, IMG submission 185874) | Grasslands soil microbial communities from the Angelo Coastal Reserve, California, USA - 14_0903_12_20cm (SPAdes) (version 2) | ecosystem: Environmental > Terrestrial > Soil > Grasslands...
ACTGCCTCGATCTGTTCCATGTCAGCAACTGAAAAACGAAATCGGCGACAGATGGCCACGGCCATGCGAGCGCCGATCTCGGCGTGACCATCGAAGCGGATCCGATCGCCCGTCTCTTCCGCGGACATGAATGTGGGCGGCTTACCCACGTCGTGCAGCAGAACGGCCCAGGCGAGGGTGGCCGGCGAGCCGGGGGCCAAGTTTTCGAGCATGATTAGCGTGTGTATCCATACATCCCCCTCGGGATGGAACTCCGGCGGCTGGGCAACACCCTTCATCGCCGCAATCTCTGGTAAGCAGGCCTTCAGCAAATTGGTTTCGTCGAGGAGTTCCAAGGCACGGCGGGCCGCTCCCTCGGTCAGCAGTTTAGTGATCTCGTCGCGCAGCCTTTCGGCAGAGACAGCGGTGATCCGCGGCGCGGTGGCGACGATGGCTTGGAAGGTCGCTGGCTCGATGACATAGCCAAAACGGGCTGCGAAGCGAACGGCGCGGACCATTCGCAACCGATCTTCACAGAAACGCAGTTCCGGAGTGCCGATTGCGCGAACGACCCCCTGTCGCAGGTCCTCGCGGCCACCCACGAAGTCGAGAATTTGCTGTGTTTCCATATCCAGCATCAGGCCGTTAATGGTGAAGTCGCGCCGGCGAACATCTTCCTCAGGCAAATTCGAATACTCCACGCGATCCGGATGGCGCCCATCGGAATAGCCAACATCAGAACGAAAGGTGGCGACCTCCACCTGCGCGCTATCTGACACGACCAAAAGGACCCCGAAGCGTGCCCCCACATCCACACTCGACGGGAAGAGTGCCTGCACGCGGGCGGGACGCGCGTCCGTGGCAATGTCGTAGTCCTCCGGCTCACGACCGAGCAGCAGGTCGCGCACGCAGCCGCCCACAAGATAGGCTTTGAATCCAGAAGCGTGGAGCTTACGGCAGATGTGCGCCGCGAGTTCGCGCGCAGTCATGCGGTGATTATGCGCCCGCCGAACGGTGAGGCCAAGAGAATCGACATCGTCCTACTGTCATCCTGTCTTTTCTGTATTGTCATTCCGAGGAGCACAGCGCGTGTCCCACACACTTGCCGCGCGGCGAGGCGGGGTTCCCAAAGGGGGGCGCCTGTTGGGGTGCGGGCGAGGAATCTGCTTTTGATCAGCAGGGCGGCTCAATGATCTTTCGCGCAGCCAAGCGATCCACCGAACTGAACTTTTGCAAAGCCGAAGCGATCCCGGAGCTGATCAGTCGCGCGAGCCAACCGCTCGAGCTTCTCGCGCCACTCGGGATCAAAAAGGCCCATTTGGTTTACGCCATGGGAAAGCCTTCCGAATTCGATTCCGATCAGACGCACTGGCCGCTGTTCCCAATGCCGCTCAAAGAGACGCCGCAGGGTGGCGAGGAGCACGGGGTCGAGATGAGTCGGCTCCGAGAGCGTCTTGGAGCGGGTGACGGTTCGAAAGCCCGCGTACCGAATCCTGAGCGTGACCGTGCAAGCGTCGAGGCACGCATCTCGCAGCCGTTGAGCGCCTTTCTGGCATAGGCAGCTGAGCATTGATTCGAGCGCCGGCCGATGGCTGGTATCGGAGCCAAAAGTGTGACTGTGCGAAATGGACTTGGGCTCAGCATCAACGATGAACTCGTAAGAGTCCTCCCCGTGCGCTTTGCGGTAGAGCGCCGTCCCCCATCGCCCAAAGAATTCTTGCAGTCGTTCCTCTGGAATCCCAGCGAGTTGGCCGACCGTCTCGATCCCCATCGCGCGCAATGCGGCTTCTGTGACGCGTCCGATTCCGGGAATGCGGCGTACGGAAAGTGGCTCAAGGAATTTGGCCTCCGCACCCGCGGGAACCCATACCAGGCCGCGGGGCTTGGCTTGATCTGACCCGACCTTGGCGACTAAGCGCGTGCGCGCCAGCCCCGCAGAGCACGGCAATCCTGTTTGAGCGCCGATCTCGGTCAAAAGCGCGTGAGCGGCTGCGAGGGGAGGCCCGTGGAGACGTCCCGTTCCCGAGAGGTCGAGATAGGCTTCATCGATGGAAGCCATTTCCACCACCGGCGAAAATCTGGAGAGAATCGTAGCCATGCGGTCGCTCCACTCCGCGTAGAGATCGTGGCGACCGTCCAGGAAAATAGCGTGCGGGCAAAGCTTTCCTGCGGTGCGCAGAGGCATGGCCGAATGAATGCCATAGCGGCGCGCTTCGTAGCTCGCTGCCGAGACGACTCCGCGGCGATTCGGCTGCCCACCCACAACGACGGGCTGGCCACGCAGCTCGGGACGTTCGAGCAATTCCACAGAAACAAAAAATGCATCCATGTCCACGTGCAAAATCGGAGTCGTGTCCAGCCGGAGCATCGAGGCTTCGCGCTTGGCACGGAAATGGGCGAGCCGAGGCATGAACCTTGTCGGTCATTCTCTCACCAGATCGCTTCCGGGAGAAACTAGCGATCGCCAACATGGGCAGATCACGCATAACGAGGTGTGGGCAGGGGAGCAGGTTAGCCTGAGAACCTGGTTGAAATTACGCGCTCGATTCCGGCCAAGTCGCGAGTGACGATCAGCTCCGACCAGGAAGGCGCGGAGAGAAGGGAGCGCACATAGTCGGCACCGTCGTAGCCAATCTCAACGACAAAAATTCCGTTTGGACGAAGGGACTTTGAGGCCTCCTCGATGAGAGCTGGATAAATCTCAAAGCCGGTCTCCCCTGCAAAAAGCGCCTCGGGTGGCTCGTGCTCGCGAACCTCACGCGGCAAGTTCGCGGCATCGTTGCGGCCAACGTAAGGGGGATTGCTGACGACCATATCGAAGGAGTTCTTGGGCGGGCCAGAAAGCCCGCGCCCGGCCTCCAGCAGATTCGCCACTAAAAACTGAATCCGAGCGTCTACTTCGTGGCGGGCAGCGTTTCTCTGCGCGTAATCGAGAGCTACTGCCGAAATATCGGTGGCGATAATCCGCGCGTTGGGCAATTCCTGTGCCAGCGCGATCGCGATGCAGCCGGAACCCGTTCCCAAATCCGCAATTCGCAGCGGCTCTGTCCGTCGGCGGCCGCACCGTTCCAGCGCAACTTCGATCACGTGTTCGGTTTCTGGCCTGGGGATCAGCACACCCGGGCCTACTGCGAATTCGAGCCCCCAAAATTCTTGGCGGCCCGTGAGGTACTGAGTGGGCAGGCCTTTGCTGCGGCGCTCGATCAGCTGCGCATAAGCTGCTGCGGCCTCAGTGCTCAATTCGTATTCGGGGTGGGCATAAAGCCAGGCGCGGTCCCGTTGCAGAACATGCATCAGCAGCAGCTCCGCGGCGAGAAGTGCAGAAGGAACATTGCGCACCTCCAGCCGTGCGATGCTGCTCCTTAATGCTGCGCGAAGGTCTCCTGCAGCGCGATCGACGCCTGAATTCATCGCCAGTTTCACGCTTCCACCAGTTCTTGTTTCAGCCGCTCGGCCTCAAAGTGGGTGACCAGCGCATCCACCATGGGCGCAAGCTTTCCGTCCATGACCTCGCTCAATTGGTGTAGCGTGAACCCAATGCGATGGTCCGTGACTCGGCTCTGCGGAAAATTGTACGTGCGAATTTTCTCCGAGCGATCGCCCGTTTTTATCTGGCCGCGGCGTTCCGCGGCGATCTGCTCATGCTGCTTCTGCTGCTCCAATTCGTAGAGCCTGGCGCGAAGCACGCGCATGGCTTTGGCGCGATTCTTGATCTGCGATTTCTCGTCCTGCTGAGAAACAACCAACCCCGTCGGTAAGTGCGTGATGCGCACGGCGGAATAAGTCGTGTTCACGGATTGTCCCCCAGGACCGGAAGAGCAAAACGTGTCGATGCGCAGATCCTTAGGCTCAATTTTAATATCGATTTCATCGGCTTCCGGCAGCACCGCCACAGTCGCCGCAGAGGTATGAATGCGTCCCTGCTGCTCCGTGGCGGGCACGCGCTGCACCCGGTGCACGCCGCTCTCATACTTCATCTTGGAATAAACTTTGTCGCCCTGGATCGCCGCAACAATATCCTTCACGCCTCCCAGCGAGGAAGGCGAGCTTCCCAGCACCTCGACGCGCCATCGTTGTGATTCCGCGTATCGGGAGTACATGCGAAAGAGTTCCGCGGCGAAAAGGGCCGCTTCGTCCCCGCCGGTGCCGGCGCGAATTTCGAGGATGACGTTTTTCTCGTCGTTCGGATCTTTTGGCAGGAGCAGCCGCTTTAATTCGCTCTCTACGATCTCCTTGCGCTCGAGAAGCTGTCGCTCTTCTTCATGCGCGAGCTGCTTCATTTCCGCGTCTTCGCTTTCCACCAGCATATGTTTGGTCTCGCGCAGCCCTTTTTCCAATTCTTTCCATCGACGGTATTTCTCGACAACCTCGGAGAGATCGGCATGCGTGCGAGCGAGCTTCTGGTAACGCGACGAATCACCGAGGACTTCAGGCGATGACAATTGCGTCGTGAGATCCCGATAGCGCGATTCGATCTGATCTAATTTTTCAAATAGTGTCAGTGTCGCCATAGCGCACCTGCACAAACGAAATTATGGGCCCTAGCGATTTCTTGCACACTGCGATGGGCTCTAGCGCCGAGTCGGCGCCGTGCGAAGCGCGGAGCTAATAAAAAGAAGTGAACATCTCCTCGAGCCTGCTCTCAGCATAGACGCTGGTGGCCGTGAAAGCAACCTGTCCGTAAACGGGAGCTTGCGCTGCTATGCTGGTGATTGCTTCGGCTCGGTAGCTGCCTCATTCGGGCGTACAAACGCCCGGTCGACCAGACATAGCACCGCGGCCGTGATCGCGCCGTCGATAGGAGCTTGCCATAAGTGGCCTGCCAAGACATCGGCCGCCTTCAGGAGCGTTCCAAAAAAGAATTCGCCGAACTCACCCGAACGAGTCAACAGCAGAGCGCTCTGCGCACGGATCAAGATAAACATTTGCAACAAGGCCAGGGCGCCGCCCGACAGCATCCAGGCCCACTGAGCGTAGCTGCCCAGCAACCGCATCCATCTGCGAAGCAGAAAGGCGAAGAGCAGAATCGCAACGGCGCCGAAAATCAGAGAGAAAAAGTACGTTGTCAGCAAGATCGAAGCTGTCTGAATTTCTCCGGCGAATGCCTCACCGATCCATTGCAGAAGGGAAACCACGAAGCAGCCAATCACCCAGGCCGCGAGATAGTAGGCCAGGGTTCCCCGGCGGGTCATATGCGACGCTCGATCTCGGGGAACTCCTGCCAGACCTTGATGCCGCAAAAGTGAGAGCCCTCCGTACAAATGGGAGTGGCGATACCGGCCCGCACGTAACAAGGCGGGCCAATGTAGCGGGCTAATTCGGGCAACGCCGTGCGCACTTGCGCCACTTCTTCCATGGAGGCCTGGTAGATCTCCTCTTGCGCATTGAAACAGGTGCGCATGGTCCACTTGTGGAGCAGGTGCAGCAGGGAACCACTCTCGACCAGTCGGATGGCTTTTGCGTTTGGCAAAAGGTATAGAGCGAACTCGCGCGAAACGCCGCGGTCGAGCAACTCGTCTTTTGCCGCCCAGGCATCCTGCATGGCGCGCTCGTAAACTTCCCGGGCCAGCCTATTTTCGCGGATGAGCATGGGCGTGATGAAATCAGGATCGACCATATCGGTAAGGACCAGGAGCGGCCGTGATCCGGGCACCATGCGATGGCGTTGATCCTGGCTATCGGCGCTGTGACTGAGTTTCTTGGCAAAAGTGAAATTGGCATGCTGCAAGGGCCGCATCAAAGGAGCGTTCACGCCGACGTTTAGCGTCTCCAGGCGATAAGGATTCCGAGCAGGATTGAGCATGCGGTCCAGCGCCTCGTTGTCTGGGCATTCCGCCTCGCTAAGGCCGACCACGGCGCGGTAGGACTGAGCCAGAACGCGAGGAGCGGCCGGGGAAAAATCGACCAACAAGGAAGTGTGGCTCGCGAGTTTCGCATCGAATTCTTGCGCCTGCATCTCGCCATTGCGTGCAGGCTCTTGCCATTCGGGAAGATCTTCGAGTGGACCGTCGTCGAATCGATCCAAAAACTCCCTATCCACTTCACGGACGCGTGCAACCATTTCGCCAATGACCGCCCGCGCCTCGGTGGGCGTATCGGAGGCCGCGTGCATGCGCCACAGGCGGTGCAAGACCACGCCGGAAACCGTGTGCACCATCGTCGTCGCCGCAGCTACCGGCAGAACGTAACGGGCCACTTCAATGGCGCGCTTTTCCGCCTGCCGCTCGACTTTTTCAATGCGGCGCGGATGCGACATCACGCCGATATTCCAAATCTCGGCGAGGATGCGTCGCGCGTCATCTTTCAGCAAGGTTGTCAACTCACGATAGGCGCTCCAGGCGCGAGCGATGGCGCGCGCGAAGATTTCTCTTTCCGCTGCGCCGAATCGGCCGCCCAGCGGAGGAATATAGGCATGCGCTCGGTCCAGCCGAACGTAGCGCTGGCTCTGCTGCTCAGAGTTATAAAACGGGTGTGCATGCAGAAAGGACCAGACGAATTGGCGGCTGACGTTCTCCAGGCCAAACTCAAAATGAGCGTGCTGATAAACCGTGTGGTGGCCGGCATAGTACGTAGCGGCGCCAATGGTGGTGCGCTGTTTTTCGGTGATCTCTTCCGCTGATATCAATCGCGGCGCGTAGCAGGTGCGGGCGGCGGCGATGGCGGAATCGTAGGGGTGCGCGAATGAATTGCGCAGCGTGACACGCGCGACCGCCTGCTCAACCGGTGTTGCCGCCTGAATTTCACTGAGGCTGTATGGAGAACGGGAGGCCATGCTCGGCAAATTCTACACCGCGCTTGCGCGGCCGAACAGCAAGCCTACTTCTTGCCTTTGGCTGCCTGACTTGCCTGGGCGGCTCTCTCGTACTTACGCTGGAAGCGTTCCACCCGCCCGGCGGTGTCGACGAGCTTCTGTTTGCCCGTGAAAAAAGGATGGCAGTTCGAGCAGATCTCTACTCGCATGAGATTCGCTTTATAAGTCGAGCGCGTTTTGAACGTACTGCCGCAGGCGCAATGAACCGTTATTTCATGATAATCAGGGTGGATACCGGGTTTCATGCTTACTCCCTTCCGCAGGCCGTTCTGCACGGCTCCCCGACGACCGGGGAATACAGCCACGTCGCTAAGCTCGCGGATACTCTTCAATAGTACGCGATCCAAACATCGTTTCCAAGCAGTAGATGCGTGCTCGCCTGTGAAGGTCGCAACCGCAATTTCGCTTGTTCTGTTAACCGCGCGAGTATACCGTCCGAACAGGGGCCCCCCCCGAGGCGCGCCGCCCTTGCGCGTGTCGGGGTGAGAAACGCGGTCCCCAGCACGCGCCGCTTTTGCGCGTGATGGGTGCGAGGATGCGCGTAATCGTTACCAAGGACGATCGAGAGATCTGCAGTGTTGCTTACCCCGAATGTCTCGATCTTCGGGAAGACGCCGGGGCAATCGCGCGCATTGATGTCGCCCGCCAGTACCCAAGCCTGGGCGGCCTTTTGTTGAACCTGAACGCCGAGGAATCCCCGTTCACGACTTTCGGCTGTAAGGTCTGGGCTTCCACGGAAGGCGCAGGCGCGGAGCCAAGCCAATTTGCGTCGCGCATTGGTCTGATGGTCTCGCACGGCGCGGACGAAACGGACGAAGCTCAGTATGACGATTTGGCACGCCGATTGGCTGCGTTGCTCGAAAGCGAACCAGGCGACGCGCTTTACGTGGAATTGCAGATCACGCCGGCGGAACTGGCGCGTGGGCGGCGAGGATTTTGCTTGAGGCTTCTTCTGTTTGCTCGCGGAGCAGGTGAAAAACAAGCCCAGTTGCGCTGGACCCTTGGTCTTGCGCGTGTGCAGCAGGCCCTGCTATTCCTGGCCCGTGCTATCCGCCAGAACCGATCGAATGAGCTGATCAGGAGACAAACGCGCAACCCACCCTGACCTGACCATTGCTGCCCCGCACCTGATACAACTTCTTCAGAAAAACCCGCACTGGCGGAAGAATCGGAACGTGCAGTACGGCTGAAAAGCGGGATCCTATTCCCTCCGCGGATTCCATTTCTAGCGCGAGACCTCCGTAGCCCAGCTCGATCACTCGCGCGGTTCTTTGCGGATCATCCGTCAACTGTGCGTAGGCACGAGTTCCCGCAAGCGAAACTCGTTCCCATTTGCGTTTCTCCCTTTGCCCCGGGGCCGCAGGTAATGGAGGGATTGGCGCCGCACCCGGAGCTGAAATCGGAGCCGGCGGCGGAGCTGCGGCACCCGTCGGCTGAATCGGGGCTTTCGTCGGAGTAGGCGGCGCTTGCTGCTGAGCCTCCTGCTGTACCTTGGCTCCTCGCTCCAGGTGCTTCATCTCATACAAACGCTGGTCGGCAACGTGGATCAAAACGTCTTTCTGATCACCATCCGCCGGAAGTACGGCAATTCCATAATCCATTCCCAGTCCAACGCTGGCGTGAATGGACTGCACCGCCGACCCGAAATTCGCTCGAATGCGGCGTGCCAGTGTGTTTGCCTGCTCGCTATCCGAATGCACAAGCAAAAGCGCGAATTCATCGCCCCCGATACGAAAGGCATAATCAGAAGTTCGCAACGATTTACGCAGTGTGTCGGCGGCCGTCTTCAAAAACAAATCACCTTGGGGATGACCGAATCGGTCGTTAACCTCTTTGAATTGGTGCAGATCAAGAATTACCAGGGCAAGATGTTGATTGTATCGGAGCGCCCGATTCAGCTCTTTTTCAAAGTGCTCCTCGAACAGTCGCCGATTGTACAAACGGGTAAGCGGGTCGGTGGCGGCGTTAATCTGCAATTTCTTCAGGTCCTCATATTCCATCAAGATCGGCACGCGGAGATACGTCGATGAGGCAAGCACATCCACCATGGCAGCTTTGAGCGAAGTGGACCCGCCTAGTGTGTCTGCGAGCTGCCGCCGGCGTTCGAGGATCTGATCCCAATATTCGGAACTGATGTTTTCGCTGAGCTCAAGTTGAGCGATCGTCTTGAAAAAGCGCTGCAGGAACTGGCCGCGGGGAACGCGGTCAAGGTTCTCGAGAGTCTCCGCCAGTAGCTCGAGAAAAGAGTCCTCGGGCGGGGTGGCGGCCGATGAGGGGTCACTGGGGCTAGGCATCGGTCTTAGAGTCCGACGAAAAAACCCAGCTTACCCCAGCGGGGAATTGGGATAACAGGCTGGTGTGTAGGAAGGGCAGCACGCTAAGGGCCATCTGTGATCACTACGTCGGCGCAGAGTATCCGCGAAAACGCAAGGATAAGCGTGAGTCTTGGAGACTCGAGGGCACATCCTTCGAGAACAGAATGGCGCATAACGGAAATCCCTTTCACATTCATGGATCATGTCACCATTTCTTCTGAACATCCTCCCTTTCGCTAATGTCTCGTCTGCCGCAACTCTGGCCGCAATCGCCTAATGGAAAAAATTTTCCATATAGTACTTTAATACCGGTACTTGTCACGAGGAAGTAGCGTCGATGTGGCTCGAGAAGATGGTTTGCTCCTATATGTCTAATTGACACAGTTACTTGGACGGAAAGGAAAGAAGAAGAACTTTTCCTTCCAAAGAGCTCCAATCTCTTTCTCTCTATCTGCAAAATGGAACTCTATTACCATTGACACCATGTCGCGTCTTTTGCGACTATGCTGCCCGTTTCGATGGGACTTGGCGATTCGAGGCTTACGTCCCCTAACGTCAACATCTTAGGAGAGGAATTTGCGGCAAGCCATTGTCGAAACGCCATTCAGTGAATCGCTTCCCGCAAGCCTTACACTAAGCCTGCTGGATCTTTTTGAAGTCCCATTGTTAGTCGCGAATCCCGACGGCGCTTTGCTCCTGGTCAATGATCGTGCTCGCCAAGTTCTAGACCTTCCCGAAAATGTCGGCTGGAAACGCTTGAACCTTTTTGACGACGTCCTGCGCATGGACCCGCAGGTCTTGTTAGGCCAGATTGATAGCGGCGAGAGTGAGGTGGACTTGCACTTGGAGACCGCGTCGGGCAAGCTCCGCGCGCGGCTAGAACGACTCCCGAGTTCAGAATGGCTCGTGCTGAGGCTCGAGCCCGCTGGGAAGGCGCAATCGGCAGCCGTTGCTCAAAACACCGAACCGACCGTGCAGTCGTTATTGCAAGAGCGAGAGATCACCTACCGGAACCTGCTCGCTGCCTACCTTCGGCTCCAGGATGTGAATCGGCAGAAGACAGTTTTTCTCGCATCCGCGGCCCACGAATTGAAAACGCCGCTCGCTGTCATCAAAGGCTATTACGATCTTTTACTTTCGGGTTCGCTGGGCAAACTCAATGAGAAGCAGTGCGACATCTTGCAGGAATCAAAGGATAGCTGTGAACGGCTGGTTCGTCTTGTTTCCATGTTCTTGAACTATTCGACTTTGGAAAGCGGCAAGCTCGTGTTGTACTTGCGTGACAATGATCTGCGCGATTGCTTGACCGAATTGGCTACGCGTTGGCACGAGGCGTTTCAACGCAACCACGTGCGACTCGAATCTCGGCTCGATGAAAAGTTGCCCATCTTCAAATTCGATTACCAAAAGGTACAGCAGACCGTCGCCAATTTGCTCGATAACGCGCTGAAGCATACCCCTGCCGGGGGCTGTGTAACCATGCGTGCTGATCTGCATTTTTGGGAGCGCCGCGTCGCCAAAGAACTGCCTACCACGGACAGGCGGCGCGAGCGTAATCACGAACCCAATTGCATACGCGTGGCCGTGAGCGATACGGGTTCGGGAATTGCCACGGAGCATCATCAGGAAATCTTCGAGGATTTCGTGCGGGTAGACCGATCTTCTTCCGGCATGGGACTGGGGCTGGCCATCGCAAAACGGCTTGTTCAAGCTCATCGAGGCAAAATTTGGGTGGATAGTGAGTTGCACCACGGCTGTACGTTCACGTTCCTGCTGCCGATTGATAACCAATGAGCCGCAACCGTGCGGCCTGAAAGAGGAATGGGTCTATGAGTGAGAAAGAACGCGTTCTCGTGGTGGATGACGAACCTAGTATCCGTAAGTACCTGCAGACGCTCCTCGAGGTCGATGGCTACCACGTAACCGCCGTCGCTTCTGGCCTGGAAGCCCTGGAATCGGTTCAGCAAGCACAGCGTCCCGATTTCATCATTCTCGATGTGCTCATGCAGGAGATGAATGGGCTGGAAACTTTGCGTCGACTGATCCAGGTCGATCGAACCCTAAACGTGATCATGCTCTCCTGCTCGAATGAGGTTACGACGGTAGTCGAGGCCATCCGTCTCGGAGCCCAGGACTACTTGACCAAGCCGTTTGAAAAGGCAGAACTCGACGCCGCTATACTCAAATGCCGGCAGAAAATGGACCTGCGCAAGGAAAACCAGGCTTTGCGAGAATATTGCGATCATTTGACTCAGGATCTTTCATTTTTAGCCGCCAGCCCGCAGATGGTACGCATACGCCAGCAGATCCTGCAGATTGCTCCCGTCGATGTGCCCGTATTCATCTGTGGCGAGAGTGGAGTGGGTAAAGAAGTCGTAGCGCGCATGATCCATATGCGCTCCACTCGTCGCGATCAGCCTTTCCTTAAGGTCAACTGCGCGGCCCTGCCTGGTGAATTGCTCGAGTCGGAACTATTCGGTTACGAACAGGGAGCATTCACCGGGGCAGTACGTTCGAAGCCGGGCAAATTCGAGCTGGCGAACAAGGGCACCATTTTTCTGGACGAAATCGCTGAAATGAGTCCCCACCTGCAAGCCAAGCTGCTGCATGTGCTTCAGGATCATCAGTACTCACGGCTCGGCGGGCGTCACATGATCGGCGTCGACGTGCGTGTGCTCGCCGCCACCAACGTGGAGGTTCAGGAGGCCATGAAATCTGGCCGCCTGCGCGAGGATCTTTACTACAGATTGAACGTACTCTCGATAAACGTTCCGCCCTTGCGGGAAAGGACGACGGAAATTCCTCTCCTGTTCAGGCATTTCCTCAATAAGTACAGCGAAAAATTCCAAAAAGAGCCCCGTAATCCCTCTCAACATCTCATGGAAGCGGCCATTCGTTATGCCTGGCCCGGCAATCTGCGAGAGTTAGAGAATTTTGTAAAGCGTTACGTTATCCTGGAAGATGACGAAGGTAGTTTCCGCGAATTGCTCGAAATGGCGGCTGCCCGGCAGCGCACTTCGCCGCGTGAGGAGACTTCGCCGGTAAGGGAACAAGGGCTGAAAGCACTGGTGCGGGGCCTGAAGGATGAAGCTGAGATGGAGGCCATTGCCGACGCGCTTGAGAAAACACACTGGTGCCGCAAAGATGCGGCGAAGATGCTCGGAATCAGTTATAAGGCCCTGCTTTACAAAATTCGCCAGTTTAATCTCGATGCAGGGAGGGGATCTCGTTCACAGGTCGCTCCGCCCTTGGCTCCCGTGGGCAAAGGGGACTGAGGATGTGGGTGCAATCTGTTGCGTATTCGCGGCATAAGATTCAAAAGTCATTCGGAATGCGGCGGTTCTAGTAAGACCTGTTGCAGAGTTTTTGCTTCCCTCTTGCGAGAGAGAATACAGGCTGCCGGGGGGAGAGTGATGAGGGGACTCAATTTTAGGTTTTTCCCCATCTGTTCTTTAAGGGGTTCCTGAATGTTAATAATTTACTTAAGTTTTGCCGGCGCAGATCGCAATTACTGCGGTCCTGCATCTTGGCTCCCAGACCGCCGAATTTCTGGAAGGGGAATTGCATTATCAAAAATCGAGGGCTCCCAGGTCTATAATCCATACCAAAGCTCGGTTGGAGGCCGTGGTATATGACCGACCGTCGCACGGCACGACGTTATGATCTTTCCTTACCGGTCCTCATTCACGTACCCGTCGAACGAAACGCTTGCAATGGAAAGACCCGCGATATCTCCACTCGGGGGGTTTACTTCGTCATCGCAGATCATTTCACTGCCGGCTCCGAACTGGATTTAACGATGACCCTGCCGGCCGAAGTAACTGGCGGTACCGAAGTTTTTATACGCGCCATCGGGAAAGTTGTCCGGGTCGAAAAGACCCCTGGAAAGGACGAGCAGCAGGTTGGCGTAGCGGCGCTTATTCAAAGATATGAGATCGTTCGCAATGAGTCCATGAAGGTGTGAGCCGCTGGCTGGTGAGTTCGTCAAGCGCATGGATCAAGCTCCGACGCGATCTTTGCCCACCGCAAATTCTTGCCTCAAGTTGTGCTAGATTTATCACCATGACGGCCCGCACTGTCTGGAAATATGCTTTGATGTGTGCGCTGACGATTTTAGGCGCAGCCACTCTCGTAGGGGCCCAGGAGAAAAACGCGAAGGATTCGGCATCGTGGTCCGGGGTGATCGTCAACAGCAATTGTAGTGTCGACGAAGCGTTCGCTGAGGCTGCCAAGTGCACCGACAAGGGTGCGCCGGGCGGGAGGCTATCTCTGTATGACGATACCCTCAGGCTGGTGCTCAACCTTGATCCGCAAGACCAGGCCGCCGGTCACCTGGGAGACAGCGTGACTGTCGAGGGCACGCTCGAAGGCGACACGATTCACGTTACATCCATCCGAATGCTCACCGGCATCGGCCTTGCCGTGGGCCAGAAGGCGCCTGCTTTTTCAGCCCGCGACCAGTTTGGCATGCAACAAACACTCGAAACGTTGCAGGGACCGCACGGCGCGGTTCTTCTGTTTTTCCGTTCGGCCGACTGGTGACCCTACTGCAAAGGGCAGCTGGTCCAGCTGCAGAACGCCAAAGCCAGATTTGAGAAGCAAGGCATTAAGCTTGCCGCCATCAGTTACGACAGCCCAGAAATCCTGAAATACTTCGCCGACCGGCGAAAGATCGACTTTCCTTTGCTGGCCGATCCGGATTCCAAGACTATTCGGGCCTATCACGTTCTCAATACCGAAGCGACTGGCCAGTTCAAGGGAATGGCGCGCCCCGGATA
>Ga0209577_10004007_pt1 | contig 13880 bp, 12 predicted proteins | sample GraSoiAngelo_109_FD_185874 | JGI IMG/M metagenome (GOLD analysis project Ga0209577, IMG submission 185874) | Grasslands soil microbial communities from the Angelo Coastal Reserve, California, USA - 14_0903_12_20cm (SPAdes) (version 2) | ecosystem: Environmental > Terrestrial > Soil > Grasslands...
GTCGCCAACGCTGTTTGCCGGAAAAAATCCAGCCACCGTGCGCGCCGTGAGCAGCTTTTGTTGCACAATCTCCGCCAGCAATTTCTGCGCATCGTCGAGAAGTTCCTTCGCGCGCGGGCCCACAGCCTCATCCCGCAAAATTCGCGGATAGATTCCCTTCAGTTCCCAGGCATGGAAAAACGGCGTCCAGTCAATCAGCGGCACGAGTTTTTCGAGCGGCACTTGCTCCCAAACACGGCTTCCTGTAAACGAGGGCGCCGGAGGCCGGTAGCTCTTCCAATCAATCGCCACTTTCTTCGCGCGCGCCTCCGGCAGGGAAATAAGCGGCGCGATTCGCGGCCCGCTGTATTGTTGCCGGATTCTTTCTTGCTCTTGGCAATTTTCGCGCGCAAACATGGGCCGCTGTTGCTTATTGCTCAGCCTGGAGACCACGCCCACCGCGCGCGATGCGTCCAGAACATGAACCACGGGGTGGCGATAAGCCGGCGCAATCTTCACAGCCGTATGCGCGCGACTGGTGGTGGCGCCGCCGATCAGCAGCGGGACCGAAAATCCCTGGCGCTCCATCTCTTTGGCCACTTGCACCATTTCGTCGAGCGAAGGAGTGATTAATCCGCTCAGGCCGATCAGGTCGACTCTCTTCTCGCGGGCCACCTGGAGAATTTTCTCTGCCGGCGTCATCACACCGAGATCGACCACCTCATAATTATTGCATCCCAGCACGACCCCTACGATGTTCTTGCCAATGTCGTGGACGTCACCTTTGACCGTGGCCAGCAAGATTCGCGCATGAGTCTCGCGGCCGCCGCTGGCCAGCTTTTCGGCCTCGAGATACGGCAGCAAGATGGCCACGGCCTGCTTCATCACGCGCGCGCTCTTCACCACTTGCGGCAGAAACATTTTTCCGGAACCAAAGAGGTCGCCCACGACGTTCATGCCGGCCATCAGCGGACCTTCAATGATGCTGAGCGGCGTATCATATTTTTGGCGAGCCTCTTCGATATCGGCCGGCAGGAACTCCGTTATTCCGTGTACCAGCGCGTGCGACAGCCGTTCCTCGATGCTCGCCTGACGCCAGGCATTCTCTCGTGCGGCCGCGGGCCCGCGCTTTTCCACGGTCTGCGCCAATTCCAGCAGCCGCTCGGTGGCGTCGGGTCGGCGATTCAGGAGGACGTCTTCGACGCGCTCCCGCAATGCGGGCGCAATCTCTTCGTAAATCGCCAGCTGCCCCGCGTTCACGATGCCCATATCCAGCCCGGCACGAATGGCGTGATAGAGAAAGGCCGAGTGCATGGCCTCGCGAACGGCGTTATTGCCCCGGAAGGAAAACGAAATATTGCTGACGCCACCGCTGACTTTAACTCCCGGCAACGCCGCCTTGATCTGGCGGGTGGCTTCGATGAAAGCGAGTGCGTATTGGTTGTGTTCTTCGATTCCCGTGCCAACGGTGAGAATCGCCGGATCCATGATAATGTCGGTCGGCGACGTTCCTACTTCTTCCGTCAAGATGCGATAAGCTCGAGTGGCGATGGCCACTTTGCGTTCGGCTGTGTCGGCCTGGCCTTTTTCGTCGAAGGCCATCACCACCACGCCGGCTCCGTAGCGCCGGATCTTTCGCGCCTGTTCGCGAAAAACGTCCTCGCCCTCTTTCAGGCTTATGGAATTGACGATTCCCTTGCCCTGCAGACATTTCAGGGCGGCTTCGATCACGCTCCATTTCGAGCTGTCCACCAGAACGGGCACGCGCGCGATATCGGGTTCGGAAGCGAGTGCATTCAGAAAAGTTGTCATGCACTTTTCTGAATCGAGCATGGCTTCGTCCATGTTCACGTCGATCATTTGCGCGCCGCCTTCCACCTGCTGGCGCGCCACCGCGAGCGCTCTTTCGTAATCCTCCTTCCGAATCAACTCGGCGAACCGCGGCGATCCTGTCACGTTTGTTCTCTCGCCGATGTTGACGAAGTTTGTGTCCGGGCGGATCACGAGCGCTTCGAGTCCGCTGAAGCGCGAGTAAGGCTCTATCTTCGGCACCACGCGCGGCGCGACTCCGCGGATGGCTTCGCCGATCGCACCGATGTGGTCGGGCGTCGAGCCGCAGCAGCCCCCGGCAATATTCAGCCAGCCATTGCGCGCAAATTCCCCCAGATCGGCGGCCATGCGCTCCGGAGTCTCATCGAAACCGCCAAAGGCATTGGGAAGCCCCGCGTTTGGATAGCAAGTGATCGGAATGGGCGCGAGGCGCGAGAGCTCTTCGAGGAACGGGCGCATCTCTTTTGCTCCGAGCGCGCAATTCATTCCGACGCTAAAGAGCGGCATGTGCGAAATGGAAATCCAAAAAGCGTCGACCGTCTGTCCCGAGAGTGTTCGCCCGCTGCGATCGACGATCGTGACCGAGACGATCACCGGAACGCGCTGCCCAGAGCTTTCGAAATATTCCTCGATTGCAAAAAGCGCCGCCTTAGCGTTGAGCGTATCGAAAACCGTTTCCACCAACAGAAGATCGACGCCGCCTTCCACCAAAGCTTGCGCTTGGGCGCCGTATGCCTCTTCCAGTTGATTGAAGGTCACCGGCCGCGCCGCGGGATTCGAGACGTCGTTCGAGACCGAGGCCGCTTTCGATGTCGGCCCCATGGAGCCGGCTACGAAGCACCTTCGCTGCGGATGCGACGCCATGTAGCGCTCGACGGCCTTTCGCGCGATTTGCGCCCCGGCAAAATTCAAATCGGCGACGCGATCCTCGAGCGCATACTCGGCCATGGAGACCGTGTTGGAGTTGAACGTATTCGTTTCGATAATGTCGGCGCCCGCTTCGAGGTATTGCTGGTGGATCTCCTCGATGATGTGCGGCTGGGACAGATTCAAGGCATCATTATTCAGGCGCAAATCCTTGCGGTGCTGCGCGAATTCTTTGCCGCGGTATGCCGCCTCATCCAGTCTGCGCGCCTGAATCATCGTGCCCATGGCGCCATCGAGCAGCAGGATGCGTGTGTGCAGGAGCGCATTAAGTTCGTTGCGGATTTGTTCGCCAGGACTCATCGATACCGGCAATACCTCAATCTGGGTCGCAGCGCGCTTCCCCAGGCTTCTTCCAGGCAATCGAACGCCGGAGAAACGTTATCTTGTTTGGATGTCCGAAGCTGATTCAGAGCGAAGGTAAAGGCCAGCCTTTTCGTTGACGCTCGTAGATACTGCGCTAATTATACGGCAGAAGGGCGGCTCCGGTGAAGCGCCATCTCGTTACTCGGTAAGTTCACTCAAAAATTCCGCCTCAACGGGTCCAGGAATCAGGCCGGCGTCAAAACCCCGGTCGAGGAACTCCTGCACGGCAGCGCGACCGCGCTCTCCGTAGCTAAGCGTCCAACTGTTTACATACATGCTGACAAACTTATCCGCCAGCTCCGTATCCATATCACGCGCGAATTGCATGGCGTAATTCAGCGCTTCCTCGCGATGTTCTAGAGCGTATGCCACGCTCTCGCGGATGGCCCTCGCAATCTGCGCTCCGGTCTCCGGTCCCAGCGCACGCCGCACGGCATTGCCTCCGAGCGGCAGCGGCAGCTTTGTCGTCTCCAGCCACCATTGACCGAGGTCCACCACGCGATGAAGTCCCATTTCCGGGAATTGCAGCTGTCCCTCATGGATGAGCAGGCCGGCGTCCGCTGTTCCCGCACGCACCGCATTGATGATTTGATCGAAGGGAATCGGAACAGGCTCGAAGGCGGGCTGATAAAGCCGAAGCGTTAGATACGCCGAGGTGCGCAATCCGGGAACGGCTATGCGGCTGCCTGCAAGCTGATTGGGTTTCATCGGATGGCTGGCTACGACGATCGGGCCGTAGCCTTCACCGAAGCTCGCGCCACAATCGAGCAACACGTATTTCTGCCGCAGGTAGGCGTATGCGCAGAAGCTGATCGCCGTCACGTCGTAGACTTCGCGATCGGCAGATTGGTTGAGCGTCTCAATATCCGAAAGGACGTGCGTGAATTTCAGGCCGGGAGCCTTAACGCGGTTCGTCGCGAGGGCATAAAACATGAACGCGTCATCGGAATCCGGTGAATGCGCGAGTTTGATCTCCTGCGTTTTCGTTGCCGCTTGCCGGGCCGGCATGGGCGCGACTCCTTCTCGAAAAGCCCGTTTCTGACCGCCAAACGATTGCTCTTGCGCTAGCGCCAGGCATCTTGGCAGGCACTAGCCCAGGCACGCCACCTCCGCCTGAGGTTACGCGACTCTCGCGGTTGGCTCGCGTGGCGAAGGAAGGAAACCTGAGTCTTGGATCGTCCGGAAGATCGTATCCGAGCCGGCGAAAAGACTAGCATATTTGGGCCGCCGATCCAACCAGTCGTAACCAAACTCACAGTTGCTTTTAGCGGCCTTTCATGAAGGTTTCACGCAATATTCACCTGAGCGTAAATTCGATTTAGCCAGTGGCACTGCCATGCGGATCCTAAATAGCGTTGATCAGATGAGCCACGGCGGTATCCAGATCGATTTGGCCGTTGAGATAAGGCTCCCAATAGCGCTCCAGCAGTGGCTCATAATCGCCCCATCCCCGGTCACTGAGGCTGTTCCCGTCCCCTGGCGATGAAGACTTTGAGAGAGCTTTCGCTCTTGCCTGAATGGTTAGAGACGCCCAGCGAATCCGTTCCCCAGTCGTGTAAAGCAGCAGGGCGTGCCAGAGGTCCCTGGGAATTGGTTTTTGCAAGCGGCGACACTCTCGCTCGACGGCTTCTTCAACGCCTCTCGCGAGAGCATGGGAAGCCTCGTAAAACAACGTCTCGAATCCCGTCATGTTCTGATTGCGGCTGTCGGACGTCGCGATCATCAGATGCAGTGGCGCGAGCGACGCATACGCGCCCTGCTGTCCCGCGTAGTAGACCACATCCACGTGAATCCTGGCGGGCCACCTGCTTTGATAAATTTCGGCGAGTTCTGCGGCGAGGTCCGCGCCCCTGCTCCGCACCAACGGGATCATGGCGGCGATCCATGCTCGATTTGCGCGGTCCTGCTGGGCCCACCAGCGCTGGCGATAAATCGGCGCTGCCTTATCAAGGGCCGTAACCAAATCCGGCGCGATTCCCGAAGTGCACTCGACGGCGCTTCTCCCGGCGAGATCGGGGCAATTCTCCAGCTCTGCCAGCCGATCGTTGATGAGCACCATCTGATTGTTTATCAATAAGTCTCGCGACGACCACGAAAGTGCATAGACCTCCACCGCCGACTGCCACGCACGTTGCTGTTCCGCGGTCATTCCCTCGGTTGAAGTGGGCGCTGTATATCGAGACGGAATGTCAGCTTCGGCTGGCGCGCCTTCCGAAGCAGCTCTCTGCATGCGGCCCTGCAAGTAGAGAAAATGGTGCAGGTTGACCCAAAAACCGCTGTGAAACTCAAGGACGGGCGCCGGAGGGGCGGTGCTCTGCACTTCCTGCCGTGCGCGTACAAGTGCAGAACCGAGCAGGAGCAAGAACAGCGTAAACACCGCCGCTGCTACCGCACGCATGGGCTTGCTGTCAGCCTAGCAAGATTCGGGACGCCCCGCAATGCGACCCAAACCGCGGACGCCTCTCATTATTCGGCCAATTTGTCGCGCAGGAGTTCCACTTCAGTTTCCGTCAGCACCCGCTTGATCCGAGACAAGGACACAAGTTCTTGCAGCGCGTGAGCACCTCCGCGCCATTGGCGCCCGCAGTTGGCCCCGGATTGTTGCCTTCTGGAAGTAGGCATATCCGCTTCGGAAGCCGTCAGCCCCTTCGTTAGGTAGTTCGCCGCTCAGCTCACGGAGCCAAGTGCAGATTTTCCTTTTGATTCCCGGTCATTTCTGTGAACGCCAGACCCATGCCCATGCCAGTATGCCCATGACGACATTCGCCTTCGCACGCACGTTGTGATTTTCGCTTATGAGACTGAGCATGAGCATGAGCGATGTGCCTGCGGGGACGGGTTCACCGTATCGATGTAGCAGGCGCCCATTCCAGGTCGGAAACTCGGCCGTTCAGACGCGTGCTCGTCCGCGACTCCAGCACTTCCGCCGACGCCGACACGGCAAACCGTCCTCTCTTCCGCCGTGCAGCGCTCTCCGCCCGTCTGTTCGTCCCCGGAGACCGGTTCAGACGGCAATCGAATGAAAGTTCCCGTTGTTTCACAAGCAAGCTCCCGCAGATATGCGAGCAGATATTTCCATGGTGAGCAGACGAAAACCGGAGCAGATCAGGAAGGGGATTTTATTGTCGTGGTTTTCTAACCTGCTGGGCAAGCTGAGCCTTGGATGGTGTGCGGCTGAGGAACTCCTAGTGCCGCGTCTCATCGCCTTCCACGGTCGGATCGTCTGTCGTAGCTACCGCTCCGTTCTTGTCCGCGCCTCGAAGCGTGCCGCCAGAGTCGAGGAAAAACGACCTTCGTCCGTCTTTTCCATAGACCACTGGCGTAGCAGCGAGGGAAAACCCGGCGGCCCTGTTCCGCTCTGACTCGTTTTCTTCTCCGACCGGAACGATGGCATAGCGGAGACGATAGCCGCCCGCTAGACCTTTGGCCTGCGCGGAATCCAGCAGTCCCGCAGCCTCCGGTGACGCGCCATCCTGCGTGGGCGGGCCTAGCTGCTCGAGCGTTTCCGGCAGATTGCCGTAAGCGATCTGGTACGATTTCAGCGCGCCACTCACCTTGCGCAGTGTCGCAATTGCGCTTCGCTCCCGAGCTTGCAGATCAGACTCTTCCCACTGGCGCCGCAACGCCGGAATATCCAGCAACAGCAGGCCCAGGGAAAGCAGCTTCCATTGACCGGACTCCCTGACTAGGCCGAAGCGCACCGACTGTGTTTCCACGCCTTCCGGCACACTCACGGGGATAAACGCCAGGTTCTCCCGCATCTCGGTGGCGCCAAAGCGCATCTCAGAAGTCACGCTCGTGGCCTCGCAGCGAACGACGTTGCGCCCGTCTAAAGTGGAGAGCAAGGGCTTTCCGGGATCTTCCAGAAGCACAAAGCGCTTCAACAAAGCCACCCGCCGTTCCTGCGTCAGAGCTCGATAAGCTTGCGCGTTATCGCTCGTAAGGTGGTTCGCGAACGCGGCTTCGTCATGACGGCAAGCCGCAGTCAATGTCTCTTCCAGGGCCTGAGCCGGATCGGAAATTGGCGGCGTTGCTCCTCGTTGTGCGGAGATACCCGGAGCGATGATCCACAATACCAACTCCAGCAAAATGCCACATGCGAACAAAGACGCGCTCGTACGCGCCCCCAGAGAGGCAAAGAGAGAACCCGCAAGACCCGAGCGATCCGGTACAGCTAGTTTCACGATTTTGCTTGGAGCAGGATTTTCGAAAGATTCGCAGTGAAGCTCGACCTCGGCAACACTTGCTTGCAGCCCGCGGCCTCAGCCCGCCGGGCAAGGTCCGTCTGCACATGAGAAAGAAAGCCGATGACAGGTACAAGGTTGCCCGAACGATGCAACTGCTCGATGGCCTCCAAGGCCCCTTGCCGGGCATTCAGGTCCACCACGACCAGTCGGGGTAGATCGCCGGGACTCGCCCGTTCCCGGACCCCTTCTAAGGCGGTGACCAGCGCCCCGCCGGTCGAAACCGTCGTCAGCGTCACGCCCACTTTGCGGGCCGTTTCCGCCAGCTTGGCCTGAAAGAATAAATCATCAACGAGCGCCAGCACCTCTGTCGTGGTCTTCGGGTTTTCGTTTACCATAGCTCTTCATCCTAACAAGCTGCCCGCTTACGGAAAAGAGGCTGAATGGATTCCAAGGAGGAAAAGCGTCCAGCGGAACCGCTCGAAGTTACGTTCTATACACGTCCGGGATGCCATCTATGTGACGAGGCAAAGTTGCAGATCGCGCCCGTGCTCGCGGAATTTGGCGCTCGATTGTGCGAGGTCAATATCGATGCCGACCCCACATTGTTCGAACGTTACAACCTCGATGTACCGGTAATTTTTCTGGCAGACCGCAAGATTGCCAAGCATCGTGTTGATCGCAGCCAATTCAGGCGTCAGCTTCTCGACGCCCGTCGGCGTTCCGGCCACCGCGGCTGATTTCCCGGGCGGGGCCCCCTCTAGCGGGGCTCGGCCCCTGTCTTGACGCCGACGCTGCTGTCGGGAACGTCTCCAGGCCGGCCTTGGACGCGGTCATATTCGGTGACTTGGCAGGTCGAGCCCAGCGCCTCGTTGTAGTAGGCAGGCACGCCCAAGGCTGAGCGCAGCTCCTCGTTGAATTTGCGCATGTGCTCGAGTTGCTGAGCCAGCGCGGGAACTTTCCGCCCGTCGTCGGTGATGAAAAATTTCTGATAGCCGGCGTCCCACAGCCGAGTGAACTGCCCTTGGATGAGCATACTTGGCAGGATGGTCATTTGAAAACGTCCGTCCGCCACGTGCCGGAATTCCGCACCGCAACCGTATTTCTCCACGCGTACGACTCCGCGCGTGCTGCTCACCTGAAAGCCTTTCGAGGGCAAGGTTTCCAGGGTCGCCGCTTCGAATCGCTCGGAGACGTTCCACATGCGATGAGCATTCACGTTTGCGTCCCCTTTGTCAAACGTTGCCGCGCTCGTGACTATTCCACCGTGTTAATGGAACTAGAAGAAGCTTGAAGGCATTTTGAATACATTGGCCGCCTCGCCGCATCTATTCACGGGAGCGAGGGCGCAAGGCCCATCCGGGGAGAAGGCCTTCTCTCTACCAGTCAAATTACGGGAATCTATTGTAAACTCATGGTTTTCGCGAAGAGTTCGGTTTTGACCACGACCCCCGAAAACGCGAGGAAAATAGGAGTCGGCGTGCTCGAGCGCGTCGGCAATACGCCCTTGTTGCGCCTGGAGAGAGTCGGCCGGGAGTATCCCCGAGCGGAGTTCTACGCCAAGGCCGAGTGGTTCAATCCTGGCGGGTCGGTCAAGGATCGTGCCGCCTTGAGCATGATCCGCGAAGGGGAACGCGCCGGCGCGCTTCGCCCCGGCAAGACCATCCTTGACGCCACGAGCGGTAATACCGGTATCGCGTACGCAATGATCGGAGCGGCGCTCGGATATCCGGTCGTTCTTTGTCTTCCGTCGAATGCCAGCCCGGAAAGAAAGCGGATCCTGTCCGCTTACGGTGCGAAGATTATTTTGACCTCCGCCGATGCTGGATCGGACGGAGCCATTCGCCGCGCGCGTGAGATTCACGGCGGCGATCCGCAGAAATATTTTTATGCCGATCAGTACAGCAATCCGGCCAATTGGCGCGCGCATTATCAGACCACCGCGCTCGAGATATGGGAGCAGACCGAACACAGCATTACCCATTTTGTAGCCGGGCTCGGCACAAGCGGCACTTTTGTGGGCACGGCGAGGCGGTTGAAAGAGCTGAATCCTCGAATTCAGTGCGTAAGCCTGCAACCCGACGCGTCCTTTCACGGCCTCGAAGGTTGGAAGCATATGGCTTCGGCGCTCGTGCCCGCGATCTACGATCCACGCGTTGCGGACGGTGATTCTGTAATTCGCACCGAGGATGCCTACCAAATGGCCAAGCGACTAGCGCGCGAAGAGGCTATGCTCGTGAGCCCCAGTGCAGCCGCGGCTTTGGTCGGCTGTTTGCAATTAGCTGCTTCGCTCGATCGACGCGAGCGAGCCGTGATCGTGACCATCTTCCCCGATGCCGCCGAAAAATATCTGAGCGAGCGCTTCTGGGATGAAAGTGAAGGCGCATAGCACTCCCAGGAGGCGCGCCAATCGTATGCTCATCGTCAACTCAGACATCGCCCAAAGCATTCGCGGCTATGGCGCCCGAGATTATCCTAACGAGACCTGTGGCGCCATGCTGGGCTGTGACGGTGCGGAAGGCCGCGAGGTGCGCGCGCTTTTCCCGCTCACCAATCGGCGTGACGATTCCCCGCGCAATCGCTTTTCGATTACCGCGGAGGATTTTCGCGCCGCCGAGCGGGCCGCGAGGGAGCAGGGATTGGAGCTGGTCGGCTGGTATCATTCCCATCCCGATCATCCCGCCAGGCCCAGCGAATATGATCGCGAGCATGCCTGGCCCTGGTATAGCTACGTCATCGTGAGTGTCGCGAGCGGAGAGGCCTGTGATATGACTTCCTGGCAGCTTTCCGACGATCGCTCTGCTTTTCAGACGGAAGAGATCGCCTGGGCCATTCCGCCGGGGACGATAAAAAGGTGACGGTAGAAACGCGATTCGATAACCGTACTTAAGGTCGACTGCGGAGTTACACTGGAGGCAGCAAGTTATGGCGATAAGGCTGGAAATTCCGACCGCCCTGCGGCAATTCGCGGGCAAGCAAGCGAGCGTGGAGTTCAATGCCACCACCGTCGGTGAGGCGCTGCAGCAGCTTACGGGAACTTATGCGGACCTGCGCAAGCACCTTTACACCGAAGACGGCCGCATTCGCAGCTTCGTGAATATCTACCTGAACGACGAGGACATCCGCTACTTGCAGAAGGAAAATACTCCCACCAAGGACGGCGATACGATCAGCATCGTGCCCTCGATTGCGGGCGGAGCGAAAATCTAAGAGATCGAAGGAGAGGAATCATGCCGATCATCACCGGCACGCCCGCTGTGCCTGACACCGGGCGCACACTTTCTAAGCAAGAGATTCAGCGCTACAGCCGCCATTTGATCATGCCCGAAGTGGGCATGGAAGGGCAGCTCAAGCTCGCCAAAGCCAAGGTGCTTATGATCGGCGCGGGTGGGCTGGGCGCGCCTCTAGGACTTTATTTGGCCGCGGCTGGCGTGGGGCGGCTGGGCGTAGTCGATTTCGATGTAGTTGATTTCACCAATCTCCAGCGGCAAATTACGTTTTCCACGAGCGACGTCGGCCGGCCCAAGATTCAGGCCGCCAAGGAACGCCTGGCCGGTGTGAATCCCCAAATTCGCATCGACACCTACGAGACGCGGCTTAGCAGCTCAAACGCGCTCGATCTGTTCCGCGATTACGACATCATCGTCGACGGCACGGATAATTTTCCCACGCGTTATCTCGTCAATGACGCTTGCGTGCTACTGGATAAGCCCAACGTCTATGGCTCCATCTTTCGCTTTGAAGGCCAGACCACAGTCTTCCATTATGGCGGAGGGCCTTGCTACCGCTGTCTCTATCCCGAACCGCCGCCGCCCGGACTCGTGCCGTCCTGCGCCGAAGGCGGCGTCCTGGGCGTTCTACCCGGCATTGTAGGTGCGCTCCAGGCCATGGAGACGATCAAGCTCATCCTCGGCATCGGCGAACCGCTCGCCGGCCGGCTCTTGCTCTTCGATGCTCTGGGCATGGGCTTCCGCGAGCTGCGTTTGCGCAGGAATCCGTCTTGCCCTGTTTGCGGCGATCACCCTACAATCCATGAGCTCATCGATTACGAAGAGTTTTGCGGAATTCGCGGAGAGGAGTTTGTTCCCGTGGCCACAGGCATTCCCGAAATTACGCCCCGCGAGCTCAAGGCTCGCCTCGATCGCGGCGATGACATTTTCATTCTCGACGTACGCGAACCGCACGAATACCAGATTTGCAATCTCCACGGCCATCTAATCCCATTGGGAGAGCTGCCGAAACGTGCGAGTGAGCTCGATAGTTCTCGTGAGATTGTGGCTCACTGCCGCAGCGGAAAGCGGTCCGCGGACGCCGTGCAGTTTTTGCAGCAGGCAGGTTTCCGCAAGATTTGGAATCTCAAGGGCGGCATCCTGGCTTGGTCGGATGAGGTCGATCCATCCGTGCCCAAGTACTAATCGAATCGCCACGTTGTAGCCTAGAGTGCGCTCACGTAATCTGCGAGCGACTCTCGGGGTTTTGCGCTTGCGGCGCCGATGAATTTGGACCTGTCATCCCGAGGGACCTGCTTTTGCAAAACGAAGGTGAACGACGCAGGATCGAAGTAAGGATTCATCACTCCACCGGAGGAACGAATGGCACAAGTTAAAATCATGGCGCGAAAGAACGGCCCTTTCCGCGTGGAGGCTCCCGAAGGTTCTATCGAACTCGTGGACGCCGACGGCCAAAAATATGATCTAACCGGAAAGGCCAACTTCGCGCTCTGCCGTTGCGGCGGCTCAGTCAACAAGCCCTTCTGCGACGGCACGCATAGCCGTATTGGCTTCCAGGCCGCCGAAGCGGCTGTCCGCGCCGAAGAACAAGGCAAAGACCAGCAGAAAAAGCTCTAATCTCGCGCTCGTCGGCGCCGCCGATGAACAATTTATTGCCGCGAGTTGATTAAGTTCGTTCCTGTCAACCGGCGGCGACCCTGGATACCCGAACAGAGCAGCGGTAGCCGACAGCGACAGCCATCTGCGTATCAAACCTTATTCGACCCTGTTGGTGCCCTAACAGTATTACGGGAACCGCCTGAGCGAATCTGTAACCTTTTGAAACCCAGCCGCGGGACTTTAGGGATTTGTATCCGGCCGCGGGATAGCGGCTCTCTCCCCAATCCGGCCCTTTTCAATGGTTTGCTTGCCCTTCCACAAACTGGACCCGTAAGGCACCCAACGTGCTGTACCAACCAACACCCGCGTTTCCTTCTAGAGCACCGTGGGGAATGATTTGGGGGGACCCGTGCTTGGCAAGCAAAAAGTCGGCCGGTACCTTTTCCGTTATCAATGGGTGCTTGGCCTCTTGGCTCTTGGCGGTGTATTCGCGCTTTCCTCCTGGTTGAGAGAGCGCGATTTCTCCTCTGGCTTCGTACTGTTTTGCTATCTCGAAATCATCGGCAGCCTTCTTTGCTTCACTTTTGTGGCTAATGCTTTGGTGCATTTTCGCGGCACCCGTGACCGTCTCACGCTGATTCTCGCCCTCGGATTCCTCCTCGCAGGATTGATCGAGACGTTTGCGATTTGGGGACTTTACGGCGACTCCATGACCAGCGTGCAGGAAGCGGGCGTCTTTCTCACTTGGATGATTGGCCAGACGGCGCTTGCGGGACTGCTGGTGTCGGCGCTGGCACTCGAGCACCGTGTGCCCCATTCTCGGCATCCGCGTAGCGAAACTACGGTCTCCTTGGTGCTGGTCGGCATCGTGACTTACCTGACCGGCGCCGCCTATCTCGGCGGAGTTATCAACACAGCTACTCTTTCTGCGGCTCGGCTGGCGCGCGCCTCGGAATTGCTTCCGGCGGCGCTGTTCCTCGTGGCCACGATCGGCTTTAACCGCGCTAACCCCGCGCGCTTCGGCTTCAAGCGCACGCTCTGCGTCGCGCTTTGGATCAATGTCGCATGCCATCTTGCGGCCACGCAATCTATGCATGCGTTTGATGCGCCATTCACTCTGGCGTTGGGCCTGCGTTCCGCCAGCTATGCCCTGATCCTGGGTGGCACACTGCTCGATAATGCCCGTCTTTTCGAGCAGGTGCGGCAGCTCGCCGTCAGCGATTCGCTCACCGGCTTGGGCAATTATCGTGCCCTGCTGAACGCCCTCGAGAGCGAAATCCAGCGCTCCAGCCGTAGCGGACGCAGCTTCGCCGTAGTCTTGATGGATCTCGACAATCTCAAGCAAATCAATGATTGCCACGGCCATCTGGTCGGCTCTCACGCCATCTGCCGTCTCGGCAACGTTCTTCGCGTGCACTCCCGCGCCATCGATACCGCCGCGCGTTACGGCGGTGATGAGTTTGCTCTGGTGCTTCCGGAAGCCGGCTCGCAGGCCGCGCGCCGCGTGGGCGAACGCATCCGCGAGCGGCTCAGCTCCGATGGAGAATATCCGCCCATTACCGTGAGCGTAGGAACGGCCGTCTTTCCGCAGGATGGCCGCACGGTTGAGGAGTTGTTCGATGCCGCTGACCGCAACCTCTACGGCATGAAGCGGGGCGGCATTATGGGGTTGTCGCGTATCGCGGCCTGTCTGTAGTTCGGTTTTTCGGGTTCGCTTGCTCCTGGGGGAAAGCGTGCAGAAAGCCTTTAGCGCACCGCGTGTCGAGAA
>Ga0209577_10004008_pt1 | contig 13874 bp, 12 predicted proteins | sample GraSoiAngelo_109_FD_185874 | JGI IMG/M metagenome (GOLD analysis project Ga0209577, IMG submission 185874) | Grasslands soil microbial communities from the Angelo Coastal Reserve, California, USA - 14_0903_12_20cm (SPAdes) (version 2) | ecosystem: Environmental > Terrestrial > Soil > Grasslands...
ATGGCTCGAAGAGTCCGACGAGGATGCGGAGGACGAGGAGCTCTCGATCACCTCCGATGAGGCCTACGTGGCCTCGGCGACGGTGTCGTGCTGGAGATGCCGGGCGCAGATCGAAGTCATCTGCATCTACTGCGAGAGCGGCACCGCCTCGGGCGAGCCGCTCGCGCGGTTCACCGTCAGCCACATCAGCGCAATGGACAGCGCCCTGGTGCGCCAGCTCGAGCCCTGGGGCACGTTCCGCGAGGGTTACAGCGAAGGCAGCCAGGACAGCTACTTCGCCAATCATTGTCCGCACTGCCGGGCTCTGCAGGACGATCTATATCTGCATTCCGAGCCGGATCAGCCTTTTTTCAGCATTCCGCACGCCGCACCGGGCGCGATCAAGCTCACACCGCTCGTGGGAAGGGTTCGGTTGAGCGGGGATGAAAGCTTTGAGGTGTGAGGGTTGAGTGCGGTTGCGGGGGATGCCGTAGCAGCAGCGTTGGCGCGTTGGCAGCCCAAGAATGGAAACCAAATGGGTACCGGGCTGACACGCTTGACGCGAGGCTTCAAGTAACTTGCTGATCTGAACGGTGGCCAGGGGCGGAATCGATCCACAGACGCGCGGATTTTCAGACCGAGGCCCCGGGGTTCTAGGGGCTTATGAATTAACCACTTGCAACGCTTGCCAGCCCCGATCCCAGCCTCACCAAGGCACATTCCTGGCACACCCAATCCCTTCATTCTCTTCCTACCACGGTGTCGTAAAGCCCATAGTGGGTCAAGCCCTCGTGGCTTTCTATCCCTGTATAGCGGAGCGATGCGTCTTCGTAGCGACGGAACGCGAAAACTGCCTGATTCATCTGCTCGGTGTTGAACACCTTGAGTCGCACCAGCAGATGAAAATCCTTCACCGTCAGACTGGTGACAGCCAGAAACAGTTCCGGCTCCAGCTTGGTAATCACATCCTGTAGAGTGTTCTCGCGGAAGTCGGTTAGGTACATAAACGCTGGAATACGTGTCGCGAACTTGATCAGCTTCTCCTGGACGAGCTTGCGCTTGGACTTGTACTCCCTCTCCTCGTCGGTGAGCTGCTTCTTCTGCTTCTCCGTCAGCTCCTTGTCCTTGGCCTCGTTCTTCAGTTCCTTGACCTTCTCGCTCTTGTTGATGATGGTTTCGATGATGTTGTCGCCTAGCGAGCGCCAGCCCTCGATGCGCTCCACAGCAGCCATGGCTTCGGGATTGTCCAGGACCCGACGCAGCGTATCGTTATCCACGTTCACAAGTAGCGCAGACTCCCACTTGCGCGCCAGCAGCGTCGCCGAGGTGCCCGCCAGCGCGATGTCGAGGATGCCTGCCGCGTCAATTTGCGTCATGTTGGCGCCGTCGTAGGCCAGCACAGGAAGGAAGGACACAAGGTCTCTAACCGCGTTCTCCGGGTTCGACTCGCTGGGTGAAAGCCCGATCCCGTACTCGGAAAGCTGGCGCAGTGCGCGCGTGGGTGCGAAATCGAATACAAAGCAGACGGGCTTGAGGAGTTCTTCCTCGTTCGGTTTGTCGCCATTGGGATTCTTGATGGACCACGGAGACTGCACACGAAACGCAGCCTGGAAGTAGGTCTCCGGCGACTTGAGATTGCGCAGCATCAGGATGGATGACCACTGCGGCACTGTGATGCCGGTTGTGAGCTTGCCGCACGAGAGCGTGATGGTCTTGGTGTCGAAGCCGCTACCTAATGCCTTGCGCACGGGCGGCAACGCCTCGAGGCCAATGCCGGCGGACGCGCCGGCGGCCACCACCACCGCATACTCGTGCCAGAAGACGTTATGTCTCTCAGCAAGCAAGTTTGCCATCGCGTGACAGGCGGCAACGTTGGGCAGAAACCAGAACGAGTGCTGCAGGTACGGTAGTAGGCGCACGTCCGAATACGGAAATGGCGGTCGCGTCCCGACCTTGAGGTCCTGGACCGCTCGCGGTGCGTATGAACCCCGGATGATCTCCAGCCACTTCTGCACATCGCTCTTGTGCTTGAACTGCGCGCCCTTACTCATCTCAGTGGCGGCGAAGAACTCGTTAAGATCGAACTCGTCGAACTCCCCGGCGCTGGCGATGGCCACCAGCTCTTCCGGCATCTGATACGTGAGCAGCCGCATCTGCGGCAGGGCGCCATACGGGTTCCACCTGTCGGGGTTCCTGGCAGCGAAATCCTCTTTGGCACGCTGCTCGTCGGTGTACGTCCAGTTGAAGATCTGTTCCTCGATGAACTCGCCGGTGGCCAGCGCCCTAAACGGCGTGCCGGAGAGGTAGAGGTAAGCCTTGGTCGTGATGGGCAGAAACTCGGTTTCCTTTTCCGAGAGCACGGAAATATCTTCGTTCATATCCTCCAGCCCGGTGGCATATTCTGCCTTAAGTTCCTTCTTGGCGACCGCGTCCTCCTCGCCCTCGAAGAGTTCTCTCGCGGTTTCCCGCCAAGCTCCAAAGTGATACTCATCGAAGATGACCAGATCCCATTTCACCTTGTGGAGCCATTCGTTATTAGGCTTGATGTTCCCTACCGCGTCGCGGCCGAGCAGATCCTGGAAGGAGCCGAAATAGACGAGCGGTTTGCGGGCTGAAACTTTCGACGGGTCGCTATCTGAGTTGCGCGAGAGGTACTGCCAACCATCGAAGTCTACGTGAGACTCCAAGTCCGTCTGCCACGCATCCTCGACGGCGGGCTTGAAAGTAACCACAAGCACGCGCTTGGCCCCAAGCTTTTTTGCCAATTGGTAGGCGGTAAAGGTCTTCCCGAAACGCATCTTTGCATTCCACAGAAATCGCGGGACCGCATGCATGTCCTCCTTCCAGATCGAGTGGAAGTAGGCGTGCGTCTTCTCCACGGCCGTGCGCTGTTCAGCGCGCATCGCGAATGTCTCGTGATGCGTGCCGGTGAACTGCTTGTCCACGCGCATCTCGGTGAGCACGGTCTTCAGGTCCTTGACCGTGCAGCGCACCCACTCCAGTTCTGTGTTCTCGAAGCCCCTCCTAATAAGCGCCGCGCGCACATCGTGGTCGGTGAAGATTCCCCCATCATCACGCTCGGCGGACTCGTCCAGCTCGATAGTGAAATTCCTAATAGCGGCAGTCTTGAGCTGCTCGGCTACACGACGTTTCACGTCGCGCGTGGTCTGGCCCACCTTGAGAAGACCGGCATGTGCCTTGTCGTCAATCGAGTAGGCATAGATGCGGGGCCTCGCCTCCGGCTTGGGTGCAAGTATCTCCTCAATAGTTTGCTTACTCATCGTCACCGTCATCGAGATTCATTACCCTGACCTGGGACTCGATGTACGCCTGCTCCTGGCGAGTAATGCCGTACTTGGCATATAGGTCTTCGTCCGTCCAGGTGCGATTCCATGCCTGCATCGGTACCCACTTAAACGTGGAATGGAGCGCGTCCTGCGTAATCTTGCGGAGCGAAACGAGAAAGCGGAAGAACCGCGTCGCATAGTATGACTGCGCGCTCCGTGCTGCACGCTCACTGCTCAGGCGCAGAAAGATATACGACTGCGTACACGCCGATGGCGATGCGGCCAACTCTGGCTTGCCAACTATCTGGTGCGGTGTTGCATCGCCCCCGTTGTACGCCTTCGGAAGTAACACCTTGTAACTGTCGATCTGATCGGCATTCTTGGTAACGTCTCTCCGGGGTATATATCCGACTCTGCGCTTCATCCTCTGAATAAGGTAGAGCGGCACTTCGCCCGCGCGAGCGCGCTCGCTGAAGTCCTCGTAATTGGATGGAATTCCGAACGGTGTGTCCCGGGACAGAATCGACGTAACGGAAGTTTCGCCCTTCGCGAGAACCTTGTGCAGAATCGCAACCGCACGCGCGTCGCGAATAAAGACGTCGAACTCTCCAAGATCCCGAAGCGACGTCATTGGCTCACCATTGCGCGTAACCGTCACCTCGCACTTTCCACTGTAGTCCTTGGACCAAAGGAAGTAACAGATTCCACCTTTTATCTCAACGCCAGGAAACGTCTCTTTTGACGCGGGGAAGTCCACGAGATTGCGCAGATGCCCACCACCAAGCATGGACTCCCGAAAGTTTTCAAGACCACGGCCGCCAGCCAGCCAGCGAGACGGAACTACCATACTCAGGTATCGAGGATCGAGGCGTTGCGCCTGCTCGAAAAACAGGTGGTAAATCGATGAATCGCTACTCCCGCCCGCGCCACCTGTCATTTGGTACGGAGGATTGCCAATCACCACGTCGAACTGCATATCGCCTCCAAAAAACTCGATCAGACGTGCCTTGATGTCGTCGGTGTGGATGAACGCATAGGCATGGGTCTCAAGACCCTTCTCGCGGTCAAATATCGCTCTCGGCGCACCGCAGTACCTGCATTTCGTGTCCGCCCAGGTATGCTCCAACCGCTCGAACCAGATATTTCCGTCGTCGCTTTCGAAGTCCCTCGCAATCGAGTGCTTGCCTTTGGCATGCTTGGAGCAATACACGCTTCGCCGCGCGAGAAGGCTCGTGAGATGCGTGATACCGATACCGAACACTCGCTTCGTCAAGATGTGATTGACGCGCTCGTCGAGATTTGGAATTTCGGTTGCCAAGCCTTTGGTCAGACGGCTGGTTATCTCGCGCAGGAACACGCCCGACTTCGTACAGGGGTCCAGGAACTTCACGTTCTTGTCCGCCCAGATGTTCGCCCCGTTGTGGTCAGCCGACCACGCCTCGGCCAGTGTGTTGAGCATCCGGTTGGCGAACTCCGGCGGTGTGAACACCTCGTCATTGGAGAGGTTCGCAATGCACGTCAACACATCTGGGTTACGGCCGCGCAGCGCGATTCCTGCCTGCGTGCTCATACAGCCTGCCTCCGGTCGGCTCCAACCGCGACGGCGCCCAGCTCGCCCACCGTCATCGGTGGATACGTCTTCACTGGCGTGAAGATCTCGTGCTTGCCCAGGTGAGCGAAAAGTGAACCTTCTGCGCTGAAGGCAGACGAACCGGTGAGAACGTCGAAGCGGAAATCGCGCCGCTGGAACTTGCCCTTGCCGAGGTACCCCCACTCGGCAAAGGCGATCGGCTCGCCGTTATGGGTGCGCATCGTGAGCGCATCCCCGTGAACGAGGTTCTGCGCCAACACATAGCTGGCCGCGCGATAGAGATCGTCCGACTCATCGACGTTCAAGTAATCGGAGAAGATTTCGAGCATGTTCGCCAAGCATTCGGCGATGTTGTCGGCCAGCAGCTCGACGCCGTAGAGACACATCAGTGCTAGCAGAGCGTAGTGCCGTTTCTCGAAATCGGACTTCCCGAACTTAAGTTCTACGGCGGCGAGCTTCCGCCGCAGAATCTGCACGAGGAAGTTGCCACTCCCGCACGCCGGCTCCAGGAAACGCGAGTCAATGCGCCCGGTCTCGTCCCTTACCAATTCCAGCATGGCCTCGACCAGCCACGCCGGCGTAAACACCTCGCCGTGATCGGCGATGCGTTGCTTTGACTTGACCAGGCTCATGGATCCCTCTATCTGTGACATTGATTGTTGCGAGTATTCGCGTCCGCAGCGCCAGTTATGCCGGCTGGGATGGTTCCGCTTCGGCCCGCTGGAATTGCTCCAAGAGGAAGCGTTCCGCGCGTCGCTGCAAACCCCGTTTGTCCATGTATTCCCGTCCTTCATTCAACAACTGAACGAGCGTGTACGAATCGTAGGAGTTGCCGGCGATGAAGCCGCGTGCCTGTAGGCGTTCACACGCCAGCCGTACGGTGTTGTAACTTTCGTGGAGCATGTGTACCAGCACTTCGAACTTAACGCACGCGTGGGGGTGGGCCCACAGAAGCTTCAGAATGCTCTCCTGTAGGCTGTCGACGGGCGCAAGTCGCAGCGGAACTCCGATGCGCCGCTTACCCCTCCACACTCCCCAGTGGTACGTTGCGTAGACGAGCGCTGCTCCCCCCACGATGAGAGCGATGAGTATCCACCGGGACACCGTGAAGTGTGCGGGGAATGAGAGCCACGCGAGGCCGGCGAGTGAGGCCACGACAGCGGCTGCCGTGAACTCGCCGAGTTTCGCGAGGAATCCGTCAATAAACTTCTTGAGCAGTTGCATTGGAATTCTCCCAGCTTGCGGCTGTTTCCCCTATAGGGAGTTGATTCTCGTCCGAAGAATGGAGGCGCTGACCGCAAGCCCGTTAGTTTCGTAGCGCTCGATTATTTCTTGTGCAGAGACTGGCGGATTCACGAGGCGGCGGCGGATTCTGCGGATCGCTTCGCAGGCCGCTTCAAGATTGAGATCGAGTACGTGCTCGACGAAAGCGTCCGGGTGGATCGCCCGGATACCGTATGGATGCAATACAGCGTCGGGAAAGTCGCGCAGATTGAACGTGACAATCTCTTGGGCACCACAATGAATCGCCGCTGCCAGCACATGCCTGTCGTCCGGGTCCGGCAGTGCAGCGAGCCCGGTCTCGAGCTGCTCAAAGCCGCCGATAAGGGAGTCCGAAATGGCCCGATTCATGAGCTCGGCGGCGCGTTCCAATCGCATACGTTCGAGTTCCGGGCGATCACGCATAGCCGCATTGATCCACTCGGCATGGATGCGAGCCGTCCACTTCGCCCGAAAGAGACCTGTACGCGCGAGCTCGACGACGAGATCCCGGACTGATGCCGGATAGAGCAGACAGGCGTCGTATACGACGGTGAAGCTTGCCACCCCTATTCCTTGCTCTTTCTTCCGAGACCGTCAATAGAGCTTCATGTCTTGCGACAGCGCCGCCAGCTCCCGCAGGGCAGCCTCGCTCTCCGCATCGCGTCGTCGCTTGTAGGTCATGAGATCGGCGAACCTCACCCGCCGGTGTGTGCCCACTTTGTGGTGAGGCAACTGACCGCTCTCAAGCAGGTTGACGAGAAACGGGCGGGAGACGTTGAGCAGATCGGCGGCCTCCTGGGTCGTTAACTCCGCATGGTGCGGCATCAGGGTGACCGCGTTTCCTTTGGCGAGTTCTGTCAGGAGCGCGCCCAAGAGGCGAACGGCCGCGGCGGGAAGCACCACTGGCTCCTCCGGGGCACTCTCGAATCGGACGACGCACGTTTCCCTCGTGTCCGCCCCAATCACACGAAACAGGCGGCGACTCGCATCTGCGGCGAGCGCGGACACTTCAGCTGTCGGCTGAATCGGTTCGGGACCCAGAGCAAGTACAGCGGCCATGGCGTTTCTCCTACCTCGGCGGACATCCTACACAATCGAAACAATCGAAACAATACTCGAAGCATTCGACACATTGAAAATAATTGGCTCCATGGTAGTATTGGCTCGATTATTCAGAGCCAATTATGTGAGATCACGATGGCTGCAGGTAGACGCCCAAAACCACTTAAGACACCGACCAAGTTAGAGCGAGCCGAAAAGCTCCGCGAGCAGATCGTGAACCTCGCTGACAATCTGCTCAACGACGGCTACGGGTCTGTTCTTCCGCCGCCTTCGGCAGCGCAACTCCTTACCGATCCGATGCAGGACCCCAAGACGACCGGCTGGATCGGCCACGTCCAAGAGCCGTTGGGCATCTACATTCAGCGCGTCAACGTCAACCAGAACTTCTCGCAACGCCCACCCTTTGATCATGTCACTGACTCGATCTACAAACGCCTGATCCGTGACTTCATCGACGGTGCGGTGATGCCGGAATCCAAGGTGGCTGCGCTCAGCCGCAGCGCGCCTGACCGCAAAGCCCAGTCGCTCGGCGAGAGCGACATCGACTATTCAATCATTGATGGCCTGCAGCGCCTCTATTGCTTCTGTATCGCGCTCCTGCTCGTCTGGCGTCGCGCCGATCTCATCGAGGACGGCTCCATGCCCACCGACGCATGGAGCTACTTTGCCGACCATGTGGAAGCGACAGGAGAGGCGCGCGTCGCGACCGAACAGCTTCTCAAACGCATCGTCCGCTACGAGATCTTCTACCAGATCGATCTCGGCGGGCTGCTTCACTACATGGTGACCTTCAACACCGGTCAGCGACGAATGAGCCTGCCGGTGCAGCTCGAAATCATGCAGCGGCCCCTCATTGCTGAACTCGAGCAGCGCGCGAAGATCCCGGTATGGCACGAGATCAACAAGATGCCTGGCATGCAACGGCCGAAGGACAACTTCGCCGCGGCCGACCTGGTTCTCGCCACTCAGGCCTTCATCACCAATAACGCGCAGCTCACCGCCAGTACCGAGGCCGAGCGCTTCCTCAATGAAGATCAGGCCTATCTCGACAATGTCGGGGATATCAATGACGTCGTGCACACGCTCAAGCGTATCGCCACGGAACTTCACCCGCTGATGGCCCGGACCTACGCCAACGATCCGACCCGCAGATTCATCCTCTCGAGCGGCGGCACCTTCCTCCAGAGCCTCGTCGCTGCATGCGGATATGTCCGGAACCGAAACGGCATGAAGATGCTTGACGGCGCACTCGACAAACTGGAGGCGCTCCTCAAGAGCGGCGCAGAGGACCCCTTGAACCTCGACGCCTATTGGAAGGCGCTATCGCAAATCACCGCATCACGTGGTAAAGCCACGCGGCGCCTGGTTTACGACACGTTCCTCAGATTTTTTGGTGGCGCCACCGGCGAGTTGGAGTGGCTCGACACGGCTGCGCAGATTTAATGCGTGAGAGCACGGCGCGAAGTCGTGAAGGTTCTAGCCGCGTGGATCTTAGTAGATACATTAGTCAGTTCACGGACCCCTACGAAAGAAAGGCTCGGCTTTGGCCAGGGCTGCTTGTGGTCGCACCCGTCGTCGTCGCGCTCGCTACTCGGTTCGGCATGAACCATCCTGTACTGGGAGCCGCTGCGACTGTTGTTGGTGCCTGCGGCGGAATGTACGGCCTTGCTAGCATCGTACGTGCCAAGGGCAAAGAACTCGAGGAACGGCTGGTGCGTATATGGGGCGGTATGCCCACTACTATAGCCCTTCGGCATAGGGATTCCTTCCTAGACGGCGTTAGTAAACAGCGCTACCACGATCTCATCACCCGTAAGCTTGGTCTCCGTATGCCCACGGCAGATGAGGAGGCAGCAGATCCAGCCAAGGCGGACGATGCTTACATCGGCGCAACCAAGCGTCTGCGCGAACTCACACGCAGCGACAGAGGATTGCTATTCAAAGAAAACATCTCCTACGGTTTCCATCGCAATATGCTTGCGATGAAGCGCACAGGCATTGCCGTATGTCTAATTTCACTCATCTACGGATTTGCGGAGGCGGGAGTGATTCGCAGTCAGTCTCCGTACCTCTCTCCGGAGAGACTCGGACAACTCGACATCTCTAGTGGAATCACCCTAGCTGTATCGCTCGTCTTCCTCGTCATCTGGATTCTTCACTTCAAACCGGCTCCCGTCAGGCGAATTGGGTTTGCCTACGCAGAGCGCCTGTTTGAGCGTTTGCCGTCATTAAAGGCCCCGCCACTCCGGCGCAATAGTGAGGCTCAGACAGAATAGAAGGCAAGTCGGAGCCAACCAATCGGGACTGCCGATACGGAGGTGGTACTACGAGAACTAGTCCTGGTGTAAGTCAACGCAATATCAAGGAACTGCTATGACTGCGAAGATTGAATTGTTCCCGGTCGGGAATGGAGACATGACCCTTATTACGCTGGAAAGCGGACGGACCATTCTGGTTGATGTGAATATCCGCAAAGCGGCAGATGATGACGACCACGACGCAGTAGACGTTGGGCAATTGTTACGAGAGCGGCTTGAGCGGGATGCGGCCGGCCGACTCTATGTCGACGCATTCTTACTGTCCCACCCAGATGAGGATCACTGTCGTGGTCTTGCCCGTCATTTTCACCTTGGGAAACCGGCGGATTGGAACAAAAAGGATGACCTGATCCTGATCCGCGAAATGTGGTCTTCGCCGATCATTTTCCGGCGCAAGAAGGACGTAGAAAGTGACCTCTGCGAGGACGCCGATGCCTGGTGGGCGGAAGCGCGTCGACGGGTGAATCTATATAGATCTGCTCAACAGAAGTCGTCCATCAAGGACGGAGACCGTATCCAGGTGCTAGGTGAGGACAAGGACGGAAAGACCGATGACCTCACAGATATTCTTGTCAAGACAGATACACAGATCACGAGAATTGGGGGCGAGATTGATGGCACCTTTTACGGCTGGCTTTTGGCGCCGCACTTGGTGAGCAAAGAGGAAGCAGAAAAGCTTACCGGCAAGAATCATTCGAGCACCGTCGTGCGGTTTGGCATTACGGGGGGTGACAATGCAGATGCCTGTCAGTTCCTAACCGGCGGCGACGCGGAAGTCGACAACTGGGAGCGCGTTTGGGCGCGGAACAAAAACCGAAAGACACGGCTCTCGTTTAACATCCTCCTCGCTCCACATCACTGCTCGTGGCATTCGCTTTCCCACGATAGCTGGTCTGACAAGAGGGAAAAGGCCAAAGTCTCGGTCGATGCACGCAGTGCTCTTAGCCAGACGCGGGATGGAGCGTTCGTTGTTGCCAGCAGCAACGAAATCGAAGATGACGATAATGATCCGCCTTGCATTCGGGCAAAGCGCGAATATGAAGACATATCAAGCACCGCAAATGGCTCCTTCCTCTGCACGGCAAATGAGTGCGGCAACGGGGTACTGCTTTTTGAGATTGACGGGGATGGTCCAACGCGCGGCCGCAAGACGAAGAGAAGCTCCGGCGGCGGATCTGGGTTGGTAGTCGGTGGCGGCACCGGCGGACCGCGAGAGGTAGACAAGAGAGGCGGCGGCCGCTATGCCTGAGTCACTTCTCGAATCGGGAAGTGAATTTGATCGCAAAAAGATATTGTTGGGGCGCTGGCTGCGCGAGAATGCCGACTCTACGAGAGTACTGACCCAAGACGAACTGGGCCCCAACGGCACGGAGCGTAGATTTGCGGCAGGCTGGCGCGTCACTGTCGAAAGCGCTAGCGGCATGCGGCCCTTCGACGTGCTGATTGATGACAGATTCCCCTACTCACAGGTCCGTATTGCCTCCAGGACAGGAGATCTTTATCTCAAGCATCCGCACGTCGAGCCCGGCGGACTATTGTGTTTGCCGCGACGTCCAGCACCGAGTGCTGGGGTTGAACAGGCAATCGTTGCAGCGTTATCGGACGCCATCTCACTGGTGCGACAGTGGGAAGATCCACGAGCTGTCGAGACCGAATACCAACGCGAGTTCGTGTCCTACTGGAACCGCAGTAAGACTGAAGGGGCCGCCCCGATTCGCTCCCTGCTTGATACGAGGACTAAGCAAGCGAGGCGCATCGCCGTCTGGCTTGGAGAAGAATACACGTTGGTCGGTGAGAGCTCGGAGCAGCTTCTAGCATGGCTCAAGAATCGGGGGCGATCGAAGGAATCCAGGTTTGTAGCCGGAGCCTTCATCCAACTCGACCGACCGCCGGTTCTCCCCTTTCCGCGAAGGCCAGGTGAACTGTTCACCATGCTTCAAGAGCATGGGCGGAACGCTGCTGCTCTGTTGGTGCAACACTCGGTTCAGCACGACTTGATCATTGTGGCGCAGGCTCCCTCGCCTTCGGGTGACGGTCTGATCGGCATGACGGTTTTGACGCCCAAGAATTTCGACGGGTTTAGGAAGTCAAACCGGCTACGGCCGCATGCCAAGTTAGCGTTATGGAGAGTGAAGAGCGACCTGCAGAGGACTACCGTAGATCGGTTCGATTCGGCATGGATTCACGGCCGCGGCCTCAATAGAGATCAGCCCGACCTTGAAGCCGCCACGGTGCTAATCTTGGGATGTGGGTCCCTGGGATCGCAAGTGGCGCACCGTCTGGCTCAATCCGGCGTCGGCAACCTGATCCTCGTCGACCCTGAGCAGCTTTCCGCCGCGAATGTCGGTCGGCACGCCCTCGGCATAGACTCCGTGAACATGAACAAAGCAGCCGCTCTGGCCAACACGTTGCGACTGCAGTTTCCTCATTTGCACCGGATCGACGACCATCCCATGAGTTGGCAGTTGTTGTACGAGCGTAAGCCCGAGATTTTTGAGCGGGTGTCGTTGGTCGTCTCGGGTCTCGGCGAGTGGTCCTCGGATGGGCAATTGGGTGAGTGGCAAGTTCGGGAAAGTACATCGCCACCCGTCGTATATGGCTGGCTGGATGAATTCGGCACGGCCTCGCATGCCATTGTCTTGTCGGGAACGGGTCCGGCGCTTAGCTGCATCCTAGACCCCAACGGTGCGCTGCGCGTGCCGGAAACGCTTTGGGATAGAGAGGGACTACTGCAGGCCGAACCAGCATGTGGCACGCTGTTCCAACCTTATGGACCCATCGATGCAGGGCACGCCGAAACCCTCGTCTCGCGCCTATGTATCGACGTTCTGACTGGAAGAGTTAAGGCACCCTGCCATCGCGTCTATGCAGGCTCGACGCCTCAACTTGTTGAAGCTCGTGGAACTTGGTCGGCTGATCACCTGAAACACCGGCCGCCTGGCTTCGAAGGCCCCTTCGAATACGAACGGCCAGTCAGCCTCTGCGGGGAGTGTCGCTCGTGTCAGGACACCCGATAGGCAACCCAGCACTCCGGTTTCGCCTGCCGGACGGTATGGGATCGTTGGCGTTTTTTCCGCAGGTAGTTGCTCATTTTGCGGATCACAAACAACGCAAACTATTCAGTCGCGAGGCGGGTGGGCAATTGTTCGCATCGTTTGACGATCCGACAGTAATGGCGGTCGTCGACATCACTGGTCCACGCCAGACGGATAGGCGATCCATGTACAACTATGAGCCCGATCGGATTGCGGAGAAGGCCGAGATTAGAGAACGCTTCGCGCTAGGCCTGCACTTCGTCGGCGACTGGCACACTCACCGCCAACGAATTCCGGAGCCATCTGGCACGGATGAGCACAGCATTCGCGAGCTTGTGCGCTTTAGCTCCCACGACCTCACAGGGTTCGTCCTAGTTGTCGTCGGCCAAGCCGCCTTTCCTGGTGGCTTGCACGTTTCGTTTCACTCCAAGACGGGATCAACTGTATTGGCCCCTCTCATCGATGGTGCTGGAGATCGTTTGCAGAAGGATGACCATGAGTAGAGCGATTCAAATCGCATCTCTTATCGGGAGGGATCCATGTCGCGGACCGCAGGCCTTTGAGTTTGTTTGCGCAGAGAATCAACGACGCGTTCTCTGTCCGTCTTGACGGGTAGAAGGGCCTCGACGAGCCGTCCCACCTCTCTCGCAATATCTACCTGTCCCTGGATCGCGAGCTGGCTTGCGAGATTACGCCATCCTCTCTCAACGTCGCGTCGCGTTTGGACAAGACTTCTCTTGCCAGGTTCGCTGCACAGATGGCCGTTTACCAATTGGCGCGCTACGTCTTCTGCTTGAGAACGAAGATAACTGGAGTTGCCACGTTGCGCGGCGCGGTAAATACCGTCCTTCTTGTGCGTCCGGCTCTCGCCGCGGACGGCGCGCTCGGTCGCGTTGGCGGCGATCCCTTGGTCGCGTAAATGACGCGCGAATTCCCGCCGCCACTCACGCAGGGTCGCCTTGCGGATATTCAGCCCCTCACCCTGTTCGCTCAGGGCTTTGACGACCAGGGAAGAGCTCGACGAACTCGATGAGCCGATGGCGGTTGTCGAGAAAGAGGATGCAGAAGGATTCGAACTCCTGGGCGCCGAGCTTCATCGCGAGGAACGCGCGCACCGTCTCGGGCGATGAGAGAGAGCTGCCGCGCCGGAGACGCCGGGTTAGGTGCTCGCGCGCCGAGGCGATGATCTCCTCTGCGGTGGCGGGAACCAGTTCGCCGGCACTGCTGAGCGTGAACAATGGTTTGCCGTGCGACATCGTCGCTCTCCTTGGTCTCGGGGCGGGATTGCCCGCGACCGGCGGTCCACGCCGCAGCGCAGCCGTCAAGACTCGCGCTTCGC
>Ga0209577_10004012_pt1 | contig 13864 bp, 15 predicted proteins | sample GraSoiAngelo_109_FD_185874 | JGI IMG/M metagenome (GOLD analysis project Ga0209577, IMG submission 185874) | Grasslands soil microbial communities from the Angelo Coastal Reserve, California, USA - 14_0903_12_20cm (SPAdes) (version 2) | ecosystem: Environmental > Terrestrial > Soil > Grasslands...
CGAACTCGACGATTCACATGATCGCGCACGGACTCTGGGCTGAGGTGCTGATGCTCGCCGGCGCGGTCGAGCTCGCGCTCGTGCGCGGAAAGATCTCGAGCCCGTGGTGGCGGCTCACCTCCGCGCTTGCGCTGCTCGTCTCCGGCGCCGCGTTTCTCGTCCACGAGCAGAACGGCTGGTTCTTCCAGCGCTCGTCGTTCCTCCATCACCTCATGGGCTGGACGCTCGTCGCAATCGCGGTGATTCCTTTTGCGCGGTGCGTCCGCCCGCGCTCGATCGGGCTCGGCTCGGCATACGCGCTGGCCTTCGTCGTCCTGGCGGTGATGCTCTATTGCGACCGCGACCTTGCGCCGGTCTTCGGGCACTTGTCGCCCGTCGCGGGGATCCCGCATCGATGAAGCGGTTTGCGTGCGTTGCGCTGCTCGCGCTTGTCTTCCCGGCGAGTGCCTCGGCCCACGCGGCGCTCGAGCAGGCCTCGCCCTCGTTTCGGCAGCGTCTGAATACCGCGCCGACACAGGTGCTCCTGACCTTCGACCAAACGGTCAAGCCACTGTCGAACTCGATCGTGGTTTACACCGCGCGCGGACGCGTCGTTTCACTGAGCGCCCGCGAGGGCGCGAGTGCGCACGAGGTGGTCGCTCGGTTGGTCCACCTTGCGCAGGGTCCGTACACCGTGCGATGGCACGTCATCTCGAGCGACGGTCACGTGGTTTCAGGCGTGTACACGTTCGGCTTCCGTGCGGCCGCGCCTCCGCCGACCGAGGCGTACGGCGCTTCGGGTCCGACGACGACCGAGCACCTCGTCCGGTGGGCGTACTTCCTCGCGCTCGCGCTTCTCGTCGGCGGGATCGGGTCGCGACTGATCGTCGTGCGCAGCCCCTTGCCGGCGCGCGCGGAGCGGCGTTTCTATCTGCTGACGGGAATCGGCGCAGTTGCCACGCTGGAGGTTGGGATCGTCGCGTTCCTTCTTCGCGCCGAGGACGCGCTGCAGCTTCCGTTCGCGCGCTTCATCTACGGCGACCTCTCGACGATCTCCGGCGGAACGAGGTTCGGCCAGGCCTTCATCGCGATGACGCTCGGGTTCTCACTCGTCACAGCGTTCCTCTTCCTCGCGTGGTTGACGGAGCGGACCGTGTTGCTCTGGCCGGCGTTCATCCTCGGACTCGCATTCGCGTCGGGCCTTTCTCTCTCCGGACACTCCGCTGCGGATGCGGGCTCGTCGTGGAAGTCCGAGCTCGCGGACTGGGTCCATCTCTCCGCCGCGTGCCTGTGGATCGGAGGCCTCGTTCAGCTGGCGGTCGTCGTCCTCCCGCTGGCGCCGGAGTTGCGGCAGCGTGCGTTCCTGCGCTTCTCGGCGTTCGCGACGGTGCTGATTGCATTGCTGCTCGCCGCGGGGATCTACCTGAGCATTCTCCGCCTACCGCATCTGCACGACCTCTGGACCGCGGGTTACGGGCACGTGTTGCTCGTCAAGCTCGCGCTGGTGGCACTCGCGCTGGCCTGGGGCGGCTTTCACCGCGTCTTCGTCGTGCCGAAAGTCGCCCGCGGCTCCGACGGGGTGCTCACGCGGTTGTCGCGCAGCGTGCTCGGCGAGTCGTTCGCGGGGATGGCCGTCCTACTCGCGGCCGCCGTCCTTGTCGATTCGAAACCACCGCTTCAGAGCGAGCTGGCGCGCAAGGCGAGCACGTCGTCGACGAACACCTTCGTCGCTTGCAATACCCCGTGCTTGCGCACGGAAGCGGGTCCCTGGTACCACCCGGCGAGGGCGAGCCGCGCATTCCCGCTGAACTCGCGTAACAACTCCCGCAGGTAGAGGACGCCGACGCGGATGTTCCCCGACGGCGTGCGGGGAATCGTCTCGCCGGCGAGCACGGTCTGGACGTACTGCCATGTCGGCGGGAGGATCTGCATCACGCCCCACGCGCCTGCGGGCGAGGTGAGGTCGGTCTGGTAACCGGATTCCATCCACGCGACCGCGCGGACGAGCTTCGATTCGACCCTGTAGTGCGCGGCCCAGTAGTCGAGCAGCGCGCGCACGCTCGACTGCGGTGCGCGAATCGTCGCGCTCACGAGCTGCGCGTGCACCACCGCGCGAGGTCGCCTTCGGAACGCCGCGAGTGTTCGCACGCCGGCGATCCCGTCGGCCGCGAGTCGGCGCGTGCGTTGGAAATGCTTCAGCGCACGTTCCGTCCGCGTGTCGAAATAGCCGTCGATCGGGACGAGCGCGCCGCGACGGGCGAGCAGGAATTGGAGCACCGATACGTCCCAGCCGAACGAGCCTCGGCGCAGAGTTCGCTTGCCGAAGAGCGGTCGGCCCAGGGGGCCGAGCGCGCGTCTCGTCGCACGGCCGGCCTTCCCGTCGACGGGGAGGCCCGCGCGCTGCTGAAACCGCTCGACCCCGCGTGCCGTCCTCGAGCCCGTGATGCCGTCGATCGGGCCGCCGTAGAGCCCGTATGCGCGGAGAGCGACCTGAAGTCCGGCGACCTGCGGATCGACGCGCGCGGCGGCAGCCGTGCCCGGCAGCACGAGCGCGACGAAGGCGGCGGCGACGACGACCAGCTTGCACATGGACCGCACCATTTCGCCGCCGACGGTGGACTCCTCCCGTTAGCCTCAGCCCAATGCTCTGGGCGATCTCGGGAGGCGCCGGATTTCTCGGCCTCCACCTCGCACGCCGGTTGGTCGCCGCCGGCGATTCCGTGCGCACCCTCGACGTCGTGCCGCTCGACGACGCCGAGCTCGAGCGGGACGTCGACGAGCGGCGGGGCGACGTCCGCGACCTCTCGCAGGTTCGGGAGCTCGTGGCCGGAGCGGATGTCGTCGTGCACGCCGCCGCCGCGCTGCCCATCCAGGCCTCGCGACAAGCGATTCGCTCCGTGAACGTCGACGGCACCGAGAACGTGTTGCGCGCTTCACGTGACGCGAACGTGCGCCGCATCGTCTTCATCTCGTCCACTGCCGTGTACGGAATCCCGGTGAAGCATCCGATCGAAGAGGACGACCCGCTCATCGGCGTGGGGTTGTACGGCGAATCGAAGATCGACGCCGAGGCGCTCTGCCGTGTCGCCGCCGTCGAAACGACGATCATTCGGCCGAAGACGTTCGTCGGTCCCGAGCGGCTCGGCGTGTTCGAGATCCTGTTCGACTGGATTCGCGAAGGCCGCAGGATTTACATCCTCGGCAAGGGCCACAATCGCTACCAGTTGCTCGCGGTGGAGGACCTCGTCGACGCGGTCGTGGGAGCGGCGAAGGAGCGGGCCGCAGCCGGGGAGACGTTCAACGTCGGCGCGAGGGAGTTCGGCACCGTCCGCGAGGACCTCGGCGCGTTGATCGCGCACGCGGGATCCGGATCGCGCCTGCAGCCGATTCCCGCCAAGCCGGCCGAGCTCGCGTTGCGTGCGCTCGAGTTGATGCATCTCTCGCCGCTTGCGGAATGGCACTACAAGACTGCCCATCGTGACTCCTTCGTCGACGTCGCGAAGGCGCAGCGTCTGCTCGGCTGGGAGCCGCGCTACTCCAACCGTGAGGCGCTGATTCGCACGTACGACTGGTATCTCGCGAACCGCGGGCGCATCGCTGCAGCGGGCGTGACGCACCGCGTTCCGTGGAACCAGCAGGCGCTCGGCCTGCTGAAGAAGATCTCGTAGTGCGCTTGCTGTCGCAAGCCCAAGTGAGGGATCTGCTCGATCTCGACGAACTGGTCGACGCACTCGCCGAAGCGCACGCCGATCTCACCGCCGGAAGCGCGTCGATGCCGCCGCGAACCGCGGCGCTCGTCTCGGAACGGGAAGGTCTGCTCGGAGTCATGCCGTCCTATCTCCCGTCAGCAGGACTCGCGTGCAAGCTCGTGACGCTGTTTCCACACAACCGGGACCGCGAGACGCATCAGGCGCTGATCTGCGTCTTCGATCCGGCGAACGGCACACCGCTCGCCCTGATGGACGGGACGTACATCACGGCGACGCGAACGGCGGCGGGATCCGCGCTCGCGACGCGACTGCTCGCGCGCGAGGACGCACACGTGCTCGCCATTCTCGGCACGGGTGTGCAGGCGCACTCGCACGCGCGCGCGCTCCCGCGGGTGCGAAGAATCGACGAGATCCGCGTCGCGAGCCGTGATCGTGCGAAAGCGGAAGCCTTTGCGGCGGAGATCGGTGGCCTCGCCGCCGATTCCTATGAGCAAGCGGTCCGCGGCGCCGACATCGTCGCGGCGACGACGCATGCGACCGAGCCCGTCATCCGTCGAGCATGGCTCGAACCGGGCACGCACGTGAACTCGGTCGGCCTCAATCCCTCAGGACGCGAGGTCGACGAGGCGACCGTCGCAGACGCCGTGCTCGTCGTCGAGTCGCGCGAATCTGCGCTTGCACCGCCTCCCGCCGGCGCGCCCGAGCTTGCCGGAGTCGATCCGTCGCGCGTCTATGCGGAGCTCGGCGAGCTGGTGAGCGGAGTGAAACCGGGCCGCCGCTCCGAACAGGAGATCACCCTGTATAAGTCAGTGGGCGTCGCCGTCCAGGACGCCGCCGCGGCAGCCCTGGTGCTCAAAGCGGCGCGAGAACGGTCGATCGGCAAGGAGATCGAGCTGGAGGGGAGCACGTGAGCAGCAACGACTTCAGTCCGGGGCTCGAGGGCATCGTCGCCGTCGAGACGGAGATCGCCGAGCCGGACCGCGAAGGCGGTTCGCTCCGCTACCGCGGCATCGACATCGAGGAGCTCGTCGGTCGCTACTCGTACGAGAACGTCTGGGGCCTTCTCGTCGACGACGATCTCGACTCGAAGATGCCGGACCCGGAGCCGTACGAACCGGCGCGACTGACGGGGCGTGCGCCGGCGGATCTGCAGGCGGAGACCGCGCGTCTTGCCGGCGAGTGGAAGCTCGGAAAGCTCAACGAGATCTCCGACGAGCAAGCACGCGAGGACCTCGGACGGCTCTCTGCTCAGATGATGTCGATCGTCGCACGATCCGCACGCGTCGCAGACGGACACTCCGATGCGATTCCCGACGACGTCGTCGCGCGCGGAAAGACCGCGGCGGAGAAGTTCCTCCTGCGCTGGCGTGGCGAGTGCGATCCGCGTCACGTGAAAGCGATCGACACGTACTGGATCTGCACAGCCGAGCACGGATTGAACGCGTCGACGTTCACCGCGCGCATCGTCGCGTCCACCGGTGCGGATTGCGGCGCTGCGCTGTCGGCCGCGGTCGGCGCGCTCTCCGGCCCGCTGCACGGCGGAGCTCCCGCGTACGTGAAGCCGATGCTGGACGAGGTCGCGCGGACGGGCGATCCGGAGGGTTGGGTGGAAGACAAGCTCTCGCGGCACGAGCGCATCATGGGCTTCGGCCACCGCGTCTATCGCGCCGAGGATCCGCGTTCGCGAATCCTCAAACGGACGGCGAACGAGCTCGACTCTCCGCAGGTCGAGATCGCGGAGAAACTCGAAAGTGCCGCTCTCGCTGGTCTGCAGACGCGCTATCCGAACCGCGTGCTCGCCACGAACGTCGAGTACTACTCGGCAGTCGTGCTCGACGTTGCCGAGATCCCACCGCCGCTTGCGCCCGCGATGTTCGCGTGCTCGCGCGTTGCCGGTTGGTCGGCGCACATCCTCGAGCAGAAGCGAACCGGACGTCTCTTCCGTCCGTCCGCAAGATACGTCGGGCCCGCGGAACGCTCGCTCACGCAGACCGTTTAAACGCGAAACGTGGACCTGCTCGGGTATCGCGATCGGTTCCCGATCCTCGAGCACACCACGTATCTGATCAACCATTCGCTCGGCGCGATGCCGGCCGCTGCGGAAGAACGCTTGCAGGAGTACACGCGAACGTGGCGCGAACGGGGCATTCGCGCTTGGGCCGAAGGTTGGTGGGAGATGCCGATCTCCGTCGGCGATCAGATCGCGCGCATCATCGGCGCACAGCCCGACTCGACCGTTATGCACCAGAACGTCGCGGTCGCCGGGGCGATCGTGCTTTCGTGCTTTCGCCCAGTCGACCCGAAGCGCAACCGCGTCGTCTACGAGGAGGGGAACTTTCCTTCGGTTCGCTACCTGTACCAGGCACAGCCCGAGCTCGAGGTCGTCGTCGTCCCCGAGGGCGAGTCGATCGTCGATGCGATCGACGAGCGCACTCTGCTCGTACCCGTCACGCATGTCCTGTTCAAGACCGCCGAGATCCAGGACGTGGACGCAATCGTGCAGCGTGCGCACGAAGTCGGCGCGCACGTTGTCCTCGACGCGTACCAATCGGCCGGCATCGTCCCGCTCGACGTCTCTGCGTCGAACGTCGATTTCGCCGTCGGCGGTAGCGTCAAGTGGCTCTGCGGCGGGCCGGGGAACGGCTGGTTGTACGTCCGCCCAGATCTCGCGGAAGTGCTCGAGCCCACGTTCATGGGCTGGCAGGCGCACGCGCGGCCGTTCGGCTTCGAGCCGGAGCTGCAGTACGCCGAGGGCGGTGCGCGCTTCCTCACGGGTACGCCGAACGTGCCGGCGCTGTACGCGGCGACCGCGGGCTACGACCTGATCGAGGAGATCGGCGTCGAGCGCATTCGCGCGAACTCGTTGCGCCAGACGCAACTCCTGATCGACCTCGCCGACGAAGCGGGCTGCGAGGTGCGAAGTCCGCGCGAGCCGTCGCGGCGCGGCGGGACGGTCACGGTGCGGACTCCAGAGTTCGAGGCCGTGCACCGCGAGCTGGCCGAACGGCAGATCCTCTGCGACTTCCGCCCGGACGCGGGGATCCGCCTGGGTCCGCACTACTACAACACCGACGACGAGCTCCGCTTCGCCGTGACCCAGATCGCCGAGATCCTCGAATCCGGAGCGCACGAACGTCACTTGGGCGCCGCGGCGCGGTTCTAGCTCCCTCGCACGAGGGAGGCGGATATTGCTTTCAAAACGTACTCTGTGGCGCGTGAGGGCCGCCGTCAGCGTCGCCGCCGTCGTCTCGCTGCTCGCGGCCGCCCCGGCGTCCGCCTCCCAGCTGATCACACGCGGTGCGGGCCGCGCGCACCTGGCCGTGAATGCGAAGGGGGAGGCGCTGATCACGTATCGCCAGGACGGCCGGACGCAGCACGTGCTCGCCTGGGGCGCGATCAACGCGCGGCCGCCGACGTCAGGGGTCCCGCAGGTGCGCTTCAAGCTCGACTACTCCGGCGGTTGGCACACGTACCGAACGAACTACTGGCAGACCTTCCGAAACGCGTGCCGTCGCTACACAGGGCCGCCGCTCGCATTCTTCGTCACCGCCTGTGACGCGCCGGACGGCTCGCACTGGGCACTGCAGTCCTGGCAGGTGCAGCTTCCCGACCTCGGCTTCACGCCCTGGCTTTGGCAGCAGCGAGCCTGGGAGTTGCACATCTCACACTGGACCGGGGCGGTCCCGAAGCTCGAAGCGTGGACGGACTGGGTCTACAGCGGGCGCTTCCACCAGGTCTTCGGGCGCTACAGCTACGAGGGTCGGCCCGTGTACGGCTTCGGGACGACGCGTGTCGGCGGCCCCACCGACGGCTATGGCCGGCTCATCTACGTGGACACCTACAACTCGCGCTACGGACCCGGCTGGAGACGCGAGAACTCGTTCGTCGCGCACAACCCGACGGGGATCTGGTGCTACGGCTTCTTCCCGTTCGACGCGTCGCGGTATCCGCACCCGAAGAGCGTGACCGGCCGCGCGATGCGCGGGCCCGGTAACGGTCAGAAGTACCGGCTCAGCGCGAACGGTCCCGGTGCGGCCCCGGACGTCAGCATCGTCGTCGCGGGACTTCACGACTTCAATCCGGGAAACCAGGCCGACGTCGACTACGAGCGACAGCAGAACGCCGTGCTCGATTCGATCATCGGCCCGGACAAGCTCTGCCGGCAACACTAGTCCTGCAGCAGGTCGAGTAGCCGCTCCGCGTAGCGTGGCGCGGTCGGCTCGTCCTCGTGCCTGAAGTACGCGAACACGGGCACGGTCTCTCGGCGTAGCCGTTCCGCCGCATCGCGCAGGTCGTCGTCCGTGTACGGCGGATCGCGGAAGCGCACGTAGCGAAACGGCGCCTCCGTCTCGAGATCGTTGACCCGCACGGAGCCTGCGGCGGCGAGCCGTCCCTCGATTCCGTCCCACGACGGATGCGCGACGTCGAAGGCAAGCCGGAGCTCCGCATCCAGCGAGCCGAGCAGCAACTCGAGCATCCCGTCGTCGCGCGCGCTGACGAGTTGCACGCGAACGGGGCCGAGCCGGTCGCCGAGCATTCGAACGCGTGCCGAGAACTCGGCGACCATGCTCGGGCGGTTGCCGGCGAGCTTCGGTGCGAAGACGAAGCCGGAAGGTGTCTGCTCGGCCCAGCGACGGAACTGCTCCTCGGCCGGCAGGCGGTAGCCGGTTGTGTTCAGCTCGACGGTGCGGAACCGCTCGGCGTAGAAGCGAAGGAACTCCTTTGGGTCCGTCCCGGTGGGATAGAAATCCGGTCGCCACGAGGGATACGACCAGCCCGAGGTGCCGACGTAGACGTCAGGCAAGCCGCCCGCCGATGCCCGCCGGGGGGATGACTAGACTCGCCTGCGAGGTGGCCACGACCGACCGAGTCATAGCGGAGGACGCGATCCGTGTCCTCGACCACGGCTTCGTACGCCTCGACGAGGCGATGGCGAGCGACCTCGCAGTGGTCAACGGCGCACGCGTGAGCTTCGCCCGCCACAAGACGGAACTGGACGACAGCGACGAAGGCTTGATCCGGTTCCTGATGCGCGAGCGGCACGCGTCGCCGTTCGAGCACAGCGTGTTTCGCTTCCACGTGCGCTGCCCGATCTTCGTCGCGCGCGAATGGTTTCGCCACCGCTGGTCGTCGTTCAACGAGTTCAGTTTGAGGTATGCAAAGGCGACCGATGACTTCTATGTCCCCGAGCCGGAGGACGTACGCACGCAGGTCGGCAAGCCGGGCGCCTACTCGTTCGAGCCTGTCGAGGCCGAGCTCGCGGAGCGCACGCGCGACGAGCTTCGCGAGGTGTACGAGCATGCCTTCGCAACGTACGAGCGACTGGTCGAGGCCGGTGTCGCGCGAGAACTTGCGCGCTCGGCGCTGCCCGTCGGCGCGTACACCGAGTTCTACTGGACGGTGAACGCCCGCTCGTTGATGAACTTCGTATCTCTGCGAGCCGCCGAAGCGGCGCAACGCGAGATCCGTCGATACGCGGATGCGGTGGAGACGTTCTTCGCCGAGAAGATGCCCGTGACGCACGCGGCGTTCGTCGCCGCCGGTCGAGTCGCCCCGTAACTACGCGGTCGTCATGACGACTTGTCCGTGGCCCGCGCCGGGAACCTCGCGGGTCACGATCCAACCGTTGATGCCGTTGAACGAGTACGCGGCGCTCAGACGGACGACCGTTTCCTTGTTTGCCGTCGCCGTGTTGAAACTGCCGCACGGAGCAACGGGCTTGCCGTTCCGCGAGAGCCAGAGCATGTAGTAACCGCCGGAGGGTGCGGGTGGAAGATCGATGACGTCGACGAGCATCGGCCAGTTGCCGTCGCGCCCGCGGGAGCCGACCGCGATGGTCGCCTTCGCTTTCGGCGCGAGGGTGGTGCCGTGCATGGCGCGCTTCGCTACCGGTTGGAACGTCGACGGCGTGCTGCGTCCTTCGCCGATGATGAACGCGATCAAGGCAACTGCCGCGGCGGCCGCCGCGAGCCCCAACCACGAACGCCGGCGCTCGCGACCGCGGCGCCGAGACGAGACCGGGGCCAACGCCTCGTTCGGCCACGGCACGGCGTCGAGCTCCGGCGAGAGCTCCGGCGGCTGGTCGGCCTGGACAAGCAGCTCGTGGACGCGGTGCAGCCGCGCGCGCTCCTCCCTCGGCACCTCCCCGCCGACGAGATCGTCGAAGTCCGGCGGGCGTGTCGTCATGCGAGGTCTCCTTCCAGTACTCCGGCAAGTCGGCCCAGAGCTGAGCGTGTCCGCGTCTTGACGGTGCCGAGCGGAATCCCGAGGAAATCCGCGACTTCGCTCTGCGACAGTCCGCCGTAATACGCGAGCTCGATCACGTCGCGCTCGTTTCGCGGGAGCTCTTCGAGCGCACGGTGTACGCGCCACGAGACGTACGACGTCTCGACGCGCTCGTGCGGACCGAGCTCGAGGGACGCCGTATCGGGAACCTCAGCGAGCAGATCCGAGCGGCCGCGCGCGCGATCGACGATCGCGTTCCGCGCGACGGCATAGAGCCACGGGGCGCCCGGACCGCGCTCCGGCCGATACGTGCCGGCCGAGCGCCAGATCGCCGCAAAGGTCTCCTGCACCGCATCCTCGGCGCGCATCCGATCGCCGAGCCGGCGAAGGGCAAGGCCGAAGACCGCGCGCGAATAGCGACGATAGAGCAGCTCGAAGGCCCCGGCGTCCCGCGCGCCCACGCGCTGGATCAACTGGCCGTCGGTCGGCCCCGGCCCAGGCCGCTCGAGGTCTTCGCTCGCCTGGCTCGCGGAGGCATCGGTGGCCGGCTCGGCGGAGTAGGCGAGCGTCAGACCCATTTCCTCCTGATCCCTACGCACCTTGGCGTCCTTCGGTTTCCACGGCAGTCCTGTCATAGCAGCCGAACGGAACTCTTACGAACCTTTTACGGTCTCCGCCGGTCAAATGTCTTAAAGCAACGAAACGCGGGCAGGAGGAGTTTCATCAATGCGCAGGCTCGTCTTCGGGATGGTTCTGGCGCTCGCTCTGAGCTTCGCCGCTACCGCGGCGTCGTCGCCGGCTGCGACCACGACCGTCCAGATCACCAAGACCGGTTTCGTCCCGGCGAGCGTCACGATCAACGCGAACGACGCGGTGACGTGGAAGAACGCCGACAAGGTCAATCACCAGGTCGTCGCGAACGGCGGGCAGTTCGCATCGCCGATCCTGGGTCCGGGGCAGAGCTACACGCACACGTTCACGCGCGGCGGAACGTTCCACTACCACGACGCGCTGCACACCGGTTTGAAGGGAACGATCATTGTCAATGGGCCGCCGCCGCAGGTGTCGCTCGTCGCGTCCGCGGCCGTCGTCAAATACGGAACGCAGGTCACGCTCAGCGGAGCGGTCAACAACAAGAAGTCAGGGGAGCCGGTGACGATCGTCTCGCTGCCGTACGGTCAGACGACGAAGCAGGTGATCGCGAACCTGCAGACGGGTTCGGGCGGGACGTTCTCGTTCACTGTCACTCCGCAGATCCAAACGCTCTACCAGGCTCAGTGGAAGAACCTGTCGGAAAGCTCCGTGACGGTGCAGGTCGCACCGACGATCAAGCTCCCGGCGCCTTCGAGTGCGGGCTGGTACCACTTCTACGTCGCGCCGCCGAATTACGCCGGCCATTTCGTCTTTCTCCAGCGTTTCACGCTCTACCACCAGTGGGTGAGCATCGCGAAGCTGACGCTCGGAACGCGGTCAGGACGCTTGATCTCCATCCGCACGATCCAGCACATGATCCCGCGCGGGCGCTGGTCGATCCGCGTCCTGATGACAGCGGACCAGGTCGGCCCGGGATACCTCGAAGCCTCGAGCGGCTCGCAGCCCGTGCGACGCCGCTGACCGCTCAGCGGGCGGCCGTGTGACTCAACGGCCGCCCGCTTTGTCGTACTGCTTTTGCACCGTCTCCCAGTTGACGACGTTCCACCACGCGGCGAGGTAATCGGGGCGCCGATTCTGGTACTTCAGGTAGTACGCGTGCTCCCACACGTCGATGCCGAGGAGCGGCGTGTGCCCGTCCATGAGGGGCGAATCCTGATTCGGCGTCGAGACGACTGCGAGGCCGGTGCCATCGTGGATCAACCACGTCCAGCCTGATCCGAAGCGCTTCACGCCCGCGTCGTTGATCTGCTCCTTCAGCTGGTCGAGGCCCCCGAAAGTGGAATTGATGGCCGCTCCGACCGAGCCCGACGGCTCGCCGCCCCCATCGGGCTTCATGAGCTCCCAGAAGAGCGAGTGGTTCGCGTGCCCTCCGGCGTTGTTGCGAACGGCCGTGCGCTTGTCCTCGGGCAGGAGGTCGAGGTTGTCGAGGATCTGCTCGATGGGGCGGTCTGCCCACTCGGTTCCCTCGAGCGCCTTGTTCGCGTTGTCGACGTAGGCCTGGTGGTGTTTGTCGTGGTGCACGCGCATCGTTTCCTCGTCGATGTGCGGTTCGAGCGCGTCGTAGTCGTACGGCAGCGCGGGGACCTCGAAGGCCATGCGTTCTCCTTTCTCGCGATCCCCGCGAGGATATGCTCCCGCGGCCGAGCGACGCGAGAGAGGAGACGATGGCCACGCTCGCCTTCCAGTTCGAGGAGATCACCCCGCGGCAGCTCAAGCCGGAGCTCTACGAGCTCGACGGCATCTCCCGGGAAGCCGTCGAGGCGCACTACAAGCTGTACGAGGGCTACGTCAACAAGCGCAACGAGATCCTCGGGAAGCTCGACGAAGTCGATCTGCAGTCCGCGAACCAGGTCTATTCGGAGATTCGCGCGCTCAAGGTCGAGCTCTCGTTCGCGATCGGCGGGATCAAGAATCACGAGATCTACTTCGAGCATCTCGGTGGTGGGGGCGGGGATCCGGACGGCTCGATCCGCAATCTGATCGTGCGCGACTTCGGCTCCGTCACGGACTGGCGAGCCGACCTCAAGGCGAGCGGCATGGCCGGCCGCGGCTGGGCCTGGACCGCGTATGACTGGGACGAGGGGCGCCTGTTCAACTACGTCGGCGACGCGCAGAACACGTATCCGATCTGGAACGCGACGCCGCTGATCGCCCTCGACGTCTACGAGCACGCCTACTTCTTGGACTACCAGACCGACCGAGCGTCCTACATCGACGCGTTCTTCGACAACCTGGACTGGCGCACGGTCAACGACTGGGTGTCGAAGTACCAAATCCAGACGTAAGCACTGCGCTCTTCATAGTCGTTGGCTACCTGGCGGGGTCGATTCCGACCGGCTACTGGCTGGTGCGCGCAGTCAAGCACACTGACATCCGAACGGTCGGCAGCGGCAACATCGGCGGGACGAACGTGTGGCGTGTCTACGGGCGGTGGCTCGGACTGCCCGTCGTGCTCGTCGACACGTTCAAAGGATTCGCGCCTGCTCTTGCAGCGACGCTCGTCGTCTCGCATCTCGCGGGCGTACTCGCGGGCGCCGCTGCGATGCTCGGCCACTTGCGCCCGCTGTTTCTCCGCTGGCAGCGCGGCGGGAAGATGGTCGCAACGTGCGGCGGCGCGTTTCTCGGTGTCGCCCCGATCGTCGGCGGCATCGGCGCGGGGGTCTGGGTCGCTGCGTTTCTCCTGCTTCGCTATGCCTCGGTCGCGTCGATGCTCGCCGCGGTCTCGCTCCCAATCGTCTCCGCGTTGATCGGCGAACCGTGGCCGGTGATCGCATTCGGTGGCGTCGCGGCAGCAGCTGTCGTCCTTCTGCATCGTGCGAACATCGCGCGCCTGCGTGCGGGTACGGAAAACCGGTTCCGTTTTCGTCCGACAGCGTTGCCCTAGCGCCAGGCGGACCTTTCGTCAAACAGCCGGCGGTGAAGTTTCGCCTGCAGATCAGGCTGTCGATCGTTTGTCGCAATCTCGTAGCACCATCCATTTCGTACGGTGTCTGACCCCGTACGAACTGATCGGGGCAAGCTGGGACAGGTTGTGTCGAGACAGTGCGTGACGGGGCAGCTTTACGCGGCAAGCCACTCGCGCAGCTCTGTGTGTCCGGCTGCGGGCTCGCCGCTCTCGAGTTCCGCGCGAAGCTCGCCGACCGTGCCGAAGCGCTCGGCGAGTACCTCGTGATTGTGGATCGTCTCGAAGTTCACCTGGCGTGCAAGGACGAAGTCGTCCTCGTGCAGTGACCCGTAACGCTCGAGCGTCGATTTGAGTGCGATGCGCACCGAGTCCTCCACGAAACGCGGCTGCA
>Ga0209577_10004014_pt1 | contig 13863 bp, 17 predicted proteins | sample GraSoiAngelo_109_FD_185874 | JGI IMG/M metagenome (GOLD analysis project Ga0209577, IMG submission 185874) | Grasslands soil microbial communities from the Angelo Coastal Reserve, California, USA - 14_0903_12_20cm (SPAdes) (version 2) | ecosystem: Environmental > Terrestrial > Soil > Grasslands...
CAGCACGCGGGGAGAGTGGGTTTGACTCAGTGTCAACACCTTACACCCAGACGCAGGATTGTCAAGCAGAATCCGGAGCCGCGGTCGAGAGAGTTTTAGTTTCGTTTGGCTTTCCACTTGACCCACCTTGTACGTTGGGCCGCCGCCATCTTTCTGCGGGCCTATATTGAGACCACTCTCGCGGGCTTCTCAGCTTGACTCCTCTCTTTGGCGCATCGTGCACGCTGAGCAGCTGCAATCCTCGCCCGCCCAGCAGCCGATATCGAATACCAGTATTCTTGATCGTCGCGTTGCGTCTTTACCTTCCACGAATTTCACGAACTCGTTTACAAGATCATCCGTATCGCTGAACCCGATGCCGATCCCAAAAACCCGGCTGATCGACCAGCACAAGTCGATATCAAAGTGCCTGGAGGATCAGGTGGGATTGTGTACTCACTTGAGGTTTATCAGGACAGTCGACTCGTCCGTCTGCTTAAGGCGAAGTCTACAATGGGACTGGTGACCGTGGTTACAGCTACCGTCAGCAGGTTCGCGAACTGCACCAGCAAGGCTGGAGGAGATGTCCGCCTGAAAACTCGCCGTGTCGTGCGCGGTGATGGCGGTCATTTGGACTGCAGAACGCAAAGGAGGCAAACGATATATCGGCCAAGAAAAATGGCAAAGGGGAACAAGACACTGGCAGCCGTACTTTGCATGGCGATATTTCAACAGATAGGTGCCCGTGCGGTTTACTGAATAGAGCGACATTGCTGAGGAAGTCGTTGTTTCCAGTGCTTGCCGAAAGGGGTTTGATACTCGAAATCGTCCGTCAGGTAAAAGTGACTCCAGAACGCTTCGTGAGCAGCGCTATGTTCAGGGTAAACAACCACCCAATAAATGCCGGATGGGTGGTCCTGTGTTGCGGCAAACCAGGCACCCACGGGTACATGGTCATAGCTCGTCTTTTCGTTTGCCAAACGTGTCAGGTCATCGTTCGTCTTTTTCGGGTCGGCGGTCAGATGCCAAAATTTCCGTTTCTGTTGCGCTATGTCCCCGATCGGGTCGGGCCCTTATGATTTGGACAGAACAGGCTTCCATTCGCACCCGCGTAGGTCACGTCGCGCTCTCAGTGGCTTGAGACCCGATTTTTCGCGTAGTTCGTTGAACTGGTTGCCAACGTCCTTCTCGGTTGCGATTAAATCAGGTGCCTGAGATGTTTGAGCCAATGAAGACGCGAAGAATATGACCAACAGGACGACCTGAACGCCACGGTTCACAAGGATAGTCTACGCCCACTGAGGGATAACTATTTGTCAGGCGTTTGCGCTGAGAATCCGAATCGTGAGGCGATTTTTCCGACAATTACTTGCTCGTGCTGTAGAACCTGTGGCCGGAAGCGAGGAACGTAGTTCCGGGAGCGAAGGAAAAGGATGAAGTGGAAGACTATCTGAATCGCAAGGTGTGTAGTGGGGAGACATCGCTGTCCGAGGCACAGCGCGAGATTGCAACCGATTGGTATGCGGTCTACAAAAGCATTCATGGGCGCTAGTAAACGGCCAGCTTGGCCTAGCGTGGCAGTGCTAGACGCTCAATTGGGCCGAAACGGGCTAATGCTTTAAGATAGGCTACAAGCGAGGAGATAAGGTTATCAGTGGCCGTGGCGGGGATCTCGCGCATTTCGACCAACGCATCGTTCGTGACCCGCAGATCTGCGGAGGAGAACCGGTCTTCAAGGGAACAAGGGTCACTCTGCGTAGTGTGCTTGCCAGCCTTGCGGCCGGCGATAGGCCCGAGGCGATCTTGGCTGGCTTTCCCAGCCTGAAGCCGGAGGACGTTCAAGGGGCGATTGCATTCGCGGCTGCGTCGGCTGAGGAGGATTTGCCCGTACCGGCTGTTCCTCGAATTCGATGAAAGTCAAACTCGATGAAAACTTGCCTCTACAAATCGCATTTGAACTCCGAGCTCGCACCTATGACGTACAGACCGTTGGCAAGGAAAACCTCACGGGGCGTGTGGATGCGGATATCTGGCAGGCCTCCCAACGCAAGGGCCGCCTGCTAATCACTCAAGACAACTCAAGACCTTGATTTTTCGGATACCGGCAAGTTTGTGCCGGGCCCATCACGGAATCGTGCTCATACGCTTGCAAACGCCCAGCCGACGAAACTTGATTGCTCGGGTGACCGAACTCTTTGAAGCGGAAAACGTGGGCGGTTGGGCCGGTTGCTTTGTCGTTGCGACAGAGCGAAAGATCCGTGTACGGAAACCCAGGCCTGCCCGCAACTGATCCGACACGCGACCTGCTCAAGAGCCTGCCTGATGTTTTCAGCTGTCCGTGGAACCCTCTCCACAATTGGCAGAGATATTGCGATGGAGTTAGAGTTGTGAGATCGCGGTCAGCGCAGACCTGCAGTAAGAGTGTGCCTGGACGAAAACGAGCCGCGGCGCTCAGAGTCGAGAACTCAAGGCTGGCGTACCCTCACCATGAGCATTTGTTCGTCGCCAAGTGAGTCGGGAGTATCGCGGGCTCAGTACGCCTTGGCGAAGTATGCCTGCTCACCTGCAGGCTTCCCGCATTTAATGCAGCTGCCGGAGCGGCGGGGTTGCTTGATGGGTATACAGCGCAGCGTGGCCTTGGTCTCCTCTTTAATCTTCTGTTCGCAATCCGGGTCGCCGCACCAGAAGGAAAATGCAAATCCGCTTTCGATCGCAGACTTGAAGTCATCATAGTTCTCCGTGTCCAGAGTTTTAGCCTCGCGAAAGGCAAGGGCACGGTCATAGAGAGATTTCTGGATCGCTGCTAGCATCTCCCCTACCGCGCCGGCGAGCGCATCCTGATTAATAGATAATTTGCCCTCCTTGCCAGGTTTGTCGCGGCGCGCCAAGACAACCGTGTTTTTCGTTAAATCCTTCGGACCGATTTCGATGCGTAAAGGAATCCCTCGCATCTCCCAGTCGTTGAATTTGAAACCCGGACTCACGCCTTCGCGTTCGTCGAGAATTGTGCGGAAGTGGGACGCAACGAGCTCAGCCCGGATCCTTTTGGCCGCTTCCAAGACCCTTGCACTCTCCTCCTCAGTCTTGTAGATAGGAACGATCACCACCTGCTGGGGTGCCAGCTTGGGCGGCAACAAAAGCCCCTGGTCATCGCTGTGAACCATAATGATCGCGCCGATGAAACGTGTAGATAAGCCCCACGATGTTGTCCAGCAGTCCTGGAGTGTTCCGTTCTTGTCGAGGTAGCGGATATCGAAGGCCTTTGCGAAATTCTGCCCGAGATTGTGCGACGTCCCGGCCTGCAGTGCCTTGCCGTCCCCCATCATGGCTTCGATTGAGTAAGTCTGATCGGCACCTGCGAAGCGCTCGGATGGGGACTTGCGGCCGGGGATAACGGGGATCGCGGCATCATTGACGGCAAAATCTGTGTAGATGTCCAGCATCTGGCGTGTCTCGGTTTCAGCCTCCTCGAAAGTCGCGTGTGCGGTATGGCCTTCTTGCCAGAAGAACTCGAGTGTACGGAGAAAGAGCTTCGTTCGGAGTTCCCAGCGGACTACGCTGTTCCACTGATTGATCAAGACAGGCAAATCGCGGTAAGACTGAATCCATTTCGAATATGCATGACCTATGATGGTTTCCGAGGTCGGACGTATGACTAGCGGCTCTTCGAGTTCCTCTCCACCTCCGTGGGTTACCACCGCCAGCTCGGGCGAGAAACCCGCTACGTGAGATTTCTCCTTTTCGATGAAACTACGCGGGATCAGCAAAGGAAAAGCGGCGTTGACGTGACCCGTAGCCTTGAACCGCCGATCGAGCGCCTGTTGGATGTTTTCCCACAAAGCCCAGCCGTAAGGGCGCACAATCATACACCCCCGCACCGGAGCGTAGTCTGCGAGCTCGGCACGAAGCACGAGCTGGTTGTACCATTCAGAGAAATCCTCGGATCGCGAAGGAACTTTGAGTTCGGACATTCGATCAATTGCCTCGATAAGCTTATTGTCGACGAACGTCTTGGCTGTTACCTGGCATCTATTAGATTCCTCTGCGGGCACAGATGCTGCTGGGAGATGAGTCACTTCGATGAATACGAAAGGGGTCGCGCACGTCAGTCGGGCCGATACAGCCCATCGCTTTTGATGTCAAACACACGGTTCAATCGCGCACGGTAGTGGAGCGCATCACCGGGTTTGGATAGAAAACGGGCACCCTGGCACTTGCGTAGGCCACGTCTTTGCTGAAAATGACGAGCAGAGCAAGCCCGGTCGGAAAGCTTGCCGGCTGGCAAGTGTTAATTGCTGTCTGCAGCGCTCCGGTACCGCCTAGTTCGTGCCGAACAGAACTCGGCGGGAAATTCGGGAAAAAATACTGCTCCACGCAGTAGCTGCGGTATTCGTATTCGGTTCTTCCGCAACGCGCGCAACCCCGGGTTCTCGTTTGAGCACTGGTCAAAATTGACCATCTTGCTGCTGAGTAAACACGCATTATGTAGCCATGAGAGTCACCGAGAAACAAGCACTGGCGGTGCGGTGCCCCACTTGTGGCGCTAAGCCGGGAGAGAAATGCGAGCTTAGTACCGGGCAGCCGCGCACTGAACCCCATCGAGATCGGCGCCTGGCGGCTTCGGACAGGTAACTCTCTGCGCAAGCACGGAATGAGCCCGCCTCAATCGTGCAAGCTAAACCTCGCCGTGATGCTTCGCGCATCGTTTGTTTGCACTATGGGTCCAGCAGCACCGCACTTTGGGACTACAATTGAGGATTATGAGTTCTGTTGCGGCATCCAAAAAGAACCGCAGGTTTAACCCTAGCACCTTCCTCGCGACAATTGGCCAGGGCAGGAAGAGCCTGACCGTTGCCAAGAAGGAGAGGATCTTCACACAAGGGGATGCGGCGGACGCTGTCTTCTATATCCAGAACGGCAAAGTGCGACTCACTGTCGTATCCAAGACCGGCAAGGAAGCCACGATCGGCATATTGAGCGAGGGGAATTTTTTTGGCGAAGGCTCGCTGGCCGGCCAGGCTCTCCGTATGGGATCCGCAGCTGCCATGACGGACTGCGATCTTCTGCGGATCGAGAAGAAGGCGATGATGGACGCGCTTCATCGGGAACACGCTTTTTCCGATATGTTCGTGGCGTATTTGCTGGGCCGTAATATCCGATATGAAGAGGACCTGGTCGACCAACTGTTCAATTCCAGCGAAAAGAGACTGGCCCGTGTGCTTCTTATGCTAGCTCATTTTGGTAAGGACGGAGTGCCCGAGACCGTGGTGCCGAAGATCAGTCAGGAGACCCTGGCAGAAATGGTCGGCACCACTCGTTCCCGAGTGAGCTTTTTCATGAACCGGTTCAGGAAATTGGGCTTCATTCACTACGCCGGAGGGGTAGACGGCGGGCTACAGGTTCACAGTTCACTGCTGAATGTAGTTCTGCACGATTGAGCGGCTCCGCACCGATCTTCTCTTCGCAATCAAGAATAGCGCTATCGGTGGTCTGCGACGTTGCTGGTCGTACCCAGCGGAGTGGCAGCCGTAATCTGGTAGTCCTGGTAGTCAATGGTGAAATAGGCATGGCCTCCCAGTCGAATCGCGCTGCTGCTTCGATTGGAAGTGGGAAGCCAGAAATTCCCTACCTTGGCATAGGCCTGTTCGATCCGAGTTTCTTTCGTCCAGAAGGAAGGGTTTTTCGCGGGCACAGCCTCAATATGCACCGCACGCAATCCGTCTGCGATACGTTTTATGGACTGAAGTCCATCTGGATGCGGTCCCTGTTCATAAAATCTCTGCGCGCCCGCCTCGCCTTTGTCTTGATCTCCAAGATCTACAGGCAGATGTATGCAGATACGGGAATTGCCACTGACAGTGCACGAGTCTCTCGATCTGCGCGGTGGGGCCGCTGGTTGGCAAAGCCTTGCCAGCGGCTGTTTGCGGGTTCCCCAATGCCGCACCTTGAAATTCCCGGGATGTGGAGCGCAACCGCCGGTCTGGAGCAGACCACTTCTGCCAGCGATTGAGCGGGCGTTAAAGTCCAGGAGGTGCCAGAAGCATTTTCTCGCCTGTGACAGTGTTCAATTGTGACCAGACGAATGCAGCCAGGCTTGTGGTAACAACATGACCATGCGTAAGCGACAGTGCCTGGAATGCGGTGGTGAACTGGTGATGGCGGTTCGTCCCAGCGAAAATGGTCGGCTCAGCCCTAGCTCGGGAAACATGGTGAGGCCAAACGCCAAGTGGAGATGCGGCACCTGTGGACAGGCTTTTAGTGCAGAGCAACTTCGCGCAGATAGACGAGCGAACTCGAAATTGGTCGATCAAACATGACAAAACTCGGGACGGAAAGAAAACCAAGAGTTCCCACTCTTGGAGTATTCGGAGTCCGCGCGCTCTCCTCGACTGACCGTCGCCCAGCGACTACGTTCCCTTGTAAGGCTTATACGGAGGCTCAGGCAGCTGTGGCTTGGTAGCCGAGTGGTTCACCATGATATGGCTCCCGAGAATCGGTCGAGGGGGAAGGGCGGCGATCATCCGATGCCTAGTTTAGCCGCCACAACTTCCAGTCATGACCCTTACCCTATCAACAAAGATGGTGCGCCTTGCGGAGGATCGGGCGATGTTCAAAATTGCTCGGTTCGAAAATTTCAGGCAGGCTTCGGTGACGCAGCGGAATGAGGAAGCCTGTTCATTTAGTGACAAGCTCGCTAGCAAAACCTGCACGGTCTGCAAAAATCAGGAAACGGGCGAGAAAAATGCACCTTGTTCGCCAAGCGTGTGGGAGAAATCATCTGGAATGGGAGTGTCCAATTTTGACCAGACGCATAGGAGGTCTGGATGCGAGACTGCTCGCACGTGATGATGTACCTGCAAAACGCAGAGAGAGTGCCTACGAACCGTGAAGTGCTTGTGGTCGATGACGAGCCGAGTGTCCGCGAGACTGTTGCCGTGCTGTTGACGTCAGCCGGATACGATGTGACCGCTGCGGAGGATGGCTTTGGGGCGCTTTTGCAGCTAAGAAAGATGCTGCCTGACGTAATCGTTTCCGACCTCAACATGCCGCAGATGTCAGGTTATGAGCTACTCTCCGTCGTCCGCCGGCGTTTCCCACAAATCATGACTGTGGCGATGAGCGGCGACTATCAAGGCGATGCCGTACCCCCTGACGTGATTGCCGACAGCTTTTTTGCTAAAGGGCAGAGTCCGAAGCATCTCTTGGCAACCGTTGCGGACCTAATTCGAACATCCGACACCTGGGTGAGTGCCCATCTGAAGGAGGGTGCTCCAGCTTGGATTCCTCGCAATGGGAATGACTCACAGGGCATGCCGTATGTGGTAGTGACATGCGCAGAATGTCTGCGGGCGTTTCAGTTGACGGTAGTAGAAGAAACCGCCGGCGAAGTGTTTGAAGCGCCATGCCGCTTCTGTCCGAGCAAGAATAGATACATCATTGAACGCGCACGCGACTATATGCGTGATGAAATTTCTGCGCTGTGTTGAACTTTAAAACTGAGTTCTGTTGATCAGTTTCATGGGCGTGATTGGAACTTAACGCGTGGGCAGGCTCGGCTCGGGAAGACACGGTTGACCGCCTGCAAAAGTCCGTGGATGTTCTGCATGCGATTATGTCAATACCGGACAAAGGTATCCCGGAAGAAGTGCTGAGCAATGCAAAGTGCATCCTGGTAGTGCCAGACCTCATTAAAGGTGGCTTCATTTTTGGGGCAAGCACGGACGTGGCGTGGCCTCTTGCCGTACTACTGCAGGCTGGAGTGCGCCCGCGTTCGTCTCAGTTGGTCGAGGAAGTTGGGGATTGCAGATCGGAGTCGAAGGCGTGGACCTGGTCATGCTAGGCATGAACGACCAGGATTTCCAGCATTTGCTCTCTACTAAGTTTCAATTGACCGGCGAAGGATTAGTTGCAGCAGGCCCGGTTGGCCGTCACGCGGCCGCCGGAACCGACTGGAAGATGAACACTCGAATGCTGACCTACTCACGCTCGAAGGGAGTGTTCGCCGGCCTGACACTCGAAGGTGCGGTCGTGCAGCAGGATGACGGCTCGACGCGCGCTATTTACGGCAAGAACATGAAGTTCCGAAACATTCTTTCGGGCAAGGTGTCAACTCCGGAAAGTGCGGCCGCATTCATCAAGGCCGTGTCAGATGCAGGCCAACAAGTGCACGTTGCGGAAGCGAAAGAAGACAGGAAGTAATCTGTGTGGGATCCTACGATCATCGGATTTCCGCTGACCGGAACCACGTACTGGTTCCGGTCAGCACCACAGACTTGGGGTGACGGAACTCACGATGGAGGCGTCAAATGCGCTGCTTTTGGGAGCAAATGGGTGCCCTTGGCCCGATCTATCGCTTGTTGGGTCAAGGGTTCAATGATGGTGAAATCGCAAAGAAGTTGGATCTCACCGAATTAAACGTACAAAGCTGCATAGCCTGGACACTTCATTTCTTGAAGCTGAAGGACCGTCAAGAGCTGGTCGTATACGCCTTAGCTGCAGCATAGCTTTGCCTATCAATCGAGAGTTGGCACATAATGAGAGTCAGTCTACGGAAATATCTCTGGGCGCAAATAGCTTGCCTCAGTCTTTTGCCTATTCTGGCATTTGCTCAGTCCTCTGATTTTGCGCAGAATCTGGAGGCTTGCAAGAACGGCCGCGGGGCCTGCGATCGCTCTAAGCTGACCGAATCCGAATCAGCCGGCGTGGCGCTCGCCGATCACCAACGCAACATTGCGAATTGCAGAGACCGCTTCGAACCCTGTGTCCATTCGAAACTAACCGAACCCGAAGCTATCGCGTTGGCACTAGCCGATCACCAGCGTAATATCTCCAACTGCAACGATGGCATGGGGTCCTGCGACCGGTCTAAACTGAGCCAGTCCGAAGCCCGTGAAATGGCCGTCGCGGAGCACCAGCGCAACTTCGCCAACCGCAAAGACGGGGTAGGCGATTGCGACCGCTCCAAACTGAGTTCGTCGGAAGCGGGGGCAGTGGACACTGCCAAACGCCAGCTCAACGTCTCCGACTGTAAGAATGGCGCTGGGCTCTGCGATCATTCCAGGCTAACTCCTTCGGAAACGAGGGTAGTGACCGCCGCAGAACACCAGCGCAACGCGCAGAATTGTGAAAATGGCTGGGACGAGTGCGACCACTTAAGGCTCACTCCCTCGGAAGCCCGTCAGACAGCCGTCGCGGACCACCAGCGCAATCTCTCTGCTTGTAAGGACGGCCAAAAGACCCGCGACTACTCCAAACTCACTCGGCAGAAGCTAGGGCATTGGCCTCCGCCGACCGCAAGCGAAATTACTCAGCATGTCTCAAGGGGCCAGGGGTACTGCGATCGCTCGCGGCTAACGCCCTCAGAAGCCAGAGCGATTCCGGCCCAGTACAACCCAATTCCCCAATAGCACTGCAGGGGTGACAAGACCGCATAGAGCTTACTCGCGAACACACATGTGAAGGAGAGCAATTCATGGTGAGAACGACCAACACCTTTCAAGGAACCAACCGACGAGATCGGAGCGCCGATACGAGGCAAGCTTCCTCGGACCCTGGTCCACAACTTCCTCTACTCCAAAGGTCAAGGCGCTGATCAAGAAGCTTCATTGCGAATGTATGACGAAGGCTGTCCCAACGCAGGTACGCCAACAACACCCGACGCGACGGGATACTCGGGACCGGGGGGAGCTACTTCCAGTGAGTAGGCGATCTTAATGAATCGCCCACTAAGAACCCTGCTGTACGAGCTGCTTTTCGAGCCTATCCTGCGGCTATTGCAACGAGTCTGGGATTTTGTTACCTGAAATCACGATCCCGCAACGGAGAGTGGTGGGCCAGTTTAGGCGAACCTATCGGTCCCGTAGCACTCCCGCCCCGTCGTCCTCGCCCCAGGCCTTGACGTATTGCGCTTTTCCAATGGCTCCTGGGCCGTTTGGCCCCATCTCGTGAACTGTTTCAAGGCCTTCTGTCGACTGCGCTCGCAGGCGATGATGGGCGCACTTCGCCGCCCAGACTCGTGTTCCTCGGAGCAATGAAACGGCTGCCCAGCACGGTACGCATAGCTCGGGCGATCTTAGCAAGGAAGGCCATTTGCGCGCCTTGGCCGAGCGGCGCCGGCAGGTTAGGGTTCCGAGATTGAGCTATTAGGTTGAGCGAAAGAATGTTGCCGGGGGAGCAATGTGAGCGTTATTGAGCAGACTGGGCAACCCTGGTTTGGTAAGGTTCAGTCAGGGTCGTTCGAAAGGCTGGCCATATGGTCCCCGACAAAGTCACGTGTTCCCCACCGCCACCCTTGTTCCCTTTCTCGGGCGATGTCCCGCGATTTTGTGACCAGCTCAACGTCTACGGCCGCGAAGAAGAAGCCTCATCACGAATGTACGACGACGGCTGCCCCAATGAAAACTCAACCGTAGATGGTGCTACTGGGTATTCCAAAGATGAGGTCGAAGCCCTAGAGGAAGAAGCTCACTCTGAAGAGGAGAGAGCTGTATCCAGTCGGTAGCGCCGTTAGTTACGGATCATCAACTGCGCACTTTCGTTGTACAGCTTGTGTGGAGCCGACGGCCGGGATTTTGCAAGGAGATCTAGAAAAAGGGGAGAGTTCTTGTGACAGCATGCTTGGAGAGCGCTCAGCAATCGAAGATGGATCCAGTGACCCCTACCTGGAACCTAACTGTGAGGGACCGCCGACTCATGTGGCTTCAAAAAAAACATCCGGGTGCGTCCGGCCATAAACTCCAGCTGTGGGCAACAGGGGCCTTCAAGGAATCTTCGGGCCCCGCTACTGGTCTCGGTTGTGGGATAAGGCGTGACCTGTAAACTCAGACCGCCAAGTTCGCAACAGCGAAGGGAGGAGCCCGAGTGGTGGAGATGAGATCCAAAATGGTAAAGCCCGGTACTGCTACGTGGCGACTGTGGCTAGGACTTGGTCTTGGCGGTCTCGGGATTCTTAATGCTGTGCTCAGCCTTAGCATCGGCAGCGACAAGATGCTGATACTTCTGGCGCTATCCGTCCTGATGGCTGCAGTTGGCTTAGCCCAGTTTTCGTTGTGGTCCACGCTTCGACAGTCCTGGCTCTGACAGGTGATGGATTTTCATAGCTTTCCCCGTTATTAACCGGATTCGAATGAAAGGAGTCTGCAAGCATGGCTACAAAATTTACCCCCCTCCACGATCGCATTCTGGTGCGGCGCGTAGAAGAAGCTGGCACTACTCGCGGCGGCCTCATCATCCCCGATTCTGCCAAAGATAAACCACAAGAAGGTGAAGTCATCTCAGTTGGCAAAGGCAAGACCAATGACGAAGGCAAAGTGTTCGCTGTCGCGCTAAAAGAAGGCGACCGCATTCTGTTCGGCAAGTACTCCGGTACCGAGATTAAGATTGATGGGGAAGAATTTCTCATTATGAAAGAGGAGGAAGTCCTCGGTGTCGTCACCGGTGTGGCGAAGAAAGAGACCGTTGGAGCCAAGAGATAGCTTGCTCCCTTGAGCGTCCCTGTTGGCGTATCTGCGCTCTTCACAGCTAGCAAAGTGACGACGCGCGGACTGCAGTAACACGCCGGAAGAAGATCCGAATCGAAGACTTCGATATTCTAGGAGAACGAAATCATGGCAAAGCAAATCGTGCACGGCGAACAATCGAGGCAGGCGATCCTACGCGGCGTCAACCTATTGGCGGACGCGGTCAAGGTGACCCTCGGCCCTAAAGGCCGCAACGTTGTTATCGAGAAGAGGTTCGGATCTCCCACCATCACCAAGGACGGTGTCACGGTTGCAAAGGAGATTGAATTGCCGGACGGCCTCGAGAACATGGGCGCACAGATGGTGCGCGAAGTGGCCTCAAAGACCTCCGATGTCGCTGGCGACGGGACGACCACGGCCACTGTCCTGGCGCAAGCCATCTACCGGGAAGGGGTGAAGACCGTTGCGGCCGGCGCCAATCCGATGGCCATAAAGCGCGGCATCGAGAAGGCTGTGAACGTTGTTTGCGGCAACATTGATCCCAAAACCGGCGAGCGCGCCAAGGGTGAGCTCGACAAGTTCTCCAAGCTCGTCACCGGCGACATGATTGCCCAGGTTGGCAGCATCTCCGCCAATAATGACGAGACCATCGGCCACATCATCGCGGATGCGATGAAGAAGGTAGGTAAGGACGGTGTCATCACCGTCGAAGAGTCTAAGACGCTTGAGACCCAGCTCGAAGTCGTGGAAGGAATGCAGTTCGATCGTGGCTATCTTTCTCCTTACTTCGTAACAGATCCCGAACGCATGGAAGTTGCCTTTGAGAACGCCTATATCCTGATCAATGAAAAGAAGATCAGCTCCATGAAAGACGTGCTCCCTCTGCTGGAGCAGATCGCCAAGAGTGGGAAGCCGCTGCTGATCATTGCAGAGGACATTGAGGGTGAGGCCCTGGCGACTCTCGTCGTCAACAAGCTGCGTGGCACGCTGCAGGTTGCTGCCGTAAAGGCGCCTGGATTTGGCGATCGCCGCAAGGACATGTTGCAGGACATCGCCACGCTCACGGGCGGGAAGGCTATCACCGAAGACCTAGGCATCAAGCTGGAGAATGTGCAAATCAACGATCTCGGTCAGGCCAAGAAGATCACCATCGACAAGGACAATACCACCATCATCGAAGGCAACGGCAAACGCAGTGATGTCGAAGGCCGGGTGAAGGAAATTCGCAGCCAGATCGACAAGACCACCAGCGATTACGACCGCGAGAAGCTGCAGGAGCGGCTGGCGAAGCTGGTCGGTGGTGTGGCCGTAATCAAAGTTGGCGCCGCAACCGAAACCGAAATGAAAGAGAAGAAGGCTCGGGTCGAGGACGCCATGCACGCTACCCGCGCGGCCGTTGAAGAGGGCATCGTGCCCGGCGGGGGCGTGGCCCTGGTCCGCTGCTTGCCTGCTCTCGACAAGCTGAAGGTCGAGGGTGACGAGCAGATCGGCGTTAACATCGTGAAGCGCGCCCTGCAGGAGCCGCTGCGCTGGATCGCCGAGAACGCCGGCGAAGAAGGCGCTATCGTCCTGGGCAAGGTCAACGAGTCTAAGGACAATAACTTCGGCTACAACGCGCTGACCGGCGAGTACGAAGACCTGGTAAAGGCCGGCGTGCTCGATCCTACCAAGGTGGTGCGCACAGCCCTGACCAATGCCGGCTCGATTGCGGCGCTGATGTTGACTACCGAAGCCCTCGTCGCCGAGATTACGGAAGAGACGAAGAGCGCCAGCGCTGCCGGCGGCCATGGTGGGATGGGAGACATGTATTAGGAACGAGGCACACGGTCGGCTAGTGGCGAAGAGCGGCTGTGGCCGGGTCGCGGTGGCTGGTGATGGCGTGAGACGGCAACATGGTCGGTGGTCACTCAGCGGCTATGGTCAACCGACACTCAGTACTTCAGTGCCGTGAACGGTCTCAGCTCGCGAGAAAAGAAGTGATTCCTGTTTGCCCTATTCAGTTGGCCGCTAGCGCCGGCTTGATGCGGTATTCAGCTTCATCTCTGCTCGGCCAACAGCCAGCGCCGCTCGGATGATAGGTCAACGCCGGCGACAACTGCCAACACGATTCCGGGCGTAGGGCCGCGCACTCGGAATCTATCGCCTAGTAGCCTCCCAACCGTGAAATCGCGCGAGCTTCAGCGTCTGATGGGATTCATCCGTATAGCGGGCGTTATGAGCAGCTCTGGGCCGTGCGGTGTGCATGAACGCCCCGTAACTCGAATTCCCGTCCACAACCAAAAGCAGACTCGGTACGTCTGGGGGTTTGATCGTGGAACACGCCTTCAGGGACGGTTACGGCACCCAAATTGCCCCACCAAAAGAGAAGCGAATCGATCCAAAGACGGTGTCAAATCAATTCGCTAATCGCTCTCTTTCCTGTTGC
>Ga0209577_10004017_pt1 | contig 13855 bp, 12 predicted proteins | sample GraSoiAngelo_109_FD_185874 | JGI IMG/M metagenome (GOLD analysis project Ga0209577, IMG submission 185874) | Grasslands soil microbial communities from the Angelo Coastal Reserve, California, USA - 14_0903_12_20cm (SPAdes) (version 2) | ecosystem: Environmental > Terrestrial > Soil > Grasslands...
GATCGAGCCGCGGGAGGCCCTGATGGTGGCGGCGGCGCTCGCGCTGGCCGCTTTTGCATTGGTGCTGTTTCTGAATTGGACCGCGATCGCGCTGTCGTTCGTGGCGGTCGCGATCGCTGCGAGCTACCCGTTCACCAAGCGCTTCTTCGCGCTGCCCCAGGCCTATCTCGGCGTCGCGTTCGGCTTCGGCATCCCGATGGCCTATGCCGCGATCCAGAACCGGCTGCCGGCGGAATGCTGGCTGCTGCTCGCAGCGAACGTGTTCTATTCGTTCGCCTACGATACCGAGTACGCGATGGTCGACCGTGAGGACGACGCGAAGCTCGGCCTTCGAACTTCGGCGCTCACGCTCGGGCGATGGGACATCGCCGCAGTCATGGCCAGCGATGCCGCCATGCTCGCGACCCTTGCGGTGCTCGGCGTGATGCTGCGACTGGGCTGGCCGTATCACGCAGCTCTGGCCGTTGCCGGCGCGATGATGGTCTATCATTGGTACCTGATCCGCGGCCGCACCCGGGAGGGTTGCTTCAAAGCCTTCCGCCACAACAACTGGGTCGGCGGCGCGATCTTCGCCGGAATCGTCTTGAGCTACTCCTTCAATCAGCCGTGACGATGAGCGACGTCGGCCCGGCGATCACACGCTTCGATTTTGCGGCCGGCGGCCTGCGCGGGACGCATCTGACGCTTTATCCGAACTGCCTCGTGCACCGCGGCGGCGCGCATCTCGAGACGCTGCCGCTCGCCAGCATCGCCTCAGTGCGCGTGGCGTTCGAGCGCGATGAGCGCAAGCTCGGCTGGGGCGCCGCCCTGGTGATCGTCGCGCTGCTGCTGCTCGGCATCGCAGCGCCGCTCGCCGCGTTCGCCGGCGGCGCCGCGGCGGAACTGGCGGCGGGTGGGACGCAGGGCGTGGGGCGCGCGCTGCAGGAGTTTTTCCGGGTGATCGAGGCGCTCGCCAATGCGCTGCCATGGCTCGCCATGGTGGTGGTGCTCGGCGGCATCGCGCTGGGGGCGCTCGGCTGGCTGGGCAGCACCAAGCTCACACTGACGCTCGCCGGAGTCCAGCGGGTGTATCCGATCCGCGGCCGCGATGCCCGCTTGCTGGATTTCGCCGAGGCGCTCAGCGAGCGGGTCGTGGCGTGCGTGATGGTTCTCAGGCGGTGAGCTACTCGGACCTGAGAGATTTCCTTTCGCAGCTGGAAGCGAACGGTCAGCTCAAACGCATCGGCGCAGAAGTTTCACCGCGGCTCGAGATGACCGAGATCTGCGACCGCGTGCTGCGCGCCGGCGGCCCGGCCCTGCTCTTCGAGCGGCCCGCCGGGCATGACATGCCGGTGCTCGCCAACCTCTTCGGCAGCGTTGCGCGCGTCGCGGCGGCGATGGGCGTCGAGCGCCCCGGCGAGCTGCGCGAACTCGGCAAGCTGCTCGCTTACCTGAAGGAGCCCGAGCCGCCCAAGGGCTTGCGCGACCTGTGGGAGAAATTCCCGGTCTTCAAGAAGGTGCTCGACATGGTGCCGAAGGAACGCTCGTCGGCGCCTTGCCAGGAGATCGTGCGCGAGGCGGCCGATGTCGATCTCGCGCGCCTTCCGATCCAGACCTGCTGGCCCGGCGACGCCGGTCCGCTCATCACCTGGGGACTCACCGTGACGCGCGGGCCGCAGAAGAAACGCCAGAACCTCGGCATCTACCGCCAGCAGGTCATCGCGCGAAACCGCGTCATCATGCGCTGGCTTGCGCAGCGCGGCGGCGCGCTCGACTTCCGCGATCACCAGCTCGCCACCGCGGCCGCGCCCTTTCCGGTGGCCGTTGCGCTGGGCGCCGACCCGGCGACCATGCTTGCCGCGGTGACGCCGGTCCCCGATTCGCTCGGCGAATACCAGTTCGCGGGCTTGCTGCGCGGCGCGCGCACCGAGCTCGTGAAATGCCTGGGCAGCGATCTGCAGGTCCCGGCGAGCGCCGAAATCGTGCTCGAAGGCGTGATCCATCCCGGCGATAGCGCCGACGAAGGCCCGCACGGCGACCACACCGGCTACTACAACGAGGTCGAGCGCTTCCCGGTGCTGACGGTAGAGCGCATCGCCATGCGTCGCGCGCCGATCTATCATTCGACCTATACGGGGAAGCCGCCCGACGAGCCGGCGATGCTCGGCGTCGCGCTGAATGAGCTCTTCGTGCCGTTGCTCACGAAGCAGTTCCCCGAGATCGTCGACTTTTATCTGCCGCCGGAAGGCTGCTCGTACCGGCTCGCCGTGGTAAGCATGCGCAAGCAATATCCCGGGCACGCCAAGCGCGTGATGTTCGGCATCTGGAGCTTCCTGCGGCAGTTCATGTACACCAAGTTCATCGTCGTCTGCGACGACGACATCGACGTGCGCAACTGGAAGGAAGTCATCTGGGCGATCACCACGCGCGTCGACCCCTCGCGCGATAGCCTGATCGCGGAGCGCACGCCGATCGACTCCCTCGACTTCGCGAGCCCCGTGTCCGGCCTCGGCTCGAAGATGGGCATCGACGCCACGGCGAAATGGCCCGGCGAGACGGCGCGACGCTGGGGCCGGCCGATCGTCATGGACCCGGTGGTGAAACGCCGCGTGGACTCGCTCTGGGGGGAGCTGGGACTGTAGGCGAGCCGCGCGTCCGGCGTGTTATTGAGAAATAGCTCTTGAAACGGCCGCGGTTTGCCGCTATATTAGCACTCGACCAAGTTGAGTGCTAACAACTGCGCTCGTGGTCAGAAAATTCTAGCTTGTATGCATACAAGCCATTGTAATACATCACTTTTTCATATGGAGAGGTTCGCATGAAAATCCGTCCGTTGCATGACCGCGTGATCGTCAAGCGCGTCGAAGAGGAGCGCCGGTCCGCAGGTGGAATCGTCATCCCTGACACCGCCGCCGAAAAGCCCGACCAGGGCGAGATCGTCGCTGTGGGCAAGGGCAAGAAGGATGACTCGGGCAAGCTGATCCCGCTCGACGTGAAGCCCGGCGACAGAGTGCTGTTCGGCAAGTACTCCGGGCAAACCGTGAAGGTGAAGGGCGACGAGCTCCTCGTGATGCGCGAGGAAGACATCATGGGCGTCATCGAAGGCGCATAAGCCGCCAGCGAATTTCGAACGAATACAGGAGAAAGCAACAATGCCAGCAAAAGAAGTCCGTTTCCACGAAGGCGCGCGCACCAAGATGGTCCATGGGTTGAACATCTTGGCCGACGCCGTGAAAGTGACGCTGGGGCCCAAGGGCCGCAACGTCGTGCTAGAGCGCTCGTTTGGCGCGCCGACCGTCACCAAGGACGGCGTCTCGGTGGCCAAGGAGATCGAGCTGAAGGATAAGTTCGAGAACATGGGCGCGCAGATGGTGAAGGAAGTCGCCTCCAAGACCTCCGACGTCGCCGGTGACGGCACCACGACGGCCACGGTTCTCGCTCAGGCGATCGTGCGCGAGGGCATGAAGTTCGTCGCCTCCGGCATGAACCCGATGGACCTGAAGCGCGGCATCGACAAGGCGGTGGTCGCCGTGGTCGAGGAGCTGAAGAAGATTTCCAAGCCCTGCACCACCACGAAGGAGATTGCCCAGGTCGGCGCCATTTCCGCTAACGCCGACGCCAACATCGGCAAGATCATCTCCGATGCGATGGACAAGGTCGGCAAGGAAGGCGTGATCACCGTCGAGGACGGCAAGTCGCTGGAGAACGAGCTCGACCTCGTCGAGGGCATGCAGTTCGACCGCGGCTATCTCTCGCCTTACTTCATCAACAATCCCGAGAAGCAGATCTGCGTGCTCGAGGATCCGTATATCCTGCTGTACGACAAGAAGATCTCGTCGATCCGCGAGCTGCTGCCGATCCTGGAGCAGGTCGCCAAGGCCGGCAAGCCGCTGCTGCTCATCGCCGAGGAGGTCGAGGGCGAGGCGCTCGCCACGCTGGTGGTGAATAACATCCGCGGCATCCTGAAGACTTGCGCCGTGAAGGCGCCGGGGTTCGGCGACCGCCGCAAGGCGATGCTCGAAGACATGGCCGTTCTCGCGGGCGGCACGGTGATCAGCGAGGAGCTCGGCCTCAAGCTCGAGAACGCGACGCTGAAGGATCTCGGCCGCGCCAAGAAGGTCGAGGCGGCCAAGGAGAACACCACCATCATCGACGGCGCGGGCGACAAGAAGCTGATCGAGGCTCGCGTCAAGCAAATCCGCGTGCAGATCGAAGAGGCGACCAGCGATTACGACAAGGAGAAGCTGCAGGAGCGCGTGGCGAAGCTCGCTGGCGGTGTCGCGGTCATCAAGGTTGGTGCGGCCACCGAGGTGGAGATGAAGGAGAAAAAGGCCCGCGTCGAGGACGCGCTGCATGCGACCCGCGCGGCGGTCGAAGAGGGCATCGTCCCGGGCGGCGGTGTGGCGTTCATCCGCACCAAGCAGGTGCTGGAAGGCAAGCTCAAGGGCGACAACCACGACCAGGAGGCCGGCATCAAGATCGTGATGAAGGCGCTCGAAGAGCCGCTGCGCATCATCGTCGACAACGCCGGCGCGGAGCCGTCGGTGGTCCTCAACAAGGTGCTCGAGAACAAGGGCAACTTCGGCTTCAACGCGCAGACCGAGGAGTTCGGCGATCTCGTGCAGATGGGCGTGATCGACCCGACCAAGGTCGCTCGCACGGCGCTGCAGAACGCCTCGTCCGTAGCCGGCCTGATGCTCACCACCGACGCGATGGTTGCGGAGCTGGTGGAAGAGAAAAAGGGCGGTGGCCATGGCCACGGCATGCCCGACATGGGCGGCATGGGCGGCATGGACATGTAATTTCTGCCGTAGCGAAGTAAATGGAAAGGGCCCGCAAGGGCCCTTTCCATTCATACACGCCCGCGCGTACCGTGACGATCCGCGGGCTGGCTACAGCCTCGAGAAACCCGCGCTTGATATAATCCGCGCCTCCCAAAAAACGCGGACGATTCCGCCGCGTTTCCGGCACGGCCAAGTAGCTCAGTTGGTAGAGCAGAGGACTGAAAATCCTTGTGTCGGTGGTTCGATTCCGCCCTTGGCCACCAAATCCCTTCCCAGCAGCGTCCAAAGCCGTCATCAGCCCGCTCGATGTTGGCCTGGCGGTCTTGAAGGCCGGCATGGTCGGCGCGCTCACGCTCGGCGCAAGACCGACGGCAAGGACCATCGCGCTCAGCAAGGCCTTCCAGAATCTCTCTGCAAGGCCGAGCTACAACACGCCCATCGCGGAACTGGCGGCAGGCGAAGCGGTGAAAAACAACAGATTGGCGGCGGCAATGCGCGCCGGACTGCCGGCGAGCTATATCACGGAGAAGCAGTGACTCGCGCCCACGCGATCAGCGCGGCGAAGAGCGAGAGCAGGACGACCGTCACGATGATTCGGTCGCGGCGTGAGGCGGCCTCGGTGGTGCGGTCCTTCGTGAGGAAAGCCTTGAGCGGCCCGTTCGGTATGAGGGTTTCGATACCCCAAGCCAGCATCGCGATGCCCAAAAAGAGCACGAACGACATGAACGGTTTCACGAAGATCGCGATCTACGAGCCGGCTGAGGAGGCCCGGATTCGCATGCAGATGATTCGGCAGGCAGCACCGCGTCCGAACCTGCGGTGCAGAACAACCACGGCCTATGGCGTGACCGAGACGCGCTGCTTCTAGCGCCAGCCCACGCCTACGGCCTGAAGTGCCCGGCTGAGCGCATCAGTCGGCCGAAGCCCTTATGGCCGCGCGTCTTAACTGCAGGCACCAAGTGCTGGTGCGCGAAAAGATCAGGGCGAGTCAGTTGGTGAATGCCTTGGAAAATCACGTGCTTGGGAGGCGTTCGATGAGCGCGACCACGGGTAAAGCAGACCGGCCCGAAACGGCAGGACGCGAGGCGGGCGCTCTGCCTCAGCGTGCAGGCAGCGGTAGCTGCTCGAACCCTTCGCCTGCGAAGTCGTCGTCGAGAGCTGCGGCGGTTTTGAGGTCGAGCCGTTGCATCAATGCGAACGAGGTGCAGTCAGTGAAGCTGTATTGTTTATCGCGGCGCTCCTGGAAAAGCTGCCATGCACCGGCTTCATCCTCGGGCGCGACGCGGACTATGTCGACCCGGTCGCCGTCGCGCAGGACTTGGCCCACGCGCCCGGCGGCGTCATGGCCGAGACGGTACAGGCACAGCGTCACCGTTTCGTCGAAGACGAAGTTGGATGTGACCAACCGCCCTTTGAACGCGGCGAGCAACCCGGCAACCGTCTCGTGGTCGGGGTCGCCGCTGTTCGCGAATGCGAACCACGCACTCGTATCGACGAACAGCCGCTGCATCAGCGCTGGCCGCTTTTGCCGTACAGGAAGCGGTCGTGGTCGCGGCCCCGAGCCGTGCGATCTTCCCCGACCGCGCGGATATCGGCGAGCCGGGGCGCCCGGGTACCGCTCTTTCTCAGGTGCGTGTCGAGCATCTGGCGCAGCAGCTCAGACATGCTGCGGCCTTCGCGCTGCGCGCGCGCTTTCAGGGCTTCGTACTGCCAGTCGTCGAGGAGGATCTGACAACACGGCGGAGGAGGTCAAGGCCGATGACCCTCGTCGTGAGTCCGCCGATTCGAGGGGCTCCGGACACCGCTCTGGAATCGATCCTGGAATTTGCGAGATCGAAGGTCGCTGAGCGATTGCGAAAGATTCACCCAATGGCCGAAATCGTCTTGAACGCAACTACCGTTGAGCGCAAGGACAGCAAAACCTTGCAGGAGGGAAGGTCCCCTGCTTTGACTGGAGTTTGCTCTGATCAGGAAGGACTGGTGCAACGCACCCCATGAAAAGGTCCGGGTACTGCAAAGCAAGCTGCATCGGGCGGCCAAGGAGGATCTGAGCCGTACCTTCGGAATACTGTATGACAAGGTGGTGACCGACCCCGAGCCGTTACACTCACCTCGTTCAACACGCTACGGGACATTGCCCCGCAAAGGCCTGAAGTGTTACCTATGTGCCCGGCCGGAAGGAAGGGTTACCCCTCTCTCGGGAAGGGCACAGGTTAGCTCATGACGCCGCAGCGGACGGAAGTCCTTGTATCGGCCATGCGGGTTCTATTCGCCGCGCCCGCGGCATCAACGAGTTGAAGGCTGTCGCATCGCCGGCGTCCGCGACTGTGCAGGATATGTGCGCCTGACTGCCGCCATCCGTGGATTCCGGGCGCCTATGTAAGATGAGTTGCCTACCGCGGTTACGATGAACGTCCCAATTTCGGATTCCGGGCAGCTCGATCTATTCTTGCACTCGGGCGCTGTCGCTCTTGCGAACAACGTCGCCGACGCGCTGTTTGCGCGCGACGCAGTCGGCGCGGCCGAATGCCTTGATCGCCTCCGCGCGGACGAGCCTGACCATCAGGCATGCAAGGCGCTGGAGACTCTTTGCCAGGTGCTCCGCGAGTGGCCGTTGCCATCGAGCAGCCCGGCGGAAATCGACAACGCAATCCGGCGGCTTGAAACTGACGCGCATCCTGCTGCATTCGCCGCGATGGGTGACAAGGCGGCGGAATTCATGCGCGGCCTTTGGCGCGATCTCGCGCAGGCAGGCAGCATGCACGTCTACGATTCGGCGTTTCCGCAGTCGTACAGTGCGGCTTTGTACCTGCGCTTCGGCGATGCCGAATCCGCAGCCATCGCCGCGCAGGCTATTGCGGACCATGACAACAATGTCGACGCCCTGCATTGGCTCGCCGTCGCGCGCTATCGGCTGGAGGGTCTGGATGCGTGCCGGATGCCGCTTATGCGGCTCGCTTTGCTCGGACCGGAGTGCTTGCCTCGAGCGCTTGCCGAGATCGATGACCCGCTACTTGAGCGGGATTGGAACGCCTTCCATGCAGCGTGTCACTGGCTCGATCCGGATGAACGGTCCGTGGGGGCATGGTTTCCGGCGTGGCATCTTGTCGAGCATCCGGGCGTCCGCATCGATTGCGGCGGGCCGGCGACGCTGCCTGCGACGCGTCCCGCGCAGGCATTCGTTGCCATTGCGCGCCTGCTCGATCTCGAAAAGCACGGGTACAGCAACGCGCTGATTTCGGCCAGGAGCGAACTGCGCAGCCTGGATCCGGACATGTTCGATTTCTACATGGCGCGGCGCCACGTCATCCGTCGGTAAGCCGTTCCAAGGGATTTTCGGCGCTTTCGAGTCGAGCTGTCTCGTGATCGAAGAACCCTAAGTCGTAGTGCATAAAGCTGACCAGCCAGATTTTATCGCTGACCTCCTTGATACCGACATTTTGACCGGCGAAGACAGTGCTGAGATTGATCTTTCAGCGCCCGAAGCAGATGCGGCCACATTGGGTGACGGTAACGATTCGGTCGTGGAAAGGGTAGTGAAGCTCGCTGAGAGCTTCCCGCCGCCTTTTTGCTTTTCCGAGGCCGAGATTGCGACGAAGGCCACGTTTGCTTGGGCCGGATGTGCATCGGCGAGCGCTCGAACAAACGGGCTGTTTGGCCGACCTTCGTCCAGATCAATGAGACAGTTGGTGTCGAGCGTGAAGCGGCTGGCCACTATGGACGACGCGAATAGTAGCGCTCGACTTTTTCCGTTGACGTGTCTCGATAGGTCGGCGCTGCTCTCACTCCTTCGAGTAACAGCTCAGACAGCGGTGCTGCGTCTCCCCGCTCGGACGCTGAGCCCATGGCCTCCAGATAGCGCTTGCGCTGGTCGAAGGGCACGATGACCCAGGGATATCCGCCGGCAGCAAAGAGTACGTTCATAAGGAATCGCCCCGTTCGGCCGTTCCCATCGATGTATGGGTGAATGTATTCGTAAAAAACATGGGCTAGCGCCGCTCGGACGGCAGGATGCTTTTCCTCTTTGACGAGCCCGAAAAGTGTCTCCATGCAATCGGATACTGATGTGTGCTGAGGAGGCACATGCCGGGCGTTCGCGATGATCACGGTGTCGCGTCGATAGCCGGCTAAATCCGCGGGTTTGATGATGTTCATTTGAACCATAGGCTCGAACATCTGGGCGTACCAGCGGCGATGATCGCGCCGCACCGTGTCGGAGGGATCTGCGCCGGAAAGGATTTGCCCTATCGATTCCATGACAGCGTCGAACGCGTATCGGTAGCCGCGGGCTGCGAGAGCGTTTTTTGTCTGCATGTCCTCCGGCAGTTTGTCAGAGTGCCAGCTTCCCGTTCGCACCTTTTCGATTAGCTCGGCGGTGACGCGAAATCCCTCGATGGAAAGCGAGTTGTATGCGTCGTGCGTGAAAATGTCGCGCGTCTCTGCAAGAAACCTCTCTTTATCGTTCTTCCGTGCGGGAGGTTCGCCGAAAACCTTGACGACGGATTCGCGCATAGCAGCCCACATGGCTTCAATACGAAGAGCGTGCGGTGTCTTCGTTCCAGAAGCCTTTGTCAGTTCTTGAAACTCCTTCGAGAATGGATTTTTCTCGGCAACTTTAAATCCAGCGAGCGACATCACGTTTACGAGATCGTCCGCATCGTCAGCGAAACCCAATGCGCGCCAGCCGCCTGCTACCCAGCCAGCTACCTTTGAGTGGCCGCCGTCGATAAGCTTTCGTTTGAGGGCGTCTTTGTCGACGGCACGCAGAGCCGTCGTGACGGTTACCGGATTTTTTTGAAGGTGGGTTTCGGTGGTCCGGGAGAGTGCTTCAGGCATCGACATAACCCAAAGCCCGCGCTCTTCCACACGATTTTTCGGGAAAGCGTTGGTCTCGGGGTACATAAAAATGGAACTGCCAAGCTTGAGGTCGAGCTTTTGCGCGACCCTGCGGTTGACCATGACCACGATTTGTGTCGGGACGGTCTGGTCTGCCGTGAGGACTAGAAGCGAATGTTCAGCAGAGAGACAGAACTCGTCCTTGAAGCGATCTTTCAGATAAAGCGAGGCGAAGAGCCAGAAGTTTGGATACCAGGCTGCGGAGTCACGTGGATTCACGTCCGGCCGTCCGGCCAACCACCAACCCTTCATGATTTCGAAGAGGTATCCGGCTTGTACGAGGACCTCCCGATCCGATGACGAAAGCGTTTGTGATCGCACGATGGAAGGATGCGCAGCGTTGTCCTGGTAAGCCTTCAGCTTTTCCAGAGCATTGGCGAGACGCTTGGCGATGGCAGGCATATCGGTATAGATATATTTTGGGCTTAAGCTAAAACTATATTTTTCTACTCCATTTAAACTATACTATAAATTTAAATTGCAACTATACTTTGCTTTATAATCAACATATTATATATGCAATTTCTTCAAGCAGCGGTTCGCAGGACACGCCTGTTGATGTGACCATCTACTTAACCCTTAGTCGCTTCCCGAAGGAGCAATGAGTTATTTAGCCACCAGGCGACGAAACCTGTGTTTAATTAGCCTAATAGAGACATGTTTGCTGAGGGGGAGTTACTTTGTTAGCTGCCGGACGACAATACAGGTTAAGATAATTAGCTTTAAGACGACAACTTTCGATATTATTAGTTATTAGAAGACAGACCAAAGGTCCTTCATGGCCGAATTAGCTGCACCGCGACAGGAGGAAGTGCTCATCACCCGGGGAGCCCCGGCCGCCGAGGCACGGGCCATTCAACGCCGGGCAAAGGCTGGGGAACTCGTCCCGATCGCCGAGGGCGTGTACCTCACAACGGACCGCAAGGCTCACGCCGCAATCGTGCGCAGAAATTGGATTCGCATTCTTGGCGCGCTGGTGCCAGGTGCCGTGGTGTCACACCGCAGCGCGCAGCTTGGCGGAATCACACCAGAGCACATCGTGATCCTCAGTCATCCGACGCGTTACAACAAGAAATTTGAACTGCCCGGGCTTACCGCCTACGTGGTGAAGGGGCCGTCCAATCTGCCGGGCGACATGCCACTCGGCAATGACGGGTTGTACTTCGCCTCGCGTCCGCGCCAGCTCCTTGAGAATCTCAGCCGTTCGCGCGGACCGCATCCCCGCTCGGCAGGGCAAGAGGCTGTCGAGCAAACGCTCATCAAGATCCTGAACGCGAGCGGCCAGGCGGAGCTGAATCGCATTCGCGACGCTGCGCGCGACCTCTCCGCCCGGCTTGGTCTCGAAAAGGAATTCACCAAACTCGATGGCCTGATTGGTGCGCTACTGACTACGCACGCAGAGGGAAAGCTGAAGACCAAGGAAGCAAAGCTCGTCGCGAAGGGCACGCCCGTCGACCAAGAGCGAATGGAGCGCTTCGCAATTCTGGCGTCGAGGCTTCGCACCGATCCCATGCCGCGGCGTGCGGCGATCGCAACCGAGGAGCCGGCGCGATCCAACTTTGCGCTCCTCGAGTCCTATTTCTCCAACTTTGTCGAAGGCACTGAGTTCGCAATTGAGGAGGCGAAAGAGATTGCGCTCGAAGGCCGTATCATCGAGAGCCGGCCCAAGGATTCGCATGACGTTCTGGGCGTATTCAAGCTCGCGCTTCAGTCTCCGTGGAGAGAGACAGTCCCGCCACTAGGAGACGACTTTCCGAAAGAACTCGCGGCGCGCCATGCTGTCATGATGGAAAAGCGGCCGGAGGCAAACCTCGGGCAGTTCAAGCTCGATGCGAACAGGGCAGGCGGGACCTGGTTTGTGGATCCTGCTCTGGTAAGGGGCACCCTCATAGAGGGTTCGAATCTGGCGCGAAGCGTGCCTGAGGGTCTAGCACGCGCGATTTACTTCGCGTTCCTGATACCCGAAGTGCATCCATTTTCGGATGGGAATGGCCGCGTATCACGCCTCGTGATGAATGCTGAGCTTTCCCGTACCGGTGAATCACGGATCATTATCCCGACGCTTTTTCATGAGGAATATGTTGACTGCCAACGTCAGCTTTCGCGCCAGAACGATCCCAACGGACATATTCGCGCGCTTACGTTGATGCAGGCCTGGACGAAGGCGTTTGATTATTTCCACATTGACGCACTGATTACAGCGGTGAAGAAGACGAACGCGCTCGAGCGCTCACGGACTCAATTCAAGCTGGTTATGCCTGATGGCTCGCCACTGACGATTGCGCCTAAGGAGGGGTCTTAGTCACTCTAGCGGGGAAAGAGCAGGAACCGCTAGCACGTTTCTGCACACGTAGCTCCTACCCGCTGGAATAAGGCAGATGTTCAAATTTCGGATCTTCGACAAGTACGCGCTGGGGCACGCGTTGCGCTGCTGTCAGCTTGACCGGGCGAAGTCGTGAGCGTAGCGTGAATTGAAGAGCGAGTTGTTGGTTTATCGCAGCGTCCTATCGCGCTGGACCGTGTTCCGACTGATGCTAAGAAGTAGCTCGCAATTTGACAGGAAAAACATGAAGCGACTTGTTGTCGTAATCAGCCTCCTCGCGCTTGTGCCGGCGCTGGCGCTGGCCTGCGGGAAAGAACGTTGGCCCGTGAAGACCGGGACCGACAAGGATGCCGCGAAGGTCAACGAATCGCCCACGCCTGGGACGATCAACCAGCTTCGCCAGATTCAGGCACCGATCAATCCGGACGTTCGTCCTGACACCCGGTACAGTCCGGTTGAACTGACCACCTATGAGCTCACGGGGTGGGTCACGGTCATCAAAGCGGAAGCCGACCAGGACTATCACGTCGTTTTAGCTGATGCTCAGAACCGCACGCTGATCGTGGAATCTCCACACCCGGACTGCGCAAAGGGGAGTCGGTTTGCCTCGCAAATTGCCGATGTCCGAAAGACGCTGGATTCCACCTTCGGCGGTCCTATTCAGGGCAGACAGCAGACGCGGATGCTGGTAACGGTCACGGGCGTCGGTTTTTTTGATCGCATCCATGGACAGGAGGGAGTAGCACCGAACGGGATTGAGCTCCATCCGTTACTCCAGGTCATTGCGCACCAACAGCAAACGCTAGGTGACCTAAAGAAAGCGGTACGGGCAAAAGGTGAAGATCACTGATCGCCGGAGGATGAATTCCTCCACCATGCTTGAGAGCGTCGCAGGCTGGATTGCGCAAAGCCGCAAGACGCGGCCCGCGCTGCAGTCCGCCAGCGCGGTCGTGACGGCGAATCTGGGTCGCGCAGGGACGCGGGTGGACGCTGGCGGACAGCTTATTTAACGACTGACAATCCTTGTGTCGGTGGTTCGATTGCGCCCTTGCCACCAATACCTGAAGCGCCTAGCGCGGTCGCTTGAATAAGGCGCGCAAAAGGATGCCTCTGAGCGCTACCTTCAAGAGGATACTCGTCAAGAACCAGCGGATGGAAATTAGGGCGCGCATCGATCGATCTAACGATCACCATATCCCCTGGAAGGACAACCGGGCACGCCGCACACGAAAGTTGACAACGCTTCTGCATCAGGGACCGGAAAATGGCCAACAACGCGCGGATTGTTCGAGAGGCTCCGGGAAGTCGCTTGCGCTCAGGTGCAAGCTACGCGACTGACCCCGCCCTTGGCCACCAACCACTTCACTCGATTCTGATGTTCGCGTTGCGGATGATCGAGCCGTAACGCTCCTGCTCGCGCTGCATGAATGCGGCCATGTCCCCTGGTGCGCTCGACAACGGGTCGAGGCCCAGCGGAATGAAGCGCTCCTTCAGCTCGCTCGATTGCACCGCTATCTGGATTTCGCCCGACAGGCGCGCCACGATGGCGCGGGGCGTGCCGGCAGGAGCGGCGTAGCCGATCCAGCCGCCGATGTCGAAGCCCGGCAGGTCTGCGGTCTCGGCGAGCGGCGCCACCTCCGGCAGCGCGGCGCTGCGGGTGGCGAAGCTGACGCCGAGAGCCTTGAGGCGTCCGGATTTCACGTGCGCGAACGTCGCGGTGACCGTCTCGAGGGTGTACGCGATCTGACCATTGATCACGTCCGTGAGCGCGGCCGCGCTTCCCTTGTAGGGTACGTGGCGCGCCTTGATCTGCGCCATCGAGTTGAAGAGCTCGACGATGAGGTGCGCCGTGGCGCCCGTGCCGGAGGAGGAG
>Ga0209577_10004018_pt1 | contig 13854 bp, 11 predicted proteins | sample GraSoiAngelo_109_FD_185874 | JGI IMG/M metagenome (GOLD analysis project Ga0209577, IMG submission 185874) | Grasslands soil microbial communities from the Angelo Coastal Reserve, California, USA - 14_0903_12_20cm (SPAdes) (version 2) | ecosystem: Environmental > Terrestrial > Soil > Grasslands...
AGGTGGCCGCACCGGCCGAATTCGCGAGGGGACAGACAGTGTCGTGCTCGGCGAGCTGGAGCCGGCCGTCGCCGGCGATCGGCGACTCGAGGTCTGCGCGCAGCACGCGGTGCGTGGTGCTGTCGATGGCGACACCGTCCAGCTCCTGGGCCGCCGAGTGGGCGCCGGCGAGCGCGGCCCACAGGCCGAAGACCGGCACCTGGACCGCGGCGTGCCCGGTCACCGCCATCACCTGCCAGGCCCTTTCGAGCTTCGCCGCTTCCTCCGCGGTCGCGCCGGTCTGGGCGGCGTCGGTGGGCGGTGGCAGTGCGGTCTTGTGCAGGTCCAGGTAGCTGAGGAGCTCCGCCGAGGCGACCACCGGCTTGAGCGCGCCCCGAAGCGGCTCCTCGACGTGCTGGTCGAGCCAGCCGCCCATGCGGGCGCGCAGCTCGTCGGATCCCAGCGGCGGGTAGAGCGGCGTGTAGTAGACGCCGAACGGGATGGCGGGCGCAGCCACCACCGGGATGCGGATCGGTCCCTTCGGGTGCTGCCCCAAAAGTCCGCCCAGGCCAAGCATCGGAACGCGATTCTAGCCCCGTTCTCAATGCCTTAAATTGGCTTTCATGAGCGGGGACGGACATTTCAAGGTCCCGGCGCCGTACAACGAGCCCATTCGGACCTACGCGCCGGGCACGCGGGAGCGGGAGAGCGTCCGCGACCGCCTGGCCGTCCTCTCGGACGTGGTCAGCGAGATCCCGATGACGATCGGCGGCGACCGCCGCAAAGGCGCTTCAACCCGGCCCCTGAAGTCTCCCCACCGGCACCAGCAGACGATCGGCGAGTACCAGGTCGGAGCCAAGAAGGACTTCCGGGACGCCGTCGACGCAGCCCTCGCGGCCGGCCCGGCCTGGGCGGCCACGCCCTTCCAGGAGCGGGCGGAGGTGCTGCTGCGGGCGGCGGCGCTGCTGGCTGGTCCCTGGCGCGACACCATCAACGCCGCCACCATGCTCGGCCAGAGCAAGACCGTCCACCAGGCTGAGATCGACGCGGCCTGCGAGCTGGTCGACTTCTGGCGGTTCAACGTCTACTTCGCGGACGAGCTCCACCGCCAGCAGCCGTTCAACGACCAGGCCGCCTGGAACCGCACCGAGTACCGGCCCCTGGAGGGTTTCGTCTACGCGGTCAGCCCCTTCAACTTCACCTCCATCGGGGGCAACCTGCCGACCGCGCCCGCCCTGATGGGGAACACTGTCGTCTACAAGCCGGCCACGCAGACGCTGCTGGTCGCCTCGCTCCTGCAGCGCCTGTTGGAGGAGGCGGGGCTGCCGGCGGGTGTCATCAACCTGGTCAGCGGCAGCGCGGCCGACGTCTCCGAGGTCGTGCTGAACGATTCCAACCTGGCCGGCATCCACTTCACCGGCTCCACCGCCGTCTTCCAGGGCATGTGGAAGACCGTCGGGGGCAACCTCGAGCGCTACCGCACCTACCCGCGGCTGGTCGGGGAGACCGGGGGCAAGGATTTCGTGATGGTCCACGAGTCGGCCGACGTTGACGCCCTCCTCACTGGGCTCATCCGCGGTGCCTTCGAGTACCAGGGCCAGAAGTGCTCGGCGGCCTCGCGCGCCTACATCCCGAAGTCGATGTGGGAGGCCCTGCGCGACGAGTTCGCGGGCGAGGTGGACGAGATCCCGGCCGACTTCCGGAACTTCATGGGGGCGGTCATCGACGAGCCTGCCTTTCGGCGCCACTCGGAGGCGATCGAGTTCGCCCGGCGCTCGTCGAACGCGAAGATCGTGGCCGGGGGAGTGACCGACGAAAGCGTCGGCTGGTTCGTCCGGCCGACAGTGGTCGAGACCAGCGACCCGAGCTTCAAGCTCCTGCAGGAGGAGCTGTTCGGGCCCATCCTCACCGTCTACCCGTACCCGGACGGACGGTGGGAGGAGACGCTCGACCTCTGCGATCGGACCAGCCCCTACGCGCTGACGGGCGCAGTGTTCGCGACCGACCGGGCGGCGATCCAGCAGGCCAGCCGGAGATTGGTGAACGCCGCCGGGAACTTCTACGTCAACGACAAGCCGACCGGTGCGGTGGTCGGGCTGCAGCCGTTCGGGGGGGCGCGGGCCTCGGGTACCAATGACAAGGCGGGAAGTGCGCTGAACCTCCTCCGCTGGACCAGCCCGCGCTCCATCAAGGAGACGCACGCGCCCCCCAAGAGCTACCGCTACCCCTTCATGGACGATCCGACCGACAGGGAAGGCGGCTTCTAAAGACCCTCCCCCAAAACCACCCACCGGGGGTTCGGTGGTTGAGGCGGATCGTATTCGGGCCGGCCCGCCGGCGCCAAGCACACCGGTTAAGGCGGCGATTGCCGGCGGTGGCGGGTATCGGCGCGCTCTGAATGCCGCGATTGCCGGCGATGGCGGGCGTTCGCCGGCGCCGGCACCTCTGGGCGTCGAAATTTCGTTCGTTCGCCGGCGAGTGCACGTCCGAACGCTGGGTACCCTTACCTTCAGTGGCCACCACCCTCGAGCGCGACTTCTATCCGTTCACCGCCATCGTGGGCCAGGAGAAGATGAAGCTGGCCCTGGTCGCGAACGCGATCAGCCCGGTCATCGCCGGGGTCCTGATCCGAGGGGAGCGGGGGACGGGCAAGTCAACCGCGGTCAGGGCGCTGGCCCGCCTGCTGCCCGAGCACAGGGTCGTGGAGGGCTGCCACTTCGGCGACGACCCGGGGGAGCCCGAGCACTACTGCATCGACTGTCGAGAGCGAGCCGTGCTCGGTCCGCTCCCGGTCAGCACCCGGCCGATGCGGGTGGTCGAGCTGCCCATCAACGCCTCCGAGGACCGCGTGGTCGGGTCCATCGACCTCGAGGCGGCCCTGCGTCACGGGCACCGCCGGTTCGAGCCCGGGGTGCTGGCCGAGGCCAACCGCAACATCCTCTACGTCGACGAGGTGAACCTGCTCGACGACCACATCGTGGACGTGCTCCTGGACGCGGCCGCCATGGGCGTCAACGTGGTCGAGCGGGAGGGCGTCTCGGTCGTTCATCCAAGCCGCTTCATCCTGGTCGGGACCATGAACCCCGAGGAGGGCGAGCTGCGCCCGCAGCTGCTCGACCGCTTCGGGCTCTGCGTCGACGTCGAAGGCATCGACGACCCCGAACTGCGGGTCTCGATCGTCGAGCGCGAGGCCGCCTTCCGCGCCCGCGACGCGGCCTTCCTGGAGGAGTTCAAGGCCAGCGACGCCCATCTCTCGGAGCGGATCGTGGAGGCGCGGGAGACGGTCACGGACCTCGACCTGACGCCCTCCCAGGCCCGGCTCATCTCGCGCATCTGCCTGGATTCCGGCGTCCAGGGCCACCGCGCCGACCTGGTCGTCGCCCGCGGCGCCGTATCCATCGCTGCCTTCCGCGGCCATCCCCAGGCCACTCGCGACGACATCTTCGACGCCGCCGAGCTGGCGCTCGCCCATCGCGCCCGGAACCCGGTCAAGCGCGAGCAGGGCCAGGGCGACGAGGAGCGCCAGGAGGAGTCCGCAGCCAACGAGGAAGAGGGGAGCCCGGAGTCGAGCGACCCGCAGCAGCAGTCCGCCAGCAACGAGCAGGAGGGCGCCGCCCAGGAGAGCGAGGACCAGAGCCGGACCAGCGAGGAGGAGTCGAGCGGCTCCGTCGAGGGCACCAGCGCCGGCGGTGGGGTGGGGACCGAGTCCACGCCGGAGACGGCGGACACCTTCGACGTGAAGAAGATCGAGCTGCCGCGCCACCGCCGGCCCCGGAAGCAGGGCGGCAAGCGCGCCACCGCCCAGTCGGCGAACCGCCGCGGCCGCTACACGAGCGCCCGGACCTCGGAGAAGGTCACCGACCTCGCCGTGGATGCCACCATCCGCGCCGCCGCCCCCTTCCAGGCGCGCCGCGGGCGCAGGACCGGCGAGCGGATGGTGCTGGAGCGCTCCGACCTGCGCGAGAAGATCCGTGAGCGCAAGACCGGCAACCTGATCGTCTTCGTCGTCGACGCCTCGGCGTCGATGGACGCCGAGCAGAGGATGGCGGCCACCAAGGGCGCGATCCTGTCCCTGCTCCAGGACGCCTACGTGCGGCGCGACCGCGTGGCCGTCGTCATCTTCAAGAACCGCAGCGCCGAGGTCGTGCTGCGGCCGACCTCCTCGGTCTCGCTGGCGCGGAGGCGGCTGGAACGGCTCTCGGTCGGCGGCACCACGCCTTTGACGCACGGCCTGCTGGCCGGGCTGAGCGTGATCAAGACCGAGGTGCTGCGCGACGCCACCGTCCGGCCGCTGCTGGTGCTGATCAGCGACGGCCGCGGCAACATCTCGATGTTCAAGGAGGAGCCCCTGATCGAAGCGCAGAAGGTGGCCGGGATGATCCAGGCGGAGAAGATCGACTGCCTCGTCATCGACTCCGCCCGCGACTTCAGCCACCTGCCCTCGATCCAGCACCTGGCCCGGGTCGCGCCCATGTACCAGACCTACGCCATCAACGCCTGCGCCGACCTGGCGGGCCGGATGGGCGCCCGCTACTACGGGCTCTTCGACCTCTCCCGCGACGAGATCGCCTCGGTGGTTGAACGGCAGCTCAACAGGGGATAGCTAGACTCCTAAGGCTGTGTCTGTCGATCGCTACTCCTATCCCTTCAGCGCCATCGTCGGGCAGGACCGCATGAAGATGGCCCTGGTTCTCAACGCGATCAACCCCTCCATCGGCGGGGTCCTGATCCGGGGCGAGAAGGGCACCGGCAAGTCCACGGCCGTCCGCGCGCTGGCCCGGCTGCTGCCCGAGCAGCAGGTCGTCGCCGGCTGCCGCTTCGGCGACAACCCCAGCGACCGGGAGTCGCTCTGCATGGACTGCCAGGCGCGGCTCCAGGCCGGTGAGAGGCTGGCCGCGGCGACCCGGCGGATGCGCGTGGTCGAGCTGCCCATCAACGCCTCCGAGGACCGCGTGGTCGGGACCATCGACATCGAGGCGGCGCTCAAGGAAGGCTCCCGCCGCTTCGAGGCGGGCGTGCTGGCCGAGGCCAACCGCAACATCCTCTACGTCGACGAGGTCAACCTCCTCGACGACCACATCGTCGACGTGCTCCTCGACGCGGCCGCGATGGGCGTCAACATCGTCGAGCGGGAGGGAGTCTCGGTCATGCACCCGGCGCGCTTCATCCTGGTCGGGACGATGAACCCGGAGGAGGGCGAGCTCCGGCCGCAGCTGCTCGACCGCTTCGGGCTCTGCGTCGACGTCGAGGGCATCCGCGACCTCGAGCAGCGGGTTGCCATCGTCGAGAAGCGGGCGGCCTGGGAGGACGACCCGGGCAAGTTCTTCGCCGACCACAAGGAGGCCGAGGAAGAGGTCCGCGACCGGATCGCGGAGGGCATCGCGACCTTCCCCGAGGTCAGCATCCCGCGCGGCATCCTGCAGCTGATCGCCGAGCTTTCGATCGCCCTCGAGGTCGACGGCCACCGGGCGGACCTGGTCTGCTCGCGAGCGGCGCAGGCGGAGGCCGCCTACGAGGAGGTGCCGGAGGTCGGCACCGAGCACGTGGCGCGGGTCGCCGACATGGTCTACGCGCACCGGGTCCGTTCGCTGCCCTTCGGCAAGGGCGGCCCCAACATCGGCGATGTGATCACGCGGGTGCTCGGCCGCAACTAGCCAGGCGGAAAAACAAAGCCGGTGTGTCGCCACACCGGCTCTGCTGCGCGGGGAGAGCGGGTCTAGTAGGTGGTGGTCCGGCCCCGACCGAAACCGATCGCCTTCAGGAGCACGAGCAGGATCACAGCGCCGACGAAGGCAACGATGATCTGCATGATGATGTTGGTCGCCTGGATCCCGACCAAGCTGGCCACGAAGCCGCCCAGGAAGGCGCCGATGATGCCCACCACGATGTCCATCAGGACGCCGAACCCGTGGCCGCTGACCACCTTTCCGGCCAGGAAGCCGGCGATCAGACCTACCAGCAACCAGATGATGATGTGCACTTGCTGAAAACCTCCGAAGAAATTGCGCCTAAAGAACCCTGCGCCGGCCTCTACCCAGCCCGACCAGGCGGAGCAGCATCAGGAGGACGACCGCGCCGATGAACGCGACGATGATCTGGGCAACCAGGGTGGTCGCCGAGAGCCCGACCAGGCCGGCCAGGAAGCCGCCCAGGAAGGCGCCGACGATGCCGACCAGGATGTCCACGATGATTCCGAAGCCGTGTCCGGTCATGACTTTCGCGGCCAGGAACCCGGCCACCAGGCCGACGAGGATCCAGACAAGCAGGTTAGTGGTATCTATGTACATGGATCAGAACAAATTACCTCCTATGCGCTATAACGTATCACTACTGCGATAGCTCTGCAATGAGCTTCGAGCAGCGGGCAAAACGCAGATCCGCGAGTAGAATCCCGCCTCGTAATGGCAAGCCCGGCGCTGGTGCCGCAGCGGGCGGCCGGGATGCTGGCTCGGCTGGAGTCGAACGTCCAGCGCGTCATCGTCGGCAAGTCCGCCACCGTCCGGCTCGCCGCGGCCGGCCTGGTGGCCGGCGGGCACGTCCTCCTGCAGGACCTTCCGGGCACCGGCAAGACCATGCTCGCCCGCTCCATCGCGGCCTCCATCGGCGGCGAGTTCCGGCGCGTCCAGTGCACGCCTGACCTGCTGCCCGCCGACATCACCGGGGCCAGCGTCTTCAATCAACGGGAAGGCAGCTTCCACTTCGTGCCCGGCCCCGTCTTCGCCAATGTCCTGCTCGCCGACGAGGTCAACCGGGCCACGCCGCGAACCCAGGCCGCGCTGCTGGAGGCGATGGCCGAGGCCCAGGTCACCGTCGAGGGCGTGACGCATCCCCTGCCCAGCCCCTTCTACGTCATCGCCACCCAGAACCCTCACGAGTTCCACGGCACCTACCCGCTGCCGGAGGCCCAGCTCGACCGCTTCCTGGTCGCCTGCGAGATGGGTCCGCCCAGCGCCGAGGAGGCCGAGGAGATCCTCGCCAGCCGCCAGCACGGCGACCCGATCACCGAGCTCGACTCCGTGCTCAGCGCCGCGGAGGTGGTCGAGCTCCAGCAGGCCTGCCTCCAGGTCGTGGTGGCGGGCGCGATCCGGACCTACATCGTCTCCCTGCTGGCCGCGGTGCGTTCGCGGCCGGAGGTCGCGCTCCCGGCCAGCATGCGGGCCGGCCTCTACCTGCAGCGGGCGGCCCAGGCGCTCGCCCTCTTCGACGAGCGAGACTTCGTGCTGCCCGACGACGTCAAGACGCTGGTCCTGCCGGTGCTCGCCCACCGCCTGGGCATGCGCGGCAGAACCTCCGCCGGCGAGGTCCTGGCCGAGGTCGTCGCCGAGGTCCCCCTGCCGCCCCTGCGGTCCCGCTAGGAACCAGGCTTGCGCCCCGCCTGGCGGCTCCTGGGCGCGCTGGCGCTGGGCGCCGTCGTCTACTTCTACGGCGCCACCAGCGAGGTTGCCTGGCTGTTCCTGTTCGGCTTCCTGGTCTGGTGCGCGGCGGCGGCCATGTTCCTCTACGCGCGCTGGAACGCGCGCGGCCTGACCGGGGGCCTGCGACTCCTGGACGTCATTCCGTCGCCCCTGTCGCCGATCTCCGAGATCCCCGAGCGGGACTTCCGCGACGCCCCCCTGCCCGCCCCCGTCTTTGAGGGCGACGTGGCGCGGCTGGAGCTGCGGCTGGACAGTGCCGACGGTCGCGCCCGCGGACCGGCCCGCTTCACGGCCGCTGTGGGGGAGATCGCACTCGAGGCAGGGACCGGCCTGGTCCCGCCCGGTGGCTGGAGTGCCGTGCGCGAGCTGGGACCGGTCGCCAGGGGCCCGCTGGCGGCCCAGCGGCTGGCGATCGAGTCGAGCGATCCCCTGGGCGTCTTTCGGACCCGGCGCGTGCTGCCCGAAGAGGGCCTCGCGCTCGCCTTGCCTCTGTTCACGTCGCTCACCGACAACCGGCACGTCCGCGAGGTCGAATCGCAGCTGACGGTGGTTCGCGCCGGCCACGGCACCGACCTCTACGGGGTCCGCGAATTCCGATCCGGCGACGCCCTGCGGCGGATCCACTGGAGGACCAGCGCCCGGCGCGGCCAGCTGGTCGTCCGCGAGTTCGAGCCGCCGGGGCTGAGGGTGCTGGCGCTGCTCCTCGACCCGGCGCCCGCCAGCCCCGCTGTCGCCGACCAGCTCGCCCGCCTGGCGGCCTCGGAGGCCTGGGACTGTTACCGAGCCGGAGGCCGGGTCCTGGCCTGGTCGCCCGGTCTCGAGCCGCTGGCGCCCTGGCAGGCGCGCTCGGTCTGGGCGGTCCTGGAATGGCTGGCGCGCTGGCCCCAGCTGCCGGCCGAAGAGTCGGAGGTGCCGCGCGCGATGGACGCGATCGCCTTCACGGACCGACCCGACGGCCCGGCCGTGCAGGCGCTGAGGCAGCTGCAGGACCGGGGCGCCGCTGCCCGTGCCTGGCTGGTCGGGTCGGAACCGGACCTCGACGGCGTCCCCTTCACGCGGGCCGGTCTCGGCTGGCCGCTGCCGGAATGAGACGCCTGCGGCTGCCCGCCTCTCCGGTCGAGGACTCCGGCCACGCCCGCGCCTTCGCCCTGGCCGCTTTCGGGGTGGCCTGCCTGGCGATCGCCCTCTACGGCCAGTCCTACCTGGTCCCGCCGGTCGCCTTCGCGATCGCGGTCGCCGGGCACCGCTTCAGCTACGCCTGGCGCCGCCGGAAGCGCTCGCGGCTCATGCAGGCGGCCCTGGCGGGGCTGATGTTCCTGACGCTGGCCTACTTCGTGTTCGACTCGGTGCTGGGCATTTTCGGCGCCAACCTGCCCCAGGCGAACCTGGTCATGCTCCTGGTCGCGGTCACCAGCTTCGACCTGACCACCCGTCGCAATCTCTACTCGAGCCTCTGGATGACGTTGGCGCTGGTCTACCTGGCGGCCGTCTTCGCCTGGGACCTCCAGTTCGGCGTCTTCGTCGTCCTCTGGGTCGCCTGCCTGCTCGGCTTCTGGGCGGCCTCCAACCTGCGGCGGCTGGGCTCGCCGGGGTTCGAGCTCCCGCGCCGGCCCGTCGCCCTCGCCCTCGCCGCCGGGCTGGTGGTCGGCGGCGGCCTCTTCTGGCTGCTGCCCCAGCCCAGCGCCTCGCCCAGCGGCCCGCTGGTGATCTCCCTGCCCTCCAACCTCCAGTTCGGCGGGCTGGAGCAGCCGGCGGTCCCGCTGGTCCAGTTCGCGACTGATCCCTCGGGCAAGAGCGATAACGTCGATCTCCGCTTCCGGGGCCGGCTCGGCGACCAGATCGTGATGTACGTGCGAACGGGCGCTCCCGCTTACTGGCGAGGGCTGACCTTCGACCGCTACCGCAATGGCAGCTGGGTGGTCAGCCAGCCGGCCGCATTCCGGTTCCGGACCTTCCACGCCTACGTCGACAGCCACGAGCTGGGCAGCACGGCGGTGGGCCCGCAGCTGGGCGATTTCGTGCAGACCGTGCGGATCGTCCGCTCGATCCCGGGCGTCATCTACGCCGCGGCGCCGGTCGAGAGCCTCTACTACCCGGCCGCCGAGGTCCGGGAGGACCAGTTCGGGGACTTCTACGCGCCGGCGCCTCACAAGGCGGGCACGACCTACTCGGTCGTCTCGCACCTGCCGGACTACCGGCCGGCCTCGCTCCGCGTGCTGACGCCCGAGCTTCCCGACCCTGTCGACGGGACCTACAAGGACGCCGGCAACCTCTCCCTCCGCGCTCGCCAGCTGGCCCGTTCCTACCTCGACGGGTTCGACCCGCTCAGCGAGCGCTATGACGCGGTCATCGCCCTGGCCAAGCACCTCCAGGCGGACTACCGCTACACGCTCGCCACGCCCCCGGCGCCGGCCGGCGTGGACCCGGTCGACTACTTCCTCTTCGACGCCAAGTACGGCTACTGCGAGATGTTCGCGACCGCGGCCGCGCTGATGCTGCGCAGCCAGGGCATCCCGACCCGGCTGGTCACCGGCTACGACCCCGGCGAGTACAGCTCGACGCTGGACCAGACGATCGTGCGCGAGCGCGACGCGCACGCCTGGATCGAGGTCTTCTTCCCGGGCCACGGCTGGGTGCCCGTCGACCCAACGCCCGGCTTCTCCGCGCTGGCCGCCACCCGCTTCCCGGACCGCTGGGCGGCCTCCGGGCTGGCCCACCTGATCCCGCACCTGAGCCTCGGCGCCCCGGCTGCGGCGCTGACCGGCCTGGGCGCCTTTGCTCTCCTGCCGGGCCTGCTGGGCCTGGTCGCGATCCTGGCCTTCGGCCTGCTCTGGCTGAGCCGGCGGCGGCCGCCGCTCCGGGCGCGGAGCCCCGGCGAGGCGGAGCTGATCCGCGTCTACGATCGCCTCCAGCGCCGCCTGGGCCGCCGGAGGGCGCCTCCCCAGACGCCCAACGAGTACCGGCGAGCCGCCGCCGGCGGCGAGCTTGACAGCCTGCTCGAAGAGGTGACCGAAGCGGTCAACCGGGGCGTCTACTCCGACCGCTGGCCGGGGCCGGCGGAGGTGGCGGAATTGCGCTCCCGGCTATCCTGAATCGCCTATGGCCCAAGCGGTGGAAACGGGCGCCGAGCAGGTCCGCTGGGAGCTCAGCGAGCTCTACGCGTCGCCGACCGATCCCGAGATCGAGGCGACGCTGAAGGCCGGTCTCGAGGACGCGCAGGCGTTCGAGGCCGACTACAAGGGCCGGCTGGCGACCCTCGCCCCCGGCGCTTTCGCGGACATGATGGAGCGCCTCGAGGACCTCCAGGATCGGGTCGCGAAACCGTCCATCTACGCCTCCCTGCTCCACGCCCAGGACACGGCCAACCCGGCTCACGGGCGGCTGCTGGCACGCGTCGACGAGGCGGGCGCGGAGCGCGGCAAGCACCTCGTCTTCTTCCAGCTGGAGCTTGCCGAGCTCACCGACGGGCAGGTGGCGCCGCTCGTCGCCGACCCCCGCGCAGGCCGCTACCGGCACCCCGTCGAAGAGGCCCGCAAGTACCGGCCGCACAACCTCAGCGAGGTCGAGGAGCGGCTGCTGACCGAGCGCTCGCCGGTCTCGACCGGCGCCTGGGTGCGCCTCTTCGAGGAGCTCTCGGCGGCGATCAAGGTGCAGATCGGCGACGAGAAGATCGGGCTCGAGCAGGCGCTGGCCCGGCTCCGGGAGGCCGATCGAGCCCGCCGCCAGTCAGCCAGCCAGGGCATCACCGAGGCCCTCAAGCAGGACATCCGCACCCGCGCCTACATCTTCAATGTGATCCTCCAGGACAAGGCGATCGACGACCGGATGCGGAACTACCCGAGCTGGATCAGCTCTCGCAACCTTGCCAACGAGACCTCCGACGCGGCGGTCCAGGCCCTGGTCGAGGCCGTCACCGGGCGCTACGCGATGGTCGGCCGCTACTACCGGGTCAAGAAGCGGCTGCTGGGCCTTGACGAGCTCCACGAATGGGACCGCTACGCGCCGGTCATGGACGCCACGCGGGACCTGAGCTGGGAGGAGGCTAAGGAGCTGGTGCTGGGCTCCTACCAGCGCTTCTCCAAGGCCGCCGGCGAGCTGGTAGGCGAGTTCTTCGAGCGGCCCTGGATCGACGCCGCCCTGGGAGAGCACAAGCGAGGCGGAGCGTTCTGCATGGGCGCCACCCCGCGCTATCACCCGTTCGTGATGCTGAACTACACGGGAAAGCTGAACGACGCGCTGACGCTCGCCCACGAGCTCGGCCACGGCCTCCACGACCGGCTCGCACGCCGCCAGACGATCTTCGACTACCACCCGCCGCTGACGCTGGCGGAGACGGCGAGCGTGTTCGGCGAGACGCTCACCTTCGACCGGATCATGGCCGAGGAGACCGACCCCAAGATCCGGCTCTCGATGCTCTGCGACCAGGTCGAGGGAGCCTTCGCGACAGTCTTCCGCCAGGTCTCGATGAACCGCTTCGAGGATGCGGCGCACAGCCGCCGGCGGAAGGAGGGCGAGCTCTCCCCGGAGCAGTTCGGGGAGCTCTGGCAGGAGGTCCTGCAGCCGATGTTCGGGGATTCCCTGCAGCTGACCGAGGACCACAAACCGTGGTGGAGCTACGTCGGCCACTTCTACTTCGCTCCCGGCTACGTCTACGCGTACGCCTTCGGGAACCTGCTCGCGCTCTCCGTCTACCGGCGCTACCAGGAATCCGGACCGGAGTTCGTGGAGCGTTACCTGGAGTTCCTGGCGGCGGGCGGGTCGCGGCGTCCCGACGAGTTGGTCCGGACGCTCGACATGGATATCACCGACCCCGGCTTCTGGGACGCCGGCCTGACCATCCTCGACGGGCTGGTGGCCGAGATCGAAACGCTAGCCGGGGGCCAGACCTAGCCGCGTATGCGCGGTGGCGATCCCCGGCCGGGGCCAGCTCTGCAATGCCGGCCGGTTGGGATCGAGAACCGTCCAGCCCGGCCCGTCCAGGGCGGCCAGCACCACGCTGTGGCCGCCCGTCGAGTAGGTCGAGGGCTGCAGTGCGTTCCAGCCCCAGCTCCCGTAGTGCTCGGGCGACTCCTGGCCGAAGGCGAGATGGACGATGAGCACCTCATCGGGCTTTGGACGCTGCCGCAAACCGGGAAGGACGACGGTCGTCTGGGAGCGGACCGGAAGGCCGTGACCCCTGGCCAGCGCCTCGATCTTCAGGTCCAGCGGCGCCCGCCGGCCGGGGAGGGTGACATAGTCGAAGAGCGCCGGCGCCCCGTACTCGGCGCCGGCCAGGAACTTGCTGCCGACCGCGAGGTCGGGCAGGCCGGACGCGCCCATGGCGCCTAGGGCCGCCAGCACGCAGGCCGATGTGCAAGCCGCCCCGCGGTTCTGGACCCAGCTGTCCTCAAGTCGAAACTCATACATCGACATGGGAGTTATCCTTATAGCGGTATGGGTGCTTTGGAATGGCGCCGGAGCAGCCTGGTGATGGCGCCTCCGGCCGTGGACGACCACTCCGAGCGGGAGCTCATCCTAAGGGCTCAACGCTACGAGGCGGATGCTCTTGCGGACCTCTTCGAGAGCAACTTCGACCCCCTGCAGCGCTACGTGACGGCCATCGTGGGCGACGAAGCAAAGGCCGAGGAGGTGCTCCGGCAGGTCTTCTTGAAGGCGCTCGAGAGCCTCCCCAAGTTCCGCCGCTACGAGACCGGCTTCAGGCCCTGGCTCTATCGGATCGCCAACTCCATCCTGACCGGAAGGGCCCGAGGCACGGCCGCCTCCGCCGCGGCGCTGCCGGAGGGGATCGGCCAGGACCGCCTCCGGCGGGCCATCGCCCGCCTCACGCCCGACCAGCACGACGTTCTCTGCCTGCGCTTCATCGCCGGCCTGCCGGCAACCACCGTCGCCAGGGCGACCGGGCGCCGGACCGGCCAGGTCCTGGCCCTCCAGCATCGGGCCCTCCTCGCGCTGCGACAGTCGCTCGCACCGGAACCGGCTGAAGCGGCAACCGAGGCCTCGTAGGCGGGCACCTGAATGCTCACCGAACCCAGTCCCCGCCAGCTAGATGACGCGCTCGCCCGCCGCTTGGGGGGCGCCACCCTGGTCGAAGCCGTCGGCCTGACGCCAGCCGCCGAGGAGCTGGAGCGGATGCTGACCGTCAGCGAGGAGATCGCCCGGCTGCCCGCCACCTCGCCCGATCCCGGTGCCAAGGTCCGGGTTCGAAGCGAGTACGTGCGCTCTGGACAGTCGCGCCGCGCGGCCTGGGTCCACCAGCACACCCTGCCGCTTAAGCCGGCCAAGCACCGCATCCCCTCGCATCCCTTCCGCTGGACGTTCGTGGTCGGACTGGCCCTGGTCCTGGCCCTGATCGCCGGCGGCACCCTGGCGCTGGCCGCCCAGCTCGCGGAACCCGACGGGCAGCTCTACCCGCTCAAGCTCAACACCGAGAAGATGCTGGTCGCCACCGGTCGCACGCCGA
>Ga0209577_10004019_pt1 | contig 13854 bp, 7 predicted proteins | sample GraSoiAngelo_109_FD_185874 | JGI IMG/M metagenome (GOLD analysis project Ga0209577, IMG submission 185874) | Grasslands soil microbial communities from the Angelo Coastal Reserve, California, USA - 14_0903_12_20cm (SPAdes) (version 2) | ecosystem: Environmental > Terrestrial > Soil > Grasslands ...
AAGCTTTCTGAGTACAAAGAATTCTGCTATTCAGCTCAGAATCCCGCAAACGCCAGATCCCTACTTGTGCTCCTTTCTGGTCGCTTTACCAGTCGCGGAACGGGATTGAAGATGTCTCCACGGAAGGATTGAAGCCTTTACTTCGCAGCAAGCCCAACACGGCATCCTCGGAGAGCGTCGGGTGTGGAGTGGGTCCAATGGTAACGTTGTCAATGAACTGAACCGTTGAAGCTCGTGCCCGCGGAGAGGAACGATTCGCCTGGTCCGGGCCGGGTAAGCGCATTTTCAGATACGGGACCAACGTTGACCGTGAGGCACGAAAAGAGACCAGTTCATTCTGAGCAAACAGCAGTGCGATGAGGCGGTACTCGCGTTCATGCATGAACGATTTGTGTTTCGTCCTCCCAGCGCGCATTTCGAATTCTGCACGCAGGAGGTTCACTCTGTCTCTGTCACTGGCAATTGCACCTGGTGCTGATTCCATTTCTTCAATGAACCGAATCGAGTGTGACAGACTCTGATTGATCATCCCGTCCAAGGCTTTCAGATCGTCGCTCCCCAGGTACGTTACGGGCCAAAACCCGGCAAGGCATACTCCTTTCTCTGCCTTTTCAAGAAAAGCACCCCTGATAGATGCACTCCTGAACCCGATACAAACTCCATTACCTTGCGGACAATAAGACCTCCAGTGGGCAAGCGAATCGCGCTCGTGTGAAAAAGATGCGACGAATGGAAGATCCATGTAGACAGGTAAATGGGCCTTTCTCCGGGCGACTATCCGCGCCACCAAATCGGGATGGCGTAACCCATGAGAATTTGTGAGTTGCGGCAGTCTTTCCCTGACAAGCCTGAGAAAGTGGTCGTACTCCGATACGTCGTTCAGATACCGAATATTTGTAGCCCAGATACACCCTTCCACAATGCCGAGCATTGCATCCATGGAAGTGTAGTGGTACACCACTCTCGGTATGACACTCGTGCCCATTTTGCTCAAAATGAACGATCCAAACCTAGCAGGTGCAAGGTGAATAATCAGTCTTCTTCACGCTGAAAGATTCTCCGGGCCGATCGTACCCCAGGAATCATTCTGCTTGAAGGGCGTGCATGGCACAAGCAGGCGCCTATTCCGATTGCGCAATAGGCGCCATTCGATCTGCACTCGACGCAACGCCTTACTGATTGCGGAAGGTTGACGGGCAAACCTGAAGTAATCCCAAGGTAAGAGTTGCCGACGATACGGGAGCTATCTCTTTTTGCCTCAATCTAGAATTCCACGCTAAGATTGCCAAATGATGGACTCTTCACGCGAGGCGCTGAAGCCGGACGAGCGTGGACTTGGGGATGCACGTGCCAAGTCTCAAGGGAAATTAGCGCTGGCTCTGGGAGTGATCGCAATTGCGCTCAGCTTGGTTCTTGGGTTTGTTTATCTAATATCGGTCCGTCGGCTGGAGCGCGAGGTGACACGGCTCAGCCAGCAGACGGAAGGTTTCAGCCGGCTGGTCGAACGGGCACAGGAACAATCGCAGATGTTAGCTCAGCAGGCTTCGCAAGCGGCTGCGAACGCGCAGGCAGCCGCTCAACAGCGCGACTTGGCGAAGCAGGCCCAATCGAACTCGGAGGTGCAGGCGCAACTTGCGCGGCAGCAGGCGGCCGCCGAGCAGCAAAAGGCAGATCAAGCAACACAGCAGGCTGAGGAATATCGGCAAGCGCGAGAAGCGGAACTTGCACAGCTGCAACAGGCTCTCGGGCAGATCGCCGAAACGCGTCGCACCGCCATGGGCCTGGTCATGACGCTGGACAGCAAGTCGATTCGCTTCGATTTTGATAAGGCCAACGTTAAACCGGAATACCGCGACATCCTCAATCGCATCGCCGGGATCCTGATGACGCTTAAGGGATATACGATTGCGGTCTACGGATATACGGACGACATCGGCACGCAGACCTACAACTTGCAACTCTCACGGCGCCGCGCCGAAGCCGTCCGCGACTTCTTGGTGCAGACCGGAATTTCCCCGACAATCATGAGCACCAAGGGTTTTGGCAAGTCCGACCCGCGCATTCCGGGCAACAGCGAACAGGCCCGTGCTGCCAACCGCCGGGTCGAGATCGCCATAGTGGATTCGAAGCTTCTCACGAACGGCCTACTCGTCGTGCCAAAGTGAAATAGGCGGTACAGGTCGGGTGTAGACGTCGAGAGCGAACTTCACCAGGATCACCCGCCGAAAGTCGTCGAGTCCTTACCACGTAAGCCGCGAATAAGTTAGAGACTCCCATCGGATGACGCGCAACCGTGAAGTAATCCCAAGGTAAGGGTTGCCGACAAACAGGGAGTGATTTTCTGCGGATGGTTCTCCGTCGACCAAAACACGCGTTCGGAAACAACTTTGCAGAGAGGAGGGAACAAAGAGCGCAAACTTCACTCCGGCAGCCTACATTTCAGAGCTTGATAAGGTCAATGGTTGTCGGTGCGGATGGAATTCTTGGTATGTATAAGAAGCATTTTCAATATCTCAGGCTCCAATGCAACATATTCCAGGTAAAGACAAACCACACTACCCCAATCGCTGCCATGCCGATCAGGGTGTCGCCGATCCGGCTCCATAGCCAGCGATCAGATTGTCGCCACGACCGGAACGCGTTCCAAATAGCGACCACGGTGCCCAGCACTCCCACCCCGCCTATTAACTGGATCAGGCGCAACCAAATGTTGTAACGGGGACTGAGCAGGCCAATGTCCTTGAATGCCAAAGTAAAGAAGATGGCGAACCCTGCAAAAAACAGCAGATCTAGCAGGCTCACGATGCGCACCAGAAGCCGCAAGTGCCGCTGTTCGGGAGCAAGATTCAGCTTCTGCCCATAGTGCCACCGGATCAGCGCGGCAATTGGCCAGAGCAGCACTGCCAGCAGAAGTATTACCAACGACCCAATGATCAGTGGTAGATGGAATGCGCTGTTCTCATACCAGTGAGCTTTTTGGAAGACCATGAATGGATAATCGATCACCGCAATAGGATTTCCAGAGCTGTCACGCTTGAACCCGATCCGGTCCTGGCCGTTGACGTCCCGGAACATCAGAGGACCGATCTCGCGAAACTTCTTCGGCTCTCCATTTAAGTCCTTGAAGTCGCCGACGCTGATGGTACCGTCATCATTTACCGACAGCTTTGATTGGTCCGCCACACCAAGCACCTTCAGGATGGTCGTCTCAGAACGACGGCTGACGATGTAATGGCCTGCCAGCGACTGCGCATCCTGGGCGGCAGTGCTTACTTGCGAACCCGCAGGCGCTTTATAAGGAAAATAGCGATCGAGAAACTTGTGCCACACCGCCTCGCGCGCACCGATCTCGCCTTTTCCAGCGCTGTTGTAGGAAATAAAAAAGCCGAGATTCGCATCAGGTATCAGGTGCAGGTCGCTATGGAAATACTGAGTGTCGCCGCCATGTCCGATGATGCGATGCCCATTTCTTTTCTCTTCATAGAAGCCGAGTGCCATGGCATTCATGTCGGGTAAGTTTTCAAATTGACGGGAATGCATGAGCTTCGCCGTCTCCGGCCGCAAAATCTGAGCCCCTTCATAGGTCCCGTCTTGCAAGTGCGCAATCATGAAATGCGCCATGTCGGCGGCGGTGACGGAGGAACTTCCGGCAGGCGGGATGTTGACATATTCGAAAGACTTAGGCGGCTGTGACGCAACGTCGTAGCCGTTCGACATCATGGGCTTCAGATCGTCAAGCAGCGGCTGGCGAAAGGTGGAATGGTTCATGCCCAGCGGCTTGAGAATGTGCTCGTCGATGTAATCGAAGTACGGCTGTCCGGACACGCGTTGCACAATATATCCAGCCAGCCCGGTCCCATAGTTCGAATACGCCGGAGTCGTCCCTGCAGGAAAAATGCGCGCCGGCAGATGTTCCTTCAGATAAGTGTCGAGCGGCGTCAGGTCTTTTGCATCACTAACAAAAAGGGCCTGGACAGTTTCCTCGAATCCCGGCGTATGAGTCATGAGGTTGCGCAGGGTGATTGGCTTCCCATAAGCAGCCGGAATTTTGAAATCGATATACTCGTTCACGTCGCGATCGAGATCCAGCTTGCCCTGCTCCACTTGCTGCATCACTGCCGTCCAAGTAAACAGCTTGGAAATCGATCCGGGGCGGAACAGTGTGTTGTCGGGAGAGACAGCAACTTTCTTCTCCACGTCGGCGTAACCATAGCCTTGCTTGAACAGCACCTTGCCGTCCTTGACGATCATGATTACCGCGCCGGCGATATCCTCGCGCGCCAACTGTAACGGCATCACGCCAGCGAGGAACGCCTCGACGTCAGCCGCGGTGAGTTCATGTGTGGTCGGGATCGGAGGCTGCTCGGCTTCAACCGGAGGCTTCTTCGCTTTGGGAACTAAAGGATTCGGGACTTGCGGCTTCTGAGCCCAGGCCGAAGCCGTCATCATCAGGAGCATAACTGCCAAATATGGAAACCGGTGGACGGGCCCGAATATCCCGCTAGCAGCAGTGCTCGTATTCACGATGAAGTCCTCCTTCGGCGCATTGAAGAGTGCGCGCTTGCAAGCAGCCACCATTCTGTCGTCGAACATCCCAAACTAAAAGTTCAGCTTTAGCGCGAACTGAATAATTCGCGGCGAAACCGCAGTACTCAGGATCTGTCCAAAAGTAGCTGAATCCTGCTCGTAATCGGGATCGGAAAACTGCGGGGTATTGAAGGCATTGAAAAACTCCGCCCGGAATTCTACATTCGACTGCTCATTCGGCCACGCCGTACGGAATTCCTTGATCAGCGACAGATCCGTGTTGCGCTGATCCGGACCGTGAATAATCCCAGGGCGAGTGTTGCCGAAGGCGGTTGCGACTCCGTCATCACCGATCACCGGTGGCGTGGTAAAGCACGCTGTGTTGATGTAGTTGTTCAACTTGCTAGTGACGGAGCCCGAGGTGTTTGCTTTACTCACGCCGCAACCGGGGGCCAGCTGCCCAAAGTCCTGACCAAACGCCGAGATGCCGAAAACATTCGTGGCATTTGTATTCAGGACGGGCAGCAGATGACCGGATTGGAATACTGTTACGCCCGCGACTTTCCAGCCGCCCAGTGCGGCGCCTAACAACGAGCGGCGCTGCTTGAAGAAGGGCAGATCGTAAACGTAACTGGCAACAAGGCGATGCTCCCGAATAAACAAGTCGGGCCCATAGCGAGCGTGAGCATTATTCTGGTCACCTTCGGAGAAACCGCCGTTGGCGCCGATTGCACTGAAGGGGTCCGTGGTTAGGTCACGAGCGAAGGTGTAGGAAACCAGGAACTGCAGCCCGTGGGTGAAGCGTTTGCTGACACTGGTCTCGAGAGCGTTGTACCAGCTGGAGCCTGCGGATTCGATTTGCAGCAGATTATTGGCAGTCCACCCGAGCAGCGGAGCGCGAAATGCGACATTATCCACGGTATTAGTCGTTTCGCCCCGGATTGGATTGCTCACGCTTGCAAGCCGCGCCTGATTGGGGTCCCGCGTACGAATCATGTGTGTAGCCCGCGTCCCCACGTAGCCGACCTCCCAGACCAAGCCCTGCGTAAGCTCGGTCTGCAGGTTTAGGCTGTACCGCTGAAAGATAGGCGGGCGAAAATTTTGCGCAAATGCGATCGTGCTGAATTGGGTGCTCGGCGAATAAGGAGTGTAAGACGGAAACACCGGCGTTCCGGGAGGAAACGGATTTGCAAAACTGGCAGCTGCGTTATCGAAAGCGATCAACTGGCGCAACATTCCAAATGGTTGGTTCAGGAGCAACTGAAAGAGTGGTTGCCCCGTGACCCGCTGGTGATAGATGCCATATCCGCCGCGTAGCACCAACCGCCGTCCCGGAGGAATTTGCCAGGCAAAACCCACGCGTGGATTCCACGTGTTCTGGCCGTCTCCCCGGATTCCCAGGTTGTTGTCGAGCCGAGTTACTCCGTTGGGCGCCGTTCCCGGAAAGTTATTGGAAACCACGAAGCCCTGCAGAGTCCCGGCCACCGGCGGATTGGTATCGGCACGCGTGACATCAAAAGATGCGTTGCGCCCCAGTTCATCTCCCAAGTCTCCCAGGTGCTCAAACCGAAGTCCCAAATTGAATGTGAGCCGTGACGTCAACTTGAGATCGTCCTGCGTGTAAGTGTTGTAGTCCCAAACGCGCCAATGGCGATCGAACAGGCCCGGAACATCGATAGTCGCCAGCACGTTGCTGAGGCCAGTTCCGTTCGTGGTGCCATCTTGTCCGAGGAGAAAATCCGGGAAGGTGCCAAACACCAGCCCGCCAAGGAAATGGAAGTTGCCGATGTTCAGTTGACCGCGGTTCACCCCGCCGCCAAAGCGCAAGGAATGCCGGCCGTGAGTCCAGACCAGATCGTCCTGGAGAATGTAGGCATTCTGGGCCACCTGGATGGTTTGGCCGTTTCCGCCGAGCGTGAGCGCGCCGCTGATCTGAATCGCAGGAATCGGATTGTCGAAGGCCGGCGCGGTGACGCCGACATCGGAGAAGCGGAAAGCTTCCTCCTGATTAAGGTTTACGAATTGGCGGTTGTACGCAACCTCTGCCTGGTTGAGAAGATTGGGGCTGAACAGGTACGTATGGGCTACCGAAAAATTGCGGAAATGGTCGGCAGCGGTTACCGGAAATCCGGGCGCCGTCGGACCACCAAGGTTGGTTATCGGCAGCGACTTCTTGTCATGACTATTGGCAAAAAAGAACCGCACCGCCACCCTGCTCTTTTCCGAGTGGAGCCAGTCTCCATTGGTCATGAACTGCTCTTCGTTGAAGGTGCACGGAACGCTGAAGGCACTCGTGCCTTGCGTGTCGAATGGCTGGGTCGGATCGATTCTCTGCGGTGTGGGAATGAGGTAGCTGCCATCGGGCAGTTTGAATTGCAACAATGCGAGCGCTTGTGGAGCGATGTTGGAGCCGTCGGGCAGCACATTCGGACCAATCCCGGGGCCTAATATCTGCTGAATAAACGTGGGCTGGCCTGCGAACAAAGCACCCAGCGCGGCGGGCGAACGATCGTTGGTCAGAGGTGGTGTGGCGAAATTGCTGGAGCAACTGACGTCCACACCGTTGGTCTGACGAGTTCCCTGGTAGGACGTAAAAAACAGCAGCTTGTTCCTGCGAATCGGTCCGCCCAGCGCGAATCCGAATTGATTTTGCCTCAGCACCTGCCTGGGTTGATTGCTTAGTTTTCGAAAATAGTCATTTGCGTTCAATGCTTCGTTGCGGAAATATTCAAACAGTGTTCCGTGGAATTCGTTGGTGCCGCCCTTGGTGACCACGTTGACGTTCGCACCTGCGTTGCGGCCATACGACGCATCGTACTGGCCTGTCTGTACCTTGAACTCCTGAATCGTATCCGGGTTCGGAACGGCAACGCCTCCGCTGAACGAACCACTTTGCTGCAGGTCATTGATCTGGACGCCATTCATTTGGAAGTTGTTGTCGGTCGAGGTTCCGCCATTGGCGACGAACGGTTCTTCCCCGTTACTGCCTCCTCCGCGCCCGAAACCACCGGCATTAGTGACGTCCGTTGCAACTCCCGGTGAGAGACCGACGATCTGCGTGTAATTGCGCGTCACTAACGGCAGATTTTCGACCATCTCACTGGTCGTCACGTTTCCCAGGGTGCTGGTCTCCGTCTGTAACTGTTCGGCGGTGGTGTCAACCTGCACTGTCTCGTTGATCGCTCCAACTTGAAGGCGGATGTTCAGCGCTTTTGTCTCGGTCACGTTCACTGCGATATTGGGATAATTCGATACTTTGAATCCCTCTTTCGACGCTTCGAGCCGATATGATCCGGGCGGCAGCAGCGGGACCACATAGCTGCCGTTGTTTGTGGACATCACCACCACGGTTGCGCCAGTGGCTTCATTGGTGGCCGTAATCTTCGTCCCGGTTACGACCGCGCCGCTTTGGTCAGTCACAAGTCCTGAAATTGCACCCGTCCCGGCGCTCTGCGCTCCAGCCCGAGCACTAAACAAGCAAGCGATAATCAATAGCGCGACCGCAACATTCGAGCGGAGATCAGCCACGCTAAGAGGTGTGTTCGTTTCGGTGACTGGGGACATGGTCATCCTCCTTTTGGTTCCTCTGCCCGGACTCTTCCGCACGCGCAGGCGAATACCAGCGCGACCTGGAGTCCTGGTCTTTGCGTCGTAAGGAAGCCAGCGATCGCTTGGGCTGCAGGTGCGCGCACGCGACAATCAGCGCGTCCATCGCCGCCATGGGCGCCACATACGATCCGTGGAAAGATGGGTTCGCTATCGAGGCCAACCAGAAGGAATCGCAGAACCGGGCAATGGGAGTTTTCTCGCTATCTGTGATACCGAAGGTCGGCACACCGTTTTCGCGAGCATGCAGGGCTGCATCGACCGTCGCCTGCAGGCAACGTCCAAAACTGATGGCGATCAGCACATCTTTGGAACCGAGCAGGCTCACCTTCTGGTGCAAGTTGCCGGTCGATCCTATGGGAGCTTCGGCGTCATAGCCGAGCGAGGTGAGTCCATAAGCCAAGAGATAAGAGAGTGCGGCGGCGAAATCAACGCCGACCACCATGATGCGGCGCGCACGGTTCAGGCGCTTAGCCAATTGAATGACATGGTCTGCATCCAGCCTGGAGCGCAAAGTCTGCAGGTTATTGATGTCCATGTCGAGGCTGTGCTCCACGTGATCTGCAATGCTGCGCTTCTCGCGTGCAGCCGATTTCATCAATGTGTACGGGGTGATGCGGCTGACGAAATGCGCCCGCAAATCGGCGACGAAATCGGCATAGCGTTCGTAGCCGAGCGCCTGAATGGTGCGCACGATGGTCGCTTTGTCCACTTCGTAGCGCTTGGCCAGCGCACGTGAGGAGAGAAAGTAATTGTCTTCGGCACTGTCAAGGATGGCGCGAATCAGCTTACTGCGGCTGGAGTTCAAGCTCGGCTCAGCTTGAGTGACGCGGCTCTCCAGCGCCGTCATCCAACTCTTGCGATCGCCCGGGTTGCCGTTCGTCCGCATTTCCGATAAGCGTTCGCGGTCTCGTGAAACCATGATCGTCGGTTCCTGCCTGCCAGCAATGGCGATAACGTTTACACCGCATGGTGCACATTGTCAACAAAAAACACCATATGGTGCATTTTCCCGTTGACAGGAGTTCCCCCGCGTTTTACAAGTGTGATCCGGCGTGCTGCCCTGGGTCTCGGGCTAATCAAGCTGCATGAAAATCGAATCGATCACGTTGCGCGAGATCCGGATGCGCCTGAAGGCGCCGTTTGAGACCAGCTTCGGCGTTACCCAGGATCGCAGAATTGTCCTCGTCGAGGTCATCGCGGACGGAGTCAGCGGTTGGGGCGAAGTCACCACTATAGAAGCTCCTTCCTACAATTCAGAGACTACCGATACGGCCTGGCACATCATTTCAGACTTCATCGCGCCCTTGCTGGTAGGCAAGGACTTGCCCAATGGGACGGATGTGCCCCAACTTCTGGCCGCGATTCGTGGCCATCAGATGGCCAAGGCTGGCATAGAGAACGCGATCTGGGATGCCGAGGCTCAGCAAAAAGGAATCCCCCTTGCCACAATGCTGGGCGGAACCGCCGCGGAGATCGCGTGCGGCGTTTCTCTGGGTATCCGGGAAAGTCCGCTAGCCCTGGTCAAGAAAGTTGAAGAGGAGCTGAGCAGCGGATATCAACGCATCAAGCTGAAAATCAAACCGGGCAAGGACCTGGATTTCGTCGCCGCCGTCCGAAAACAGTTCCCTGCAATTTTGCTTTCGGTGGACGCTAACTCAGCTTACAGCCTCCTCGACACTGATCATCTGCGGCGATTTGACCAGTTCGCACTCCTCATGATCGAGCAACCGCTGGAATGGGACGACATTTACTCGCACGCGCAGCTTCAGGCGCGGATTCGCACCGCTATTTGTCTCGACGAATGCATTCAGAACGCGGGGCACGCAAATGCGGCAATCCAGTTGGGGGCATGCCGGATCATCAACATCAAGCTGGGACGTGTCGGTGGACATAGCGCCGCGCGCAACGTGCATGACGTTTGCCGCAAGCACTCAGTGCCGGTATGGTGCGGAGGTATGCTGGAATCCGGAATCGGACGCGCCCACAACATAGCCATGTCAACCTTGCCCGGCTTTGCCCTGCCCGGCGATGTCTCCGCCAGCCAGCGTTATTGGGACCAGGACATCATTGAACCCGAAGTTGAAGTAACACCGCACGGGACAATTCGGGTGCCAACTGCTCCGGGGCTAGGCTATTCGGTAAACCGTGATTTGATCGACCGCCTTAAAGTCAGAAGCAGGAATTGGAAGGCTGAAATTCAGGTCGGCGCTGAGTGATTCGAGACTTGATGCAACCAGCATGAAAATCGAGGTCATGGGGATGGGCAAACATTTCCGCGCAGTCACAGCACAATCGTTGTTCATGGTGTGCCTGGCAGCGAGTTCACTCTTTTCGCAAACGGCTACCAATTTCGAGCAACGTATCCAAACTATTGTCAGCCGCCCGGAATTCGCCCACTCCACCTTTGGGATTGAGTTCTATTCGCTGGATACGGGCAAACCGATCTATCAACTGAATCCCGACAAACTGCTGGTGCCAGGATCCACCACCAAGCTTCTGACTGAGGGCACTCTGCTCGAACTGCTCGGTGCTGACTACCGTTTTCACACTCGTGTGTACCGGACTGGCTCCGTAAAAAAAGGCACTCTCGACGGCGATCTCGTGCTCGTCGCTAGCGGCGATCCTAACCTTTCCGGCCGCATTCAGCCCGATGGCAGCTTAGGTTATGAAAACATGGACCACTCGTATGGCGGGCCTGATAGCCGAGGTCTGGGCGATCCGCTGCTCGTCATTAAACAACTGGCACAGCAGGTCGCGGATAAGGGAATCAAGCGCGTCAAAGGTCGGGTGATCATAGATGCGCGTCTCTTCCCGGAGGGTGAGCGGGAGTTGGGCACGAACGTTGTTCTTTCTCCCATCGTCGTGAATGACAACGTGGTCGACGTTATCGTAGGCCCCGGGGCCACGGAGGGCGCTCCGGTCCAATTGCAGATTTCGCCCAAGACTTCGTACGTGCAGGTGGCGAACGAGGCCAAGACCGGAAAAGCTGATTCGAAGCGGGATCTTAATTACACAGGAGAAAAGGTTAATCCAGACGGGACGCGGACGGCCACGCTCGGCGGCACCTTGCCGCTTGGTAAGGGATCGGAAATGGTGTCTTACCCAGTGCCCGAGCCAACTCAATTCGCGGCGACGGTTTTCACGGAGGCGCTCAGGGAAAAAGGTGTGGACATCAAACTCCTTGTCGTAGGTGGCGCGCCGGATTTCAAGGCGATTGCCGCCAGCTACAAGCCAGAGAATCTGGTCGGGGAGCACATCTCGCCGCCAATCAAGGAAGAAGTAAAGATCACGCTCAAAGTCAGTCAAAACCTACATGCCAGCCTGGGGCCGTTCCTACTGGGCGCATTGGTCGCGCACAAAGACAAGGAAATCGACCAGGCTGGTTTCGATTTGGAGCACGACTTCCTGAAGAAAGCCGGCCTCGACCTGACGAGTGCGTCGCAAACCGATGGAGCCGGCGGCAACGCGTTCTTCACACCAGATTTCGTGACACGCTACCTGGTCTTCATGTCCGGTGAGAGTAATTTCGCAGATTTCCGTCGTGGTCTGCCGATTATGGGACGCGACGGGACCCTCTCCAAAATTCAGATCAACTCACCAGCTGCTGGCCACGTCTATGCCAAGACCGGAACCTACGACGTCTACGATGCGCTGAATAAAAAGCTGCTGGTCACAGGCAAAGGTCTGGCTGGCTACATGGACACCGCCAAAGGAGAGCGGTTGGCGCTGGCGCTGTACGTGAACATGGTCGCTGTGCCCATGGACGATCCTGAAGCAGTCCAGAAGATTGCGGGTGAGGCTTTGGGAAAGATCGCGGCGGCGGCTTATGACGCGCCACCTGCGTCTGAAGCTCCGGTGCAGTCTACTTCTGCTTATGACGTGATAATCAAAAACGGGCGGATCATTGATGGGTCGGGCAATCCGTGGGTCTCGGGCGACATCGCCATTCGCGGTGATCGCATTGCTGCTATCGGCAAGCTGGACGGCGCGCAAGCCAAACGCATCATCGACGCTTCCGGCCTCGTGGTCTCGCCCGGCTTCATTGACATGCTGGGGCAGTCTGAACTGGATCTCCTGATCGACAACCGTTCGTTGAGCAAACTTTCACAGGGGATCACGACAGAAATTACAGGCGAGGGAGCTTCCGTAGCTCCGCAAAACGCTCTCACGCTGGCTCAGCTTCAACCCGGGCTTGACCAGTACCACTTGAAAGTCGATTGGAGCACGCTGGACGAGTATTTCAAGCGGCTGGAGAAAACCGGCACGCCTCTGAACATCGGAACCTATGTTGGCGCGGCACAGGTGCGTGAAGCGGTGCTCGGAGATGCCGATCGGGCGCCCACACCTGAAGAACTCGAGAAAATGAAAGCGCTCACCGCACAAGCTATGCGGGATGGCGCGTTCGGGATCTCGACTGCTCTCATCTATCCTCCGGGTCATTACGCAAAAACCGATGAGCTGATCGAACTGGCAAAAGTCGCCGCGCAACACGGTGGAATTTACGGCACTCACATGCGCAGCGAAGGCCAGAGCGAAGTTGCCGCAATTGAGGAAGCCCTCCGCATCGGGCGTGAAGCTCACTTGCCGGTCGAGATTTTTCATCTGAAAGTGAGCGGCAAATCGCGCTGGGGCTCGATGCCCAAAATTGTAGCGATGATTCAGGCTGCACGCGACAAAGGACAAGACGTTTCTGCCAACATGTACCCCTACGTTGCCGGTGGCACGGCGTTAGCCTCCAGCTTGCCACCGTGGGTTGCAGAGGGAGGCACGAACAAGTTGCTCGCTCGCCTTCAGGACCACACGATACGGACAAAGATTAAGCAAGAAATGGCCGGCGATCATCCCAACTGGGAGAACCTCTACTTTGACAGCGGTGGGCCAAGCGGAGTTCTGGTGTCAGGTATCGTGAATCCTGACTTGAAGAAGTTCGACGGTAAGACCATCGCTCAAATCGCAGCTGCGCAGAAGAAGCCTCCACTCGACGCGTTATTTGACATGGTCCTCGCGGATAAGGCGCAGACCGGAGCACTCTACTTTATTGCTGACGAAAATGATCTGCGTTACGGATTGAAACAGCCGTGGACCAGCTTGTGCCTGGATGCGAGCGAACTGTCGCTTGATGGCCCACTGTTTGAACCCCATTCTCATCCGCGCGCCTTCGGCGCGATGCCGAGATTCGTGGGCCACTACGTTCGCGATGGGCATCTGCTTCCTTTAGAACAAGCCATTCGCAAGATGACTTCTTTGCCGGCGCAACGCGAACGTCTGCGTAATCGAGGACTGCTGAAGGAAAGCTACTTCGCCGATATCACGATTTTTGATCCGGCCAACATTCGGGACAAAGCCACATATGAGGAGCCGACACAGCTGTCAGAGGGTGTGAAATACGTTTTCGTAAATGGCCAACTTGAATTCGAAGGCGACCACTTGACCGGGGCCAAGGCTGGTCGGGTACTCCGTGGACCTGGGTGGAACCTGGAAAACTGAGCCCCGGATCAAGAACACTCCATTGATCGTCGCTCAAATCTCGCGCAGCATGACGCATATCCACATTGCCAGCGTGAACACGACGGGCGGAGAGTTTGAACTGGGCTAGGTCCGCCCGCTGTTTCCGACGGGCTATACCGCACCACTTGGGAACCCTTATAACGTGACCCCAGACGGCCAGCGTTTCATCTTCGCCACACTTTCCAGGAAGTGTTCCCACACCCCTCGTCC
>Ga0209577_10004022_pt1 | contig 13852 bp, 13 predicted proteins | sample GraSoiAngelo_109_FD_185874 | JGI IMG/M metagenome (GOLD analysis project Ga0209577, IMG submission 185874) | Grasslands soil microbial communities from the Angelo Coastal Reserve, California, USA - 14_0903_12_20cm (SPAdes) (version 2) | ecosystem: Environmental > Terrestrial > Soil > Grasslands...
CGCCTTGCGAGTCCAGACGCCCTCGCGGGCCGCTGTCACGGCGATCGCCACGTCCACGCGGGCGCGGCCAGGCGGCGCCGATACGCCGCGGTGCGGCGCGCCGTCTCGTGAAGCTGTGCAGGCGCCGGGGGGCAACGGATTGCCGGCAAGCGCGATAGTCGCCCGAGCACCGAAGCGGGGCGTTTCGCCCCGGATCTCCCGCCACCCGGTGCCCGGATCTCCTCGCGTTCGGCCGCAAAGCTGCGCGACCGATTCCAGATCGTTATGACAGACTTGACATGGGATCGGGTTTAGGTGCATGATGCGGGCCTTGAGCATCAGGCACGTGGGCCCGACGAGGGTTCGGGCCCGCTTTGGCCATCCGGGGAAAGCGATGGCGAGCAAGGAGGCCGGGGAGCGGCAATGAGCGTTGAAGCTGCGAGGGGGCGCGATAGTGGTGCGCAATGGGGCGCGACCCTTGCCGGTCGTGGCGTTGGCGCCGAGGTGGTCGTCGAGCGCGTACCCGGTGCTGCGCTGCGCCGCCGCCGCGCGCTCCCGCGCGAGCTATCCGAAGCTCGCGGCCCAGCGGCGGTCATGCGCCGCGACAGCCTCTTCCGCCGCTCGCTGCTCGTCGCCGACGTGATCGCGATCCTCGCTGCGCTGACACTGACGGTCGCATTCTCCGCGCGGCGCGTGCCGCTGCACCTGACGTGGGAGAGCATGGCCGGGATCCCGCTGCTCCTGATCGGCGCGAAGCTCATGGGTCTGTACGACCGGGACGAGACGCTACTGCGCAAGACGACGCTCGACGAGGCGCCGCGCCTTTTGCAGCTCGCGACGCTCTCGACGCTCGTAGCGTGGCTCGCCGGCCGGCTCGTCGTTGCGGGCTCGCTCGACCGTAGAGAGGCGCTCTTCTTGTGGCTGTCGCTCGCCGCCCTGCTAGTGCTCTGCCGCGCGGCGGCGCGTGCATTCGCGCTTCGCATCGCCCCGCCCGAGCGCTGCCTGTTCATCGGCGACGAGCGCTCCGCGGAAATGATTCACGACAAGCTCTCAAGCCACGGCGGCGTGAACGCGCGGGTCGTCGCGCACCTCGACCTCGACAAGGTCGCACCGTGGTCGACCGACACGGTCTCCTCGCCCAGGCTGTCGGAGATCCGCGACCTCGCACAGACGCTCGACGTGCACCGTGCGATCATCGCGCCGGGCTGGGAAGCCACCGCCGACTCCGAGCAGACGCTAAACCTCGTGCACACGCTCAAGGCCGTCGGTATCCGCGTCAGCCTGCTCCCGCGCATGCTCGAGGTCGTCGGCTCCTCCGTCGAGTTCGACGACCTGCACGGCGTCACGCTGATGGGCGTGAGGCGCTTTGACCTCACCCGCTCCTCGGCCGCGATCAAGCGCACGTTCGACCTTGTCGCCGCCTCCTTCGGGGTCCTCGCGATCGCTCCGGTGATGCTCGCGGTGGCGGTCGCGATCAAGCTCGACAGCCCCGGCCCCGTCTTCTTCCGGCAACTGCGCGTCGGCAGGCACGGGCGGCGCTTCTACATGCTCAAGTTCCGCACGATGGTCCCCAACGCCGAGGATCTGAAGGACGCGCTGCGCGACCGCAACGAGGCCAAGGAGGGGCTGTTCAAGATCGCCCAGGACCCCCGCGTGACGCGCGTCGGGCGCTGGCTGCGCAGGACCGCGCTCGACGAGCTCCCCCAGTTGTTCAACATCCTCACCGGCGAGATGAGCCTCGTCGGCCCGCGCCCGCTGGTCGTCGACGAGGACGAGTGCATCGCCGGCTGGCATCGGCGGCGGCTCGAAATCACTCCCGGAATCACCGGGCCATGGCAGATCCTTGGGCCGGCGCGGGTGCCGCTCAAGGAGATGGTCGCGCTCGACTACCTGTACGCGGCGAACTGGTCGCTATGGGTGGACGTCAAGATCCTCCTGCGCACGATCCCGCACGTTCTCGGCCGTCGCGGCCTATAGCGCAGAGCTTCGCGGCGCGCGCGCTCGAGGCGCGCCGAGTCAGCGAAGCGAATGGATGCTCGCCAGCCCGCGTGGACGCATAGCCGCGGTCCGTGCCGGACGCGCGTGCAGGCGCCTGCGCGCGCGCGTGCTCGCGGGCACGTGCTCGAGCACGATCACCTCGGCTAGCTGCCCGCGCCGCGGCTCGCGCGGTACCGCGTCGGCGTCCGCCACGGCGGCCACACGGCAGAGACAGACGACAAAAGTCGCGATTGCGAGCCACACGACCGCGATGGGGATGAAGATCAGGAGCATCGTGGCACCCCTCGGCTAGCGCGTCAGTTCTGCGCAACCAAGGTGTATTCCTCTCCTCGGACGTCATCGCGTGTCGCTTGAGTAGAGCTGCGCGACGCCGACGAACGTCCAGCGCCGGCATCCGCCCGTTAGCGCGGCCCAGGCGCCGCTCGGGGCGGCCGCACGCGCACGGGTCGCTAGCTGCGACGCCTCTGCCGCAAGGTGTCCTGCACGTGCGATCGAAGCTTCTCCTGAAAGACCTCGACGGAGAACCGTTCTGCATTCTCCACCGCGCGCAGCGGGTCGAAGTCGATGCGATCGAGCTCGCGTATCGCACGTACGAAGGCGTCGACGTCGTCCAATCGCGCCAAGAGTCCCGTCTCGCGATCGCGAACCGTCTCGAGAGCACCCCCTGCGGCGGCGGCGATGACGGGACGGCCGGCGGCCTGCGCCTCGACCGCCGTGATGCCGAACTCCTCCATGCTCGGCACGATCACGGCGCGTGCGCTTGCGTACAGCGCGGGAAGCTCGGCATCCGTTACGCGTCCGAGGAACTCCGCCTCCGGGAACGTGCGTGGGAGCGCCGCGTGGTCTGGACCAGACCCTACGACTCGGATCGGAACACGCGCTGCGCGCGCTGCTTGCAGTGCGAGCTGCGGACGCTTGTGCGCGACCAGCTCGGAGACCAACAGCAGAGCGTCGCCCGGAGTGCCGGGAGCAAAGCGGTGCGTTTCGACGGGAGGGTGGATGATCGGCGCCTCGCGTCCGTAGTACTCACGTATGCGCGCGCGTGTGAGCTCTGAGTTTGCGATGTAGGAGTCCACGCGCCGGCTGGCTGAGAGGTCCCAGGCGCGAAGCCATGCGAGCGAGGCTCGCAACAGCGGCCGCGCCGCGGCCGGGACCTCGCGCAGCGCGCGCGCCTGCTCGTACCACGCGTAGCGAAACGGCGCGTGGCAGTAGCACACCGAGACCGCGCCCGCGGGCGCGTGCACGCCGTGTGCGAACGCGCTGCTGCTCGACACGACGACATCGCACGGGGGTAGGGAGAGGCGCCCGACAGCGATCGGATACAGAGGCAGAAGCCTGCGAAAGCCGCGCTGGGTGACCCCGAGACGCTGCAGCCACGATGTCGTAACCGAACGGTCCGCAAATCGCCCTGACGTGCCCTCCTCGTCGTAGAGCAGGGTGAAAATCGGAGCGGCCTCGTACAGCTCGGCGATGGCCGCGAACGTTCGCTCCGCGCCTCGCATCACGAGCAGGTAGTCGTGCACGAGCACGACGTTCTCGCCCCTGCCAGGCCGCTCCACGGCTCGGATCACGCCGCGTCGACGCGCTCGGCGAGATGCGCGAAGTTAGGCCACATGCCGACGTCGATCTCGGGGAAAGAATGCGCGAGAGCGGTCACGTCCGCGCTGTACGCCTGCACATAAGCCGCTCGCGACCCGCGGTCCAGCGCCGGCTTGTCAGGCTGCTCGCGCGGGTGCGCGTCGAGATTGGGCAAGAAGTCCAGATCGGAGAAGCCCAGGAACTCATATGTCCGCCGCAGCTGCGTCTCCGGTTCGCGGTTACAGCGCTCGTACTGCAGCAGCAGGATCTGCGAGCGGTCGAAGTACGCCATCAGGTTCGTGAGCTGGGCGTGATAGAAGCCGCGCGAAAACGCCTCCAGCGGGGCGTAGCGGCTGAGGGGCACGTTTCGGCGCTGCGCAACTTTGGCGTTCAGCTCGATGCCCGATAGGAAGCGCTCGACGGGATCGCGCAGGAGTACGAGCAGCCGAGCCTGCGGCGCCGCCGCAATCAGCAGCGGCGGGATCCAGGGCGCGCTCATGTAGTAGGGCGTCCACTCTCCCGTCTTGCGACCGTCGGTGGGAAAGTAGGCGTGATAGCCGGCGATCTCCGACTCGCCGCAGTTGCCCGCGTAGAACCTGTCGAAGTAGTGCAGCTCCTTGCGGGCGAGGACGCGAACGACCTCCGGGTGTGCGATGACCAGGTTGCACCACCGCGTCGTGCCGCCGCGTTGCACACCGACGCCGATGAAATCCGGAGGACCCGTACGCCACCCCGGCGGGCACGCGGGGGGCGGAGGTGGACGGTCGATTTGACCGTCGAAGCCGACCTCCGACTCGCCCGTGCCGGCATCCGACCCCGAGCCGCCGCCTCGGCGGAGGCGGGCTCTCCATCCACTCATGTCACAGAGCGTGTACGGCTACGCTGGCAGCGGGTGCGATGCAGCCGGCGCGAGTGGAGATCCTCACCGAAGTAATGATAGAGGCGACGGACGAGTGACGCGCGTGCCCGCCGCGGCACTGACGCGACCAGCGCCGCTTGATCCCGGGGCCAGGAGCATGCCGTGCATGTGCTCGTGACGGTGCCGTGGGGCGAGCGCCTCGGCGGCGCCGAGATGATGCTGCAGACGCTCCTGGACGGTGTTGCGAGTACCGAGCACGAGGTAACGATCGCGTTCCTGCAGGAGGGGCCGTGGGCGAACGAGCTCGCCGAGGCGGGATTCGCCGTCGATGTGATCCCCGCGGGCCGGCTTCGCGAGCCGCACCGGTATGCGGCGAGCGTGATACGCCTGGCGCGCGTCCTCCGCCGCCGCCGGCCCGATGTCATTGTCAACTGGTCCGCGAAGACACAGCTGTACGGAGCTCCCGCCGCCGTGCTCGCCGGCATGGCGGGGCGCGTGGTGTGGTGGCAGCACGACATTCCCTCGTGCAAGGGGATCAACCTGCTCGCGACCGCGCTTCCGGCGCGCGCAATCGGGTGCACCGCCCAGGCGGCCGCCGACGCCCAGCAGCAGCTGTACCCGAGGCGTCCGACCTTTGTCGTCAATGCGGGCGTTCCCATTCCGCGGCCGGGGGCGAGCACGGTAGATCAGCCGACGCTCCCAGATGGAGCGCTCGTGGTGGGCATCGTCGGACGGCTGCAGCCGTGGAAGGGCCAGGATCGCCTGCTCCGCGCCCACGCGATCCTGCGCGACCGCGGGCACGCGCTGCACACGCTGATCGTCGGCGGTGACTCGTATGGCCTTTCGCCCGAGTACGCGAGCTCTCTCCCCGCGCTGATCGGCGAGCTCCGGCTCCAGGGCGAGGTCACGATGACCGGAGAGGTGCCAGACGCCGGACCGTATATCGAGCGCATGGACGTGCTCGTCAACGGGTCCGCGCCCGAGCCGTTCGGGATCGTGCTGGTCGAGGCTATGTCGCGCGGAATCGTCCCCGTCGCCGTCGACGCCGGCGGCCCGCGCGAGCTCATCGAGCACGAACGCACCGGGATGCTCGCGAGGTCGGGCGATCCGAGCGCGCTCGCCGACGCGCTCGAGCCCCTCGTGCGCTCGGCGAGCCTGCGCGCGTCGCTCGGTGCGGCCGCGCGCGCACGATTCGAACGCGACCTCACCGACGACAAGGCGCGCGAGCGCTTCTTCGCCGCGCTCAGCCGCGTCGCTGCGCGGCGCTGACACGGACACCGGCAAGAGGCCCGGCGCGCGTCACGCGTCAAGCGGACAGCTCGGCCTCCGCTAGCCTAGGTACGGTGGAGGCGTCTGCACCGGAAGTCGTCGGCGCTCCTCGCGCCCCGCAGCAAGAGCTCCCCGTCGATGTGACGATAGTCGCCAACGACATCGGCCCGGTCGGCGGCATGGAGCGGGTCCTCGCCGAGCTGATCGCCGGCCTCCAGCGCCTCGGTCACCGGGTGACTGTCATCGCGCGCACCTACGACGCGCAGCCCTTACCCGGTGTCACCTTCCATCGTGTCCGGGGCCCGAGAGGGCCAACGCTGATTGCCTACCCGTGGTTTCTCGTCGCCGCGTCGCTCGCCGTCCGCCGCTTCAGGCGCGGCGTCGTCCAAGCGACGGGCGCGATCGTCTTGAACCGCGTAGACGTGATCGCGGTGCATTACTGCCACCAGATCGGACCTGCGAATCCCAGCCGGGCGACCCATGCGTACCGCTTACACGCAAAACTACTGACCGTCATGAATCGCACGCTCGAGCGGTGGTGCTACAACGCTCGCGCCTCGGCTACGTTCGTGTGCGTGTCCGACGGCGTAGCCGAAGAGATCAACCGGTACTTCCCCGGCCTCGAGAGTGTCACGCGCATCCATAACGGTGTCGACACGCGCAAGTTCGCCCCCGGCCTGCGCGCTGAGGACAGCGCCGAGATGCGTGAGAGACTCGGGATCGACCCAGAGCGCCTGGTGGCGCTGTTCGTCGGTAGCGAGTGGCACGGGAAGGGTCTGGGACAGCTGCTGAGCGCGATAGCGCAGGCGAAGCGCTGGGAGCTCGTGGTAGCTGGGCGCGGCGACCGCGAGCGCTACGAGGCGCTTGCGAGCTCGCTCGCGATCGCGAACCGGGTCCACTGGGTGGGCGTCGCACGCGACATGCAGCTTCTGTACGCGCTCGCAGATGCGTTCGTGCTGCCGTCGGAGTACGAGACCTTCTCACTCGTCACTTTTGAGGCTGCGGCGAGCGGCGTGCCGATCATCGCAACGCCTGTCAGCGGCGTGCGAGAGCTGGTCGAGGATTCTCGCAATGGGTTCATCGTCAGCCAGGAGCCGGCGGTGATAGCCAATCGTCTCGAACGCCTGGCGGCGGACGAGGAGCTGCGAACCCGGCTCGGACGCGCGGCCCGCGAGTCTGCACTTCGGTTCAGCTGGGAGAGCACCGTGCGCAGCCACCACGAGCTGTATCAACGGCTCGCACCGGCCGTCAGCGCGTGAGGGGCTCACCCCGCGAGGATGTCCTCGATAAACGCTTTCACGCGCTCCTGCTGCGAGCGCGCGTCGAACGCGTCGGCGCGCCACTGCTCCGCGGCGCGGTGGCGCTCCGAAATTGCCGCCGCGCTAACCGAGGTCAGCAGGCGCGTGAGCGCGTCCGTGAACTCAGTGCTCCACGGAGAGCTTCCGGGGAGCCTGAAGAAGAACCCTTCATCCAGGTCGTATGCCGCCGGTATCTGGTTGGTGAGCACCGGCAGGCCCGCCCCCAGGTACTCGGCGAGCTTGGTCGAGTACCTGAATGAGCCGACGCCGTCGACGCTCTGCGGCAGGCTCGCAAGATCGAACGCCGCGAGGTAATCCGCGACCTTGGTAGACGGCACGCGGCCGGCGAAGACGATGCGACGCCCCAGGTCGTCACCCGCGAGCTCTTCCAAGCGCGCGCGCCCCGATCCGTCGCCGACGATGCACGCCGCGAGATCCTCGCGCGGCGCGGCGCGGACCGCGCGGACCAGCTCGAGGCCGTATGAGTAGTCGACCCTCGAGTTCCATTCCAGCGAGCCCACGATTCCCACAAGCAGAGTTCGCTCTTCGACTCCGAGCTCGACGCGCACTCTCTCGCGCGCCCCGGCGGAGGCCTCTGACAGCCCCCACCCCGGGGCCGACATCGCGCGCGGGGCGCCGAACGTGAGCGCACGCCCAGCGAGGTACGGTGTCCAGCCTATGTAGCCCGCGCACAGCCTGCACAGCAGGCGCTCGTAGATCGCGCCGAATGCGCCCGCGAACGGCGAGTGCAGGCGCAGGTACGGTCCGACGGCGTCACCGCTCGAGACGACGTAGGGCACGCGCAGGGCACCTCGCAGCAGCAGCAGCGCCATGCCGCCCGCGAGGCCGGTCCCCTCCATCACGATCAGCGCAGGACGCTGGGTGAAGACCGTCCTGACGAGGCGCAGCGCCGAAGACCCCTTCCGCGCGTGGTCAAAGGCGAAGCGTGCAGGATGCAGAGGCGCCAGCAGGTAGTGCAGCCGCTCGGCGTCGAGGTGGCCTTCTCCCTGCGTGGCGAAACAGAGCAGCCGCCCGGCGTGCGCGTCCACCTCCTCGATCATCGTCACCTCGCCGCCGACGATAGAGGATCCATTCCAGACGAGGACCCCGTGGCAGGCAGACACCAGCCGGTCGCAGTCCGCGCTCACGGCCGGTGAGCGCGATAGCGAGGCTGCCATGACGAGGCGCGCCAGAAGAGCTGTGGGCACGCATCCGGTGACACGCCTCGAGCGCCTCGTTCGGCCCGGCTACCCTTTAGCAACTAATTACGGTCGGGCTTATGATGGCTGGTGGCAACCGGCCGAGAGGGATGCCCCTGCCATGAACGACACCAGCGATGCTGCCGCGATCTTCGCTCCGCTATGGAGGCGTAAGTGGATGATCCTCGCTGTCGCGGTCCTCGCGGCGGCAGGGACGTACCTATATTACAAGCGCGCCACACGCGTCTATCAGGCGAGCACGCAGATCTACCTTGGTGCGGGTGCGGAAGAACTGCCAGGGGGAGAACGAAAGTCGACGGCGCCAAACGCAACAACCCAGCTCGCGATCATCAATTCGATCGTGATCGAAAAAGTCCGTCGGCGGTTGCGTAGCGAACACGACCTCGCCGCGGCCCACGGCACGATCCGGGCCAAGGCTGCGGAAAAAGGCGGCCAGTTCATCGTGATCACCACCGAAGCACACAAACCGCAAGCGGCGGCGATCCTGGCTAACGCCGTCGCCCAGGGCTATATCCAGCGCCAGCGGGCGACGCACCGGCGTGTAATCAATACCTCGATCGAAATCGCGCGTCGTCAGCTGGCGAGGATCGAAGCGTCGAGCGCGGCCGCGGTCAAGCCCGGCTCGAAATCGCACTCGGCGCCCAGCGCCGCGAGCGTGCTCCAGACCGCGAGCCTCAACAGCAAAATCAACCAGCTCGAAGCCCAGCTCGCCGCGAGTGGGGCCGAGCAGCTGAAACCGGCGAAGACGAACAACACCCAGCAGATCGCGCCCAAGCCGCGCAAAAACGCGATCTTCGGATTCGTCATCGGTCTGCTGCTCGCATCGATTGCCGCGTACGTTCTCGGTCGACTGGACCGCCGGCTCCGTTCACTGGAGAGCGTCGAATCTGTGCTCCGCGCGCCGATTCTCACCGCGCTGCCGTCAGTTCGCCGCCCGATCGTTCACCAGGACGGACAGGTAAGGCCCTCCCGCAACCTGCTGGAGCCGATGCGCCGGTTGCAGACGACCCTGCGGTTGACGGTGCCGGTCGAGGCCGGCGAAAACGGACGTCCGCGCAGCGTCCTGTTCATAAGTGCAGATGCCGCTGACGGGAAGTCGACGCTCGTCGCAAACCTCGCGCTGGTCCAGCGCGATGCCGGTGACCGCGTCGCCGTCGTCGAGGCGAACCTCCGCCGCCCCGTGCTGGCCGCGCTCCTGGATGCGATGGGCTCATACGGCCTGACCGATGTGTTGACCGGAGCGCACACCGTCGATGACGCGATACAGACGGTGAGCTCGGCGCAGCCGGTCGCCGAGCGTGACGCGGACGGCGGTGCTGCCGGCGTGGCAACCATGATCGAGTCGCCCAGCGTCGGTTCGCTCTCGCTGCTGGCGAGCGGGAAAGAAGTTGGAAATCCGCCCGCCTTGCTCGCTGGTGCGTCGATGACGCAGTTACTGCACACGCTGACGGTCGACCATGACTCGGTGCTCGTCGACGCACCGTCGCCGCTCGAATTCAGTGACGCGATGCCGCTGATGGCCGTCGTCGACGGCATCGTCCTCGTCGCGCGAATCGGTCACACGCGCGAAGCGTCCGCGCGCAAACTCGTTGAGCTCCTCGCGCATGTGTCGTGTGCGCCGGTGCTCGGTGCGGTGGTCAATTGCGTGTCGCAGAGGGAACTCGGGCGATACGGATTTTCAGCGAGAAGCACCAGCACGTCGCGCCGCAAGCTGATTTCTAGGTGAGCTACGCCGGTGCGCGCGTGTCTGCCCTGAGTGGGATGGCTCATCCGGCGGTTCTACAGCGTCGCATTCGCGACGTATGCGTACTCGGCGCGGCTTCCGTCATACCGCTGCTGACCGCGATCGGTATCGCGGTGGAGGTGCCGAAGCCGAACGTGCCACTGTTCGTCGTCCTGTTCATCGGCGCGGTCGGCGTCGTCGCGCTGATGATGATCGACAAGCTCCCGCTGACCGTCGCATTTTTGGCCGTTTACCTCGGCTTGCTGGACGGTCCGGTCAAGCTCGGAATCGGCGGGGGCGGTGGCGAAGAAGCGACCTCCGCAGTGCGCAACGTGCTCATTGGGGCGGTCGCTCTGGGCGCTCTGCTGCGGCTGGTGGTCAAAAAGGAACGCCTGCGCCTGCCCCCGCTTTCGGCCTGGGTAATCGGCTTCACGACGCTGGTGCTCATCGAGGCGTTCAATCCGAGGACCACGTCGGTACTCAAGGTGCTCGGCGGCTACCGGCAGCAGCTGCAGTGGATCCCGTTCTTTTTCTTCGGCTACGCAATCGTGCGCTCCAAGCTGCGCTTTCGGCAGATGGCAATCATCCTCGGAGTGATCGCGCTTGCCAACGGCGTTGTTGCGACCTACCAGACGCAGATCAGTCCCGGCCAGCTCGCCGCCTGGGGCCCCGGGTACAAGCTTCGAGTCGAAGGCGTGGAAGAAGAACTTGCGAGCGGTGCGGTCAAGCACCGAGGGGCGCGCAAGTTCTTCAGTGAAGGCAGCGGTGGTGTTCGCCCGATGGCGCTGGGGGCCGACAGCGGCTTCGGCGCCGCCGTGGGGTTGGTCGCGCTTCCTCTTGCGCTAGCGTTAATTGCGACCACGCGTGGGCGTCGACGATGGGTTGGTGTGCTGCTCTGTATGGGCGCACTCGTAGGCGTCGCTACCGGTCTGGGGCGAATTCAAGTCGTCGGGGCCGCGATCGGGGTGCTGAGCTTTCTGCTGCTCGCGTCCGCTGCCCGGCGCACGCGGGGAGCCGTCGCGGTCGTCCTCGGCGTTTGGACAGTCGGAGCCGGCGCGCTGACCGCCTTGCGCTTCCGGCACACCGGCATCCGCTTCGACACCGACGGGTTCCGCGGACCTCGACTGAAAGAGCCGGTCACCTGGTCCGAGGTCGAGTCACTGTTTCCAGGCCGCGTCTACTCTGGACTCGCTGAGCTCGGAGGGGTGGGATTCGTCCGCCACGACGGTCGCCGGTTTGGTATCCGGTCCGCTGGGCACCCTGTGCGCCCGCTGGCGGCGAAGCTGGAGTCGATTCGCCTCGCCGCCGCCGACGCCCGCGCGACTACCGCCCGGTCTTCGTCTTCTTCGTGACGTTCGCGTCGATCGCCATGTTGGCCAGCGCGTCAGCGCCGCGGTTCCTGGCCCGCTCGAGGTGCTCCACCTTGACATCCGGAAACTCACGAAGCAGCTCGGTCGCCTGTTTGTGCAAGGGCACGAGCTCGGGCGCCTTGATCCGGTAGCGGCCGTTGACCTGTTCGACGACGAGCTTGGAGTCGAGGTAGACCTCGAGACGGTCCGGCTTCCAATCCCTGACCGCCTTCAGCCCTTCGAGCAGCGCCCGGTACTCGGCCTCGTTGTTGGTGGTTACGCCGAGCCAGCGGTGCAGGCCGCGCAGGCGAAGCCCCTGGTCGTCTTCGATGACCACCCCGACGCCGGCTGGGCCCGGGTTTCCGCGCGCCGCGCCATCCGTGAAGAGTCGAAGTACCTTCAGGCCATCACCAGGATTCGACCGCAGTTCTCGCACTGGACGATGCCGTCACCCTTGCGAAGGATCTGCATGCCCGACGACGTCACCGTCACGTGGCGCGCGAGGCACTGGTTCCGATCCACCTCCGCGACCGGCGGGTGCACGCGCACGCGCAGGTAGGCGTTCCGCGCCGCCGCCGGCACCTGCGCCCACGCCCCCTCGCTGTCGGCCTTGACCGTCGCCAGGTCGGCCTGCCACGACTCGAGGTCCCGACGCAGCTGGGGCTCGTCGTCGGACGACCGCTGCCGTGCCTCCTGCAGGCGCTCGGATGCCTCGACCACCGCCTGGTCGGCGAGCTCGCCCTCTTCCATGAGGCGCAGCTCGGCCTCCTCTAGGTCCGCGAAGCTTGCCTTCAGGTGCTGGACTTCGGTGCTGAGCTGCATGAGCTCGCTCGGGCTGCGGATCCGGCCGCTCATCAGCTCCTTCTCCCGCGACCGCAGCCTGGCACGGTGCGCCTCGCGGTCGCGGTCCGACTCACGCAGGCGAAGCTGGATCGCCTGCTGCGCCTCCCGCGCAGCGGCCAGTGCTTCCTCGGCGTGAGCGATGTTGGGGTCGGAGGCGAGTAGGGTCTCCACGCGCTCGATCTCGTCGCGCAGCTCTCGCTCCTTCTCGACCAGCCGCTGGTAGGCCAGCAGGAGCTGCGCCGGCTTCATTCGAGGACGACCAGGACCTGGCCCTCCTTGACGACCTCGCCCTCCTTGACCCTCACCTCTTTGACCGTGCCGGCGCGGGGGGCGGTGACCGGGATCTCCATCTTCATCGACTCCAGGACCAGGAGCTCGTCCTCTTCGGCGACCTGCGCGCCAGGATGCGTCGTGATCTTCCAGACGCTGCCCACAAGCTCTGCTTTGACCTCAGTCATCGTTTGCTCAGACAGAGAATTGTGCGGGCTTCGTCGATCGTGGCGACGTCGCGGCCCAGGTCGTGCGCCAGGCGAGCCGCTTTTTCGACGAGGTCGCCGTTGCTCTTCGCCATCCGGCCTTCCTCGACGTAGAAGTTGTCCTCCAGGCCCACGCGCACGTTGCCGCCCATCGTGACCGCGGCCGCGACCAGCGCCCACTGCCGCAGGCCGACTCCGATCACCTGCCAGTGCGCGCCCTCGGGCAGGCTCTCCACCTGGTTGATCAGATGCCGCGTCGTGCCCGGTATGCCGCCGAGCACGCCCATGATCAGGCTGAACTGGTAGGGCGGCCGGAGCACGCCCAGGTCGATGAGCGGAGCGGTGTTGGCGATATGGCCGGTGTCGAAGCACTCCAGCTCCGGACGCACACCCGCGTCGTTCATCGCCTCGAGGAAGAACCGGATGTCCTTGAATGGATTCGCGAACACATGGTCGTGGTAGAACGCCTTCTTCTTCTCCGAGTAGATCGCGTAGTTCATGGAGCCCATGTTCAAGGCGCCGATCTCGGGCCGCAGCTCCCGGATGTGGGCGACCCGTTCCTCCACGGGGATCCCGATCGCGCCGGTGGAGAAGTTGACGATGACGTCGGTACGAGCCCGAACCTCGGACAGGATGAGGGCAAATGTCTCGACCCCCCACTCCGGGCCGCCTTCGGGAGAACGGGCGTGGATGTGCACGATCGCCGCGCCCGCGTCGGCGGCACGCTTCGCCTCCTCGGCGATCTCGACTGGGGTGTAAGGGATCGCCGGACATTGGTCTCGCGTCGCCAGCACGCCGGTCAGCGCGGCGCTGATGACGACCGGGTTGCCCGCCGGGGATGTCATACCGGGATGTTGCCGTGCTTGCGCCAGGGCCTGTCGACCTTCTTGCCTCGCGCCTGCTCGATCCCCTTGATGATCACCCGCCGTGTCTCCGATGGGTCGATCACGTCGTCGATCATCGCCCAGCCCGCCGCGAGATAAGGGGTGATCTGCGCCCGAATCGTCTCCACGAGCTGCGCGCGCGTCGCCTCTGGGTCGTCCGAGGCCTCGACCTGCTTGTTGAAGATGATGTTGACGGCGCCTTCGGGTCCCATGACCGAGATCTCCGCGAACGGCCACGCGACGATTGTGTCCGGCTGGTAGCCCTTGCCGCACATCACGTAGTAGCCCGCGCCGTACGCCTTGCGCATGATCACCGTCACCTTCGGCACAGTCGCCTCCGATGTCGCGTACAGCATCTTGGCCCCGTGCCGGATGA
>Ga0209577_10004024_pt1 | contig 13849 bp, 8 predicted proteins | sample GraSoiAngelo_109_FD_185874 | JGI IMG/M metagenome (GOLD analysis project Ga0209577, IMG submission 185874) | Grasslands soil microbial communities from the Angelo Coastal Reserve, California, USA - 14_0903_12_20cm (SPAdes) (version 2) | ecosystem: Environmental > Terrestrial > Soil > Grasslands ...
CCTTCAAAGCTGATCGATCATCTTTGAAGATGTTGCGATCAGCTTTGAAGGGCTGCAGGTGCTCAATGGCGTTTCCTTCGAACTCAAACGAGGAGAGACCAAGGTCCTATTGGGAATTGCAGGGGCCGGCAAGAGCACGATTTTGAAGCTTTGCCTGGGGCTCATTAAGCCCGACCGTGGCCGCATCTACGTCTTAGGCCACGACGTGACCTCGATGACCGAGGAGCAGCTCTTCGATCTGCGCAGCAAAGTCGGCATCGTCTTTCAGGAAAGCGCGCTATTTGATTCCCTGAATGTGCGCGACAACGTGGCCTTTCGCATGATGGAAGAAAAGCTTCCCGAAGAGGAAATCGAACGAAGAGTGCGGGAGGCCCTTCGGTTTGTAGAACTGGAACACACCATCGACATGTATCCTTCGGAGCTTTCCGGAGGCATGAGGCGCCGCGTAGGCATTGCCCGCGCCATTATTACGCAGCCTGAAATCCTGCTCTATGACTCCCCCACCGGGGGGCTCGATCCCATTACTTCAACCACGATTGTTGAATTGATCATGAAGCAGCGCGATGTCAACAAATCCACGGCGCTGTTGGTAAGCCATCGCCTGCAAGATGGTTTCATGCTGGCAACCCACTATTACGATCCCCAGACCAACCACATGAAAGCCATCGAAGGCCACGTAGCGCGCGATCTCCACACAACTTTTCTGGTATTGCGAGACGGAAAAGTCATTTTCGACGCCACCGCCGCCGAGCTAGGCAGGGTACAAGACCCTTATATTCGCGAATTTCTGTACATGGAGCCGGTGTCGTAACTTCTGAGCCTGAATTGAATGGGCACATTCGCAGAGAAAAAATCAAAACCTTTTCACCGCTGATCCTTCGGCTTGTACCTCAGGACAGGTTTTTCGCTGATAAACGCTGATCAAAATCATTTGGGCCACGAATTAATGCGAATGCACACGAATTCAGAAACTGATGGGTTTGGCTCTTTAGCTCGCCGCCTTCCCCTGCGCAGCAGTTCCAAAATGGGTCTTGAGCATCTCCTGTATGCGCTTGACTCGCGCCTTCGCCTCCGGCGATTTCGTTGCAAGCTTTTCAAAGCTCATGAGGAACTCATTGTTGCCCGACTCTTTTCTCATTTGGGCAAGATAATGGCCGAACTTGGCAAAGAGGAAATGGAGTTCGCCATTGCTCTTGAAAAACAGTCCTTCGTGCAAAGCCCCTTCGAGCACCATGGCGGCAGCCATGTCCCAATAAGTAAGGACCTGCCGACAATAGGCGTTTTGCTCGCTGCCGAAAGAATTCATTACCGATTCGAATTCCTTGTAACTGGAAGGCCAGAATTGGCCGATGACGAAATCGCGCGCCTTGCGCATGGTTGCTTCGCGGCGCAGATCATAAAGCTGTATTAGAACCTGGGCATCCTGTGCAGTTGCTTTCTTGCCTTTGCTTGCCATGAATTGAATCGCTCCTGTTATTTAATTACGCCACTGCCTCGGGCTGGGGCAATGGACGCGAATAATCACATTTTATTACTGGAGGGGCCGTAGCGGCCTCCTTGGCCTTCTTGCCGCGCTGCTTCGTTTTCTTTGGCTGCTCTTCTTCCTCTGCGGCCTTGCGGGCGTTGTTAGGACAAACCAGGACCGCACCGGATTTCAGATACTTTTCCAGCAGATAAGGGCTGCCGCACTGCGGGCATTTCTCCGCAACCGGCTTGTAAGCAGAGGTAAATGTACACTTGGGATAATTGGCGCATCCATAAAAAAGATTGCCGCGGCGGCGGGCCTTCTTTTCCACCAACTCGCCCTCTTTGCATTCCGGGCACTTCACGCCAATGAAGTTTTGCTTGATGTATTTGCAATCCGGATATCCGCTGCAGGAAATAAATTCTCCGTAGCGGCCGTGCCGCAATACCAGGTTACGGTTGCATTGCGGGCAGGTCTCTTCCAGGGGAACATCCGGCACCTTCTTGCCCTGGTCGAGCCGCCGGGTAGTGCGGCATTCAGGATAACCGGTGCAAGCCATAAATTGGCCAAATCGGCCCCGCTTGAGCACCATCACCCGGCCGCAATTCTCGCAGTATTCCTCTTGCGAGGTCTCCGGCATCTCCGCCGAGTCAAAATCAGGAAGGTTGATCGGATTCTCTTTGGTAAAGGTGCAACTGGCCGGATCATCCTTTTTATAGGCGCTGCAGGCAAAGAAGGAGCCATGCTTGCCCCACTTCAACACCAGCGGCGAGCCGCACCGTTCACATTTCTCCTCGGTGGGCTTCTCCATCCGCTTGATGTTCTCCATGTGCTTTTCAGCGTAGCGGAGGTCCTTTTCGAACTTCTTGTAGAAGTCGGCCAGCGCATCCGTCCACTTTTCTTTGCCGTCTTCGATCTCATCCAGCTCTTCTTCCAGGCGGGCCGTGTATTTGGGATCGAAGATTTCCGCGAAATTCGCCACTAGAAGATCGGTCACCACCAGGCCCGTCTCCGTGGGAACAAACTTGCCGCCGAGTTTTTGCGCGTATTGCCGCTCCTGGATGGTGGAGAGAATGGTTGCATAGGTCGATGGCCGGCCAATGCCCTGTTCTTCCAGCTCTTTGACCAGGGACGCCTCGTTATAACGTGGCGGAGGCTCGGTAAAGTGCTGCTCGGGCTTCAACTCCTTGAGCGTAAGATTTTGGCCAATCTCCAGTGGTGGCAGCTTGTGCTTGAGCGCCTCATCTTCCTCGTCCTTGCCTTCCTTGGATTCTTCGTAGACCTTCAGGAAGCCCTCGAATTTGAGCACCGAACCGGTCACGCGGAAGGTGAATGACTCGCGCGGGGCCTTGGCTTCAACATCCACGCTGGTCTGGTCGAAGACCGCAGGATTCATTTGCGAAGCGACAAAACGCTGCCAGATCAGCTTGTAGACTTTGTATTCATCTTCCTGGAGATATTTTTTGATCTCATCAGGATGACGGCTGACCGCTGTAGGACGGATAGCTTCGTGCGCCTCCTGCGCCAATTTCTTGGATTTAAAAGTGTTGGGCGCTTCTGGCAAAAACTCCTTGCCGTAGGACGAGCCGATAAAATCGCGTACTTCCGCCACGGCAGAGTCGGAAACGCGCACCGAATCCGTACGCATGTAGGTAATCAGGCCAACCGAACCTTCATCGCCCAGTTCGATGCCTTCATAAAGGCGCTGGGCAATCATCATGACTCGCTTCACGCTGAAGCGCAGTTTGCGGGAGCCATCTTGCTGAAGTTTACTAGTGGTGAAAGGCGCAGCGGCAGTGCGCCGACGCTCCTTCTTTTCCACATTCCGGACCGACCACTGGGCCTTTTCCAGGGCAGTCCGAATATTGGTGGCCTCTTCCTCGTTGGTAATTTCGGTTTTTTCGTCACCACGCCCAATAAACCGGGCATCGAAGGCCGGGGGCTTGGCCGCCGCCAGGTTTGCGTCGATGGTCCAGTATTCCTTTTTCTCAAAGGCCTGGATTTCGCGTTCGCGTTCAACGATCAGCCGCAGGGCAACGGTCTGCACGCGACCGGCAGAGAGTCCGCGCCGCACTTTGTCCCACAAAAGCGGCGAAACCTGGTAGCCGACAATGCGGTCGAGCACGCGGCGTGTCTGTTGGGCGTCGACGAGGTTCCTGTCAATCGATCGTGGATGCTGGAAAGCTTCTTGCACGGCCTTTTTGGTGATCTCGTTGAAGGTGACGCGATGAATCGGGATGCTGCCCTTCTTCTTGGACTTGCCGTCCCACAGTTCCTCCGCCAGATGCGACGCGATGGCCTCGCCCTCGCGGTCGGGGTCAGGCGCGAGATAGATCGCCAGTGCAGATTTGGCCAGCTTTTTCAGCTTGGCAACAACTTTTTCTTTGCCCGGGATGATGTCGTATTCGGTGCTGAAGTCTCCTTCGATGTCCACACCCAGCTTGCTCTTAGGCAAATCTTTGATGTGGCCAAGCGAGGCCTCAACCTCAAAGTCCTTTCCCAGGTACTTATTGATGGTTTTCGCCTTGGCCGGCGATTCGACGATGACCAGTGATTTGGGCAATGGTTATGTTCCGTGGGTCCGTTCTCTTTGCTTTTTAATGAATCTTCGCTGTTTCGAAGCTAACACACTCGGAAAGCTGCTAGCTACTGGCTGCTAGCTGCTAGTGCAACCCTTCGTAACTTTCGAACTCTTCGAATTTTGCGCAACTGCTTCTTCCCAAAAGGATCGGTCAGAGCGCAAGTGCCTTTCTAATTCTTGGCTTCGCCGGGAGTTGTGCTGCTTTTTCTGCGACAGCCGCAACCAAAGACGTTAACATACGTTGTACTTCGATGAGCTGTTTCTCAAAGCTCTGATACGCGTCATTTGCCAGCAGCTTCAAGTCCCGCGCAAGCAGCAAATGATATTCAAGCTCCGAAGCAGAACCGCGAGCGATCTGCAAGAATCTTGTCAATTCGCCGTCAGACCGCCTCCCGCAACCCTCTGCGATATTAGCACCCACTGACACTGCGGCACGACGCATCTGGCTGATCAAGCCATAAATCTCATCCCGTGGAAAACTCTTGGTGGCCTGATAAATCTCAAGCGTCAAAGCATGAGCCTTCTGCCAAACCCGCAACTCCTTGAAATCTTTCACGACGCTCTCCCCATCTAAAAATTTTCAACCAGCAGTGATGAGTCCCAAAGCAAAAGCGATTCAACCAAGTTTTTGCTGCAATCGCGAAAGTCCAAAAGAAATCTTCCAAGCTCGCATCACAATGCTGCTGGCCCAAGGTTTTAGCTAGTAGCCAGTAGCTAGCAGCTAGAAGCTTTTAACAAAATTCTTTCCCGGCATCTGCCGAATCCTGCCGCTGAGCTCCAGTTCGAATAGGACCGTAAACTCCTCCGATGATGAAATTTGGGGCTCGAGTCTTTCGATGATTTCGTCAATATGGGTCGCTTCGTGTCCTTTCAAAATTGCCAAGACGGCTTTTTCTCCCGGAGAAAGCTTTGCTTCGGAACTCTCCTTGGCGGTTTGGGGGCCTTTGTCTGATGCGTCAACCGGCCTTTGGGATTCAAGCTGCTCCTTGATGGACGCCGGCAACTCCTCCCAAACGTCTTCCCAGGTGGCTGTGAGCTTGGCGCCTTGTTTGATGAGAGTGTTTGGTCCCCAGGAGTTCTTGGAGATCACATTTCCGGGCACGGCGAAAAGCTCGCGGCCTTGCTCCAGGGCACAACGCGCAGTGATGCGTGTGCCACTATACTCTGCCGCTTCCACCACCAGCACGCCCAGTGCGAGTCCGCTGATGATCCGGTTACGAATGGGGAAATTCTGGGGAGCAGGAAAGGCTTCCAGCGGAAATTCGCTGACCAGCGCGCCGTCTCCGGCAAGAATGGCTTCTGCCACTTTCCTGTTTTCTTTGGGATAGATTACGTCCACGCCTGCGCCAAACACGGCAACCGTCAGGCCGGGCCCCTTCAATGCTCCTCGATGAGCATACGCGTCGACGCCGCGCGCCATCCCGCTGAATATGACCAATCCGCGAATGGCCAGGTCGCAAGCCAACCGCTCCGCCATGCCAATTCCATAGGGCGTAGGATGGCGTGTGCCGACCACGGCAATTCCCGGACGGGCAAGGGCTTCACAATTCCCGCGCACATAGAGCACCAGGGGCGGATCATAAATCTCGCTCAAACGCGCAGGCCATGCAGCATCGTCTCTGGTTATGATTTCAATCTTTGCCGCGGCTGCCTCGGCATATTCCGCGTGGGCCAGTTCCAGCGATTTACCCATAACAATCGACTGCGCCGACTGCGCCTGCAATCCCAGGCCTTCCAGTTCGGTCAGGGACGCATGAAATATATCCTGCGGATGGCCGAAGTGTTGAACCAGTTTGCGGCCGCGCGTCTGCCCCAACCCCGGAGTTAGAGACAATGCCAGCCAATAAATGGCAGTCGAAGTTCCTGGGGTCTGGGTCACCATTGCTTTATTGTGTCCATTTTAGATCGACTTTTCGCGGACTCTACACGGATTTTGAAAAGCGTGTCAGTTGGCCAAAGCACTTCGGAGTCTTTTTTATGGTACTTGCGATTTTCAACGAGCTTACCATACCGATATTTCATCTCAATGTTCTTTCCCGAGGCCGAGATGATACTACGTAGACGATTCTTAGTCAGATGGAGGCCAGGTTTGCGAAGAGTGCGGCTATCCTGGTGACAAGATTCTTGAGACGTGACGTGCTTTTCGGGCCTTTGCGGCGATGGCCAGGCGGCGCTGCGTGCTTCACCTCAGGATGAACCACTCGGGCGTCTGTATTTGACTTCGGAAGTGGGACATTGAGACAAGGTGCGATTTTATTGGCTGAAACGTGGTCCGGGCCGGGTTGGGGAACGGTCTGGCTCGAGACGGAATCCTGTGCGGCTGGTTCGCCTATGGTTGCTGCCGGGGTTGGCTGGCTGGGCAGGTAACGTTCCCAGGCTTCCAGAAAGTCGGATAGCTGGTAGCCTCGGAGCTTTTCCTGGCCACGGCGCTGGCTGCGGCTATAGATTTTGAAGGTTGGCCCCAGAATACGCGAGAGGGCTTGCGGGGTCATCGGTTTGCCACTCTTGCCATATTCATGCCACGTACGGTCGTCGAGGTCGTGGAGGTCTTCCAGAAGTTCGACGGTGAAGATTCGCTCCTGGAGGCCACGGCGGACGAAGGCGCCCCGGATGTCGGAGAGCAGTTGGAGGGGCGAGACCTGGCCCTTGTTGTAGTCCCTGAAGATTTCCACCAGGGCGGCGCCGGCCTTTTGGGGCCAGTGTCCGCCGATGATTTCGGCCAGGGCGATCAGGGCCCGAGCACAGTTCTGCTGGTGTGGGGAGAGACTGGGAAAAATGGGGCCCTCGAGTTCGTAACTATCGAAAGTGGTTGCCACGTGGCCTTCGTGGTCCTGGGCCCAGCGCTGCATCCAGGAGGTGAGATTGTCGGTGCTTCCGGGAACCAAAAGATTGAAGGTGGACTTGACAATTTCCAGGGGCTTGCGGCGCTGAAGCACGATGGGAATGGAGTGGCGGGCGAGGGATGGAGGAAGGGACTCCAGTCCGGCAAACGCCTTGGGGCAGAAGGTTTGCCAAAAGTTAGCGATGGTTTTTTCCGATTGGGAGCCGAAGGAGGCAACATCATGGGCCTGATCGCAACCATTGAGCAAGAAGCCGGTGAATTGGTTCTTGTCGCTGCCGCGGAAGACGGTATGCCAGTTGTCGAGCAGGACGGTGGGGTGGTCGGCCAAGATGGTGCGCTTGACGATGGCGGGAGAGCCACCGGCGGCCCACCAAGGACGGGCACAGAAGCTGCGCAGAATGGCCATACAGGTGGATTTACCGGATTCTTCCAGGGGTGAGTAGATGTTGAGGTAGGGGGTAAAGTGAGCGGCCTGGAAGGTGTAGGTGTGGAGGATCCAGAGGGCCAGGACGGAACGCTGGGCGGGGGAGCAGACTAAGTATTCGGAGATGGTCGATTCGAGGAAATCGAGGACATCGCTGGGAGGGTGTCCGGCTGGGGGTTTGGGATGGGCATCGTCGGGTATTGGGTAATTGGGTAAGTTAGTAATTGGGGAATTTTTGGAATTGCCATGATCGCCGGAATTGCCAGAATTGCCAGAATTGGTATTCGGGGGCTTTGATTGTTTGGATTGATTTTCCGTTTTTGGTTCTTTGGGTTCCGGTTGTTTATCTAAGATGGGTCCCTGCGGCTCATGGGTTACGGGCGAAGGCTGGGCTGCTGGAGGGGATGGTTTTTTTGGTCCGGCGAGCCGGCGTGACTCCCAGTCTTGGGGTGCTTTGGTGCTGGGTTTGGGAAGGAAGCACCAGGAGCCGTCTGACTTTTGCACGGCGTGGTACTCTTCAGCCTTTTCGAGGGGCAACTGGGGCCGGCCATTGGAAAGCAGATAGGCTGCGGTGTAGTGGTTGCGGCCGGTTTGAACCGGGGTCAGGCGGCGGGCCGCTTCAAGGTATGGGGGAGCGGGTTCGACGGGGCGGTTGTAGAAGGTGTTCTCGCGCAGGATGGTGAAGGTCTTGCCGACGAGTTCCTGGATCATGAGCAACTCGCCTTCAGGAGAGCAGTGCAAATAGTAGTGGTGGACAGGAAGACAGTGAGTCTGGACCATGGTCCAGGTCCACTGATTCGACGCAGGCTTTGAAAGGAACATAGAGACTCCTTGGATTGGGTAAATGGGTAATTTGGTAATTTGGGAAGAGCTAACGGCTTTTCGTCATGAGTTGAAAACGGGGAAGAACAAACTCAGCTCCGTTGAATTGCGATTAATGAACGAAATACGAAATGCTTCGCGGACCGCCTTTTTGGGAGGGCGGCAGATGTTAAGTTGTTAATATGAAAAGGCCAGACTGAATTGTGGTTGGAAGATGATTTTGGGTGAGGCTCCGCTAACCTCAATAATTAGCCACGACAGTTAACGTCCTCGCGAATGACGCGGATTGGGTAAGGTGCTGCTCTCCTCGTGCCCTGTGCGATTTTTCGCTTCGCTCAGGACTTTGCCTGCGGCCCTGCGGCTCTGGCTTTGTTCACGCCCGCATAACAGCTCAAGTTAACATGCCTTGCGAATGACGCGGACTATGAACCCAATCGAATACTATACGAAGATTTTGCGATTTGTCAATACTTAAGTTGACAGAGGGGTGTAATTAAAAGTGCGAGTCACATACTCCAGATTGCACTCCCGGGAGAGCCTTTGCGGCCCACGCTAAACACAAGGTCCCTCTCGCCTACCGTCGCTTGCGCGCCGGTAGGCGTTCGGGATGACGATTTCTTTTTTAACTTGTCAAGTAAGCCTGACTCATGACTCGACCCTTCGCTTCGCTCAAGGGCAGGCTATGCTGGGCTATTTTCGGCCGCCCCTTTCGGGGCTGGTTTCTCGTAGTCTGGACGATTGACTCGCACTTTTAATTGCACCCGCTTGTGGAAGAGGGGGCGTCGGTAAACTGTATTTGTTATCTATCTCCTCGGCCTCGGCGGTTTATTTGTTTTATCAGCGTCGCTCAGCGTAAATCAGCGGCCAAGAGATTCCAAAAGGAGCCCTATGCCAGACTGGACACGCCGTGATCTCTTAAAAGCAGGTTTGGCCGCCTCTGCCGGAGCGGTTGCAAATCCAGCTTTGTCACTCTCGAAGGCGAATGACAACATACCTGAAAAGCCTGTCATGTCGCTTCCGGCAGACTTGCAGATTTCCTCGCCGCGAGAGCGATTATTGCTGGACTTCGGTTGGCGGTTCCACCTGGGCCATGCTTCCGATCCGCAAAGCGATTTTGGCTACGGCGCACGCCGCCGCGAGTCTGCCTTTGCCAAGTCGGGTAATTTCCTGCCGGTCACCGGCCTGATGTTTGACGATAGCTCCTGGACAAGCATTGACCTGCCTCACGATTGGGCGGTTGAGCTTCCTTTTAAGAACGATCCACTGCTTCCGCACCACGGAGCCAAGCCGTTGGGACGCGAATATCCGGAAACCAGCATCGGTTGGTACCGGCGCTCGTTCGACCTTCCCGCTTCCGATGCCGGTAAGCGCATCGTGGTTGATTTTGACGGTGTATTCCGCCATGCCGTTGTCATGCTCAACGGCCACTACATCGGAGAAAATTTCAGCGGATATGCGCCCTTCAGCTTCGACCTCACCGATTTTGCCAACATCGGCAACAAGAATGTTCTGGCAGTTCGCGTCGATGCCACCCTGGGCGAAGGATGGTTCTACGAAGGCGCCGGCATCTATCGCCACGTATGGTTGACCAAGACTGCTCCCTTGCACGTCGTTCAGTGGGGCAATTTTGCGAGATCGGAGGTGCGTGGCAGCTCTGCCGTTATCTCCATCAGCACCGAAGTCGAAAACCAGAGCGACGCGCAAAGGACCGGTCGCGTGATCTCGCGCATCGTCGATCCGAAGAATAATGTAGTCGCTACCGTGCAGTCCAAACCGGCGCCTATTTCTGCATGGGGAAAGGCGACCTTCGAATCCCAGGCCACAATCAGCCGTCCGTCGTTGTGGTCTGTGGAGGAACCAAATCTTTACCGCGTCCTTACTTCGATTGAAGGGGATGGCAGCATCACCGATCACGTCGAAACGACGTTTGGCATTCGTACAATTCACTTCGATGCCGATAAGGGCTTTTTTCTCAATGGCAAGCCCGTGAAGATGAAGGGCACGTGCAATCATCAGGACCATGCCGGTGTAGGCGCGGCCCTGCCTGACCGCTTGCAGGAGTACCGCATCGAATTGCTCAAAGAGATGGGATCCAACGCCTACCGCACCTCGCACAACCCACCAACGCCGGAATTGCTGGATGCCTGTGACCGCCTCGGCATGTTGGTCATGGACGAGACCCGCATGATGTCTTCCGATCCCGAGGGACTAAGCCAGCTTGAGCGCCTGGTGCGCCGGGATCGAAACCATCCGAGCGTGGTGATCTGGTCGCTGGGCAACGAAGAGCGGGAGCAGGGAACCGAACGCGGCACCCGCATCGCAACCACCATGAAGCGCCTGGCGCGCAAGCTCGACCCAACGCGGCCTGTCACCATTGCCATGAATGGTTCATGGGGGAAAGGCGTATCGAACGTCGTGGATGTTCAAGGCTTCAACTATGCCGGCGCAGGCGGCAACGGCGGAAAAGATACCGGCAAAAACATCGATGACTTTCACCAGAAATTCCCCAAGCTGCCCACGGTCGGCAGCGAGACCGCCAGCGTCCAGTGTACGCGCGGCATTTATATCAAAGACAAAGAAAAAGGATACGTGAGCGCCTACGACGTGAACTTTCCCGGTTACACCATGAGCTCCGAAGGATGGTGGAAGGTCTTCGACGAACGCGCCTTCCTCGCCGGTGGGTTTGCCTGGACTGGCTTCGACTATCGCGGTGAGCCTTCTCCCTATGGGTGGCCATGCGTGAGTTCCCATTTTGGCATTATGGACCTCTGCGGCTTTCCCAAAGATATTTATTACTACTACCAGTCATGGTGGGGCAATAAGCCGGTGCTGCACCTCTTTCCTCACTGGAACTGGGCCGGCAAAGAAGGCCAGGAGATCGACGTCTGGTGCTTTAGCAATCTGGACACCGTTGAACTCTTCCTGAATGGAACAAGCCTTGGTTCGCAAAAAGTCGAGCACAACTCCCATGTTGAATGGAAAGTGAAGTACGCGCCGGGCACGCTGGAGGCGCGTGGCTCCCAAAATGGCCAAGTAACGCTTACGGCGAAACGAGAGACCACAAGTGCCCCGGCAAAACTGATGCTTCGCCCCGATCGGCAGAAGATCGCAGGCAATGGAGAAGATGTATCGGTCATTAGGGTCGAGGTAGTCGATGCCCAAGGCCGGCTTATGCCCATCGCATCCAATGAAGTTACCTTCAAAATCGATGGCCCCGGTCGCCTGATCGGCGTTGGCAACGGCGACCCAAGCTCTCATGAACCCGACAGAGCCGACAAGCGCAGCGCATTCAATGGCCTGTGCGTGGCCATCGTCCAGGCTCTGAAACTGCCCGGCGAGATTCGGATCACGGCATCGTCAGAAGGACTGGAAGGTACCTTGGCAACAATTCAATCCGAAACCGCGAAATTGCGGCCGGCAGTGGGGTGAAACACATTTTCCCTCATAAGTCCGCCATCCCGAGAGCCTACTCGCGCGTAGCGCGGGTAGGGCTGGAGGGATATTGTGGTTTAGTCGGTGATTATAAGATCGCTGGAATAATGAAGCCAAACGCGAGGTCCCTCCAGGTCTCCGCTTCGCGGACACCTCTCGGGATGACGAATTTTCTTTACCCAACAACAACTTCAATATGATCTGCTTGCACCTGCACTTCAACCTGCTCAAATGACCTCACCACCGCATCAGCCGTCGCGAGTTCCTCCGCCGGATAGGTCGTTTGCAGAGCGATCACCTGCATTCCGGCGGCCTGGGCAGCTCGGATCCCCGCAGGCGTATCTTCAAAGACCAGGCAATCTTCAGGGGCCACGCCAAGCAAGGCTGCTCCCTTTAAATATGGCTCAGGCGAAGGCTTTCCATTGACTACATCATCCGCAGTAATGAATCGCTTTGGGATAGGAACTCCGACGTGCTCTAACCGGGCAACGGCCAGAGCGGGTGTTGCTGACGTCACAATCGTATATCGGTCCTCAGGCAGTCGCGCCAATAGTGCAATTGCGCCGGGCACAGCCACGATGCCTTCTTTATCTTCGATCTCCATCTGTTCGACCTTGAGGTTCTCCCGGTCGGCTTCCAGTTCGGGTGCGACGACACGAAGGGTCTCGGCGCTGCGCCGCCCATGGGCATGTTCAATTACATAGGCTGGATCAAGATTGTGGGCAATCGCCCATCTGTGCCATACACGCTCGACGGCATTCCCGGAGTTGACCAGGACTCCGTCCATATCAAACAAGATCGCCTTGCAGAGGAAAGTCACTTTTCAGGATACAGGAAAAATGTTTGCCGCTGATCAAAACCAAAAGCCTTGGATCAGCGAAGATCAGTTCAAACCAGCGTCATCAGCGTTATGATTTTGATTTTGGTTTTGCCTTTACTTTTCAAATTACAAATTCCCAATTATTTTAATCAGTGCAAATCAGTTCAATCAGTGTCCACCTGTGGAAACGACTGGCCATTGGTGGACACTCGGCCAGGTTGGGCACGGCCTTTTTGCCTCAAAAACCAACTGTTTGCCTTAAAAATCAACATTCAGATAGTTGGAATGACGATTGCTTTAGGGATTAGTAGCCCGATGACGGCTCCCACAATGTTTCAAACGGATATTGTGCCCCGTCAGGAGATACAACACTACTAAATTGGAGATGAAGAAATGAGCCAAAATATCCTTTCGCTTCAGATGTTCGAACTTCCCGACGACGAACCAGTTGCGTGCGTGTCCAGTGTGAGCACTTGTCCCTCAAATGTGAGCAGCGTGGCCCCTCAATTGTGAGCAACGTGGCAAATCTTATTGGCGGCTGAGATACCTGCCAATCAACCTGGGCATCCACGCACGAATCGTCATGTGTGGATGTCCAGCAACAAATATCCACGTCGAGAGCAAACGCGGCTCGCGGTTAGCTTTTGTTCAGAGAAAGGTGAATACAATGGGTCACCCGGCTTTATCCTATACTTTGATTCATAAAGAATTCTTTGAAACGCTGGATAAATATCGACCAACTGGGGAATTGTTGACGATAGCCGAGAAGGCTTGCCCCATAGATTGGCAGATCGAATCGGGCGGCTTTTGGACATTCTGTTGCCCCAGGGATCACAGCATCAAGTTACAGGGATGGAAGATCCATGTTTCCGGCACGGATTTGAATGCACTAGACTTACTCAATCGTCTATTGCCTATTCTGGTAGATGAACGGGTACCATTCAAATTTTGCTCCGATTTGGCGATGGTGAGGCTGTCGACGAGCAAAAACTGGCATCGCACCGGTGCGGGAAAATTTATCACGATCTACCCGGAAGACACTAAGCAGTTTATAAGACTAACCGATCTATGCCATCAGGTTACCAGGGACTTGGCTGGCCCATACATCCTGACGGATCGCCCATACAAGGATAGTCGTGTCATTTTTTATCGCTACGGAGGTCACAGGGCTGCATTCCGCACGGATCCGGATGGTCAGCGCGTTTCTGTCGTGAAGTCTCCGGCAGGAGAGATGGTGCCAGATGAAAGGCTTCCATTCTTTAATGTTCCCGTTTGGGAAAAAGATCCATTCGAGCCTCAGCCTGCCTCCCTTTCTGCAGTCCGCCCAAATAAGGATGTGTTTCTGAGAGGTGGGCGCTACAGGGTCAATGGTGCACTACGTTACTCGGCTGTAGGCGGTATCTATAATGCCGTGGACACCAGCACTGGCTTCGACATAATCCTTCGCGAAGCCCGGCCTTTAT
>Ga0209577_10004026_pt1 | contig 13848 bp, 8 predicted proteins | sample GraSoiAngelo_109_FD_185874 | JGI IMG/M metagenome (GOLD analysis project Ga0209577, IMG submission 185874) | Grasslands soil microbial communities from the Angelo Coastal Reserve, California, USA - 14_0903_12_20cm (SPAdes) (version 2) | ecosystem: Environmental > Terrestrial > Soil > Grasslands ...
ACCGTTCCGCGCAACGATTTAAACTGGATTTTGTCGCGTCGATCCACAGTTTGCGCCGTCGATATCAGGCAAGATCAGTCATTGGTCGAACCCAAGTATTCCCAGCGCTGCAACGCGATCGGGACGTTGCCGTTTTTCCAGACAAAATCGTGGAAGGCACGAAGATTAAACTTCTCGCCCTCTTTCAAACGGGCTTCGGCCAGTAACTGCATGATCTGAAGTTTGCCAATTTGATACGTCAGCGCCTGGCCGGGGCCGGTGGAAAACGCGATCGCTTCCTGACGCGCGGTTGCCGCGTCCATCGGAACTTTTTGTTCGAGATACTTGGCTGCTTCTTCTAACGAGAATTGGCCAAGCGCCAGTTTTACATCCACTTCCACCCGGAGCGCGCGCAGCCGCATGAAATTGTAAATAATCTCGCGCGTATGCGGGCTGTCATCGAACAAGCCATTCTGCAGCATCATCTCCTCGGCGTAAAAGCCGATCCCTTCGTTCGCCCCGGAATCGTAATAATGCCGCCGGATCGGATCTTCGTGTTTCCAGGAAAGGCAAAGCTGGAAATAATGTCCGGGAATTCCTTCGTGGACAATGATCGGCCTCGGATCTTGCGCGGTAGCGCGCCAGAAATAGCCAAGATTCCCGGAAGGCTCGCTCACGTAGCGAACGCAATTCTCATTCAATCGCGACGGCGAAGTGAAGTCGTCGTTTTCGCTAAAACCAAGAACGCGCAAATATTCCGGCATCGGCCGCAGAGTGTAATGCTGCAACCAACGGGGCACGGCGAGAATGCCGTGCTTGTCGAGGAAGTCGCGAATCTGCAGTTCCTTGGCCGCGGCATCTTTTATCCAGGTATCAGTATCTTTCGCGAGTTGAAGTGGCGGGACATTTTTGTTGCGTTCTTTCTCATAGCTTTCAAATGCGACCGCCCGGTTCCATTCCTGTTGTCCCATTGCCAAAATTTGTTCCGGCGAAAACGGGTAGAGGGCGACGTTTTTGAGAAAGAAAAGGTAGGCGTCACGCCCGAGCGCTGTTTCTTTTGGCGACGATGGCAATCGCTCTTGCAGATTTGCTCGAAAATGTTCCAACGCATCGGCCGCGCGATCGCTTGCCCCATTCAATTCCTCCTCGCTGAGCGTGGTTACGGGACGTAACGCCGTCGCCATTTTCTGCAGTCGTTCCCGCACGCCCTCGAGCGCTTGCATCGCCACGGTGACGAACGGCCCCGGCGCTTTGTCGAGATTTTCGGAACCTTGCTGCAAGATCGATGGAACATTTTCAATACGGGTAAAGATTTCACGGCTGCGTGCTTCGTCGTATGGGCCGGGCACGGTCAGCGCCTCCACAATCGGGGTAAGAGTTTGTTCGATGTAAAAATTCGGATCGCGTTTCCAGCGGGGATTCACCTCCAATTCCCAGTGCACTCGCGACAAAGCCGAACCGATCAGCCGGTAATCGACCTGCTGCGGGACCGGCCAACCGCTGGCGTCGATTTTTTGGTAACGTTCGTCGAAATCTTTTAGATCGCGGCCACGCTTGTCGATTGCGGCCGCCGACCAATCTCGCACTCCGCCGGGACGCTCGAGCCGGTTGACGTCATCGCCGGTAAAAGGCGCATACTTTGCGCGCCAACTCCAAAAATCGTTAGCAAGCATATCGAGAGTATCGCTGGTTGAAGCCGCGGGCTCGGTCTGCCCGCGAATGCCGCAGGGTAAGAGCAGCAGAAGAAGAACCACGAATTTTTGGATCATCCGTGCCGATTTGTCGGAAACTTGTTTCGTTGTCAACCGCCAGTGCTGCTTCTTAGCAGAGGCGCCTCTTGAATTTTATCGGAAGAGCGAGCCAATGCTTCGCGAAAAACGCGCGTCAGATTCTCGTCGTGCCAGATGATCATGTCCGTGTCGTTTTTCTTGTGATCATCGTTTTGCCAGCCCTCATTCCACCAGCAAAAGCCCATAATTGCAGGCCATTTTCTCGAAAAAATGTCTGCCAGAGCATCGCGGGCCCATTCCGCGGCGTCGCAATGTTTGTTGTGCAAATCACAACCAAACTCCGCGATGATGATCGGCTTTCCCGGCGCGATTTTGAGCAAACGAGGATATGCCTCACGCATCTTGAATGCGAAATTCTCCGTCCCATCTTCCATTCTCGGCGTGGTCGGGCCATAGGCACTCAGCGCCACCCAATCGCAATACTTTTCGCCGGGAAAATAATTCTCGAAGGCGTTCCACTTTTGCTCCGGTTCATCCAGCCAGTTGACATGCCAGACCCACTGCAGATTGTCCGCGCCTTCCGACCGCATTAGATCAACGATGTGCCGATAGGCGATAATATATTTCACTGGTCCAACTTTGGCCCCACCGTTCCATTTGCCATTCCAACTGAACCATTTTCCGTTCGGTTCCGTTCCCCATTCAATTAGGATTGGCCCACCGAAATCTTTCGCGGCGCGTGCCCAAGCGCGTAGATCTTGGTCAAAATCCCCCGCGACGATTTTATCGAGCGTAAAGACTTTCTCGGCATGCAGTTGATCGACATCGGACCGCAACATCAGTCGCAAGTAAGGGATTTTTCCAAGATCCCGAATCCAGGAACAAGTCGCGGCCGGAAACTCGCGCGATTCGAACCAGTTATCAGAAAAGTAAATCCAGGTGGTTTTTGCGCCGACCGTTTTCTCGTACTGATCAACATCTTGCGGCAAGACATCGTGCTCGGTGGGATCGTGGGTATCAGTGCCGACGCCGCCGTAATAAAACCCTTGATAAAGTTTTCCCGACGGCGGAGGCGCGACAGGGCCGGCAAGAGATGCGACGGCCACCATAGTCGTCCCGAGCGCAGCGAAGCGGAATCGAGCGATCCCGCGGCGCCACGAAATGGCAGGACCTTCGCTCGACATGATCGTACTATAGCGGCGGTCTCTAGCGGCCGAAACTCTTACCAAGGCCGGTCGCCCGCCTCGGTCCGCTACGGGCGAGACGAGTAAACCGCCGCTCCAGATTGCTCGGAATGAATGCTAAGTCGCCATCGTGTCGCGAAATAGCTTGATGCGGTCGTGTGCGCTTTGCACTTCGGCATACTGACGGGAAATAATTTCGCGCACCGGTGCGGCGAGATTTTCCTCATCTATCGCCTCTCTATATTCCTTGACCGCCGAATCTTCACCTCGCTCGCACTCTGCCAGGATGGCGTGATCATCGCGTTTAGCGATGGCGGACTTTAGATTGATCCAGGCCCGATGCATCGCACCGGCGGCACTACTGCTGTCCTCGGGTTTACTTTCACCCAGAGCTACCGCCTGGCTTTGCAATTCACCGGCAAAACGGGCACGCTGCAGCGAATACTCGTTGAAAACCGACTTAAGTTTCGGATCTTCCACTGCTTCCGCTGCCTGACGGAAACCTTCCTGTCCGTCCTTCAGCGTTTCGATGAGATCGTTGATTGTCGAGATTGTTTCCTTTTGTTGAGCCATACCAACGTTTCGTATCCGATCTGCATTTTGCGTTCATCATTCCTTGCGAGAAGTGCGGCAGCTCGTAAATTTTGTGATGAACAAAAAAGGGAAAGACTTAACAAAGGAACCACCGCGCAGTCCGAAAACGCGTGTGGGCGGTTACGTCATTTTGGGCCGCACGATCGATAAATGTCGGGCGCTGCTTTGGGGCAATATCGGCGAATACCATTTCGATTGTCCGCTCGATAACATGCTCTTCGGGTTCAAGGGCATTAAGGGCGATGATTTCAAATCGTTCGTCGAGACCGGAGCGAGCGATGATGAAATCGCGAAATGGGTCGATCGCAGCGGGGCGCGGAAAAGCGAAGAGGAAAAGCGCGCCTGGTGTGAGGAAGTGTTGAAAGTAAATCCGTATTACGATCCGGAGAAACGCGACTGGTACGTCGAGCAATTGAAACCGCTCGGCCTCGATCCAAAAACGACACCATTGTTTGATTGGCTGGAGACCGACGACAAGGTGAGCTACAAAAAAGCGGCGTAACTTTCGCCTGGACAAATTTAAAGGTGGAGGGGCACGAGCGGTCGTGCCCCTTTCTTCTTTTTAGGATTCCCATCTTCCCGTCATCCCAGCGCCAGTCGAGGGATCCCGTCGCGCAAGCTTAAAGGTCTCATGGCAGGATCCCTCGACTGCGCTCGGGATGACAGCCGGCGTAGCCTCACTCCACCATCCAAAAACGAATTCTCGTTGACGATTGTTCAATCAAAACATGGGCATTTCATTAAAACCACAGCACTTGAATCGCTATCGCCAGATCAGCTGGCTATTAGTGAAATACGGACGTTCCGACTTGGCAAAAGAAACGGGGCTTGAGGAAACGCTGACCGCTGAAGAACGCGTTAGGCCGAGGGAAGCGGCCAAGGCCGACGAACTGGCCGCAGATTTGGAGAAACTCGGCCCAACCTTTGTTAAACTCGGACAGTTACTCTCCACCCGCGTGGAATTGCTGCCACGTCCTTATCTCGACGCGCTTGCCCGTTTGCAGGATAAAGTCGAACCGTTTGGTTTCGCTGAGGTCGAGAAGATCGTGACTTCGGAGCTCGGAGTCAGAACGTCGAAAGCATTTTCTGATTTCGAATCGAAGCCGATTGCGTCGGCTTCGCTCGGGCAGGTACATCTTGCTCATCTGCGCGATGGCAGGCCGGTAGCGGTGAAAGTGCAGCGCCCGGACATTCGCGAACAGATGGTGGAAGATCTCGATGCTTTGGGTGAGATCGCAGAGTTTCTCGATAACCACACCGAGTTCGGCCAACGCTACCAGTTCACCCGCATGCTGGAGGAGCTGCGGAAAAGTTTAATGCGCGAGCTCGATTACCGGCAGGAAGCGCACAACCTGGCGGCCTTTCGCGAACAGCTCAAAGATTTCACACATATCGTCGTGCCGGCGCCGATCGCGGATTACAGCACGTCGCGAGTGCTGACGATGGAATACGTCTCAGGCGTCAAAATCACCGAGATGAGTCCGCTGACACGGATGGACTTTGATGGTGAAATGCTGGCCGGAGAGCTTTTTCGCGCCTATCTCAACCAAATTCTGGTCGAGGGATTTTTTCACGCTGATCCGCATCCGGGAAATGTCTCTCTTACGCCGGATCATCGCATCGCGTTGCTCGACCTGGGGATGGTCGGTAGGATCATGCCGCGCTTACAAGAAGATTTGTTGCAATTGTTGCTCGCAATCTCCGAGGGCCACGGCGAGGACGCAGCACAAATTGCGATTAAAATCGGCCAGCCTCGCCGCGAGTTCGACCAAACCGAATTCACCCGCCGCATTTCCGAAATCATAGGGCAGCAAAAGACAGCCACGGTCGAGCAAATGCAGGTGGGCCGGCTGGTTCTGGAAGTGACCCGCTGTGCGGCCGACTGCCAAATTCGCGTTCCGCCTGAGCTAACGATGCTTGGCAAAACTCTGCTCAATCTAGATCAGGTCGGCCGCGCGCTGGCGCCACAATTCGATCCCAACGCATCCATCCGTCGCAACGCTGCGCAGATTTTACAGCAGCGAGTGCTCAAGAGTTTGTCGCCCGGAAACTTATTCAGTGGGGTTCTCGAACTAAAAGATTTGGTTCAACGATTGCCGGCCCGCTTGAACAGATTCTTCGATGCGTTGGCCAACAATGAATTCAAGGTCTCAGTCGATGCCATCGATGAAAAAACATTGATTCTCGGGTTCCAGAAGATCGCGAACCGAATCACAGTAGGACTAATTATCGCAGCCCTGATTGTCGGCGCCGCGCTGCTGATGCGAGTGGACACGAATTTTCGCATTTGGGGTTATCCCGGGTTGGCGATTATATTTTTTCTTTGCGCGGCCGGCGCTGGGATTGTTCTGCTCTTGAACATTCTCTTCTACGACAAGTCTAAGAGTGATTGAATCCGTGCGAGCTTGAATCCAACCCGGCTTCTCGTTCGTCAAGTTCAAGGCTCTTATGAAAATGACTCTGTTTGCGTTGATTTCACTTCTCACCGGCGGTTTTCTCTCCGCGCAAACGCCGTCGCCCCGGTCGACTTCAAAAATCCCTCCGAAAATCCCAGTACGCGACTTCTTCCGCAATCCGGCCAGCCGCGGCTATGATCTTTCTCCCGACGGCAAAAGCATCTCCTTTCTGCAACCATGGGAATCGCGACTGAATATTTTTGTGCGCCCCGTGAACGGCGGTAAGGCGCGTCGGTTAACCTCGGAAAAAGACCGCGACATTCAGCAATACTTCTGGAAGGGAAACGATTTCGTCATTTACGCGATGGATGATCGCGGGGATGAAAATTTCCATCTCAAGCGGGTGAAGGTGAAGGACGGCGAGGTCAAGGACGTCACGCCCTTTCCGAAAGTACGTTCCGAGTTAGTCGACGATTTAGAGGACGTTTCGGAAACTGACATTCTCTTCCGAATGAACAAACGCGATCCGAAAGTTTTCGATGTTTTTCGCCTCAATGTGCCAACCGGCGAAATGAAATTGGCGGCCCAAAATCCCGGTAACATCGACCGTTACATTACCGATCATGCTGGCAAAATCCGCGCTGCCATCACCACCGATGGGGTGAACACAAGTTTGCTAACGCGGCCAGACGAGAGTGCGGAATTCAAGACCGTGCTGACCACGAATTTCCGCCAGCAGTGTGCCCCGCAGTTTTACACTTTCGATAACAAAGCAATTTACGCCAGTTCGAACATCGATCGCGACAAATCGGCCATCGTGGTGATCGATCCCGAGACCGCGAAGGAGACGCAGCTTGTTTACGAGAATCCTGAAGTCGATGTCGATAGCCTGGCTTTTTCGAAAAAACGAAAAGTGCTTACCTTCGCCGCGTTCGACACCTGGAAACTTCAGCGTCATTTTTTCGACCCTGAAACGGAATCCATCTACAAAACGCTCTCCGACAAATTGCCAGGATACGAAATCGACGTCGCCGCTCACGATAAAGCGGAAGAGAAGTTCATCGTGGTAGCGAACAACGATCGCACCCCGGGCTCGCGTTATCTGTTTGAAAAGAAATCGGGGCAACTAACGAAACTTGCGGATGTCGCGCCCTGGTTGAAAGAAGAGCAGCTCGCGCCGATGAAAGCGATCGAGTTCAAAACGCGCGACGGGTTAACAATTCATGGATACCTGGCGCTGCCTCTGGGACGGGATCCGAAAAATTTGCCAGTGGTGGTTAACCCGCACGGCGGCCCGTGGGCTCGCGACAGCTGGGGCTACAATCCGGAAGTTCAATTTCTGGCTAACCGAGGCTACGCCGTGTTACAGGTGAATTTTCGGGGCTCGACCGGCTACGGTCGAAAATTCTGGGAATCATCTTTCAAGCAGTGGGGCAAGACGATGCAGGACGATATCAGCGACGGGGTGAAATGGTTGATCGAGCAAGGGATTGCCGATCCAAAACGAGTCGCGATCTACGGCGGCAGTTATGGTGGTTACGCCACGCTAGCCGGGGTGACTTTTACACCCGATCTTTACGCCGCCGCCGTCGATTATGTTGGAGTTTCAAACCTGTTCACATTTCTGAACACGATCCCGCCCTATTGGAAACCATATCTCGACATGTTTCATGAGATGGTAGGCGATCCAGTGAAAGACAAGAATCTGTTAACCGCAACTTCACCAGCGTTGAATGCGCAGAAAATTAAGACCCCACTCCTTGTCGCCCAAGGAGCACAGGATCCGCGAGTGAACAAGGCAGAATCAGATCAGATCGTAAATGGCTTAAAGAAACGCGGCATAGATGTGGAATACATGGTCAAAGAGAACGAAGGCCATGGTTTTCATAACGAAGAAAACAAATTCGATTTCTACGAAGCGATGGAAAAGTTCCTCGACAAACATCTGCATCCCGAAACGGCAGCGGCTTCGAGCGCGAGCAGTACCGGATCTCGCTAACGACCGCAGCAATTTACAAGTGGCATCGGCATCCCTGCCGATGAGACATGCGCTGGAAGCGAATGCCAGGGCAAGGTCGTTCTTACGTCTTGATAAGCGGCGGCGGGATGTCTTCCGTTGGCCCGACATCAAGGCCGCGGCCAAGTTTGCTGTGACTTACGCCGTAAAGGAAATAAATCAGGAGCCCAATCCCGAGCCAAACAAAGAAGCGGATCCAAGTCTCCACGGGCAAGCTCAGCATCAAAACGAAGCAAAAGACGACACCGAGAATTGGAAACACCGGACTCATCGGAACACGGAACGGGCGCGGCCGATCAGCATCGGTCCGCCGCAAAATGATGACGCCAAGGCAAACAAGAATGAAGGCGAAGAGTGTTCCAATATTCGTGAGGTCGGCCAACGAACCGATATCGACCACAGCGGCGACGCCACCGACAAACACACCCGTCCAGATAGTCGTAATGTGCGGTGTCCGAAATCGCGGGTGAATGCGGGCAAAATATTGTGGGAGCAAACCATCACGCGCCATCGCCATGAAAATGCGGGGCTGGCCAAGCTGAAAGACAAGGAGAACTGAAGTGATACCCGCGAGCGCGCCTGCGCTGATGAGTGCTTGTGCCCACGCCCGGCCGGCGAATGCTGTTGCGACTGCCGCCGGATCCCCGAAGTAGGTCGTATACTTTCGCGCGCCAGTGATCACGGCCGCCATCAAAACATAGAGCACTGTACAAATAATTAGGCTGGCGATGATTCCGATCGGCATGTCGCGCTGAGGATTTCTTGTTTCCTCCGCCGTCGTGGAAACAGCATCGAATCCGATGAAAGCAAAAAAGACAATCGCCGCTCCGCTCATGACACCGCCAATGCCGGTCGGAACAAAAGGATGCCAATTGGTCGGGTGAATCAGGAATGCCCCAAACGAGATCACGAAAACAACGACTGCTACTTTCGTAATTACAATGACATTATTTGTGCGCGCGCTTTCACGAATCCCGTAGATCAAAAGCCAGGTCACGGCCGCAACGATCAGGAGCGCCGGAAGATTGACGGCAATGACGTGCCCGGCGATGACCGGAAGCGTCGTCGAGGAATAATTTGTCAGCGCCTCACCACCCTGGTCGATAATCGTACTGGCCGTTTTGTAGTCGTTCACTGCCCACAGCGGAAATTTTAAGCCCAGGAGACTGCCGCACAGCCTGACGAAATAACCCGACCAGCCCACAGCTACTGCCATGTTACCGACGGCGTATTCGAGAATGAGGTCCCAACCGATGATCCAAGCGATGATTTCGCCGAGTGTTGCGTAGGAATAAGTATAGGCGGACCCTGACACCGGAATCATCGAGGCGAGCTCGGCATAACAGAGTGCGGCGAAGCCGCAGGCAACGGCGGCCACCACGAACGAAAGCATCACCGCCGGACCTGCACCGGGCCGGCCGAACACGAGGGGCGCGTTAGTCGCCCATGATTGAATGAAATTCAATATGGGCGTTTTCCAAAGCGACGCTTGCAATTGCTCGCCCGCGGCCGCAGTGCCCGCCAGGGCGAAAATTCCAGTTCCTATGATCGCCCCGATACCAATGCAGGTCAGAGCGAATGGACCGAGAACACGCTTCATCTGCCGCTCCGGCGTGGCGGCTTCCGCGATCAAATGGTCAGGACTTTTCGTGCGCAAAAGTTTGGAAGCCATTTGTTTTCCCGTTAGGCGTTTCGAACCCGAGCCTCAATCGGATCGTGACATTCCCCTCGCATCGCGGTCAATCCAAAGTTTCGACAATCAATCGTGGGGACGATGGCGCGAATTTAGCTCGTAAGATCGATATGTTCGATCTCAGCGCCGGGAATTTGATCGGCGGATTGGTTTTCGGTTCCATCGGTTTCGTCGCCTTTATCTATGGAAAACGCATGCATCTTTGGAAGCCGATGTTCTGCGGCATAGCGCTCATGATCTATCCGTATTTCATCAGCGACGCATTGATGGTTTGCGCCGTTGGCGTGATCGGTACTGTCGCACTTTTCTTTCTGCGATAGACGCACGCTTCGACATTTCATAAGCTCGGCGAAACATGGCCGACGAACCGGCGAAAATTATTCTGGGCGACACCGCCATCACCAGCATCGAACAACCGGGAAGGCGTCGCTTCTTTCGCCGCAAAGATCGACAACGTCCACCGTTGATCCATTGCGAGAACTGCGGCGCGCTATTGACCGGGCGCTGGTGTTCGCAATGCGGCCAGGCGGCGATCGATTACCGCCGTTCCTTTCGTCACGTCATTGTCGATGTCCTCGATTCATTTTTGAATTGGGACTCGAAGTTTTTTGCCACGATCGGGTGGCTGATTGCGCGTCCCTGGCATTTGACCAACCAATTCCTGGCCGGTCGCCGGGTGCCCTACGTGCATCCGTTGCGACTTTATCTGCTCGTCAGCATTCTCTTTTTCTTTGTTATCAACTACTGGGCGAAATCGATTCATGCCGATCCAAGCAAACTCTCGGCCGACGACCGCGCCGATATTGCCGCTGAGCTCAACGATCCTGACATACCACCGGCGGTGAAGGCCCGCATCCGGGGCGCGCTCGAGGCGAAGGGCCGGACACAGCCGGAAGCACAGACATCGCCGTCGCCCCAAACCGCAGTCACGCCGCAACCGTCGGTGATTGGCTCGCCGGCTCCGTCGGTTACGTCACCGTCTCCGTCCGGTGATTTCAGACCATTGGTGCAATTCGACAAACCGCCTTCGGACAAATTCGAGAAGTGGCTGGAACAAAGGGCCAAAGAGAAAATGGGCGAGCACGGCAGCAAGATGGCCCTCTTTATCACAACGCTGTTCAGCAACCTTCCCTACATGATGCTCTGCTGCATTCCGCTTTTCGCGTTGGTGCTCAAGGTGCTTTACGTGCGTAAGCGCGTCTTCTACATCGATCATCTCGTTTACGCCCTGCATATCCACAGCTTTGCTTATCTCGCGATCATGTTGATCGTGCTCATCACTCTCGGTTTGAATCGATCGATCCCCGGCGCGTTCGCCGGCTGGATCATCGCGGCGCTCTGGATCACGTTTGCGGCGCAAATCTTCCTGTCTATTCGGCGCGTTTATCGACAGGGCTGGTTCTTCACTGTCTTTAAATTCTTCGCTGGCGGTTTTGCTTACCTCATTGTCCTCGCTATCGCGCTTGCGACTACGTTCTTCATTACAATTGCGTTGCCGTAATTAACCGCTCCGCTTCCGCAAGCGCCCTGTCGATTTTGCCAACATCGCTCCCTGACCCCTGCGCACTCTCCGGTCGCCCGCCGCCTTTGCCGCCAACGATCGGTGCGATTTCCTGAATCAATTTGTTCGCCTGCACTTTTGAGGCGAATTCTTTAGGCACAACGGCAAGAAGCGCGACACGCCCGTTGGCCGCACCGGCCAAAAAAATCGGCCCCTTGATCCTTGACTTTAGCGCGTCGCCGACGGCTTGAAGTAATTTGGCATCGGCACCTTTCACCTGTGCAACGACGTTGCCTTTCGCCGCATGTGCTGTCGCTAGTTCCTTCGCGATCTCAGCCGCGCGATTCTTCAACTGCGCCTCGCTTGCCTTGGCCCCTTTCTTTTCCCATTCCCGAACATCAGCCTCGAGCCTTTCGAGATGCGCCGCGCGCATTTCGATCTTGTCGAGCATCGCGTGGGTCTCCGCGTCCTCATCAAACGCCGGCAACGCGGCCACATCGGATTTCTTGCGCGCGAGCATTTCAAATTTCCTCTGCTGGCGCTCGGCTTCTTCTTTCGCCCATTGCCGCGCCGCAGCTCCGGAGACAGCTTCAATCCGCCGAACGCCCGCTGCGATCGCTTCCTCTCTAACGATGCGGAATGACTCGATCTCGCCCGTGGTACGCACATGGGTGCCGCCGCACAGTTCCATTGAGTATCCATTGAGCGCCTTCGCGTCGCCGCCGATCTGCACCACGCGAACGACGTCGCCGTATTTGTCCCCGAAGAATTGTTGAATGTCCGCGCGCTTTTTCGCGTCCGCGTAGGGAATCTCCGTCCACGAGACCGGCGCGTTCTCTTTAATCTTTTCGTTCACCAATTTCTCTACGTCGCGCTTCTGCTGCGGCGTTAGCGCAGTGCTGCTGAAGTCGAAAGTAAGTTTGTCCGGTCCAACATAACTTCCCTTTTGTGTGGCATCGCGGGACACGATCTCGTGCAATGCCCAATGCAAAATGTGCGTGACCGTGTGATGTCGCTCAATCGCGCGACGCCGCGGGACGTCGATTTTGACCGTGACATGCTCGCCGACCGCCGGCGCATCGTCCCCTTCGATCAAATGAATGAAAGTCGCCCCTGATTTCTGCGTATTCGCGATTTTCCATTGCCGATCTTTGCGTTCAATCGTGCCAGTGTCGCCGACTTGTCCGCCCATCTCGGCGTAACAAACCGAATTGTTCAAAATTACCGCTCGCTTCTCCGCAAGATCGACAATTCCCTGCACCTCCGCGCCAGTGTGATCGTGTTCGTAGCCCAAAAAAATGGTGGGCACCTTCCCATCGATGTGCGAAACCTCAATGGCGGATATCTTCTGTGCTGCGCGCGCGCGAGCACGCTGCTCTTCCATCAACTTCTCAAAGCCAGCGACATCGACGGTAAGACCCCGCTCGCGCGCCATTAATTCGGTGAGGTCGAGTGGGAAGCCGTAAGTGTCGTAGAGCTTGAATGCGAACTCTCCGGAGATCTGAGCGCTTCCCGGAGCGCCGGCTGGAAGCCGGCCAGTGCCCGCAAGATGCGGGCGCTCCCTTTTACTTTCGAGTTCGGACGCTGAAATTTTCGAGGCGCGCGACTCGCTTTCGGCAAGGGGAGCGCCCGCTTCCAGCGGGCTGTGTTCGGCATCTTGCCGAACACGATTTTCCCATGTCCAGAGCCAGGGATACTTTTCGTCAGGTTCCGCCACATAATCCTTCCAAGCGTTACCGCAGATGTAGAGATACTTCTCTTCAACGTCGTGGTCGGACCGCATCAACCGATCAAAACTTTCCTTTTCCCAAACAGTCTCTCCTTTCTTGTGTTCGGTCTTATTGATTTCGTTCGCTGAAAATGACTTGATGGAATGCATCAGGTCACCGATTGGCCAGAAATTCGGCTTATCTTCGGCGTCGTCCTCCTTGACCCACGGCTGCAGCAAGGCATGCACATGATCCGGCATCACGCACACTGCGAAAAGATCATAGCGCTTTTGATCGAAATGACGAAAAGCGTTGAGCACGATCGTGCGGGCCGCTGAGGAAAGAGTGCGGTGATTTCTGGCGGAAAACGTCACGTGATAAATTCCGTGCGGACGCTCGTAGTGTGGAAGACGGCGCTTCGTGTATCGCGCACCGCCGGCAGAGGCATCCGGCAGGATGCCGGATGCAGCCCGCTGGAAGCGGGCGCTCCCCGACGCGCTACGCGCGTTCATCATTCGTGCGACTTCGCGCTCGAAAAGCTCAATGCCATTATCCAAAGTGCGATTAAACGCTTCTTCTTCACGACGGATCGTTTCCTGAATCGTCCTCTGCTTCGTCCGCACTTCAGGAAAAACATCGCCCATCGTTTGCGCGACAACGTCAACGAGCTTGAAGAAGAACGGTTCGTGAAAGCCTAACGAACGACCGTAACGCACTGCGCGACGCAGGATCCGACGCAAAACATAACCGCGTCCTTCGTTCGACGGAATGATTCCGTCGGCGATGGCGAAGCTAAGGGCGCGGATGTGATCGGCGATGACACGGAAGGCGATGTCGATCTTTTCCTGATCGCTTTCGCCGGCAGTTCCATGTTTTGGAAGGGTCGACTGGTATTCCTTGTCGCTAAGTGTCTCCAGCTCGTCGAAGATCGGGCGAAAGATGTCGGTCTCGTAGTTCGAAACTGTGCCGGAGAACTCGGTGAAGTTTTTTGTGCCTTGAATGATTGCGGTGGTGCGTTCCAAACCTAGTCCGGTATCGACGTGAC
>Ga0209577_10004029_pt1 | contig 13838 bp, 12 predicted proteins | sample GraSoiAngelo_109_FD_185874 | JGI IMG/M metagenome (GOLD analysis project Ga0209577, IMG submission 185874) | Grasslands soil microbial communities from the Angelo Coastal Reserve, California, USA - 14_0903_12_20cm (SPAdes) (version 2) | ecosystem: Environmental > Terrestrial > Soil > Grasslands...
CGGAGACCGTGACGACGGCCCCGGCGCGGCGGACGACCGCGCGCGTCGCGGCCGCGACACCGGGGACGGCGCCGACGTTGCGGACGTCGCGACCGTGCGCCGTGACGACGAGCGGCGCGCGGCTCGCGAGCGCGGCGATCAGGCCGGTCGGCACGAGGAAGTGCGCGTGGACGACGTCGGGGCGGAAGCGGCGCGCCGTCGTGAGCGCGTCGCGGGCGAGCCCGAGGTAGCGCCGCTTCCCACCGGCGCGGCGGTCGAGGACGGCGCGCTCGATCTCGTGCCCGCGGGCGGCGAGCGCGCGCTCGACCTGCGCGACGAAGACGCCGAGGTCCGGGTCCTCCGGCCCCGGATACATCTGCGAGACGAGCAGGATCCGCACGGCGCGCAGTATCGCCCTCGCCGCGGCTCGCTCCGACCTTCGGTGCCAGGCACGTGCCTGGCACCGTGGTACGTAGGCGTGCCGAGATCGCATCTTTTCACTCGCAGCGCCAAGCCGGGGTCTGAGGCCGCGTACCGTCGATGCATGCCCCGTGCGCCGCGAGCTGATCTCGACCCCGGTCTCTACCACCTCACGTCACGGGCGAACCGGCGGGACAAGCTCTTTCGAGACGAGCGCGACAGAGTCATGTTCTGCGATCTCCTCGCGAAGGTTTCGCGACCTGAGACCTTCCTCGTCCGCGCGTACTGCCTGATGACCACGCACTACCACCTCCTCGTCGAGACGCCGACGGCGGAGCTGTCGGAGGCGATGCGAGATCTAAACGGGATCTACGCGAAGTGGTTCAACAAGGAACACGGATTTCGCGGCCACGTCTTCGAACAGCGGTTTCACGCGGTGGACGTCGAGAAGGAATGGCACCTCCTCGAGATCCTTCGCTACCTGGCGCTGAACCCTGTCCTGGCAGGTCTCATCTCGACGCCGGGGAGATGGCGCTGGGGAAGCTTCGCCGTAGTCATGGGAGGGGTACGGGCACCGTCGTTCCTGGACGTGTCGTGGACGCTTCGACTCTTCTCCGAAGACGACGCGGACGCCAGACGACAGCTCTCGAGCTTCGTCTCTTTCGGCCCTGACGCAAGCGCGGCGTGACGTTCGGTGCCAGGCACGTGCCTGGCACCGAGACGCGGGCCCGACTCAGCCGCGCTGGGCGTCGTACGTGCCGAACTCCTCGCGGAGGGCTTCGCAGATCTCGCCGATCGTGCACCGGGCTCGGAGCGCCTCCCGCATCGGCGCGAGCAGGTTCCCCTCGCCGCGCGCGACCCGGCGCACCTCGCTCAACGCAGCGGCGGCTTCCTCTGCGCTTCGCTCCGCCCGCACGCGCGCCGTCCGCTCGAGCTGGCGCCGCTCCGCCTCCGGGTCGATGCGCTGGAGCTCGATCGGCTCCGCCTCCGGCTCGACGAACCGATTCACGCCGACGATAACGCGCCTGCCCTCTTCGACCTCCGCGTTGTGCCGGTATGCGGCCTCCTCGATCTCGCGCTGGACGAACCCCTGCTCGACGGCCTCGACGGCGCCGCCCAGCTCGTCCACCCGCTCGATCAGCGTCCACGCCTGCTCCTCGAGCTCCCGCGTGAGCGCCTCGATGAAGTACGCGCCCCCGAACGGGTCGGCCGTGTCCGTCCCGCCCGCCTCCTGGGCGAGGATCTGCTGCGTGCGGAGGGCGACCTTCGCCGAGCGCTCCGTCGGCAGGGCCAGCGCCTCGTCGAACGCGTTCGTGTGGATGGATTGCGCGCCGCCGCAGACAGCGGACAGGGCCTGAACGGCCACGCGCACGACGTTGTTCTCCGGTTGCTGCGCGGTGAGCGTCGAGCCGCCGGTCTGCGCGTGGAAGCGCAGGGCGAGGGCCCGCGGGTTCGTCGCGCCGAAGCGCTCGCGCATGATCCGTGCCCACAGGCGCCGCGCCGCCCGGAACTTCGCCACCTCCTGGAAGAAGTGGTTGTGGGCGTTGAAGAAGAACGACAGTCGCGCCCCGAACTCGTCCGGCGAGAGCCCCGCCTCGACCGCGGCCGCGCAGTACGCGATGCCGTTCGAGAGGGTGAAGGCGAGCTCCTGGACGGCGGTCGAGCCGGCCTCGCGGATGTGGTAGCCGGAGATCGAGATCGTGTTCCAGCGCGGGATCCGCTCGGCGCAGTACGCGAAGAGGTCGGTCGTGATCCGCATGGACGGCCGCGGCCGGAAGATGTAGTTCCCGCGGGCCACGTACTCCTTGAGGATGTCGTTCTGCACCGTCCCGCGGAGGCTCGTCCCCCGCACGCCCTGGCCCTCGGCGACGAGCTCGTAGAGAAGGAGCAGGAGCGCCGCGGGCGCGTTGATCGTCATCGATGTCGAGACCTCGCCCAACGGGATCCCAGCCAGCAGGAGCTCCATGTCGGCGATCGAGTCGATCGGGACGCCGGTCCGACCCACCTCGCCCGCCGAGCGCGAGTCGTCGGAGTCGTAGCCGAGCTGCGTCGGCAGGTCGAAGGCGACGGAGAGCCCGTGCTGGCCGCGTTCCAGCAGGTAGCGGAAGCGCGCGTTCGTCTCCTCCGCCGAGGCGAAGCCCGCGTACTGGCGGATCGTCCACGGCCGGCCGCGGTACATGTCCGGGTACGGCCCGCGCGTGAACGGGTACTCGCCCGGCAGCTCGAGCTCGAGGCCGGGGACGTCATCCTCGGTATAGACCGGCTTGATCTCGATTCCCGAGTCGGTCTGGCGCTCCGTGGTCGCCATGCAGCGGAAGTATGCTCGCGAGGTGCGCGTAGCCGTACTCGCGCTCGTTCCGATCGTGCTCGGGACACCCGCCGCCGCCGCCGCCACCCCCGCCGGAAAGGTCGCATTCCTCGACCGTGGAAGACTCGTCGTCGCCGACCTCGCCACGGGCTCGAGCCGGGTCGTCGCAAGCCACGTCTCCGGGCCGCCGGGGCTGAGCGGCGACGGCAAGCTCGTGTCGGTCGGCGGCCGGATCGTCGGCGGGCCGACGCTCGCGAAGGGGCGACTGGTCTGGGCGCCGACGGGAGAGACGGCGGCCTACCAGACGCGTGCCGGCGCCGTCTTCACGTGGAGCCCGACCGCCGGCCGGAGACTCGTCGTCGGCGCGTCCTGGGGCGCGACCTCGTTCGCGTGGGGACAGACCGGTACGCTCGCGCTCGGCCGCTCGATCTGCCACGTGCCGTGCGGCGTGCCGCTGCACCAGGAGGTGTGGGTCCGGCGCGGCGGGTCGCTGCGCCGCGCCGCCGGTCCGCTGCGAGGCGTCCAGCTGCCGCGGATCGCAGCGGTGGCCGGTGACGGGCGCGCGCTCTGGTGGAGCGACGAGCAGGGCTCGGCCTCGATCGCCGCCGACGGCCTCCCGCTGTACGCGAACCGCACGCGGGTCGCGGACACCCTCGTGTACTCCGACTACGTCAGCGTGTGCGGCAGCCACCTCGCCGTGGCGCAGGGCGGCGACCGCTACGCGATGCACGGCAAGCGCATCGTCTTCGACGGGCGCGACGTCTCGCGCGACCCGTCGCGCTCGTGGGTCTCGCCGTCGTGCAGCCCGGACGGCACGACCCTCGTCGCCGCCGCGAGCGTCAACACGACGCCGCCGCGGATCGGGAACGAGCACCGCTCGATCTGGCAGCTCCTCCCGGCGCGCGGGCGATTGACGAGCCCACCGGCCGGCTCCACCGACGAGTTTCCGCGCCTGCTCCGGGACGGCTCGGTGCTCTTCGTGCGCACGAGGAGCCACGCCACGGGCCTCCAGCTCTACGGCCGTGGCACCGTCGAGCTCCTCCGCGGCGGGAAGCTCACCGCGCTCGGCTCCGCCGGCCGCGCGAGCAACTACTACGGCCACTACGACTGGCCGGACGTCGTCGCGGTGCGATAGTGCGGCAGTGGAGACGTCGGAGCTCACGCCAGAGCTCGATCGGTGCACGATCAGGCTGGCGGGAGAGATCCTCGAGCTTCTGTCGCGGCGGTGGTGGCCGCCGTGGCCGCCTGGGCGTCGCCCGCGCGACCCCGAGCTGCGAAAGAACCTCGGCCGCCTCCACATGGCCATCGCCGAGGCGCGCCGCTTGGCCGCGAAGGGAGCTTTCGACGCGAGCGCCCAGACAGAGCTCCTGAATCGGCTCGGCGAGCTCAAGCCTGCGTCGCTGAGCGCCGATTCGGCCGGCGAGCTCCTCGAGGTGGTCGATCAGCAGCTGATAGCGGCTGGAGACCAGACCCTCCTCTGCAGCCTGTTGGAAGCGGAGTACGAACGCGACGAGGGCGAGGAGACGCGGCTCGTCGTGACGTGGAGCGATCTGTACCGCACCAAGCCGATCGCTGCGTCCTGCGCGTTCCGAGCGGGAGAGACACCCACCGAGCCGCAGCTCCAGGAAGCGCGAAACAAGCTCGCGGCGCTCTATCGCACCCGTGCGATGGCGTATGCGCTTTCACGCGCGCGGACGATGACGAAGGCGAGGAGCCTGCTTCTCGTCCCGGTGGCGCTCCTTCCCGTGGTCCTTGCCGTCATCGCGCTGGCCGACCAGGTCTCGAAGAGGATGAGCTGGCGCGAGGGCGCGCTCGCAGCCGTCGCCGGCGCGCTGGGCGCGAGCCTGAGCAGCGGCTACGCGCTCCGCGACCAGCTTCCCCGGATCAGCCAGCTTCGTGCATATATCTACCTGCTTGCCGCACAGGCGCCGCTCGGAGCGGCGGCCGGTCTCTTCCTCTGGCTCGTGGTCGCGAGCGGTCTCGTCACCGTGGCTCACGACAACTCGCTCGTCCGGGCGGCGGTCGCGTTCGTCGCCGGGTTCTCGGAGCCGTTCGTCTTGAGCACGGTCGCGCGGATCGCGGGGACGGACACGAAGCCGCCGGTAGGGTCGTCCCATGGAGGTGACGGTGAGGCTGTTCGCCGGCGTACGCGAACAGGCGGGGACGGCGACACAACGGCTCGAGCTTCCCGCTGATGCTCGCGTCGCCGACGTCTGGCCGGCGCTCGGCCTCGGCGACGAGCCGCTCGGCCTCCTCTACGCCGTGAACCGCGAGTACGCGGCACCGGAGCGGGAGCTCGCGGACGGGGACGAGGTCGCCATCATCCCGCCCGTCTCCGGCGGCGCGTTCCGGCTCAGCGACGCGCCGCTCTCGCTGGACGCCGTCGTGGACGAGGTCCGCTCCGCGGAGGCGGGCGCGATCGCCACCTTCACCGGCACGACGCGGGTCCATTCGCGCGGCCGGACGGTCACGCACCTCGAATACGAGGCCTTTCAGGGCATGGCCGAAAACGTCATGGCGCAGATCGCCGACAAGCTGAAGCGCCGCTACGAGCTCTGCGCCGTCGCGATCCACCACCGCGTCGGGCGGGTCGGGATCGGCGAGACGAGCGTCGTCGTCGCGGTCAGCGCGCCCCACCGGCAGGATGCCCTCGCCGCCTGCAAGGACGCGATCGACTCGCTGAAGCAGACGGTTCCGCTGTGGAAGAAGGAGGTCTACGAGGGGGGCGAGGAGTGGGTCGGCCGAGGCTCGTGAGCCGGGTCGCACGCGGCTACGATGGCCGCCGTGCAGCGGCTCGACCATCCCGGCTGGTGCCGGAACCTCGTCGGCGCGGCGCGGGTGGAGCCCGGCGAGCGCGTGCTCGTCCTCGTCGACGAGCCGCTGGTCGAGGAGGGCGCGCAGCTCCTCGCGGCGGTGAAGGACGCGGGCGCCGAGCCGCGGCTCGAGCTCTGGGCGGGGAAGCGGCCGCTCCCGGACGCGCCGGCCGCGGTGAAGGAGGCGGCGCGCGAGTCCAAGCTCCTGCTCTTCCTCGCGCAGGCGCCGCGCGGCGACGAGGCCTCGGCCCGCTTCGAGGCGAGCGAGGTGATCCTCGAGCACGGCGGGCGGGGGATCTTCCTCGGCTTCGTCGACGGCGAGCTCCTGCGCGGCGAGCTCTCGAAGCCCGGCGTCGACCTCTCCGACTCGGCGCGACGCCTGCTGGCCGAGCTCGAGGGGAGCCGCGAGATACATGTCCGCGGAGGCGCCGGAACCGATCTCGTGCTCCGCGTCGAGGGCAGGCCGTGGTTCTCCGATGCCCTGCCTCTCGGCCCCGGCGAGCTCGCGAACTATCCGAGCGGCGAGGTCTTCGTCGCCCCGCTCGCCGACGGCGCGGACGGCGTCCTCGTCGCCGACCTGACGGTGCCCTACACGGGCGAGGGCTTCGTCGACGAGCCGGTGACGCTTCGCTTCGAGGCGGGCCACGTCACCTCGATCGAGGGCGGGCGCGCCGCTCAGGCGCTCCGCGAGCTCGTCGCAGACGCCGGGCGGGGAGCGGACGTGATCGCCGAGCTCGGGATCGGGCTCAACCCGAACGTCGAGCCGAGCGGCCACGTCATGCTCGACGAGAAGGCGAGCGGCACCGCGCACGTCGCCATCGGCCGGAACACGGGCTCCTACGGCGGCGACAACGAGGCCGAGATCCACGTCGACTGCGTCTTCTCTGCGCCTCAAGTGGAAGCCGACGGCCGGCCGATACAGCTACCGTGACCTCCATGGAGCCGCGCTACCGGCTGCCGGAGCAGGACGAGCTCGAGCCGTACCAGCCGCCGGAGCCGTACAGGGAGTACGAGCCGATCCAGCCCGAGCCGGGCTGGCGCGCGACCTTGCGCAAGCTCTGGGCGCCGATCGCCGCCGGGGGCGCGGCGCTCGCGAAGTACGGCGCCGTCCTCTTCAAGGCGAAGTTCCTCTTCTCGATCTTCGTCTCGTTCGGCGTCTACCTCTGGCTCGGCGGCGTGTGGTTCGCGGTCGGGCTCATCGTCCTCCTCTTCGTGCACGAGATGGGGCACGTGATCGAGGCGAAGCACCAGGGACTCGACGTGACCGCGCCGATGTTCATCCCGCTGCTCGGCGCGATGATCACGCTCAGAGAGAACCCGCGCGACGCCTGGCACGAGGCGCGCCTCGCCCTCGCCGGGCCGATCCTCGGCTCGCTCGGCGCGGCCGCGATCTACCTCGCGGGCGTGGCCGAGGACTCGAACCGGCTCAAGGCGATCGCCTTCCTCGGGTTCTTCCTCAACCTCTTCAACCTGCTGCCGGTCGTCCCCCTCGACGGAGGCCGTGCGGTCGCCGCACTCCACCCTGCGTTGTGGCTGCTCGGGCTGCTCGGACTTGGGGCGCTCGTCGTGCTGCGCCCGAATCCAATCCTGATCCTGATCCTCGTCTTCGCCGCGATGGAGCTCTACCGGCGCTGGCAGATGCGCGGTCACCCGGCGGCACGCGCCTACTACCGCGTCCTCCCATGGCAGCGCGCCGCGGTCGCGGTGGCCTACTTCGGGCTCGCCGCGCTCCTCGTGCTCGGCATGCACGAGACGCACGTGCCGCGCCACTTCTGACGCAGCTCGGGCGCGTGGACGACCGGCGGATCCTCGCGGGCACCGACGGCGACTTGCGCGCCGAGGTGGCGCGGATCGCAGGCGAGTTCCTGGAGGGGTTCGAGGCCGTCGCCCGCATCGACCGGCCGGCGGTGACGCTCTTCGGCTCGGCGCGCGTGGGCGAGCGCTCGCGTCCCTACCGGGAGGCGCGCGCGACCGCGCGGCGGTTCGCGGAGGCGGGCTGGGCGGTGATCACGGGCGGCGGGCCCGGCGTGATGGAGGCGGCGAACCGCGGCGCGCAGGAGGGCGGCGGCCTCTCGGTCGGCTTCAACATCCGGCTTCCGCACGAGCAGGCGTCGAATCCATACCTCGACGTCGCGCACACCTTCGACCACTTCTACGCGCGGAAGGTCTGCTTCGTGAAGCCCGCCGAGGGCTTCGTCATCTTCCCGGGCGGCTTCGGCACGCTGGACGAGCTCTACGAGGCGCTCACGCTCATCCAGACCGGAAAGGTCATGCACTTCCCGGTCGTCCTCTTCGATCGGGACTACTGGCGGGAGATGCTCGCCTGGATCCGCGCCGAGTTGCTCGCCGACGGGATGATCTCGCCGGACGACGTCGACCTGCTGTACGCGACCGACGACGTCGACGAGGCGGTGCAGCTCGTCCTCGACTGCTACGAGCGGCGGTGCGCGGACGACCCCGCGGCGCCGCGAAAAGCGGACGCGCAGTAGCCGCGTACACTCTTTCGCATGAGGCTTCGCGACCTTCCGTCGGTCGACGAGCTGGCGCGAACGGTGGACGATCCGCTCGCGGTCGACGCGGCGCGGGCCGTGCTCGCGCGCGCGCGTGAGGCGATTGGCGCCGGCGGCGACCCCGGGGATCTCGAGGCGCTCCTGCGTGCCGAGCTGCGGGCCGCGCGGGCTCCGCGCCTGCGGCGTGTCCTGAACGCGACCGGCATTCTGGTGCACACGAACCTCGGCCGCGCGCCGCTCGCCGAGCACGCGCTGGAGCGGGTGGTGGAGGCGGCGCGAGGCTACTCGAACCTCGAGTACGACCTGGCGGACGGCCGCCGCGGGTCGCGCCAGGATCACGTCGCAGCCGCGCTGCGGCGGCTGACCGGGGCGGAGGCGGCGCTCGTCGTGAACAACAACGCGGCGGCCGTGCTGCTGGCGCTCGCCGCCCTCGCCGAGGGGCGCGAGGTGATCGTGTCGCGCGGCGAGCTGATCGAGATCGGCGACGGCTTCCGGATCCCCGACGTGCTCACGCGCTCGGGAGCCCGGCTGCGGGAGGTGGGGACGACGAACCGGACGCGCGCCGCCGACTACGAGCGCGCCGCCGGCCCCGAGACGGGCGCGCTCCTGCGGGTGCACCAGTCGAACTTCCGCGTGGTCGGGTTCACGGAGCAGCCGACGGTGGCGGAGCTGGCGGAGGTGGCGCGCCGGCACGGCGTGCCGCTCGTGGACGACCTCGGCTCGGGCGTCCTCGTGGCGCTCGAGGGCGAGCCCTCGGCGCGGGACAGCCTCGCCGCGGGCGCCGAGCTCGTCTGCTTCTCCGGCGACAAGCTGCTCGGAGGGCCGCAGGCGGGGATCGTGGTCGGGCGCGCGGAGCTCGTCGAGCGGCTGCGACGGCATCCGCTCCAGCGCGCGGTGCGCGCCGACAAGCTCACGCTCGCCGCGCTCGAGGGGACGCTCGCTCTGTACCTGGATCCGGCGCGGGCGGGGCGCGAGGTGCCGGTGCTGCGGATGCTCGGCGAGCCAGGGGAGTCGGTGCGCGCGCGGGCGGCCGGGCTCGCCGCCGCCGTCGGCGGCGAGGTCGAGGAGACCGTCGCGCGCGTCGGCGGCGGGGCGCTGCCGCTCGCGGAGATCCCGAGCTTCGCGTGCGCGGTGGAGGAGGAGCTCGCCGGGCCGCTGCGGGAGGGCGAGCCGCCGGTAGTCGGGATCGTCCGCGACGGGCGCCTGCTCCTCGACTGCCGGACGCTCGGCGACGACGAGGTCGAGGAGGTGGCAGCCGCGGTGGCGTCGGCGCGCGCGGCGCACGCTACGACGGGCGCGGAGCCCGGCGGCGGGCCCGCCGGGGCCACTGGTAAGGCACACCCAACCTCCTCCCCATTGCGATCGTAACGAGGAGAAGCGCACGCGTGGGTGACGCAGGCGTGTCGAATCACGACGCAGGTGTGCCGAATCTCGTCCTCGGCACCGCCGGCCACATCGACCACGGCAAGACGTGGCTCGTCCGGGCGCTGACGGGAAGGGACACCGATCGCCTGCCGGAGGAGCAAGCGCGCGGAATCTCGATCGAGCTCGGCTACGCGCCCCTCGACCTGCCGGACGGCCGCCGCCTCTCGGTCGTCGACGTCCCCGGTCACGAGCGCTTCGTCCGCACCATGGTCGCGGGCGCGACGGGGATCGACCTCTTCCTGCTCGTCGTCGACGCGGCCGAGGGGGCCCGCCCGCAGACTCACGAGCACCTCGCGATCCTGCGCCTGCTCGGGATCGAGGACGGCGTCGTCGCGGTGACGAAGTCGGACGCGGTCGACGCCGAGACGCTCGAGCTCGCCCTCGACGAGGCGCGCGAGCTCGTGCCGACCGCGGAGGCCGTCGCCGTCAGCGCCCGCACCGGCGACGGGCTCGACGAGCTGCGCGCGGCGCTCGCCGCTGTCGCTGCGCGCGTCGAGCGGCGAGAGACGAACGCCGCGACCCGGCTCTTCGTCGACCGCGTCTTCAGCCTGCGCGGCATCGGCACCGTCGTCACCGGGACGCTGTGGTCGGGCTCACTCGGCGAGGGCGACGAGCTGCGCGCCGAGCCGGCCGGCCTCGACGTCCGCATGCGGAGCGTCCAGGTCCACGACGAGCCGGTCGAGCGGGCAGGCGCGGGACGGCGCGTCGCCGCGAGCCTGCCTGGCATAGAGCGCTCGCGGCTGCGGCGCGGCGACGCCCTCGTCGAGCCGGGCGCCTACCCGGTCTCCTACCGCCTCGACGTCTCCCTCGACGAGCTCGAGCCGATCCCCGACGGCGCTCGCGTACACGTGCACCACGGGACGAGCGAGTGCGTGGCCCGCGTCGTCCGTGCCGGCGGGGCCTACGCCCAGCTCCGCCTCTCCGCGCCGGCCGTCGCCGCCCGCGGCGACCGCGTGATCCTTCGCGACCGGACGACGCTCGGCGGCGGACGTGTCCTCGACCCCGCCCCGCCGCGCTCGCTCGAGCTCGACCGCTTCCGGCTCCTCGACGCGGGCGACCCCGCCTCGATCGTCCGGGCGATCGTGCGGGCGCCGGTCCGGCGAGCCGACCTCGCGGCGCGCGCGCTCCTCTCCGCGGACGAGCTCGGCGAGGGCCTCCGCGCGGCCGAGCGGGCCGGCGAGTGGTTCTTCGCCGCCGCCTGGCTCGAGGAGCTGCGGACAGCCGTCGGCGCGCGGCTCGAGGAGCGGGCCCGCCGCTCGCCGATCGACCCAGGCCTCCCCGTCGGCGAGCTCGTGCCGGCCGAGCCGTGGCGCGCGGCGATCCTCCCGCTCCTCGGCGTCGACCAGCGCGGCGGGAAGGCGTACCTGCCCGGCGCCTCCGCGTCGCTCGCGGGTCGCGAGGAGGCCGCCGCGCGGCTCGACGAGGAGCTCGCAGCGGCCGGCCTGTCCCCCGTCGCAGTCGACGATCCGGAGCTCGCGGCCTACCTCGAGGCCGAAGGTCGGCTCGTGCGCGTCGGCGACGGGCTCGCGGTCGGCGCCGACGCCTACGAGCGCGCGCGAGCCGCCCTCTTCGAGGAGTGCGAGCGCGCCGGCCGCATCACGCTGGCGCGCTTCCGCGACCTGCTCGGGATCTCGCGGCGGCCCGCGCAGCTCCTCCTCGAGCGCTTCGACGCCGACGGCCTCACGCGCCGAGTCGGCGACGAGCGCGTCCTGCGCCCTCTGCGGTTCGCTGACCCTAGGAGATGACGAGGCGGAACACGTCGGGCCGGTGATAGTGCCCGGCCGGGTCGAAGCGCTGCCGCTCCTCGTACAGGCGCTGCGGGTCGAGCTCGGCATAGAGGATCCCCTCCTCGTCCCAAAGGGGCCCGGCCAGGTAGGACCCGTCCGGGGCGAGGATCGCGGAGCCGCCGCGGCCGAGCAGCTCGGGGCCCTCCGCGAGCGGCACGTCGTCCGGGTAGCTCGAGGCGCGCTGGAAGACGCAGCAGCTGAGCACGAACGCGCGTGACTCACGCGCGATATGCCGGATCGACTCGTGCCAGCTCTCCGAGTCGTCCGCCGTCGGAGCGAGGTAGACCTCGACCCCGGACTGGTAGAGCGCGAAACGCGCGAGCGGCATCAGGTTCTCCCAGCAGATGAGCCCGCCGACCCGGCCGAGGTCGGTCTGGACCGCCTCGAGCCCCTGGCCGTCGCCGAGACCCCAGACGAGCCGCTCGTGGTTCGTCGGCATGAGCTTCCGGTGGTGGACGACGAGCCCCGAGTCCGGGCCGAAGACGAGCAGCGAGTTGTAGAGCGTGCCGCCGGCGAGCTCGTTGGCGCCGACGGCGAGCCAGATGCCCTCCTCGCGCGCGATGCCTGCGAGCCGCTCGGTGGCCGCGCTCGGCACCTCGATCGACTCGCGCGCGAGCCGCCCGAACACCGGCTTCACGTCGGCGCCGCCGGCGAGGAAGCGAACCCACCGGTTGGTGGGGTAGACCGGGACGAACGCCTCCGGGAAGAGCGCCAGCCTCGCCCCGGCGCCCCCGGCCTCGTGCGCGAGAGCGGCGATCTTCTCGATCGTCGCCTCGCGCTGGAGGACGACGGGCTCGGCCTGGACGCAGGCGACCTTGACCGGCTCGTTCACGGCGCGCCGAACCCGCCCCCGCCGGGCGTCTCGATCGTGATCACGTCTCCCACGGACACGTCCACTGTGACTTTCGCGGGAAGCGGGCTTCCATTCAAGAGGTTGCGACCCGGCGAGCCCGGCGAGCCGCCGCGCGCTCCCGCGGGTGCATGGGCGCGACGTTCCGCGATGATCGAGACCCGGCACGGCTCGAGCGCCTCGAGCTCGCGGACGACGCCGTCGCCGCCCCGGTGACGACCCGCGCCGCCCGAGCCGAGGCGAAGCGCGTGCCTTCGCACCCGGAGCGGGTAGGCGAGCTCGAGCGCCTCCGTCGGCGTCGAGAGCGTGTTCGACATCGTCACGTGCACGCCCGAGGGCCCGTCGGCGCGCGGACACGCGCCCTGGCCGCCGCCGATCGTCTCGTAGTACGTGAACCGCTCGTTCCCGAGGGTCAGGTTGTTCATCGTGCCCTGTCCCTGCGCCGGCGCCTCGATCGCCTCGCCGAACGCGCGCAGGAGGACGTCGACGATGCGGCACGAGGTCTCGACGTTCCCGGCCGCGACCGCCGCCGGCGGCCGCGCGTTGACGAGCGAGCCCGCGGGCGCGCGCACGGTCACGGGCGCGAAGGCCCCGCCCGAAGCGGGCACGTCCGGGTCGACGAGGCAGCGGACGACGAAGTAGCAGGCAGAGCGGGTGACGGAGAGGGGGCAGTTGAGGTTCCCGGGGTGCTGGGCGGCTGAGCCCGCGAAGTCGATCTCGACCTCGTCGCCGACGACCGTCGCCGCGGCATGCAGCTCGAGCTCGCCGTCTGGGGCCTCGAGGAGGTCACTCGCCTCGAAGCGCCCGTCCGGCAGAGCCGCGATCCCGGCCCGGACGCGTCGCTCGGAGTACGTGTACAGCTCGTCCATCGCGGCGGCGACGCGCTCGCGGCCGTGTCGGCGGGCTAGCTCCGTGATGCGCCGCGCCGCGAGACGGTGCGCCGCGAGCTGCGCGCGAAGGTCACCGCGCCGCTCGTCGTGGTTGCGCATTTGCGCGAGCAGGCGCTCGAGAAGCTCGTCGTCGAGCCGCGTAGGCGGTATGACCACGCCCTCCTCGGCCAGCTCGTGCGAGTCGGCGGGCATCGAGCCCGGCTCGCGGCCGCCGACGTCCGCGTGGTGCGCGCGTGTGACCGCGAACCCGAGCTCCGTTCGCGTCACGAGGGTCACGTCTGGAAGGTGCGTGCCTCCTGTGTATGGGTCGTTCAGGACGAACACGTCCTCGGGGGACGGCTCGTGCCGCATCACGGCGGCGACGGCGTCCGGCATGGCGCCCAGGTGGACCGGGATGTGCTCGGCCTGGGCGATCATCCGGCCGCGCCCGTCGAAGAGCGCGGTCGAGCAGTCCCGCCGCTCCTTGATGTTGGCCGAGAAGGCCGAGCGGACGAGCGCCGCGCCCATCTCCTCCGCGATCGAGCGGAGGGCGGCGCCGAGAAGTTGGAGCTCAATGTTCACGATCGCGTGAGGACCAGCGTGCTAGACCCATCCCTAACCCCCTCCCACCCGGGGTCGACCCAGCAGGTGGCGCCCGGCAGCTCGACCAGGGCAGGTCCCTCGACGCGCAGCGGGTCGCCGGCGGGCAGCTCGAACGCCGGGCCTGGGCGGATCTCCGCGGTTCGCACCGCGACGAGCTCGATCGGCCGCCCCCGGTCGGCGTAGCCGTACCGCTCCTCGTGTGCGAGGTGGAACGCTTCGGCCGGATCGCCGCCGCTCAGCGGGACGGTCAGCTCGAACGACTGGCCCGCGTAGC
>Ga0209577_10004031_pt1 | contig 13836 bp, 13 predicted proteins | sample GraSoiAngelo_109_FD_185874 | JGI IMG/M metagenome (GOLD analysis project Ga0209577, IMG submission 185874) | Grasslands soil microbial communities from the Angelo Coastal Reserve, California, USA - 14_0903_12_20cm (SPAdes) (version 2) | ecosystem: Environmental > Terrestrial > Soil > Grasslands...
GCAAGGTATCTCGCGGCGCCGGTGTGGCTCGGGTTCATCTTCCTGCTCGATCCGATCAATTTTCGGCTCGGCGGCGCCACGCTGATGGCCGATCGTCATCGGACCGCCGATCTCCTCGGCAGCGGAGTGCTGTGCGGCGTGCTCTGGGAGGTGTGGAACTTCTGGGCCGGAACGAAATGGCACTACACCGTTCCGATCATGGAAGATTGGAAAGTTTTCGAGATGCCGCTGCCCGGCTACCTGGGCTTCCCTCCGTTCGCGCTCGAGTGCTTCACGATGTATGTGTTTGTTCGATTGATGTTTCAGAGACTTGGGAGTTAAATACGCGCCATGACCGCGATACTCGAGCGTGAGATCAAGCTCAGGTTTGAGACCCCAGAGGCGGCGCGGACGGCCATCCTGCGCGCCGGCGCCACGCCGGTCCGCTGCAGGCGCCTGCAGGAGGACTGCCTCCTCGACACGGCGGACGAGACACTGCGGCGGCATCGCTGCGTCCTGCGCGTTCGCGTCGAGTCGGGCCGCAGCGTGCTGACCTACAAAGGTCCGGTGCCGCCGTCGCTCGTGAAGGCGCGCGAAGAGATGGAAACAATCGTTGCCGACGGCGAAGGGCTCGTGGCCATCCTCCAGCAGCTCGGCTTCCAGACGTGGTTTCGTTATCAGAAGTACCGCGAGGAATTCGCGCTCGACGACGTGATCGTCACGGTGGACGAGACGCCGGTGGGAACCTTCGTCGAGATCGAAGGCGGCGATCGCGGCATCCACGAGACCGCCGAAGTGCTCGGGCGCGGACCCTCCGACTACCTGCTCGACTCATATCGCCGCATCTACCTCAGGCACTGCGAGGAATGCGGCGTCGCGCCGGCCGACATGCTGTTCGAGGACTAGCCGCATTCGCGACGCGCTCGTCCTGACGGCCGGACTGGGCACGCGTCTGCGGCCGCTGACCGACGTTCGAGCCAAACCCGCCATTCCGGTCGCGGGTGAGCCGATGATCCGGCGCATCATCGGCTGGCTGGCTGCGAACGGCGTGTCGCACCTCGTGCTGAACCTCCATCATCTTCCCGAAACGCTGACGGCCGTCGCCGGCGACGGCGGCGATCTCGGCGTTCGCGTGCGCTATTCGTGGGAACAGCCGCGCGTGCTCGGCAGCGCGGGCGGACCGCGCCAGGCGCTGCCTCTGCTCGACGGCGATGCGCTCTTGATCGTGAACGGCGATACGCTGACGGATCTGCGCCTTGGCGACTTCGCCGACGCCCACGCGGCATCGAGCGCGCTGGTGACGCTGGCGCTGGTGCCGAATCGTGAATACGAGCGCTACGGCGGCGTCGTGCTCGACGGCGAGCACCGAGTGACCGGCTTCGTGCGCCGCGGCCCTTCAGCGAAAGGTTCGTTCCATTTCATCGGAGTCCAGATCGCGAACCGCTCGATCTTCGAACCGCTGCCGCTCGGCGAGCCGATCAATTCGATCGGACAGGTGTACGACGCGCTGATCGCACGCGACCGCGGCCTGGTGCGCGGCGTCGTTACAGACGCCGAATTCTGGGACGTCGGCACGGTCGACGACTACTGGCGCACGTCGAACGCCTTCGCAGAAAAGGAAGGGCGGGGCGACGTGTCGGCCGGTCGAGCTGGATCGATTCATCCCACGGCGCGTATCGTGCGGTCGATTCTGTGGGACGATGTGGAGGTCGGCGCGAATGCCATCATCGAGGATTGCATCATCACCGATCGCGTCCGTGTCGCATCAGGCGCCATCCACCGGAACGCAATTCTGGTGGCAGATGTTTCCCACGCGAAAAGTCGCCGCTGACCGCCGCCGCGAGCGCGAGCGAGCGGCGACAGGTGCGCGGGGGTGGGGCGCCCGCGCACAAAGTACGAAATGGACCAGCGAACGGCTGACGGCCTGCAACTGCGCGATCGGATCACCCGTTATCTCCGGGATAGCGGTCTCGCGGACGAGCGCGCGCGCGTCGTTCCGCTGACCGGCGATGCGTCGGACCGCAGGTACTTCCGCATCATCCCGTTCGGCGGCCCAGGGTTCGTGCTCGCGCTGCATGCCGGACCGATCGAGTTCGCGGCACTGCCTTTCGCCAACGTCGCCGAACTGCTGCAGCAGATGTCGCTGCCGGTGCCGGTCTTGCTCGGCCACTCCGACGAGCTCGGCATCCTTGCGCTCCAGGATCTCGGTGACGTCACGCTGCAGGCGCATCTTGGCGCGGCGTCGGCAACCGAGCACGCGGCGTTGTATCGTCAGGCCGTTTCATTGATCGAGCAGCTGCAGCGGCGCGGCGCCGAGCTGCAGTCCGATCGCTACGTCCCGTACACGATTGCGTTCGACGTCGACAAGCTGACATGGGAGCTGAATTTCTTCGCGAAGCACTTCGTCGAAGGCTATCGCGCGTCGCCGTTCGGCGCAGCCGAGCGCGACGCGCTTGATGCCGAATGGGCGGCGATCGTGCAGGAGCTCGCCTCCGAGCCGCGTGTGCTGTGCCATCGCGACTATCACAGCCGCAACTTGATGCTGCACGACGGCAGCCTCTACATCATCGATTTCCAGGATGCGCGGATGGGACCTGACACATACGATCTCGTGTCGTTGCTGCGCGATTCGTACGTTGACGTCACCGACCGCGAGCTCGACGAGCTGATCGCGTACTTTCTCGCGCTCAAGCGTCGCGCGGACGACGAAGACTTCCGCCGCCGGTTCGACCTGATGGCCGTCCAACGCAATCTCAAGGCGCTGGGCACGTTCGGTTTCCAGACGATGACGCGCCGGAATCCGGTCTACATCCAGTACACTCCGCGAACGCTCCGCTACGTGCGCGACAATCTTCAGAAGTACGCACGCTTCGCACGGCTCAACGAGCTCCTCGGCGCCCACATCGATGAGTTGAAGTAAGGCTTGGGTTCGGACCACGTTACAATGGATGGTTCGATCCGTGGCAAAACGTCAGTTCGGGGTGTCGACGCGTCTCTATCGGCATCAGCGCCTGAGCCGCGAGCACCTGGCGGAGATCGCCGCGCACGGATTCGAGACGGTCGAGGTCGTGGCCGATCGCACGCACGTGGACTTCCACAACCCGGCCGTTGTCGCCGACCTGCAGCAGTGGCTGGCGGAAGCGCGACTCGAGCTGCACGGCGTGGACGTCCCGATCGGAACGCCGCCTGAGGACGCCGATCAGGCGCTCTTCATGGCGCGGCGCCTGCCGATGCGCGTGCTGGTCCTTCACGCGGGCAAACCGCGCGGCGCGGCACGCGAGGTGGAGCGGCTGGCGGGATTTGCGTCGCCGCTCGGCGTTCGGATCGCCGTCGATTCCAGCTCGGATTCGATGACGCCCGCCGGCTCGCTCGTCCATTTCGTGGAGACGCTCGACGTGGCTGCCGGCGTCTGCCTCGATTTCGCGCACGCGCAGCGAGGCGGCGATTTGGTCGACACGATCGAGACCGTGTCGGAGCATCTGATCACGACGCACGTGCCGGTCGACAGCGCAATCGACTGGCTGTCGGCGCTGACGGCGGTGCAGAAGGTCGGCTACGAAGGGCCGTTCGTGTTCGACATCGTCGGCCGGGTCGCGGCGAAAGAAACACTTCAGCGGGCGCGCAAAGTGCGCGAACGAATGGAACGCATGTTGGTGACTGAATAGCTGTCAGCTCCCGGCCAAAGCTGATAGCCGAACCCTGATAGCTGATTATGCACGTCTACATAGAGGATATCGGCAAGCACGAGGGGCAGGAGGTGACCATCAAAGGATGGCTGCACAACCGCCGCTCGAGCGGAAAAATTCATTTTCTGATCGTGCGCGACGGCACCGGCTTCATCCAGGGCGTGATGTCGAAGGCCGCGGTCGGCGAAGAGCTGTTCAAGCAGGCGGATCACCTCTCGCAGGAAACCTCGATCATCGTGACGGGCACGGTCCGCGGCGACAAGCGCGCGCCGAGCGGATACGAGATCGATGTCAAGGGCTTCGAGATCGTCGGCCAATCACACGACTATCCGATTACGCCCAAGGAGCATGGCGTCGATTTCCTGCTCGACCGCCGTCATCTGTGGATCCGCACAGAACGGCAGCAGGCGATCCTGCGCGTGCGGCACGAAGTGATCAACGCGATTCGCGACTTCTTCAACTCGCGCGGATTCATCCTCGCCGACACGCCGATCTTCACGCCCGCCGCGTGCGAGGGGACGACGACGCTCTTTCCGACGCAGTACTTCGAGGAGACGACGGCCTATCTGACACAGAGCGGCCAGCTGTACAACGAAGCGAACGCGATGGCGCTCGGCCGGGTGTACTGCTTCGGGCCGACGTTCCGCGCGGAGAAGTCGAAGACCCGGCGGCACCTGACGGAATTCTGGATGGTCGAGCCCGAGATGGCATACGCGTCTCTCGACGACGTGATGGAGCTCGCCGAAGACCTGGTCGTCGAGGTGGTGGCGCGGGTGGTGGACAAACGGCGCCCTGAACTGAAAGTCCTCGAACGCGACACGTCGACGCTCGAGCGGGTGAAGAAGCCGTTTCCGCGAATCTCGTACGACGACGCGGTCAAGACGCTGCAGTCCAAAGGGCTGCCGATCGAGTGGGGCGGCGACTTCGGCGGGCCCGACGAAACGACGCTGTCGGAGCAATACGACCGCCCGGTGATGGTTCACCGCTACCCTGCCGCGGTGAAAGCGTTTTACATGAAGCCGGATCCCGATCGGCCCGAGCTCGCGCTCGGCGTCGATGTGCTTGCGCCCGAGGGATACGGCGAGATCATCGGCGGCGGCGAGCGTCTGGCCGATCTCGATCTGCTGCTGAAGCGGATCAAGGAACACGATCTGCCGCAGGAAGCGTTCGAGTGGTATCTCGATCTACGTCGATACGGCACGGTGCCTCACGGCGGCTTCGGAATGGGCATCGAACGCGTCGTCTCGTGGATTTGCAAGCTCGATCATTTGCGGGAGGCGATTCCGTATCCGCGCATGCTCTATAGGTTGTATCCGTGAGGCATAACATCTCCACCCGTGGTGGAGAATTGTTCAACATATGAAACTGGGCCTTATTTCCCTCGGCTGTCCGAAGAACCTCGTCGACTCCGAGGTGATGCTTGGTCTCGCGAAACAGGCGGGGCACGAGCTGACGCAGGATGCGGCGCAGGCCGACGTCCTTGTCGTCAACACCTGCGCGTTCATCGACAAGGCGAAGCAGGAATCGATCGACGCGATTCTGGAGATGGCGCAGCACAAGAAAGACGGCGCCTGCAGACAGCTCATCGTCACCGGCTGCATGGCCGAGCGCTATCGCGAGGAGCTGAAGAAAGAAATTCCCGAGATCGACGTGGTGCTCGGCACCGGTGAGGTTCCGCAAATCGTGAACGCGATCGGCGTCGGACGGCCTGAAGGGCGTCCCCAACCAGAAACATTCGGCGCGACCTTCTTCAAGACCAAACCGACGGTCCGCAACGCGGAGACACCGCTTCCGACCTATCTCTACGATGCGGATACACCGCGCTTCCTCGCCACGCCGAGGCACTACGCGTACATCAAAGTTGCGGAAGGTTGTGATTACAAGTGCGCGTTCTGCATCATCCCGAAGCTTCGCGGCAAGTACCGCAGCCGCCCGGCCGACTCGATCGTGCGCGAAGCGCGCGCGCTCGCGGCGCGCGGCGTCAAAGAACTGCTGCTCATCTCGCAGGACACGACCTTCTACGGCATCGATCTCGGCCAGCGCGGCGCGCTGGCCCGGCTGCTCCGCAGCCTCAACGCGATCGACGGGCTCGAATGGATCCGGCTGCTCTACCTCTATCCGACGACGATCGACGATGAGACGCTTGCCGCGATCGCCGAATGCGAGAAGGTGTGCAAGTACATCGACCTGCCGCTGCAGCACGCGTCGAATGCCGTTCTGAAGCGGATGAAGCGGCCTGGGACCCGGCAGACCTACGACGCGCTGCTGACGCGGATCCGCGAATGCGTCCCCGGCGTCGCGCTTCGCACGACGTTCATCGTCGGGTTCCCGGGCGAAGCCGACGCGGACGTCGAGGAGTTGTGTGGTTTCGTCGGCGATCACGCGTTCGATCACGTCGGCGTCTTCACCTATTCGCACGAGGAAGGAACGTCGGCGTTCGGGTTCGACGATGACGTCCCGGCGCGGGAGAAGACGGCCCGACGGAATCGCGTGATGAGCCTCCAGAAGCGCCTGGTCACCACAAGGCAGCGCGCCCGCATCGGCGAGCGCACGCGCGTCATCGTCGACGGGCCGTCGGGCGACCACGATCTCGTGCTCCGGGCCCGGCTCGCGACGCAGGCACCCGACATCGACGCGTCGGTCTTTCTCACCGAATGCGACCCGTCGACGCTCGCACCCGGTGATTTGGCCAAGGTCGAGCTCGTGGGCGCTCGTGGCTACGATTTCATCGCGCGCCCCGTGCTATAATTTAGTGTTCGGAGCCTAGGTTGGAAGACCGAGTGGGCATGTGCCCACTTTTTTAGTTTATGGGGGCTGGCGACGTTGTCGAACAGGTCCGCAGCATGGCGGCGCGTGTCGCGGCCGGCTACGGCCTGGAGATCTTCGACGTCCAGTTCCGGCGCGAAGGCAGCGGCATGGTGCTCCGCGTGCGGCTCGATCGGCCGGGGTCGGCGGCAACCGCGGAAGAGAGCGTGAGCGTGGAAGACTGCGCGCACGTCAGCCGCGATTTGAGCGCCATCCTCGACGTCGAGGACGTCGTGCCGACCGCTTACGTGCTGGAGGTTTCATCGCCGGGCCTCGACAGACCGCTGCGCGGCGCGGCCGACTATTCACGGTTCGCCGGCCGCCGCGCGAAGCTGGTCATGCGCCACGCCGTGGACGGTCAGTCGTTCTTCAAGGGCACGCTCGGCGGCATCGACGGGGGCGAGGTGCTGATTGACGCCGACGACGGGCGCCGGCACCGCGTGCCGATCGGCGTGATTACGCGCGCACATCTCGAAGTGGAGTTCTGAAGGCAACATGAGCAATCCGCTGCAGCAAACGATTGAAGCGCTCGCCAAGGAGAAGGGGATCGAGCCCGACGTGGTGATCAGCGCGATCGAGGAAGCGGTCGCGACGGCCTCGCGCAAGTACTACAAGACCGGCGAGAACCTGAAAACCCGTTTCAACATGGAGACGGGCCAGGTCGATCTCTTCGCGCTCAAGACCGTCGTGCAGGAAGTCGCCAATGCCGCGACCGAGATCGGCCTCGACGAGGCGCGCGATATCTACCGGTCGCTCTATGGCGACGACGTCGCCAACAGCATCGAGCTCGGCGACGAGATGGAATTCCCGAAGCCGACCGAAGTGCTCGGACGGATCGCGGCGCAGACGGCCAAGCAGGTCATCTTCCAGAAGGTGCGCGAGGCCGAACGCGAAAACGTCTACGCCGAGTTCAGCCAGCGCGTGGGCGAAGTCGTCAACGCCACGGTCAAGCGCTTCGAGAACGGCGATATCGTCGTCGAGGTGGGACGCAACGAAGCGGTCGTCCCGCGGAAGGAGCAGTCGCGCGCCGAGAGCTACAACCCGAACGATCGCGTCCGCGCGGTCATCAAGGGCGTGAACCGCGGCGCGAAGGGTCCGCAGATCATGCTCTCGCGTACCGATCCGGCGCTGCTCATCAAGCTGTTCGAGCAGGAAGTGCCCGAGATCTACGACGGCACCGTGATGATTCGAGGCGCCGTCCGCGAGGCGGGCGACCGCGCCAAGGTGGCCGTGTTCTCCCGCGAGCGCGACGTCGATCCGGTCGGTGCGTGCGTCGGCATGAAAGGTACGCGCGTGCAGTCGATCATCCGCGAGCTCCGCGGCGAGAAGATCGACATCGTGGAATGGTCCGAGGACGCGGTCGCGTTCGTCACCAACGCGCTGAGCCCGGCGAAAGTGCAGCGCGTGTCCATCGTCGACGACCACGAGCGCGTGATGGAAGTGATTGTCGAAGACAAGCAGCTCTCGCTCGCGATCGGCAAGAAGGGGCAGAACGTGCGCCTGGCCGCGAAGCTGACCGGCTGGCGCATCGACATCAAGAGCGAGGAGGAGAAGCGCCGCGAGGTCGAAGCGCAGTTCGAAGGGCTCGAAGCCGCCGCCGCCGACTCCCTTGCCGAGGAGTCGGAAGGCTCCAGCGAAAACGCGGCCGAGGCGTCGGAAGGCTCCAGCGAAAACGCGGCGGCAAACGCGCAGGCCGACACCGAACACGGACTCGCCGAGGCAGAACCGTCGGATGTGCCGGCGCCTTATACGCTCACTGGCGTCGGCGAGAAGACGGTCCGCAGGCTCGTCGACGCGGGCTTCGCCACGCAGGACGCAGTGGCGAGCGCCACGGTAGAGGAGCTGTCCGAGGTCCCCGGCATCGGCGGCAAGACCGCCGAGAAAATTCTCGCGGCGGCGCGCGGCGAGACCCCAGCGCAGGAAACTCAGGAGTAATCGTTGGCAACTGTCCGGATCTACAAAGTCGCGGAGCTGCTCGGGACGACGAGCCAGGAAGTAACGGCGCTGCTCAAGCGCGATCACGGCATCGAGGTGAAGAGCGCCTCGAGCACGATTGAAGAAGTCGTCGCCCGTCAGTTCGTCGAGCGCCTCGCGAAGCAGCGCGGCATCACGCTGCCGGGCGGCGACATCTTCGCCGAGACGCCCGTCGTGAAAGGCAAGAAGCCGGCGCCGTCGAAGAAGCCGGCGGAACCGCCGAAGCCCGCGGCGCCGGTGCTGCCGCCGCCCCGACTCGTCAAGACGGTCAAACCCGTGGCGCCGCCGCCGGCGGCTGTCGCCGAAGCTGCGCCGGCGGCGATCGCTGTTGCACCGCAACCCGCGCCCGTACACGAGCCAGTCGTCGCGCCCGAGTCGCCTGTCGCCGACGTCCATCGCGCAGCGGTCGTCGCGATGCCGCCGAAGATCGAACCGGTTGCAGCGCAGAAGCCGTGGAAAGACGATCACAAACCGGCTGCCGTTGCGGAAACGCCGATCGCCGTCGCGGAACCGGCGGAACCACCCTTGGCCGCAGCGCCGGCGCCCGCCGCGAGCACACCGGCGAAGGCGCCGACGGCCGGCCGCGTCGTACCGCCGACTCTGAGACTGCGCATCGAAGAACGACGTCCCGATACACCGACACCGCCGCTACCGACCACGCCGGCGCCGCGTGTCGTCCCGCGGCCGAAGGCACCGGAGCGGCCGGCGATTCCGACGGCCGCCCGTCCGGTGGCCGGAGGGGCGGCCGGACAGACCGGAACCGCGACGCCGCGTGCGGCGGCGTCGCACGCCGCGCGTCCCGCCGCCGGAATGTCGCCAACGGCGCGTCCGCCAATTCCGCGTCCGCCGCAAATGCCGGTTGGCGGTCCGCGTCCGCTGCCGTCGCAGCCGGTGCGCACGCAGCAGCCGGGCATGGCGCCGCGACCCGGACAACCGTACCCGCAGCGGCCCGGTATGCCGCAGCGTCCGGCTTATCAGGGTCCACGGCCTGGCGGCCAGGGCCGGCCGGCCGCCGGGCAGCGCCGCGAGCAGACTTCGCGTCCCGCGCCGCCGCCCATGCCGGCGACGCCGCCACCGGTCAGCCGCACGATCACGCTCGCCGAAGGTATGACCGTGCGCGATCTCGCAGACAAACTCGAAGTCCGCGTGAAGGACGTGCTCGCGAAGCTGTTGATGAAAGGTCTCCGCGTCACCATCAACAACACGCTCGACACCGAGACGGCCACGATGGTCGCACGGGAGTTCGGCGCTGAAGTCCAGATGCGCAGCTTCGAAGAAGAGCTGCTCGTGGATACGGGCGAAGCGCGCGACGAAGACAAGAGGACGCGCGCGCCGGTCGTCACCGTAATGGGACACGTCGACCACGGCAAGACGAGCCTGCTCGATGCGATCCGCGAGACGCGCGTCGCCGAGCGCGAGGCCGGCGGCATCACGCAACACATCGGCGCGTATCAGGTCACGATCAACGGGCGCAACATCGTGTTTCTCGACACGCCGGGCCACGAGGCGTTCACGCTCATGCGCGCCCGCGGCGCGAAGGTCACCGACGTCGTCATTCTAGTGGTGGCGGCCGATGACGGCGTGATGCCGCAGACCAAAGAAGCGATCGATCACGCACGCGCCGCGAACGTGCCGATCATCGTCGCCATCAACAAGATCGACAAGCCGAACGCGAACCCGGAGCGCGTCAAGCGCGAGCTGACCGAGCTGAACCTGATGCCCGAGGAATGGGGCGGGCAGACGGTCACCGTTGAAGTGTCCGCGAAGAAGAAGCAGAACATCGAGCTGCTCCTCGAGATGGTGCTCCTCGTCAGCGACATCCTCGAGCTCAAGGCGAACCCGAAGCGCAGTGCGACCGGGACGGTCCTCGAATCGAAGCTGGACAAAGGACGCGGTCCGGTGGCGACGGTGCTCGTTCAGGACGGCACGCTCAGCGTCGGCGACACGTTCATCGCCGGACCGATCGTCGGCCGCGTCCGCGCGCTCATCGACGATCGCGGCCGCCCGACGAAAGCGGCCGGGCCGGCGTCGCCGGTCGAAGTGCTCGGCCTCACCGGTCTGCCGCAGCCCGGCGACGTGTTCCAGGTCGCCGACGCGGCGAAGGCGCGCCAGATCGCCGCGTTCCGCGAGGAGCAGGCGAAGACGCGCGCGCTCGGCGCGAAAGGGGGACGGCTCACCCTCGAATCGCTGCAGGCGCAGATCGCCGAAGGCGGCATGAAGGAGCTGCCGATCATCATCAAGGCCGACGTGCAGGGCTCGGCCGAAGTGCTCGCCGACACGCTGACGAAGCTGTCGGACGAGAAGGTGAAGATCCGGATCATCCATTCCGGCGTCGGCGCTGTGAACGAGTCGGACGTGCTGCTGGCGTCGGCATCCAACGCCATCATCATCGCGTTCAACGTGCGGCCCGACCGAAACGCCGAAGACATCGCCGCACGCGAGCGCGTCGAGATCCGGCAGCATTCGGTCATCTACAACGTCACCGACGAGATGAAGAAGGCGATGACCGGGCTGCTCGAGCCGACCTTCAAAGAGACGCGAATCGGCATCGCCGAAGTGCGAGATACCTTCAAGGTGCCGAAGTACGGCACGATCGCTGGCTGCATGGTCACCGAGGGACGCATCACGCGCGCGGGCGACACGCAGGCGCGCCTGCTGCGCGACAACGTGGTCGTCTACGAGGGGAAGATCGGCTCGCTGCGGCGCTTCAAGGACGACGTGGGCGAGGTGAAGGCCGGCTTCGAGTGCGGCATCGGCTTCGAGCGCTTCAATGACATCAAGGTGGGCGACGTGATCGAAGTATTCGTGATGGAGCGTGTCGCCATCACGGCGTAGGCCACGAAGACACGAATCACGAAGACAGTCCGATCTTGGTCGAATGTGGTGACGTTCTGTTCTGGATATGCGCGAGGGTTACGGCCCGAGCGCGTCAGCGCGGCGGGGTGGGGCCCCGCCGCGAATAAGACAATGGTCGTCGGCCTGTTGACCGTCGAGATTCACGTGCCTGGCAGCCAGTCACTGAAGGACAAGCGGATGGTGCTGCGGCGGATCAAGGACCGCCTGAAGAAGTTCAACGTCGCAGTCTCGGAGGTCGAACACCAGGATCTGTGGCAGCGGGCCGGCCTCGCGGTCGTGACGGTGAGCACCGACGAGCCGCACGCGGATCGCGAGCTGGCGGCCGTCGCCGAAGAGATCGAGCGCGTCGAGCCCGGGCTCATCACGCGCACCGAGGTCGAGTTCCTCACTTGATAATTGACAATTTGCAATTTACAAACAGATAGTCCAAGTTCGCCTGACCTTTGTAAATTGTAAATTTCCCAATTGTAAATTGCATTACTGATGTCACAAGGATCGCGTCCCGATCGCGTCGCCGATCAGATTCGCGGCGAGCTGGGGAACCTGCTCGCGCGCGAGGTGCACGACCCCGGCATCGGGTTCGTGACGATCACTCGCGTCGAGGTGACCCCCGACCTGCAGCACGCGCGTGTGTTTTATACCGCGCTCGGCCCGACCGGCGCCGAAGCGACAACGCAAAAGACCTCGGGGCGCGCGCTCGAGCGCGCCGCGCCCTTCCTGCGCCGTCAGATCGGATCGCGCCTGCGGCTGCGGCGCGTACCGGATCTGAAGTTCATCTACGACGAATCGATCGCCGGCCAGGATCGCATCGAACAGCTCCTCAACGAGCTGCACGCCGGCCAGACGCCGACCGATGATGGCAGTAAATCCTGATCTTCAGCGCATCGTCGACGCGATCCGCTCACGGCAGCGCTTCGTCCTTTCGTCGCACGCCCGCCCCGATGGCGATTCCATCGGATCGCAGCTCGCCATGGGCTACGCGCTGCGCGAGATGGGCAAAGCCTTCGACGTCGTCAACGCCGATCCGGCGCCCGGACCGCTGATGCAGTTCCCCGGCGTGCCGGAGATCCGCATCGCGCCGGCCGTCGAGGACGACTTCGACGCCGCGATCATCATGGAGTGCGGCGACCTCGCGCGCACCGGGGTCAGCGGCCTCGATCGCTTCCCGGTGATCAACATCGATCACCACCCGGGAAACACGGCGTACGGGTCGCTGAACTGGTTCGACGCGAGCGCGGCCGCGTGCGGCGAGATGGTATTCGAGCTGGTCCGCGCGCTCGGCGTTCCGCTCACCCCGGTGATCGCCACCCACGTCTACCTGGCGATTCTCACCGACACGGGATCGTTTCATTACTCGAATATTTCGCCGCGGACGTTCGACATTTGCCGTGAGTGCCTCGAGGCGGGCGTCGATCCGCTGCTCGTCGCGCGGAACGTGTACGACAGCAACAACATGGGACGGCTGAAGCTGTTTGGCACCGTGCTGAGCGCGATGCAGCTCGATGTCACCGGGCGCATCGCGATCGTCTATCTCGATCACGAGATGGCGCGCGCCGCCGGCGGCACGTACGAGGACACCGAAGGGCTCATCAACCTTCCGCTCACCGTGAAGGAGATCCAGGCCGTCGTCTTCTTCAAGCAGTCCGAGGGCGAGGAGTACCGCGTGAGCATGCGATCGAAGGGCGAGGTCGACATCGGCGCGGTCGCGAAGGAATTCAACGGCGGCGGGCACAAGAACGCCGCAGGCTGCACGGTGCGGGGTGGCATCGACGCGCTGCAGAAAATGTTCATCGAGAAGATCGAGCGGGCCATCGAGTCGCAGAACGGCAGGATGGCGGGTTTCGAGCATTGAGGAAGCGAGGTGTGACATGCGGGCGCAGGCAGGGCGAGTCTTTCAGGTGGTCATCATCGGCAGCATCCTCGCCGTCACCGCGTCGATGACGATCGGCGCGTCGGCGCAGGCGCCCGCCGCGAACGATCCTCTTACGGCGCTCCTGGCGGAGGTGCACGCGCTTCGCGTGACGATGGAGCAGCAGGCGGCGGTCGGTCCGCGCATGCAGTTGACGCTCGCACGGTTGACGATCGAGGAGCAGCGTGTCTCGCATTTGTCTACAGACCTGACCAGCGTGCGGTCGCAGCTCGCAGGCCAGGAGGCGGCGGTGCAGCGGACGTCGGCAGAGGCGGCCGACCTCGACAGGCAATTGCAGATGGAGACCGACCCGACAAGGCGCCGTGAGATGGAGGCGGGTCTGCGCAACGCGCAGCTCCAGATCCGTCAGTTTGCCGCCGAGCAGCAGCAGCTTCAGATACGTGAGAACGAAGCGGCGCAGGCGCTGGCCGCCGAACAGGCGCGCTGGACAGACTTGAACAGCCGGCTCGACGAGCTCGAGCGCCTGCTCTCCCCGGTGCGGTAAACGCGATGGACGGCTTGCTCGTCGTCGACAAGCCGTCCGGTCCCACGTCGCACGACGTGGTGGCGCGAATGCGGCGCATCCTGCGCGAGCGGCGGATCGGCCACACCGGCACGCTCGATCCG
>Ga0209577_10004032_pt1 | contig 13834 bp, 15 predicted proteins | sample GraSoiAngelo_109_FD_185874 | JGI IMG/M metagenome (GOLD analysis project Ga0209577, IMG submission 185874) | Grasslands soil microbial communities from the Angelo Coastal Reserve, California, USA - 14_0903_12_20cm (SPAdes) (version 2) | ecosystem: Environmental > Terrestrial > Soil > Grasslands...
CCAGGTCACCAAGAAAATAGAGATCGCTGAGGCGAGGGAGGAATTTATGGCGGCACCAAGCGCAGGCACAAAGATAGTTTTGCAGGTAGGTGAAGAATTGCGCATTCGAAACAATGGCGACATCGTCGTGGACAACCCCGAGTTGGAACTGGAAGGGGAAGACCGCGCCGCGGACGCGGTGCTGCTGTATCGCTTTGACGCGCAAGCCGGAGAACACATTTTGCGGCTGCTGGACCCCGTGGCGGATCACAAGCACGTCAAGGTGCACCGACGCGACGATTGAGCGTCGAGCGCCAGCAGGGCGACGAAGTTTTCCTTAGCCGGTTCCTCGGTACGGCCGGCCAATAGGATCCGCGCGATTGGCAGTCGCACAAACAAATCGTCGAAACGCCCAAGCGCCCAAGCGCTTGTAGGACGCACGTAGGAACAGTCGCACGAGTCTTGTAGGAGAAATTTAGCTGTACTTCAGAACAGCTAGTCGCGAGGCCATCTGTGTGCGACATTGAATGCTCCAAGGGGGGAGTCATGGACGACACGATTGACTTTGACTTGACCATGCCGGTACCGGCGGCGGAAAAGCAGGATAGGCTCAGGGAAGACTGCAAGAAAATCGCCGATCTTTTTGAAGCCAGTGCAAGCGACATGTTCGAAAGCCAGGACGGACTGGTCTTTCACCTGGAATTTGATGACGCCACGAAATTCGGGAAATTCGCCGAATATTTGAGAACGCACGGTTTGCTGCGGGTGGATCGTGTTCAGACGAAAAGCGATAAAGTGCACTGAAGCCCGCTACTAGGCTTTGTCTGGTCAAGTCTGGTCCTGAAAATCGGCACCGCGCAAAATCACTCGTTCCGCAGACAATCGTTTCTCCTTGACTAGAAGCCTTGGTCTCTTTCGCGCTGTCAGCAAAAGAGATCAAGGCTTTTTTGTTGCGGTTCGATCGACAAAAACGCGATGGGCAAGAAATTGGCGGAGGCGCGAGGCCAGTTCGTCGCGGACGCGGCAAAACGCGGCGAGTTTTTCTTCGTGGGAACCACTGGCGTTGCCAGGATCCCAGATGCTCCAGTGGATGCGCTCCGCGCCCGGAAAAACGGGGCATTCTTCCGCGGCGGAATCGCAAACGGTGATGACCGTGTCGAAGCGCTGGCCATCGAACTCGGCGACGGACTTGGAGCGGTGCGCGGAGATGTCGATGCCGATTTTCCCCATGGCCTCGATAGCGAGCGGGCTGACGTAGCCGTTGGGCTGGCTGCCGGCGCTGTGCACTTCGAAAGCGCTGCCGCCAAGACCCCGCAAAAGCCCTTCCGCCATTTGGCTGCGCACGCAATTGCCGGTGCATAAAATGAGAACGCGATGGGCCATAACCTGATTTTTATTATGCGCAGCCGGGCAAACAAGGGACAGTTAAAAATGCATATCCCCAAAAACTCAAGCGCAGCAGGTTGGCGAGCAGCAGGCCGATTTCGCTGCGGGCTTCACCGCGCGGACGAAAGCGCTAATGAACTTGCCCTCGACCTCGGGGCCGACACTTTCCGGGTCGAGTCCGGCGGCTTCGAGAAATTCGCAGGCTTCCTCGACTTTGTAAACGCGAGTGGGCTCGACCTCGACGGATTCGAATCCCGCGCGCGCCAGCTTTTGGCGATATTCGTTTTCCTCCAGCGCGCCCGCGATGCAGCCGACCCAGAGTTCCATGCCTTTGCGAATGTCCGCAGGAACGTCTCCGCGAAGGACAACATCGGAAACCGCGAATCGTCCGCCCGGCTTCAGAACGCGAAACGCTTCGCTAATCACGCGGTCCTTATCTCCCGAAAGATTGATGACGCAGTTGGAGATGATGACGTCGACGGAATTATCGGGGAGAGGAACATTTTCGATGGCTCCTTTGAGGAATTCTACGTTTTCGGCGCCGGCTTTTTTCTGATTTTCGCGGGCCAGCGCGAGCATTTCGTCCGTCATGTCAAGCCCATAAGCTTTACCGGTGGGCCCGACTCGCTTGGCGGAAAGGATGACGTCAATGCCGCCGCCGGAGCCGAGATCGAGAACGGTCTCGCCAGGCTGCAATTTCACGAGGGCGGTCGGATTGCCGCACCCCAGTGAGGCGGCCACGGCCTTTTCGGGCAAGGCGGCTTTTTCCGCGTCGCTGTACAAGTCCTTGGTGATCGGATCGCAGCCGCTCAGTTCCGCGCCGGCGCCGCAACAAGCGGTGCCGCCGGTTGCAGCCCGCTTGGCTGCTTCACCGTATTTTTGCTTCACTGCGTCCTGGATGTTGGATTCGCCCATGGGATTCCCCACCTCACTTCGAGATTTGAACGACGGATTCGGCAGGCACAGCGCGCGAGCGGGTGCAGCATTCCTCGTACAGGAAACTCAAAACTTCGCGCAAGGCGTCAGTGTCCGCGGAATACCAGAGATACGTGCTCTCGCGGCGCACGTTGACGAGGCCGACTTGCTTCAGCTTTTCAAGGTGGTGCGAAAGCGTGGAGGCAGGAATGCCCAGCTCTTCCTGAATTTCGCCGGCGACCATGCCCGTGGGGTGGGCGGCCAGGAGAAGGCGGAGAATTTGCAAACGCGGCTCCGCGCCCAGGGCAGAGAAGCGGTCGGCCGCGCGGGTAACCAGGAGCGGATCGGGCCTTCGCATATTTCCATGTTTGCAGAAATATGGAAGAATGTCAAGAACTCTTTCGCCCCCATCGCCCCCAACTCATTTCGTCCCCATCGCATCCTAAGCCAAGGGGGTGCCCAAGCTCTGAAAACGCGCGAGCTTCCTGGAAACGCCCTGCAATTCGCTTTTGACCCAGTTTCAGCCGCATGGGATACTTTTAGATTCTGGGACAACCATGAAACTTCAACGGATAACCACTCTTGCATGCACTTTGGGCTTCGTCGGCTTGCCCGGCTGGGCGCAGACCACGGAGAACCCTCCCGCCAAGTCACAGGGCCAGGCTCTCGTCGCGCCAAAAGATCCCTTCGCTGAACCCAAGGCGGTTGGCGCGGAGAAAGATTCCGCGCGTGCCGAGGCCTATTACAACTACACGATGGGCCACATTTACGAGCAGCAGTATGAAGCCACGAGCAACGCGGACTACGCTACGAAAGCCATCGAAGCCTACAAAAAGGCTTATGCGCTGGACCCAAGATCCCCGGTAATTGGCGAACGCCTCGCGGAAATGTATTGGAAGGCGCAGCGCACCAGGGAAGCGGAGAGCGAAGCGAAAGACATTCTCCGGCGCGATCCCAACGATGTGCAGTCGCGCCGGCTGCTGGGAAGAATTTATCTGCGAAGCCTGGGTGACGTGAACGCCGGGAGCGGACAATCCGAGACGGCGAACAAAGCCATTGAACAATTCCGTGAAATCAACCGGCTCGACCCTTCCGACACGGAATCCGCGCTGTGGCTGGCGCGCCTTTACCGGCTGAAGAACGAGCATGACAAGAGCGAACAGGTTTTGCGGGGCATCCTGAAGACTGATCCGGACAACGAGCAGGCGGTGGAGCAACTGACGCAACTCTTGATGGATGAAGGCAAGTCCGAGGAAGCCGTGAAGCTTCTCGAAGGGATTACCGACCACTCGCCGTCGCCGGTGTTGCTGGACCTGCTTGGCGATGCCTACACGCAGGCGCACGAATTACCGAAAGCAGAAACCGCTTACCGCAAAGCCGCGGAAATGGATCCCTCCGAACTGAGCCATCAGCGCGGGTTGGGGCAGACGCTCTATTCCGAGGAGAAATATTCCGAAGCGCTGAAGGTGTACCGGAAATTGTCGGACTTGATGCCTGACGATTCCGATGTGTATCTGAGGATGGCGCAGATTTACCGGGAACTGCATCAACTCGACAAAGCCGAAGAGAACCTCGTGAAAGCGCGCCAGTACGCGCCCGGCAGCCTCGAGGTCATGTACAACGAGGGCATGCTGTACGAATCGCAAGGACGTTACGACGATGCGATTCGTGTGCTGACGGATGCGGTAACCGGGATCAAGGGGCAAGCACCGGCGATGCCCTCGCGGCGGCGGTCGCTTTCGGTTTTGTACCTGCAACTCGGCCAGCTTTACCGCGAAGTGCAGAATTATCAGGCGGCCATTTACACGTTTGAAGAGCTGGGGCATTTGGGCGACGAAGAAGACCGGCGCGCGCGCATGATGATCATGGATACCTACCGCGCGGCCAAGGATTTGCCGCGGGCGCTGCAGACCGGCAAAGAAGCCATGGCCAAATATCCAGCGGACCCAGGAATTCGCACCAGCTATGCGCTGCTGCTTGGCGAAAACGAACAGACCGACGAGGCCGTCAAACTCCTTCGCGCGCAGTTGCGCGGGGATACCAGCGACCGCGACACTTACCTGAACATCGCACAAGTTTACGAACGCGGGCGCCGCTACCAGGAAGCCGAGGAATCTGCCCGCGCCGCAGAGGTGCTGCCCGGCCAGCCGCGCGACAATGAAATGGTGTGGTTCCTCCTCGGCGCCATCTATGAGCGGCAGAAGTTCTATGACAAGGCCGAGGAAGAGTTCAAGAAGGTGCTGGCCGTGAATCCCAAGAACGCGCCGGTGCTGAATTACTACGGCTACATGCTGGGGGACCTGGGAATCCGCCTGGACGAAGCGCGGGCGTTGGTTGAGCGGGCGCTGAAGGAAGAGCCTTACAACGGCGGCTACCTGGACAGTCTGGGCTGGATTTATTTTAAGCAGAATCGGACAGCGGACGCGGAAGCCACGCTGCGCAAAGCCCTTGCGCGGGAAAGCCACGACCCAACGATTCACTCGCACATGGGTGATGTGTACGCCAAGCGCGGCCGCACCGACCTAGCTGCCTCGGAATGGGAGAAGTCCTTGGCGGAATGGCGCAGGTCGCTTCCGGCGGACGTCGAAAACGACAAAGTCGCGGAACTCGAAAAGAAGCTTTCGCAATCGAAACATCGCGTGGCGCAGAAGGCCACGGCCACGGACGACAAGCCTTAATCTACGAATGACCGAAGTTCGCATCCCAGCTTTCGCGAAAGTCAATCTGCGCCTGGACATCTTGGGCAAGCGGCCGGATGGCTATCACGAACTGCGCACGATTTTTCAAACGCTTTCCTTGCACGACGAAATCCGGCTGCGAACCTCGCGCGGGCCGGGAATCACGCTAACCATTCAAGGAAACGCCTCGCTCACCGTGGAGCCCGTGCAGAAAAATCTGGTGTATCGCGCCGTAGAAGCCGTAAAAGGAAAACTGAAAATCGGTGGCGGTGTCGAAATCGAGCTAAAGAAAAGGATTCCCGCAGGAGGCGGACTGGGCGGAGGCTCGAGCGACGCTGCAGCAGCGATGCTGGGCTACCTGCAACTGACCAGGAAGAAGTTGCCGACGGCTGACATGCTGGAAATAGCCGCCTCGCTCGGCGCGGACGTGCCGTTTTTCCTATGTGGCGGCCGCGCGCTCGGGGTGAACCGTGGCGACGAAATCTATCCCTTACAAGACATGCCGAAAATGCATGTTCTCGTGGTGGTTCCGCGGGGAATCCGCGTGCTCACGCCGGAGGCCTTTCGCTGGGCCAGCGCCAAGCCTCTCGGTTTGACAAAATCTCTGGTAAACTCTAAACTCTTAAGGTTCTGTGCTCTATCTTGGAGCGCGCAGGAAAACGGCCTTTCTAACGATTTTGAGAGACCGGTTTTCCGGCGCCATCCCCGGCTTGAACAAATCAAGCGGGGCTTGCTCCAAAAAGGAGCGACAGAAGCCTCGCTGGCTGGTAGCGGTTCGGCGGTGTTTGGAATTTTCCCGAGCCCAGCGATGGCGCGCCGAGCCGCTGTTGGGTTTCCGCACGACCAGACCTTCGTTTGCGAGACTCTCTCGCGCGACAGGTACGCTCGTAGGATGCGCATCGCCGGGTGAAGCCGGGTGTGTGTGCGCAGGGGAATCAACCTTCAGCGTCTCCAACAGTAGTAGTCCGTCAACAGTCAGCGGTGAAGCATTCCGGGATCGCTTTTTCGCTTGGAATGTTTTAGTCTGCGCGTCTCGGCCGGAAGCCGAAACGAGGGAAGCTGCAAAGACTCAGACGTGCAGGAGAACCCGCGCGGTGAACGACGACCGATTCAAGATTTTCTCGGGGACAGCCAACCCCGTGCTCGCGGAGAGCATTTGCGGCCACTTGAACGTTTCTCTGGGCAAAGCGCTGCTGGGGCGGTTCAGTGACGGCGAGATTTATTTCCAGATTCTGGAAAACGTCCGCGGTGCGGACGTCTTTGTCGTGCAGCCGTGCCATCACCCGGTGGACAACCACCTGCTCGAGCTTTTGCTGATGATTGACGCGTTCAAGCGCGCTTCGGCGTGGCGCATTACCGCGGTGCTGCCGTATTACTGCTACGCGCGGCAGGACCGTAAGGATAAGCCGCGCGTCCCGATTTCTGCGAAGCTCGTGGCGGACTTGCTGGAAACGGCGGGTGCGAGCCGTGCGCTTACGCTGGATTTGCACGCGCCGCAGATTCAGGGCTATTTCGATGTGCCCGTGGATCATTTGTATGCATCGCCGGTGCTGGTCGAATACTTCCGGCACCTGAAGCTGCCGAATCTGACGGTGGTCGCACCGGACGCCGGCGGCGTCGAACGCGCGCGCTTTTTTGCCAAGAAGTTGGATGCGCCGTTGGCCATTGTCGACAAACGGCGCGTGGATGTGGACGTGAGCGAAGTGATGCACCTGATCGGCGATGTGCGCGGCCGCAGCGCGCTGGTGGTGGACGACATCATTGACACCGCCGGAACGCTGGTAAAAACAGCCGACGCTTTGCTGCGCGAAGGTGCCACGCAAGTCTACGCCGCTTGCACCCACGCGGTGCTTTCCGGTCCTGCGGCGGAGAGGCTCCAGAAATCTAAGATTTGCGAGGTTGTGGCTACCGATTCGGTGCCCTTGAACGAAGCCGCAAAGAAGATGGGGAAGATCAAAGTTCTAAGCGTCGCGGACCTGCTGGCCCGCGGGATTCGCTCGATTCACGAAGAGACTTCGATCAGCGAGCTGTTTATTTAAGGTGGGCTAGGTTTTCACCAGTCACGGCGAAAGGTCTTGAAAAAAGAACCAAGAGTTAAGAAGGGAAGAAGGCCATGGCAACCAAGGCACAGAATACCGAGCAGATTGTAGTGGAAAGCGCGCCCCGAGCGACTCGGGGCAAGAACGAAGCGCGGCGGCTCCGCCAGACCGGCAAAGTCCCGGCAGTCTTGTATGGCGGCAAGGGAGGACCGGTCACCTTGGCGGTGAATGCCAAGCAGGTCGGTGCCATTCTGCGCTCGGCCACCGGGCATAACACGCTTTTCCAAGTCACCGTGAGCGGCAAGCCGGAACCGGCCATTGTGAAGGATTGGCTGGTTGATCCGGCCACCGGAAAGCTCTTGCACGTAGACCTCATGCGCGTGGCCATGGATGTGCGCATGAAGGTGAAAGTGCCGGTGCACACTTTCGGCGAGCCTGCCGGGGTGAAAGTGCAAGGTGGCGTCTTCGAGGTGGTCACTCGCGAAGTGGAAGTAGAATGCTTGCCGAGCGACATCCCGACTGAGTTTCGCATGGACGTCACTGAGCTGATGCTTGGCAAGCAGTTGCGCGTTGGCGACCTGCCGATTGACCCGTCAAAGATCAAACTGCTCACCGAACCAGAGCGCGTAATTGCGCACGTGGTCGCGCTCAAGGTCGAAGAAGAGAAGCCCGCCGAAGCAGCCGTGGCGGAAGGCGCCGCTCCGGCCGAGCCCGAAGTCATCAAGAAGGGCAAGAAAGAAGTGGAGGGCGAGGAAGGCGCCGAAGCCCCGGAAGCCAAGGCGGAGAAAACAGAGAAACCGGAGAAGGCGGAGAAGGCGGAGAAGAAAGAAAAGAAGTAAGTACGATCGGGATGGACTGCGAGTCATGTTTCTTTCACCAGTCACGAGTCAGCAGTCACGAGTCACGAGTGGGATGCTGGTGAAGATTTGTCATCAGCCGCAGTGACGGCCATATGCGGCTCATTGTCGGACTTGGGAATCCCGATCCGGAGTATCAATGGACGCCGCACAACCTGGGATTCATGGTCGTGGACGAGCTGGCGAATCGCAACGGGATTCGCGTGGAGCGCCCGGAAGGCAGGGCGCTGGTAGGTCGGGGCAAGGTTGCAGGAGAAGAAGTGCTCCTGGCCAAGCCGCAAACGTACATGAACCTGAGCGGCATCTCGGTGCGAGAGCTGCTCGCGAAGTACGAGTTGGACGTGGACGCGCTGCTGGTGATGTGGGATGAAGTGCAACTGCCGCTGGGCACGATTCGCATTCACCCCGACGGCAGCGCGGGCAGCCACAACGGTGCCGGGTCGGTGATCAACGCCGTGGGCACGCAGAAGTTTGCGAGGCTCCGCCTTGGGTGCGGACCGGAGCATTCGTTCGGCAGCCGCCGAGAGCACGTGCTGCGGCCCATGAAGAAGGCAGAGTTGGAAGTGGCGGCTGAAATGGTGGGCCAGGCGGGCGATGCCGTGGAACTGATTCTGACGGAGGGGCTCGACCGGGCGATGACGAAGTACAACCGCCGCAAGCCTGCCGATCCGGAAGAGCCGGAGCAGAAGTAGAAAAGAATTTGCCGGCCGCGCCGGAAAGAAAAACAGGCCGCGGACGCAAAACGGTTGAGAGAGGGGAAAGAGGTCACCATGGAAGAGCGTTACTACGATTTGATTTTCATCGTCCGGCCGGCAACGCCGGAGGAGGAGATCAAGAAAATTCTTGGTGTGGTCGACCACGCCTGCCAGGAAAAAGGCGGCAAGATCGAGAAGACCGAGCAGTGGGGCACGCGCAAGCTGGCCTATCGCGTGCACAAGCACCGCGAAGGAATCTACGTCCACCAGGAGATTCGCACTGCGCATGGCGAGCTTATCGCTGAGATTGAGCGCCGCCTGCGCACGCAGGACGCAGTGATCAAGTACCAGACCGTGCGGCTGGACGAAGATTTGAAGCGCCAGAAGAAGCTTTCTCAGAAGCGCGAGAAGCGTGCCGCGCGGCGTCCGCGCCGTCCAGCAGCGCCTCCTGCTGCCGCTGCCGAGCAGGCTGCGGCCGCAAATTGATGGGGGCGCGCTCGCGAATTAAAGAGGCTGCGGCCTCAGGATTAAGGACGCACCATAGGGAACTTAATCCTTTCAGCATCAGCACTTGGGAGGCCCCCTCGCAAGTGCTGATGCTAAGGAACTTACGCAAAAACGTAAGGCCCTTGAAGCGAACCCTTACAAAAAACAGGGGGATGGGGCAGGTTGTTCGTATCCCCGAACCAAGGGTCTCAGATTTTGTAGCTTAGAACTTGCAACTCAGAAGGGTGGTAGGTATGTCAGAGGAACAGAAACAAGCGCCAGCGCCGAGTGGAACTCCGCGGCGGGAAGCCGGCCCCAATGCTGGTCGGCGTGAAGGTGCTCCGGGCGGCGGTGGTCCCGGCGGTCCTGGGGGGCGTCCACGTGGGAAGCGCCAGTATTTCCGCAAGAAGAAAGTCTGCAAGTTTTGCGTCGAGAAGATGGACTTCATCGACTACAAGCGCGCGGACATTCTGTCGCAGTTTGTCCAGGAGCGCGGCAAGATTCTGCCCCGCCGCATGACCGGCGTGTGCGCGCGGCACCAACGGGGACTGGGCGTGGCCATCAAACGCGCTCGGAATATCGCCTTGCTGCCGTTTTCGGGCAGCGCCGCGGGCGTCCAGGCGCCGCGCCCGGTAACCCCCGGCGCGCACGGCGCGCATCCGCCGGCTGCAGCGCATCCAGCTCCTGCCGCCGAAGCGCCCAAGGCTTGATGAATCAGTTTTCAGTTCTCAGTTTTAGGTTTTAACTAGAACAGCAGCCCTGAGGATCCGCTTTTTGGTTTTTTGGAGTCTTGGGGCTTCTTTAGAGTGCGCAAAGAGAAGAAATAAAGCTTTTTCAGCGACTTAGCTCTTTTAGCGCTTTCGGATTTGTTTTCACTTGGGACTTACAACTGAAAACTTAGAACTGAAAGGTGCGGGAGCGAAGGGAAGCAAGATGCAAATCATTCTTCAGGAAGATATCGACAAGTTGGGGCATCGCGGCGACGTTGTGGAGGTCAAGCCGGGCTACGCGCGCAACTATTTGCTGCCGCGCAAGCTCGCGGTGGAAGCGACAACAGGGAACTTGAAAGCTATCGAGCGCATTCGCGCCTCGCTGGCCAGAAAGACCGCGACGGAGCTCGATGCCGCGCACAAGCAGGCCGAACTGCTGCATGTCGTCGCGCTGAAGTTCACTCGCAAAACCGGCGAGAACGATCAGATGTTCGGCTCTGTGACGACCGCGGACATTGCCGAAGGGCTCGCCGCGCAGGGATTCAAAATCGACAAGCGGCAGGTGCAGCTTGCCGAGCCGATCCGGATCATCGGCGAATCGCAAGTGACCATCAAGGTGTTTCGCGACGTCACCGCGCAAATCAAAGTTACCGTCGAAAAAGAATCGTAGTGCACGCGCGTCGCCGATGGGGTCTATCGTGGCGGGTTTTTGATCGCAACGAGCCGCGCAGTCAACGCCCGCAAGTAATGTTCTCTACCAAGGGCGCGACGAAACGCGCCCTATTTCTATGCAAAAAGTTTTCCGACATTTCCGAAGGGGTTCACAGATGTGCACAGCCAACCCGATTGACGCGCGCAGCCACAGCGCGCACAATGCGCCTACGATTCAAGCAGTCAAACAGGAATTGGTCGAGCCCAGCCTGCCTGTCTTGTGGCAAGCCTAAGACCTCGCCGCCCTGAAAATAGTCAAAGTGCCCTGGGCGCGTGAATAGACTTGCCCTCGCAAGAAGGGTGTGGTCTACTATGGCGAATGAAAAGCGAACATCAAAGGGCGATAGAAACGACTTCCCATGCAGCGGACTGAGGCCAGACCCGGCAGGTTGTTTAGAGATTGAATGAAAGCCATGGTCGCTGACGCCACTCTCGAAAAGCCGTTGCCGAACAATCTGGAAGCGGAACGTTCTGTGCTTGGCGCCATTTTGCTGGATAATCACGCGCTGAACGCCGCGTTGGAAACATTGCGCCCCGAGGATTTTTTCCTCGATCAGCACCGCCGCGTCTTCACGCACATGATCCAGCTCGGCGAAAGCCAGCAAGCCATCGACCTGGTGACGCTGAGCGACGAATTGCACCGCAAGGGCGAACTCGAAGCTTCGGGAGGCGCGCCGTACCTGGCTGCGCTGGCTGACGGCATGCCGCGCGTCTCGAACATCGAGCATTACGCGCGCATCGTCAAAGAAAAAGCCATCCTGCGAAACCTGATTCACGCCACGCACGACATTCAGCAGCGCGCGTTTGAAGGCGAAGACGGGGCCGACGCCATCCTTGACGGCGCGGAGTCTTCGATCTTTGCGCTGGCGGAAGATCGCGTGCGCGTCGGGCTGGTTCCGGTGAAGGAAATCGTCCGCGACAATTTCGAGCGCCTGGAGAAAATTTTCAAAGAAGGCAAAAGCGTCACCGGAGTTCCCACAGGCTACACAGAATTTGACAAGCTGACCTCCGGCTTGCAGCCGTCCGAACTCCTGATTCTTGCGGCGCGGCCTTCGCAGGGGAAAACGGCGCTGGCGCTGAACCTGATGGAAAACATCGCGATTCGCGGCGGACATCCCGTGGCGATGTTCAGCATGGAAATGTCCAAGGAGTCGCTGCTGCAGCGCCTGGTCGCCTCGGTGGCGCAGATTGACGCGCACAAATTCCGCACCGGGCACCTGAACCGCGAAGACTGGCGGCGCATGACCGAAGCGCTGGGAACCATTTCTTCTTCGCCGCTGTGGATTGATGATTCGGGCTCGATCAGCGTGCTCGAAATTGGCGCCAAGGCGCGAAGGCTGAAACGCGATAAAGGCATGTCGCTGCTGATTGTGGACTATCTCCAGCTCATCACCGCGCGCGGACGCTTTGGCAACCGCCAGGAAGAAGTCGCGAGCATTTCGCGCGGCTTGAAGGGGCTCGCCAAAGAGTTGCAGATTCCCGTACTGGTGCTCAGCCAGCTTACGCGCGCTCCGGAGCGCGATGAGCGCGGCCCGCAGCTTTCTGATTTGCGCGAATCGGGCGCCATCGAGCAGGACGCCGACGTGGTGATGTTCATCTACCGGCCGCATTTCTTCAAAGCGGGCGCTACTCCCGAAGAGCGCGAAGAAACCGATCTGCGCATCGCGAAGCAGCGCAACGGCCCCACGGATATGGTGAGATTCGTTTTCCGCAGCCGGTTTACGCGCTTTGAAGAGGCGGCGCCGGACGCGTTCTCGCAATTCACTCCAAACGAGAGGTAAGTTTTGCGCGGAGCGCGGTAAGCAAGCCGCAGCGTGTGCTGCGAGCCACAGCCCACGAACTGAGTCCTCGTTCCCTGCGCTTGCCAAATGGATTCGCTGAGCTCGTAATCCCATCAAGAAGCAGGGTTTAGGTGCGCTTCCATGAATGCTCACAGGGGCGTGCGCCCCGACAAAGCTTCGGTCCTGGAAGTGCTTCCTCGTGTGGTGTTGTCTTTTGAGTGCAGCCGCCAAAGTAGCCGTCTGGCTGGACATCGTGGTTATCGTAAAATTGATGTTTTCGGAAGGCACATGCCAAGCAAAGAGAAAAGTCTCCGGAGTGACGTTCCTAAGCAGGCTTATAGCGAAGCGCGACGGCCGGTCTGGGCGGAAGTTTCGCTTAGCGCGCTCGCGCACAACCTTGAGACGATTAGAAAGTACGTGAATCCGCCGGAAGAAAAGCGCAAGACGCCGCGCAAAATCCTGTCTATCGTGAAGGGCAACGGTTACGGCCACGGCGGACCGCAAGTCGCCAAGGCGCTTGAAAAGGCCGGTTCAGACTGGTTTGGCGTCACCTGCACCGACGAAGGCATCGCCGTGCGCGAAGGCGGCGTGCGCAAGCCGATTCTCGTGCTGACGGGCTTCGTCCCGGGAGAAGAAGCGCGCCTGCTGAAATACGACCTTACGCCAGCCGTCCATCGCTGCGATCAGTTGCCGCTGCTCGAACGCGCTGCCGCTCGCCGTAGTGGCCGCAAGCCCGCTTCCTTCCACTTGAAAATTGACACCGGGATGAACCGCCTGGGCATTGCGCCGACCGACATCGAGTGTTTTGCGCGGCAACTGGGCAAGTGCAAGCACCTGCAGCTCACGGGCATCTTTTCGCACTTCGCGTCGGCGGAAGTTTTCACAGATACCGCCGTCGGCAGGCAAACTCGCGAGCAGGAAGAATGCTTCTACGCTGCGCTCGACCGCCTGCGCGCGCTCGGCATCCATCCAGGCCTTGTGCATCTTGCCAATAGCGCGGCCATCGTCTCGCGCCCGGAAACGTGGGCGGACATGGTGCGGCCCGGTGCGATTCTCTACGGTTACCATCCCGGCTACGATCCCGCGGAAAAGCGCGAAGAAGCGGAGAAGCTCCTGCCGCTGAAGCCGGTGATGAGCCTGCGCACGAAAATCATTCATTTTCGGCGCGTTCCGGCGGGCGCGGGGGTCGGCTACGACGCCACTTTTGTCCCCAAGCGGCCTTCGCTCATTGGCGTGCTGGCCGCGGGCTATGGCGACGGCATCCACCGCTCGCTCGGCAATCGCGGCAGCGTGCTGGTGCGCGGCAAGCTCGCGCCCATCGTGGGCATCATCTCGATGGACGTCACCATGATTGACGTCACCGACATCGAAGGCGTGGAAATCGGCGACGTGGCCACCATCTACGGCACGGACGGCAATCAGGTACTTCTCGCCAACCGCGTCGCGCGCAGCATCGGCACGGTCACTTCCGACCTGCTCTGCGCCGTCAGCCAGCGCGTCGAGCGCGTCTATGTCCGCTGAGGCGCGGTCGCGCGGCAAAGAACTCTCCGCTCTCCTAACCCTTCTGATGCGTTGCGATGAATGAAGGGACGTTCGT